>JACXTT010003143.1_pt1 | contig 25717 bp, 24 predicted proteins | sample 9270951 | NCBI WGS metagenome assembly JACXTT01 (sample SAMN15532306, study PRJNA645909) | rock metagenome | isolation source: weathered quartz diorite | place: Puerto Rico | collected 2017-06-21
AAAATTGGGGGAGTGCCCTGACGCAATGGCTTTGGGTTTTGTTGCGGATCATGGTCGCCACTTCGAAGCGATGTGGCAATCATCGAAATCCCTGCGAAAAATGCCAGAAAATTGATGCGGCGCGCAAAATCACAGCAGCGACTTGCCTTGCGAAAGTATCTTCTCGCACACCTGTTCGGTGGCCTTGGCCTTCAGTCCGCTGCCGCTCAGGTCCAGCGTCTTGCCATGGCTGTCCTGCAGGATGCCCCTTGCGCCGCTGTTGTATCCGTTGTCCGTCGAAGCCCTGGATGGCCCGCCAAGCTTGTCCATCAGCTTGTCCTTGACCGAGGCCGCCCCGCCCGCGCCGAGGTAGTTGTTCTTGATGCAGAAATCCAGCAGCCCGGCGACATTACTGGTGCTGCCCGACGACAGCGACTGCAGCGACAGGCCGCCGCCCAGCCCGCCGAGCGCACCGGCTGCGCTTTCCGCAGCCCCGCCGCCGCCCATGGGGTTCTTCAGCACGTCACCCAACTGCGCCCGCGAAGCCGGGGCAAGGCCCACCAGCACGGCCGATGCCAGTGCCATGGCGGCGAGGCGGCACGGCCGCCCCAGCGTTGTCTTGCCTGTCTTCATCTTGCCTTCCCTCCGGCAATGCGCCACGTAGGTCAGGTACTACTATAGTTCGCGCGTCGGCCATCAGTCGCCTGGCAGCATCTGCGGATTCCAGGCAATCTCCCAGAGATGGCCGTCAGGATCCGAGAAATAGCCTGCATAGCCGCCCCAGAAGGTCGGTTGCGCTGGCTTGACGATGATGGCGCCAGCCCTTGCTGCCTGTTGCATGACCGCATCGGCCTCGGCCTGGCTGCCGACGTTGTGCGCCAGAGAACATCCCGCCGGGGCGCGTGCGGACACGGGCAGGCCACTGTCGTGCGCGAGGCTCGCGCGGGGCCAGATGGCCAGCTTGAGGCCGGGCTGCAGGTCGAAGAAGACGACGGCGCCATGCTCGAACTGCTCGCCGACGATGCCCTGGGTCGGCAGGCCCAGCCCGTCGCGATAGAAACGCAGCGACCGTTCCAGGTCGTCGACGCCCAGCGTGATCAGGGTGACACGTGGTTTCATGCAGCCTCCTCGTTCGGCATGGCGTGGAAACGGCTCAGCGCTGGTCGAAGCTCGCGTCCGAGAACAGGTCCTTCAGTTCGCGCGGCTGCGATCGCCAGGACTGCTTCGGCGCCGCCACGCTTGCGCCCAGCATTTTCAATGTCTGACGGCGGGCATCGCCAGGCGCAGGCCGCTCGCCACGGCGGCCACGGCGGCAAACCCCGCGCCCAGCGCCAGCGCCAGCCCGGGACCATGGGTGCCCGCCAGGCTGAAGCTAAGCGCCACCAGCGCCGCGCCCGTGGCCTGGCCAAGCAGCCGCGCGGTCGCAATCACGCCGCTGGCGCCACCGCTGCGCTCGCGCGGGGCACTGGCCATCAGCGCCTTGAGGTTCGGCGACTGGAAGAAACCAAAGCCGGCCCCGCAGACGCACATGCGGATGCCGATCTCCAGCGCGCTCGGGTTCGCCGGCATCAGCGCCAGCGACGCCATGCCCGCGCTCATCACGGCCAGCCCCACGCCACCGAGCAGGCCCGGCGGGTAGCGGTCGGACAGGCGTCCCGCGATAGGCGCCATCAGCGCCACCACCACGGACCACGGCGTCAGCAGGAAACCGGTTTCCACCTGGTCGCGTCCGAGCACATGCTGGAAATAGAACGGCAGCGAAACAAAGGCCAGCCCCTGCGCTGCAAACGAACAGACCGCGGTCAGCGTCGACAGCGCGAACATCGGGCGGCGGAACAGATCGACCGGCAGCATCGGCGCCGGGTGGCCGCGCTCGCGCCACAGCAGCAGGCCGAACGCGACTACAAAAATAGCTGCGGCTGCCAGAGACTGCGCCAGCGGCGCGCGCTGCGCGCCTTCGCCGAGCGCGAAGATCAGCGCGGCGAACGCCACCACGTTCAGCAGCGCCGCCACGCGGTCAAATGCGTGCTGGCTGCGCGGCGTCTGCGGCAGGGCCCCGCGCGCGATGCAGAGCGCGAGCAGCCCGATCGGGAGGTTGACGGCGAACAGCCACGGCCACGAACCAAACGACAGGATCACCGATGCCACGGTCGGTCCCAGCGCGAACGACACGCCCACCACCAGCGCGTTCAGGCCTACCCCGCGGCCCAGCCGCTGGATCGGGAAGATCGCGCTGATCAGCGCCGTGTTGACGCTCATGATGGCGCTGGCCCCGATACCCTGCAGCACGCGCGCCGCCGCCAGCGATGGCAGCGACCACGCCAGCGCGCACACCACCGAGGCGGCGATGAACAGTGTCACGCCACCGATGTAGACGCGCCGGTGGCCCAGGATGCCGCCCAGCGTCGCGAACGGCAGCAGCGTGGCCACCATCGCGAGCTGGTAAGCGTTGATCACCCAGACCGACGCCGCGGGCGTGGCGCGCAGGTCCGCGGCAATCGAAGGCAAGGCGGTATTGGCGATCGCCGTGTCCAGCGTGGCCAGTGCCACGGCGATCATGATGGCGGCCATGCCGCGACGCTCGCGCGCGGTCATGGCGTGCGAGGTAATGCCGGCAGACGCCGGTGGTGAGGCGGATTGGATCGGAGCGGGACTGGACACGGCGCGGTACGGGTTGCGGCCGGATCATCGCCCGGCACGGTGGAACCGCAACAATACGGGAAATCCCTTCAACGCGCTGAAGACGGCTTCATATGTATGCACATTTGAAGCCACTCCGCGGCCTTGTCACGCTACCGACAGACCGCCGTCCACGCTGACGCTCTGCCCGTTGATAAAGCGCCCCGCGGGCGAGGCCAGCAACAACGCCAGCCCGGCCACATCGCCCGCTTCGCCGATGCGCCGCATCGGGATCCGCGCTGCCAGCTGCGCCTCGCGCTCCGGGTCGCCCCACAGTGCCTCGCGCGAGAATTCTGTTCGTACCGGGCCGGGATTGATGGCATTGACGTTCACGCCGCTCGCTCCAAGTTCGAGCGCCAGGCTGCGCACCGCCTGGTCCACGGCAGCCTTGGTGATGCTGTACATGCCCAGGAAAGCGGAGCCGCGCTTGGCCGCGATGCTCGACATGAACGTGATCGAGCCATCGCGCCGCGCCACCATTTGCGGCGCCAGCGCGTTGACCAGCAACAGGTTGCCGCGCACATTGCCAGCCATGGCCGCGTCGAACACTTCCGGCCCCTGGCTAAGCAAAGATCCCGCCGCGCCGTCCGCCGCCGCGTTCAGCACCAGGGCATCCACCCTGCCGAATGCCGCCAGCGCCTGTTCCGCGAACGCGCGCACGCTGGCCAGGCTGGCGATATCGCAGGCAATGCCCCGGGCACGGATGCCCTCGCTCTCCAGTTGCGCGGCGACGGTCTGCGCGACATCGCCGTCGCGTCCGGAAATGATGACGGCGGCGCCGGCGTGGCCCAGCGCACGCGCCATTTCAAGGCCCATGCCCTTGGTAGAGCCGGTCACGACGGCCACGCGGCCGGAGAGGTCAAAGAGGTTCTGCATTACAGGGACTCCTGTCGATTGGAGGACACAAGGGAGGCATGACCGATGGGCATGCCCATTTAAATGATTGCCAACATCTATTGAGCAAATTATGGCCATCATCTAAAATTCGTCAAGCATCAATTTCCGAAGGAGCCTTCAGATGGCGCGCGCATCACGGGAACAAGCCGACAAGAATCGGGAAGCCATCGAACAGGCGTCGTCGCGCCTGTTCCGCGAACGCGGGCTCAATGGCGTCAGCGTGGCCGAACTGATGGCGGGCGCCGGGCTGACCCATGGCGGCTTTTACGGGCACTTCGCCTCGAAAGACGCACTCGCGGCGCAAGCCTGCAAACGTGCGTTCGAAGAGTCGGCGGCGCGCTGGGAACGCCGCATCGAGCGGGCAGCGGGCGACCCGCAAGTCGTACTGACCAACCTGATCGAGCCCTACCTCACGCAAGCCCATTGCGCCGACCCAGGCCATGGATGCGCGGCGGCGGCACTCGCCAGCGACGTGGCGCGTGAGCCGGCGGACAAGCCGGTACGGCGGGCTTACCTGGAGGGCTTCCGATCCCTGGTCCAGGACATGGAATCGACCGTGGCCAGCGACAGCGTGGAAACGCGCCACAAGGAGGCGCTGATCCGCATGGCCATGCTGGTCGGGGCGGTCACGCTGGCGCGCGCCGTGGAAGGCGACACCTTGTCCGACAACATCCTGAACGCCGTGCGCGAACGGCTGCTCGGGCTGTCTTCCGGCTGACCTGCCGTAATCCCGAAACGCCCTGCATCACCGTTCTCCGCGCCCCGCAGCGGGACGCGGATGGCCCGGCTCATATCGACACTCCCAAGCGCCCCCCCGACAGAGAGACACATGTTCGCCCAAGCAATTTCCAGCCGGCTTGACCGGCACGGCATCCACTATGCGTGGCTGATTGCCGCCATCACTTTCCTGGTCATGCTGACGACCTCGGCCGCGCTTGGCCTGCCCGGCGCCTTCCTCAAGCCGCTCACCAGCGAGATGGGATGGAACACGGACCAGATTTCATCGATCCTGGCCTTCCGCTTCGCGCTGTTCGGGCTGATGGCGCCGTTCTCGGCGATCCTGATGGAGCGCTTCGGCGTGCGCAACGTGGTATGTGTCGCGCTGGCGCTGATTGCCGGCGGCATGGCGCTGGCCACGGTCGTCACGCAGCTGTGGCAACTGTTCCTGGCGTGGGGCCTGATGCTCGGCATCGGTTCCGGCATGACCGCGCTGGTGCTGGCCGCCGTCGTCGCCAACCGCTGGTTCAGCGCGCGGCGCGGGCTGGTGATCGGCCTGCTCACCGCGAGTTCGGCGACCGGCCAGCTCGCCTTCCTGCCCGCGGCGGCCTGGCTGATCGAGCATATGGGCTGGCGCGTCGCCGTGCTGCCCGTGCTGGTTGGCTGCGCGGTACTGGCCGTGCTGGTGTTCGCGTTCATGCGCAACCGGCCCGCGGATATCGGCCTGGCCGCATTCGGCGAAGTGCCGGCCGCGGTCCCGCTCAGCGCTGCCGCGCCGCCCGCCCCGTTCACGCTGCGCGGCCCCTTCATCGTGCTGCGCGATGCCATGCGCAACCAGACCTTCTGGGTGCTGGCCGGTACCTTCTTCATCTGCGGCCTGTCCACCAACGGCCTGATCCAGACCCACTTCATCACGCTGTGCGGCGATTTCGGCATGGGCCCCGTGCCGGCCGCCTCGGCACTGGCCATGATGGGCGCGTTCGACTTTGTCGGCACCATCCTGTCCGGCTGGCTGTCGGACCGCTATGACAGCCGCAAGCTGCTGTTCTGGTACTACGGGCTGCGCGGCCTGTCGCTGTTCTGGCTGCCCCATTCGACCTTCACGCTGTACGGTTTGTCGATCTTCGCAATGTTCTATGGCCTGGACTGGATTGCCACGGTGCCGCCGACGGTCAAGCTGGCCGCCACCGCGTTCGGCCGCGAGCGCGCGCCGATGGTGTTCGGCTGGATCTTTGCGGCCCACCAGATCGGTGCGGCCACAGCGGCGTTCGGCGCGGGCCTGAGCCGGACACTGCTGCTGACCTATACGCCGGCGTTGTATGCCGCTGGCGCGGCGTGCCTCGTGGCGGCGCTGCTGGCACTGTTCGTCAGGCGTGCCGCGACGTCAGGCAATGCCGCCGCGGCGCAGCCGGCAAACGGCTGACGGCTGACGGCAGGTCAGCGCAAGCTCAGAACTTGGGAATGCGCAGCGTCTTGCTGACCATCAGCGCCCCCGACAGCGCAAACAGCAGCACCAGTGGATGCAGTTCGGCCGGCCCGATGGTCCATGCGCCGCCGGGCACGGCCGCGCCGATGCGGTCCTGCGCGGCGCACCAGGCCAGCACGCCCGTCAGCAGCACGCTCGTGGGAATCGGCGTGCCTTCGAAATACTTCACCTTGTCGCTGCCGTCCGACAGCGCTTCCGCGGTCACGTTGAAGCGCGCCAAGCGGCTGACGCCACAGCAGACAAAGAAGATCAGCACCGCCAGGTCCCAGCCGCCGCGCATGCCGGCGGCAAACGCCAGCGTGGCCGGGCCGACGCCGAACGAGATGATGTCGGCCAGCGAATCGAGCTCGCGCCCGAGCGCCGAGTGCTGGTGCCGCCAGCGCGCAATGCGGCCGTCGAGCACGTCGAAGATGAATGCCAGCGGCGCCAGCGCGGCGGCGGTGAAGAAATGCGCAGGCGTCGGCGTGGCCACGTAGAACATGGCGAAGAACACCGACGCCATCCCGCATGCCGCATTGCCCAGCGTGAATACATCCGCAAGCTGCAGCTCGCGCAGCATGGAGAAATGACGGGGCCGCTGCTGAGGCGACGGCATCTGTGTCCGGCTCAGAGTACAGTGGACACGTGGCCGACCTGCGGCGGGGCCGCGAAGCAGTCGCTGACCAGTGCGCGCCATTCCTGGAACTCGGGCGCTTCGCGGAAATGCACCATATGGTCTTCGACCGTTCCCCACTCGACCACGAGCGTGTACTGCTGCGGCTGCTCGATCGAGCGGAACAGCTGCACGCCGTGGCAGCCACGCGAACGCAGGAACAGCGGCCTGGCCTTGCCCACGCCCTGCTCGAACTGGCTTTCGCTGCCGGGCTTGACGGTGATTTGCGCGATTTCCTTGATCATGATGTCCCTGTATCTGGTTGGGTGGCTGCCGGCACGTGCCGACGGATGACATTACCTTAGCACGATCACGCGCGTGATCGTGTGGCCGCAACCCTTTCGTCACTGGTCCATCGTAGCATCGCGGCTTCCCTCGAACCCGTGATGAACCGCCATGTCAATGAAGCCGCTCAATGCCCTGACAGCCGGACTGCTGCTTGCCGGCCCTACCGCTCTCGCCATTGCCGCCACCGCACCGTGCGGGTCGCCGTCCACGCTGATTGCCGATGTGCAAGGTGCATCGGCCACTTCGCCGCTTGCGGGCAAGCCCGTGGAGATCGAAGCCGTGGTCACGGCCGACTTCAGCGGCCCCGACGGTTTCATGGGTTTCTTCATCCAGCAGGGCGATGAGAAGCGGCAACACCGGTCTGGCGTATCGGAAGGCCTGTTCGTCTATGCGCCGCGCTACGTAGCGCGCGCCGGCGACCTGTTGCGGCTGGCCGGCACGGTGGAGGAACGCTATGGCCAGACCCAGCTGGCCTTGTGGGGCACGCCATCGGTCTGCGCCACCGGGCGCGTTGTCACCCCGGCCAGTCTCACGCTGCCTGTTCCCAGCGAGACGGCGCTGAGGGCGCGCGAAGGCATGCTCGTCAGCCTGCCGCAGGCGCTGACCGTCAACGACACGCATGAACTGGGCCGCTACGGCAGCCTGCTGCTCGGGCACGGACGATTGCGCATTCCCACGGCTGTCGCCGCGCTGCGTGAAGGTGCCGCACAGGTCGCGGCCGACAATGCGCTGAACCGGCTGGTGCTGGACGATGGCTCGAGCCAACAGAACCCCGTCGTCGTTCCCTACCCCGCTCCCGCACTGAGCACCGCAAACCCGGTGCGCGCCGGCGACACCGTGACCGGCGTACACGGCGTGCTGGAGAAGCGCTACGGCAACTGGCGCATGCAGCCCGTGTCCGGTGCCGCGCCACCGCGCTTCACGGCTGCCAATGCGCGCCAGCCAGCCCCCTCGCGCGGCAGTGGCACAGACGTGCGCGTGGCCGCTTTCAACGTCCTCAACTACTTCAATGGCGACGGCCAGGGCGGCGGCTTCGGCGCGCCGGGCAACCGTGGCGCCAGGAGCGCCGCCGAGTTCGAACGGCAGGAAGCCAAGCTGCTCGCGGCACTGCGCGCGCTCGACGCGGACGTGATCGGCCTGATGGAGGTGGAGAACAACGGCTACGGTCCACGCAGCGCCGTGCAGCGCCTCGCGGCCCAACTCGGCCCCGACTGGCGCGCGGTCGAGCCCGGCACGCCACGGCTTGGCCTCGACGCCATCTCCGTCGCGCTGCTCTACAACCAGCGCGCCGTGATGCCGGTTGGCGCGCCCGCGACCACGGTGCTCGAGGCACGCAGCCGGCAGCCACTGGCGCAGTCATTCGCGCCCGTCGGCAATGCGTCCCAGGCGTTCACCGTCGTGGTCAACCACCTCAAGTCCAAGAGCTGCGCGGATGCGCAGGGGCCCGAGCGCGACCAGGGCGACGGCCAGGGCTGCTGGAACGCGGCCCGGCAACGTGCGGCGCGCGCGCTGGCCGACTGGCTGAACACCTCGCCGAGCGGCGCCGCGGGCGGCGGCACGCTGGTGATCGGCGATCTCAACAGCTATGCCAGCGAAGAACCGGTCCGCCTGCTGGCACGCGCAGGCTACGACGACATGGTGGCCAGGCTGGCGGGACGCGATGCCTACACCTATGTGTTCGATGGACAGGCCGGCTATCTCGACTACGCCCTTGCCGATGGCGCACTCGCCCGGCGCGTCCGGGCCGTCAGCATCTGGCATGTCAATGCCGACGAACCCGTTGCCTTTGCCTACGCGCAGTCCTATCGCAACGCCGCCCAGCAGCAACGCTACTACGCGCCCGATGCCTGGCGCGCGTCAGACCACGACCCCGTCCTGGTCGACCTGTCCTGGCGCGACACTGCGCCGGACGCCCCCGCCCCGAGCGGCAGCGGCCATGACGTGGCCAATCCCGACGGCGGCGGCGGCGGCAGCATCGGGATGCTCGCCCTCCTGGCCATCATGGTCGCGGCTTGCGCAACGTCCGGAATACCCGTGTGGCAGGCATTCCGGCGTTGGTTTGAAAGCTGTCCGGTTCCCCGGCCTGGCGCTGTCAGGACTTGACTTCGTGCCGTGCCAGTCCCTTGACCAGGTACAGCACCACGAGCAGGTTGGCCACGGCCAGGCTCGCGTGCAGCCAGCTTGGGTGTACCAGCGCCTCATAGAGTTCCAGCGGCAGGTAGATGCCGCCAGACCAGACCCCCAGCCAGTTGCCCCACGCCAGCCGGTGCCACAGTCCCCAGGCTTCGGCAAACCGCATCAGCGCGTATGCCGCGGCCGAGCCGCCGATGGCCCACAGCCGCGCATCGCTCGGGTTCGACAGCAGGGAAAGAAAGATGGTGGGATAGCGGCTGGCCGGGTTGATATGCAATCGCTGGATGATCGATTCGGCCAGCACCTGCGCATCGCGGTGGAGAAAAGCCACCAGTCCGAGACCGGCGACGATCACCAGCGCGCCTTTCGCGGCCTCGAACAACGCGATGGTCCTGAGGCCGAATACGTCCTTTGCCATGACGGGGCTCCGGGGTGGGTTGTGATGCAGAGCCCATATTGTGCAATACAGGCCGCCCCGGGGGCCACTGCGCCGGCAACACGGCGCCGTCAGCGGGCGTAATCGCGTTCCTGCATCGGGCCGTCCGCGTCGATGCCGCCGCTCGCTTCGAGCGGACCGTCGACGGTAATTGGCCCATCGACATCGAGGTCGCCCTTGACCACCATGGTGCCGTGCACGGTCAGCGGTCCGTTGAAGACCTTGAGGTAGCCCGCCGCATAGGGCAGGCCCCTGGCCGTGACGGGGCCGGAGAAGTACGCGGCGGTCAGCGGGCCACGCGCATGCACGCGACCGGCGACGATCAGCGTCCCATGCACGGTCACCGGCCCGCGCACGTGTGCGGAGCCGCCCACGGTGATCGATCCGGTTTCCTGCGGCTGGGCCTGCGACGGGCTCACCGCGCATACAGCCAGCGCCACCAGCAAACCGAGGCCCGCAGCGCGGGCATGGCCGGCACGTATTCGAGGATGGAGGGTTGTCATGAAGGCTTTTCCCGCATTAGCGCTCAGTGTCCTTGCTTCCGGTAGGTGCCGATCAGTTCGGCCTGGGCCAGGATATGGCCCCGCATGGCGCGCTCCAGCGCCGCCTTGTCGGGCATGCTCAGGTCCGGCAAGGCCACGTCGAGCGCGTACAGCTTCAGGAAGTAGCGATGGCGCCCGATTGGCGGGCAAGGTCCGCCATAGCCCGTCCGGTGCCAGTCGTTGAGCCCTTCGCGGGCGCCCGACGGCAGGTCTTCGCGCCGCACGCCCTGCGCCAATCCGCTTGCCTGCGGCGGCAGGTTGTACAGGACCCAGTGCACCCAGACCTGACGCGGCGCTGCCGGGTCAGGCGCGTCCGGGTCATCGACGATCAATGCCAGGCTGGCCGTCCCGGCCGGTACACCCGACCATGACAGCGGCGGCGAATCGTCCGAGCCCTCGCAGGTGTGCCGGGCCGGGATTTCGCCGCCATGGGCGAACGCGGAGGAGGTCAGTGCAAGCGACATAGGTGGCCTCGTCTGTGCCTGGGACGCAAGGCCCAGCACCGCTGCGCCGGCCAGCAGCCAGCACGCCATGCGGAAAGGAAGCCGGGCCATGGGATACGCCATGTGATCCCAAAGGACAGCAGCCGCGCTGGCTGCCGTCGGGGATGTTGATTTCAACTTAGCGCGGATCGCGCCGCCGCGCAAGCTGCGCCGCCCCGTCTCAGCGCGGGGCCTCGAGCTTCGCCTTGAGGCGCCTGACGGCTTCCGCCGATTCCGCCTCGATGCGCGGGCGCAGCACCAGACGATTCAGCAGGACAAACAGCAAGGTAGGCGACTGGTAGCTGAATACCCGCTCGAAGCGCGTGCTCTCCTCGCTAGGCGTCAGGGATGGCGTCAGTGCCGGCGTCAGCATATACGTCACGGTGCCGGCCTTGCGGCCTTCGATTTCCCCTTCGATCCTCCATGTCCGCGGTGGTTCGCTCTTTGTCACGGTCCATACCACCACGCCACTGCGTCCCGCCACGACGAAAGTCTCGGTCACGCGCTCGCCGGGCTGGAGCGTGTGATCCGTGGCTCCCGCCACGCCCAGCGACGACGGATGCCAGGCCGGCCAGTTGGCGGGCGTGGACACATAGTCGAACACCGCCGCAGGCGGACGGGCAATGACCACCTCATTTTGAATGCGGGTGGTGTCGGTCCAGGGCAGCGGCACGAACAAAGCCGCTGCGCCGATGGCTGCTGCAACCAGAATCCAGAACAGCGTCTTGTGTCGGGGCATGGAGGCGGAGCGCTCGCGCAGGTTCGGGTGCGCGGTGCGATGCATTCAGTGTAGTGAACCGTTTGCATCGCGCCACCCCGGCCGGTCTCCGACACCTGCCGCAGGGGCTAAGGCGCGGCCGCGAGCGAAGCTGCGGGCCCCGCCGCGACCGCGTCCTGCCCCGCCCCCCAGCCACCGCCGAGGCTGCGCACCAGCGCCACCGTCGCCGCGGCCCGCAAGCCGGCCACCGTATTGGCATCGCGTTGCGATTGCAGCACCGTCCGGTCGGCATCGATCACGGTCAGGTAGTCCACCGCGCCCGCGTCATAGCGGCTGCGCGAGATACGCTGGGCACGCCTGGCTCCGGCAAGGGCACCGTCGAGCGCCGTGGCCTGCTGGCTCAGCCAGCGCACATCGGCCAGGCTGTCCTCGACTTCGCGGAACGCCACCAGCACGGTCTGCCGGTAGCGCGCCGCGCTCTCTTCATGCGCGGCACGGGCGCCTGCGAGGTTCGAGCTGTTGCGGCCGCCGTCGAACACGGTCTGCGCCACCGTCGACCCCAGGAGCGGCCCGAGCGCCCACGTGCGCGACGACCACTTGAACAGGTTGGAAAGGTCCGCCGACTCGAAACCAAACAGCGCCGACAGCGAAATGCGCGGGAAGAACGCTGCCTTCGCGACCCCGATGCGGGCGTTGGCCGCCGCCATCTGCCGCTCCGCCGCCGCGATATCGGGACGGCGTTCGAGCAGTTCGGACGGCAGGCCGGCGGGCACCGCCACGGGCGCCGTGTCGAATGGCTTCGCGGCCACGCCGAACTGCGACGGCGAGACGCCGGTCAGCACGGCCAGCGCGTGTTCCTGGTTGGCACGGCGGCGTTCGATGCCGGCCAGGTCTGCGCGCGCGGTGCCCAGTTCGGATTCGGCGCGTGCCGGATCCAGGTCCGTCGTCTCGCCGGCTTCGTAGCGCTTGCGCAGCAGCGACAGCGAATCCTCGCGCAGCTTGATCGTCGCGTTCAGCAGGTCGCGTTCGCTGTCCAGCGTGCGCAGCGCAAAGTACGCTTGCGCCGTATCGGCCTGCAGCGCGAGCTGCACGGAGCGGTACAGGTCCACGGCGCCCTGCTCGTCGGCACGGGCCGCGTTCACGCTGCTGGCCACGCGGCCGAACAGATCGAGCTCGTAGCTCGCGAAGGCGCGCGCCTTGAGCACGGTCTGCGGCGCCACGCGCGTGCCGTCCGGCAAGCCCTGCGACGCCGCCGACGGCTGCGCGCGCGTCGGATCGAGACCGACGCTCAGTTGCGGATACAGGTCCGCTTCCGTCGCACCGGTGAACGCGCGCGCCTGCTTCAGGCGCGCCGCAGCGGCAGCAAGGTCCTGGTTGTAGGTGTTGGCCGCTTCGATCAGCCGGTCCAGCTCGGCATCGCCGAAGATCTTCCACCAGTCGCCGCGATGCTGGCCTTCGGCCGGCGCGGCGGTCTTCCATTGCGCGCCCTCGGCGGCAGCGGCGTCGGCCTCCTTGAACGTCGCGGCGGTGGGCGTCTCGGGCACCTTGTAGGTCGGTGCCAGCGAGCAGCCCGCCAGCACCAGCGCTGCAGCCAGTGTTGCCAGCCTCGGCAGGTATTGCGTCATCACGTTATTCATATCGTTCACCATCACTCTGCGGACGGCACGGCGTGCGAGGCCGATGCACCATTTGCCAAGGCCTCGCGACGCTGCTTGCGCGTGGCCAGCAGGCGCAGCGCCACATAGAACACCGGCGTCAGGAACAGTCCGAAGAAGGTCACGCCGAGCATCCCGGCGAACACCGCCACGCCCATCGCATGGCGCATCTCCGCGCCGGCGCCGGTCGACACCACCAGCGGCACCACGCCCATGATGAACGCGAACGAGGTCATCAGGATCGGACGCAGGCGCAGTCGGCTGGCTTCGATCGCGGCCTGCACCACCGTGCGGCCGTGGTGTTCGAGCTCACGCGCAAACTCCACGATCAGGATCGCATTCTTCGCCGACAACCCGACCAATACGATGAAGCCGATCTGCGTGAAGATATTGTTGTGCCCACGCGTCAGCCACACGCCGGTCATGGCAGCCAGCAAGCTCATCGGCACGATCAGGATTACGGCCAGCGGCAGCGTCAGGCTTTCGTACTGGGCGGCCAGCACCAGGAACACCAGCAGCACGCACAGCGGGAAGATCCACACGCCCGCGTTGCCAGCCAGGATGTCCTGGTAGGTCAGCTCGGTCCATTCGAAGCCGATGCCCTTGGGCAGCGTTTCGGCGGCAATCCGCTCGGCAGCGGCCTGCGCCTGGCCCGACGAGAATCCCGGCGCCGGCCCGCCGTTCATGTCGGCAGCGGTAAAGCCGTTGTAGCGGCTCACGCTATCCGGACCGAAGCTCTGCTTGACCTTCACCAGCGACGACAGCGGCACCATCTCGCCACTGGCGCTGCGCGCCTTGAGCTGGAGGATGTCTTCGGCATGCTGGCGGAACTGCGCATCCGCCTGCACCTTGACCTGGTATGTGCGACCGAACTTGTTGAAGTCGTTCACATAGGCCGAGCCAAGGTAGGTCTGCAGCGTTTCAAACACATCCGTCACCGGCACGCCAAGCTGCTTGGCCTTGGTACGGTCGAGCTGCACGTCGAGCTGCGGCACGTTCACCTGGTAGTTGCTGAAGATGCCGGCCAGCTCGGGCGTGGCGCGCGCCTTGCCCATGAAGGCCTTGGTAGCGTCGAACAGCGCGTCGTAGCCGAGCGCGGCACGGTCCTCGATCATCATCTTGAAACCGCCGATTGTCCCCAGGCCCTGCACCGGCGGCGGTGGGAACACCGCAATGAAGGCATCCTGGATCGAGCCGTACTGCTTGTTCAGGTCTGCGGCAATCGCACCGCCAGACAACTCCTTGCCCTTGCGCTTCTCGAACGGATCCAGCGTGACAAAGACGATGCCGGCGCTCGGGCTGTTCGTGAAGCCATTGATCGAAAGACCCGGGAAGGCTACCGCCGATTCCACGCCCGGATGCTTGAGCGCGATCTCCGACATGCGGCGGATCACGTCCTCGGTCCGATCCAGCGTGGCACCGTCAGGCAGCTTGGCGAAACTGACCAGGTACTGCTTGTCCTGCGCCGGCACGAAGCCCTTCGGCACCATCTGGAAGATGCCCCACGTGGCCAGCAGCATCACGGCATAGACGCCGATCACCGAACCCTTGCGGCGGATCACGCCCTTCACGCCACGGCCATAGCTGTCGGAGCTGCGGCCGAAGAAGCGGTTGAAGCGCGCGAAGAAGCCGCCGAACACCTTGTCCATGCCGCGCGTGAGCCAGTCCTTCGGCGCGTCGTGCCCCCTGAGCAGCAGCGCGGACAGTGCCGGCGACAGCGTCAGCGAGTTGAAGGCAGAGATGATGGTCGAGATCGAGATCGTCAGCGCGAACTGCTTGTAGAACTGGCCGGTCAGGCCGGTCATGAAGGCCAGCGGCACGAACACGGCAATCAACGTCAGCGCGATCGCGATGATCGGGCCGCTGACTTCACGCATGGCCTTGTAGGTCGCCTCCTTCGGCGACAGCCCTTCCTCGATGTTCCGTTCGACGTTTTCCACGACCACGATCGCATCGTCCACCACGATACCGATCGCCAGCACCAGCCCGAACAGGCTCAGCGCGTTGATCGAGAAGCCGAACCCATGCATCAGGCCGAACGTGCCGACGATCGACACCGGCACCGCCAGCAGCGGGATGATCGATGCGCGCCACGTCTGCAGGAACAGGATCACCACCAGCACCACCAGCGCAATGGCCTCGAACAGCGTGTGGACCACGGCTTCGATACTGTGGCGTACGAACTGCGTCGGGTCATAGACGATGCTGTAGTCCACGCCTTCCGGCATGTTCTGCTTCAGCTCCGCCATGGTCTTGCGCACGTCGTTGGAGATCTGGATCGCGTTCGAACCCGGCGACTGGAAGATCGGCAGCGCCACCGCGGACTTGTTGTCCAGCAGCGAACGCAGCGCGTATTCCGACGCGCCAAGTTCGATGCGCGCGATGTCCTTCAGGTACGTGACCACGCCGTCGGGCGAGGTCTTGACGATGATGTCGCCAAACTCTTCGACGGTCTGCAGACGGCCTTGCGCGTTTACCGACAACTGCAGGTCGGTGCCCGGCAGCGACGGTGACTGGCCGATCACGCCGGCCGCCACCTGCACGTTCTGCTCGCGGATGGCCTTGACCACGTCCGATGCGGACAGGTTGCGCTCGGCAATCTTGTCCGGGTTCAGCCACACGCGCATCGAGTAGTCGCCCGAGCCGAACATCTGCACCTGGCCCACGCCCTGGATCCGCGCCAGGCGGTCCTTCACGTTGATCAGCGCGTAGTTGCGCAGATACGTCATGTCATAGCGATCGTTCGGCGAGACCAGGTGGACCACCATGGTCAGGTCGGGCGAGCTCTTGACCGTGGTGATGCCCAGGCGGCGCACGTCCTCAGGCAGGCGCGGCTCGGCCTGCGACACGCGGTTCTGCACGAGCTGCTGCGCCTTGTCCGGGTCGGTGCCTAGCTTGAAGGTCACCGTCAGCGTGAGCGAGCCGTCGCTGTTGGCCTGCGAGTTCATGTAGAGCATGTCCTCGACGCCGTTGATCTGTTCTTCCAGCGGCGTAGCCACCGTCTCGGCGATCACCTTCGGGTTGGCGCCCGGAAACTGCGCGCGCACCACGACCGACGGCGGTACCACTTCCGGGTACTCGGAGATCGGCAACTTGAACATCGAGATGGCGCCGATCAGGAAGATCAGCACCGACAACACACCCGCAAAGATGGGGCGGTCGATAAAGAATTTAGAGAGATTCATCTTGGTTTTCGGCCTGTTTTCGGCAAGAAGCCCCCCTGGCGGCCCGCCGTGGCGGGCACCATGCACATCAGGGGAAGCCAATGCGATCGACTGTCTGTGGCGGGGCTTGCCTGCCTGCTTAGCTCACCGGCTTGCCTTGCGCCTCGGCAGCAGCCTGCTTGCGATCAGGCGCGGACGGCCGCGGCTCCAGCTCGCTGCGGAACGCCATCGACACCGGCTTCGGCGCCACCGTGTCGCCCGGGCGCACGCGCTGCAGGCCATTCACGACGACGCTCTCGCCCGGCTTCAGGCCCTTGCGGATCACGCGCAGCCCTTCATAGGTCGGCCCGAGATCCACCTCGCGGTAGGTCAGCTTGTTGGCCTGGTCAACCACCAGCACGAACTTCTTGCCCTGGTCGGTGCCGATGGCGCGGTCGTTGATCAGCACGGCGTCGTGCGGCGAGCCGCCACCGAGCTTGACCTTCGCATACAGGCCCGGCAGCAGGCGGCCGTCCTCGTTGTCGAACACGGCACGCACGCGGATGGTGCCGCTGCGCGTATCGAGCCGGTTGTCGATCGAGTGGATCTTGCCTTCGTGCGGATTGCCGTCCTCGTTGGCCAGGCCCAGGAACACCGGCAGGCCGTTCTTGCCGCCACCAGCACCCGGCGCCGTGTAGCGCAGGTAGCTTTGCTCGTCGACGTCGAAGCTCGCATACACAGGCGAGACCGATACCACCGACGTCAGCGGCGGCGATGCCGCGCCCGCCGCCACGAGGTTGCCGACCGTGATTTCCGCACGCGATACCTTGCCAGAGACCGGCGCGACGATGCGCGTATAGCTCAGGTTCAGCTTCGCCACCTCCAGCGCCGCCTGCGCGCCGCGCACGTCGGCCGAGGTCTCGCTGGCCGCGTTGATGCGCTCGTCGAACTCGCGGCGCGAGATCGCGTTGTCGTCGAGCAGGCGCTGGGCGCGGGCCTTTTCCGTCTGCGCGTGCGAGGCGCGCACCTGCGCCGCGGCCACCGCGGCTTCGGCGCGGGCCACCTCGGCGGCATACGGACGCGGATCGATGGTGAACAGCGGATCGCCCTTCTTCACGATCGAGCCTTCGCGGAAATGCACCGTTTCGATCGTGCCGGAGACACGCGGACGGATTTCCACGCGGTCCACCGCTTCGATACGGCCCGAGAACTCGTCCCATTCGGTGATGGTCTTGCCGACCACGCTGGCCACTTCAATGGTCGGGGCCGGCGGCGGCGTATTGGCTTGCGCCTCGCCCGCATGCCACGGCCGCAGCATGGAGGTGGCAACGCCGGCGCCGAGTACGATCACGATGGCAATCGCGATCAACGTGCGTCGATTCTGGGTATTCATTTTCTTCACTCCTGTTGCTGGCTTTCTTCAACTGGGAAAACAAAGGCGCGAACGCCGCCCGCCGGGCCGCGCGCAGCGGTCCGGATCTGGTCGGACAGGTCAGTAACACTGATTGCCGGATGCCGCGCAGTCCGTCTTGGCGGCATCAGTACCGGCTGGCAGTTTCCCGGAAGGCCTCAGCCGGCAGGCTCGCTCCGGGTCAACTTCAGGGCCGGCGTTCGCGCCGGGATGAGGTGTCGTCGGCCGCGGCCAGACATCGCCGCAGGAACCGCGCACCTTCGTCTACCCACGACTGACAATCGTCATGGGTTTCTTCTACGCCGTCGCCACAGGCGCCCGGCATGATCATGGCCTCGGCCAGCACCCCAGCCTTGGCAAGGCGCCCGGCGAAGGCTTCGCCTTCCGCGCGCAGCGCATCGACTTCCGCCACCTGCACCAGCGTGGCCGGCAGCCCCGCCAGGCGCGACGCCAGTGCCGGCGCGGCATACGGATGCACGCTGGCGGCCGGGGTCGGCAGATAGTCGCGATAGTTGCAGGCCAGCCGCTGCAGGGTTTCCAGCGGCACCTGGCCACCGCCCGCGCCCGCGCAGGAGGCGTGCTGCAGGCACGGGTCCGTCACCGGACGGATCAGCCATTGTCCGCGCGGCTGCGCGGCGCAGCGGTCGCGCAACATCTGCGACAGCGCGATCGCCAGGTTGCCCCCGGCCTCTTCACCGACCAGCGCAAACCGGGTCTTGTCGACCTTCAGCCGCCGCGCGTGGCGCAGCACCCACTCCACCGTGTTGTACGCGTCCTCGGGCGCGGCCGGGAACGGGTGGTCCGGCGCCAGCGAATAGGCCGGCGTCACCACCACCGCCGGCACCGATGCCGCCAGCGACTGCACCAGCTGCCGCGCCCTTTCGAGCCCGCCGTCCACGAACCCGCCCGCGTGCAGGTACACCAGCCACGGCAGCGGCGCACCGCCTTCGGCCGCCGGCGCGGGATAACCGGGCGGGTAGCACACGCACACCGATATCTCGCGCTCGCCACTTGCCACCTTGTGTTCCACGACGCGCGCCTGCCCGTTGCCGTTGGCCGGCGGGGCGGCGGGAGAACGTTGGCTGGGCGACTGAGACATGGGCACCTTGGCGGCCGTGCTGAAATGCGTTGGCACGCCTATCATGGGTTGCGATGCAACGGATTATGGTGATTGACGCCAATGGGATAAAGCGAGAGATTGCCAACGCACTGTTCCGTGTTTGGAATAATCGACCCGCTGAGACCCCACGCATGACAAGGTCTTGGGAAATGTGATTCACTCCCGCTCTCGCGGCTGCGCAGTGCCTGTCAGGCACAGTCGGCCAGCACGCTGGTCCAGGGACTGGGAAGCCAGGCACGGCCCCGACCCGGCACATCTCCCCAGCAGCCAGTCTCCATACCGCCACTCAGGTCGCCCCCTTCGGCGAGCAGTCAGGAAACATTCGTCGGAAGCTCATCATGGATCGTCTCGTCTCAATGCAGGCCTTCACCCGGGTAGTCGACATGGGCAGCTTCGCGCGTGCCGCCGATTCGCTCGACCTGCCCAAAGCCACCCTCACCCGCCTGATCCAGAACCTGGAGACCCACCTGGGCGTCAAGCTGCTGCACCGGACCACGCGGCGCATCAGCGTGACCAGCGACGGCGCGGCCTACTATGAACGGTGCGTGCGCATCCTGGCCGATGTGGAAGAGGCCGAACAGTCGCTGACGCGACACAACAACTCGCCCAAGGGGACGCTGTCGGTCGACACGACAGCCGCACTGGCGCGGCTCGCGCTGATCCCGAACCTGCATGAGTTCTTCACGACCTACCCCGAACTCAAGCTCGACCTGACCATCAACGGCAAGCCGATCGACCTGCTGCAGGAAGGTGTCGACGTGGTGCTGCGCGTCGGCGCGGTGGACGAATCGATGGTGGCGCGGCGCGTCGGACAGCTCAAGCTGGCGTTCTTCGCGTCGCCGATCTACCTGAACCGCTTCGGCACCCCGCACGAACTTGCCGACCTGGCCCAGCACAAGGCCGTGAACCACCTGTCCAACCGCACCGGACGCGAGTGGCCATGGCAGCTCGCGCGCGGCCGGGAGCGCACCGAGATCCTGCTGCCCTCCGCCATCTCGACCAACGACGGCGATATCTACCTGGAATGCGCGCTGGCCGGCCACGGGCTGGCCTGCCTGTCGCGCGTGATGGCGGAACCGTACCTGGCCAGCGGCCGGCTGGTGGAGGTCATGACCGACTGGCAGACCGAAGAACTGCCGATTTCCGCGATGTACCCGCAGAACCGCCACCTGTCGGCCAAGGTGCGGGTCTTCGTCAACTGGGTCGCGGATATTTTCGGGCGGCATCCGCACTTTGGTGCCGCGCCGCAGCAAGGCGCGGTCACGCAACTGGCCGCGTAACCCTGTCCGCTCAAGTTGCGCAATGAGCGCCCCCGCGTAAGCGTCGCATCCTATACTATTTCTTCCGCAATAACGTCAATGGGAGGGTTCCGATGAAACGCGCACTTTTCGGCCTGGCGGCCACGGCAGCGGTAGCGATGACCCTGGCGGGCTGCGCCGGCACGGGGACGGCCAGCGGCGGTGCAAAGGCCACCGCGGCGCTCTCGCCGAAGAGCGGCACCAGCACCGGCGGTACGGTAACCTTTACGCAACAGTCGGGCGGCGTGATGATGGTGGCATCGGTTACCGGCCTGCCGCCCAATACCACGCATGGCTTCCACGTGCATGAAAAGGGCGATTGCTCGGCGCCTGACGCCATGAGCGCCGGCGGCCATTTCAACCCGACCGGCAAGCCGCACGGGCAGATGACCATGCCCGACCACCACGCCGGCGACATGAACAACCTCACGGCAGACGCGAACGGCAATGCGCGCGCGAGCTTCCTGCTGCCTGACCTGACGGTCGGCACCGGCCCGAACGGCGTCATCGGCCGGGCCGTAATCGTCCACAAGGATCCGGACGACTACAAGACGCAGCCGACCGGCAATTCTGGTGGACGGATTGCGTGCGGCGTCGTGGCGGCGTCCTGAGCCCGGACGACCGCCTGTCCGTGGCGCAACGGCTCAGTCGGCCGTCGCGCCGGACGCCCTCACTGCATCCCCCCATTTTTGGCGTTCGCTGCGCATGAAGGCCTCGAACGCGGCCGGCGACAAGGCTCCCGGCCGGCCGCCGAGCTGCCGGAAGCGTTCGACCACCTCCTTGCGGCCCAGGATGCCGGCCACGGTCCGGTAGGCGGCATCCAGCACGGGCTGCGGCGTGCCGGCGCGTCCCACCAGCCCAAACCAGCCCGTGACGACAAAGTCGTCAACACCGGCCTGAGCCATGGTCGGCGTCTGCGGCAGCCCGGGCACGCGGGCGTCGCCCGTGACCGCCAGTGCCCTGACTGTCCCGGCCCGCAACTGAGCCTCTGCTGACGGCAGGTTGTCGAACATGAAATCCACTTCGCCCGACATCACGGCCGCCAGCCCCAGGTTGGCCCCTTTGTATGGCACGTGCAGGGCACTGACCCCGGCCCGCAGCTTGAACAGCTCACCCGACAGGTGTGTCGTCTGCCCGATCCCCGAAGAGCCAAAGGACACACCGCCGGATTGCGATGCCGCCTTGCGCGTCAGGTCCTGCACCGTGCGAATCGGCGAATCCGCCTTGACCACCAGCACGTTCGGGAAGACCAGCACATCGGCAATGGCGGCAAAGTCCTCCGGCGTATAGGGCAGCTTCCGGTAGAGGCTGTAGTTGATGGCATTGACACCGGTATTGCCCATCATCAACGTGTAGCCGTCGGCCGGGGCGCGCAGCAATGCCTGGGCACCGACTATGCCGCCGCCACCGGGGCGGTTCTCCACGATCACCGACTGGCTCCAGACCCCTGCCAGCTCCTTGGCCAGAAGCCGCGCCGTAATATCGCCGCTGCCGCCGGGCGGCCCTGGCACGATGATCGTGACCGCGTGGTCCGGGTAGCCCCCGGCATGCACCGCCCCACCCCACAGCATGGGAAACAGCGCCCAAGCCAGGCGCCAGCCGGCGCGAATTGCCTGCTTTGCTCGACGATTTGCGAACATGGTCGTCCCGCCTCCCTTTGTGCCTGGACCTAGCGCCGCACCAGCGGACAGCCGGCTTCCGCGAGCGGCTTGAAGGCCTTGTCGCCCGGGATCGTCGCCAGCAGCTTGTAGTAGTCCCATGGATACCGGGACTCCGCGGGGCTCTTGACCTGGAAGAGGTACATGTCGTGCACCATCAGGCCGTCCTCGCGAATCCGGCCGTTCTTCGCATAGAAGTCGTTGACCGGCAGTTCGCGCATCTTCTGCATGACCTTGGCCGCGTCGGTCGTGCCGGCTGCCTTGATCGACTCCAGGTAGTGCCGCACCGACGAATACACCGCGGCCTGGCTCATGTTTGGCATGGCATGGACCTTTTCGAAGTACCGCCGCGAAAAGGCGCGCGTCTCGGCGTTCATGTCCCAGTAGAACGCCTCGGACAGCACCATGCCCTGCGCCGCCTGCAGGCCGATGGCATGGACGTCGTTGATGTACATGAGCAGGCTGGCCAGGCGCTGCGGGCCACCGGGACGGATCCCGAACTCGCGTGCCGACTTGATGACGTTCACGAGGTCCCCGCCGAAGCTGGCCAGGCCAATCACCGCGGCGCCGCTGCCCTGTGCCTTCACGACAGCGGAAGAAAAGTCGGAAGCCCCCAGCGGATGGCGCACCTCGCCGATCACGTTGCCGCCTTCCTTCTCGAGCGCCGTGCGCGCGGCACCGACGATGTCATGCCCACCTGCGTAATCGGCCGTGATGAAGTACCAGCGCTTGCCACCTTGCGTCGCCACGGTGCGTGCGACAGAGTTTGCGAGCGCATAAGAGTCGTACGCATAATGCACCGACGTGGGCGAGCACAGGTCCCCGGTCAGCCGGTCCGATGCCGGGCCGCTCAGCACCAGCACCTTGCCCTTCTCCTTGGCAACGTTGAGCACCGCCAATGCGGTCGACGACCCGGTTACGTCATGGATGGCATCCACCTTCTTCACGTCGAACCATTCGCGCGCCTTGCTGGCTGCGATGTCCGCGCGCCCCTGGTGGTCGGCCACGACCAGTTCGACGTCGCGGTCGAGGACTTTGCCTCCGAAATCGGCAATGGCGAGCTCGGCGGCCGTGACGCTGCCCTTGCCGGAGATATCGGCATAGACGCCGCTCATGTCCAGGATCAGGCCGATCCTGACCGGCTCGGCACGCGCCAGTGGCGCGGCCAGTGCGAAGCTTAATATTGCGAGGATGCGCAGGCAGGCCAGGTCAAGGCGCCGGCGACGCACGTGGAACAGATCACTGCAGAATATCATGGCTGTCTCCTGGCCGTCTTTCGCGGCCGCTTTCTGGTTTCATGAATGCGTGCGGCCAGCCGTTACCGGCTGCCTGTGCTATCCGGCCAGGAGGCCGGTGTCGCGGATCATTGCGCTCCAGCGCTCGCGCTCGGCCTGCAGGAAGCGTGAATAGGCGGCGATCGTGCCGCCGGTTGGCGTGACCCCGAGGTCGAGCATGCGCTGGCGCATGTCCGGCGCGCCGATGGCCGCCGTCGCCGCCGAGTGAAGTTGTTCGATCACGCGTGACGGCGTTTTCGCCGGGACGAAGAGCCCGTTCCAGATCGGCACCGCGTAGCCGGAAAAGCCCAGCTCGGCCACCGTGGGAACCTCCGGCATGCTGGCCGCGCGCTCTGCGCTGATGGTCGCGAGTACCCTGACCCGCCCTTCGTGCACGAGCGGTTTGGTGAACGGAATCGTCATGACCGCCACGTCGATCCGGCCTTCGAGCAGGTCGCCAAGGGCCGGGCTTTCACCTTTGTACGGCACGTGCACCATCGATACGCCCGCGCGCTTGCTCAGGTACTCCAGCGCGACGTGCAGCGGCCCGAGCGACCCCGTCGACATGTAGGACACGGCACGGGGCCGCTTGCGCGCGGCGGCCAGCAGGTCATCGAGACTTCGGTACGGGCTGTTCGCGGCTACCGTCAGCACGTAGTCGACATTGCAGAGATAGGCGACCGGCATCAGGTCGCGCACCGGATCGTAGGGTAGCGATGGCTGCGTGTAGGCCAGCACGATATTGGTGCCGACACCGCCCAGCAGTACCGAGTAACCGTCCGCCGGGCTCTTGGCCACGGCGGTGGCACCGATCGCGCCGGCGGCGCCGACCCGGTTGTCGACCACCAGCGTCTGCGCCAGCGTCTGTTCCATGGCGCGCCCCAGCAGGCGGCCAAGCGTATCGGTGGCGCCGCCGGGCGCGAATGGCACCACCAGCCGCACCGGCCTGGTCGGATAGCTGCCGCCGCCGTCCTCGGCCGCCGCCGGCTCCGGCATCAGCGCGGACAACCCCAATGGTGCAAGCAGGCCCGCCGACAGTCCGCGCAGCCCGCCCCGCCCCTGGTACGAGAAGGCATTCTCCCGACAGCCGCCTGACGCATTCCGCTTCTTCATCTTGTGTCTCCCGTTGTCTTGACGTGTCTCCCGGCGTGTGGGGCCGGGCCACCGCTGCGGCCGCGCTTCAGACGCGTACCGCGCTGATGGTGAGACCGCCGTCGATATGCAGCGTCTGCCCCGTGATGAATCCCGCGCGCTCGTCCAGCAGGAAGGCAATTGCGTGGGCGACTTCCGCCGGGTCGCCGACACGCTGCAGCGGCACCGCGGCCATCAGGGCCCCGGTGCGCGGATCATCGGGCGGGCTCGCGGTGCGGAACAGCTCGGTGGCTATCGGGCCGGGCGCGATCACGTTCACGGTGATCGCCGATGCCGCCAGTTCCAGCGCCCAGGTCCGGCTCATGCCGATGACCGCGGCCTTGCTCGCGCTGTACGCCGTGCGGTTGACCTTGCCCAGCGCCGCGCGCGACGACAGGTTGACGATGCGCCCCGCGCCCTGTGCGCGCATGCCCGGTAGCAGCGCCTGCGCGCACACCAGCGCGGCATTCACGTTGACGCACATCGCGATGTCCATGTCGGACAGCGTGGTGTCGGCCAGCGAGGTGGTGGGCGCCATGGCGGCGTTGTTGATCAGGGCGTAGAACGGCGCCTTGGCCGCCAGCCCCGTGACCAGGGCACGCGTGGCGGCCAGGTCTTCGAGGTCGCAGCAATGAAAGGCGGGATCGTCGGCGAGATCGGCGGGCCTCGTCCTTGCCAGGCCGATGGCGTCATATCCGTCGCGCCGCAGGCGATCCAGCGTTGCGCGGCCAATGCCCTTGCTCGCGCCCGTGACCAGTACGCGCTTCCTGCTTGTCATGGAGACTCCTGTAGATAGGGGAATTCGATGGAGGATGGGCCTAGGCTTGCGCGCCCAGCACCTTGCGTCCGATGATCAGCTTCTGTATCTCAGAGGCACCTTCGTAGATACGCATCGGCCTGACATCGCGAAACAGCCGTTCGATGACGCAGCCCTGCGTCACGCCCAGTGCGCCGAACAACTGCACGGCGCTGTCCACGACGCGGAACGCCGCCTCGGAGCCGCCGAGCTTGGCCATGGCGGCCTCACGCGTGATCGTGGCCTGCCTGACGTCACGCAGCCACGCGGCGCGGTATACCAGCAGCGCGGCCGATTCCATGTCCAGCGTCATGTCGGCCGCGCGCATGCGCACGGTATCCATTTCCGCCATCGGCTTGCCGAACAGCGAGCGTTGGTTCATGCGCGTCACGGTTTCGTCCAGCGCGCGTCGGGCTAGCCCGACCGCGGCGGCGCCGACCGATGAGCGGAAGATGTCGAGCACCGACATCGCCACCCGGAAGCCTTCACCCGGGCGGCCGAGCATCTGTGCCGCCGGCACTTCGCAGTTGCGCAGCGTCAGCTCGCCCAGCGGGTGCGGCGCCACGATCTCGACGCTGGTGTCCACGGTCAGGCCCGCGGTGCCAGCGTCGACCAGGAACGCCGACAGACCCTTCGCCCCGGGTGCCTCTTCCGAGCGCGCCACCACTACGTAGTAGTCGGCAATGCCGCCGTTCGAGATGTAGGCCTTGGCGCCATTCAGCACATAGGTATCGCCACGCCGTTCTGCGCGCGTGGTGATGGCGGCGACATCCGATCCGCCGTCCGGCTCGGTCAGTGCAAAGGCCGCGATGCGCCGTCCAGAACGGCAGTCACCAACGTAGCGTTCGACCAGCGCCGCACTGCCATGGAGCCAGAGCGGTGCGGCGCCGATGCCCTGCATCGAGAACACGAAGTCCGCCAGTGCCGAGCAGTACGAGAGCGCCTCGCGGACCAGGCATACCGATCGCAGGTCGAGCCGGGCGCCCGCATCGGCCCCTGGTTCCGGCACGGCGTACGCGAGCAGGCCGGCATTGCCCAGCTCGGTAGCCAGGCGCCTGCATTGTCCGGGCAGCGGCAGTGCCTCCACCTCGTCCTCGATGCTTGCGTAGTGCTGCTGAAAGGCGCGCAGCGTTTGCGCCAGTGCGCCGTGGCGGGCTTCAAAGAATGGCAGGTCCCAGTGGGTCCAGCTTGTCATGGTCAGGCCTCCTCGGTCATCAACAAC
>JACXTT010003144.1_pt1 | contig 25707 bp, 20 predicted proteins | sample 9270951 | NCBI WGS metagenome assembly JACXTT01 (sample SAMN15532306, study PRJNA645909) | rock metagenome | isolation source: weathered quartz diorite | place: Puerto Rico | collected 2017-06-21
ATCGGGTAGAGAACCTTGCAGTGCGGGCAGCGCAGCTGGTCGGGCTCCTTGAGCTCCACCTTGGTGTGGCATTTCGGACACGCCAGAATTTCGAGCAGTTCTTGAGAGATCACGCGCGCATGGTAGTACGGTTTCGCCTGTGATTTTGAGGCGGCTCTACCTGTACCTGGTCAGCGCCGCGGCGCTGGCGCTGCTGCTGACCGGCCTCATCTTCCTCGGCGGAACGATCCTGCTGTTCGTCTTCAACGACCCTTCTGCAGACTCGAGCCGCGGTCAGCTCGCTGTCTTCACCGCGATGACAGTGGTCGCACTTCCGGTCTGGGCCGTGCACTTCTGGTTCGCGCGACGCTTCGCTCTGCGCGACCCGTACGAGCGCGCCTCGGCGCTGCGGCGCCTGTACCTCTACTGGTCATGTTTCGTCACGTCGGTCGCCGCCATGTTCGTGCTCGCCTTTGGGCTGGGCCAGCTGCTCCAGCCAGTCCTGGATTTGCAGCCGTTCAACGCGCTTACCACTTCGCAGCTGGGATGGGCAATCTTCGTGCTCGTCGCCGGCTTCGCATTTCATTTCGGTGTCGCGTCGATCGACCGCGCGGCGGCCGCGGAGGAAGGCGCGTCCTCCACTCTGCGCCGCTGGTACATGTACGCGGCACTGTTGATTGGCCTCCTCGCCATGCTGGCCGGCGCGCAGACGCTTCTGCAGCTCGCCTGGACCAAGCTGATCGTCGGGATCGACAGGTACACGTACCTGTCCACACCGGCCGGTCTGGTTCTGGCGGGCGCCGTGATGTGGGGCTTCCACGCCCGGGCGATCGCCCTGAGCCACATCGCGGAAGATCGCCACTCGACACTCCGCGCGCTCCAGGGCTTCATCGCGGTGGCGATCAGCATCGCGACCGCCTTGTTCGGCGCGAGCCAGATCCTCTACTACGTCCTGGCGCGGCTGCTGGGCGTCAGCAACCCAGGTGGCGCGGGTGACAACGTCCTGGCCGCCGCGGCCGGCCCCGGTTCGCTCTTGCTGGTCTACGGAACCACGTGGCTCCTCATACAACGCCGCCTCACGCGCGATGCAGGAACACAGGAGGCCGATCGCCAGGCAGGCGTGCGCCGCCTTTACACGAACCTCGCGGCGCTCGTCTCGCTCGCGATCTGGACGATCGGCGCAGGCAGCCTGTTGTGGACGCTCGCCGAGCAGGCCGAGGCGCCGATCATCGGCGTGCGGGCGCAGGGCTGGAAGGATCCGCTCAGCCTTTCGGTCACCCTGCTGATCGTGGGCGCCGCCGTGTGGATGGATCACTGGCGCCACGCCCCGTGGGCGGCCGACCGCCAGTCGCTGAGCCGCAAGCTCTACGTCTGGGCCGCGCTGCTCGGCAGCATCCTCGTCCTGCTTGGCGGAGGCGTCGGGATGATCAACGCGGTGCTCCGCCAGGTTTTCAGCGCGCACCCTGCCCTGAACGACCAGCAGAACCTCGACTTCGGCCATTACCTGGCCGTGATCGTGGTGGCGGCCGGCGTCGGCATCTACCACTGGCGCGTGCTGCGCGCCGACGGCGCGGCCCGGCCGCCTAAGGCTGCGGCAGCCCCGGTCCGCGCGAAGCCTGTCGCCGTTTCGGCCACACAATCAGTCGCCGAGGCGGCGGCCGCACATGAAGCTGACGGTCCGCGCCCACGCCGCTACACGCTGGTGGTCTCTGATGCGACCGAGGATGACGTGCATCAGGCGCTCGCATCCTTGCCTCCCCAGGCGAGCTACAAGCTGACCCCGACCGAGCCGGCCGTTGACGGGCACTGATCCGCAGGCCTATCTCGACCTGGTCGACTGGCGGCGACGCGTCGGCGACCTCTACCGCATCTCCGGCCCGGACGCGTTGACTCGATTCCGCCGTGGCCGTGACGAGCTGTTCCGGTCTCACCCACAGTCTCCGATCGAGGTCGAGGAACGGAGCAGGTTTCAGGGTTGCCGCTATTTCGACCATGACCCTGCCTATCGCGTGAAAGCACAGGCCGTGCGAGCTGACGGCAGCGAGCTCGTGATCGACACGGGAGGCGAGGACGGCGCGGTCAGATACCGGCGCATCGGAAGATTGGTCTTCAACCTCGGCGGTCAGCAGTGCGGGCTGACGGTGCTCAGCCTGGTCCAGTACGCCGGCGGGCTTTTCGTGCCGTTTCGCGACAGGACATCAGGCCACGAGACGTACGGCGGAGGACGCTACCTGTTCGACACCGCGAAGGACACCGACGGCCTTGTGCTCGAGGTCGAGGCAGGGTCGAGCGAGGTGACGATCGATTTCAACTTCGCCTACAACGCGTCGTGCGCCTACAGCCCGCGCTGGGCCTGCCCGCTCGCGCCGCCGGAGAACCATCTACCACTCGAGGTCCGCGCCGGCGAGCTTATCTATAAAAGGTTACCGACTAGGCCGGGACCGAGCTCCCGCGGACGGTCTTGATAAGCTCTCCCGCCAGCCCTATCGCTTCGACCGTGGGCAGCCCGGGGTTGTTGAACGTGAATCCTCCGAACCCGGCGTCGAGGTACGGGCCCAGAAGCTCAGCCGCCTGCTCCACGGTCGCGGTGCGCGTAATCGCCCTGCGCTCCGGAGGGAGCGTGTCCATCACGGCTTTCGCCTGCTGTTCGTTCCCGGCGAGCACGAGGCTGATGCCGATCGTGAGCAGCACGGTCGAAGGGTCGCGGCCGACCGCCCGACAGTGCTCCTCGAACACGCCCTTCTTTCGCTTGAGCTCCTCGACAGGAGCACCGAACCAGTGGCCGATGTCGCCGTGCTTGGCGAGCAGGCGCAGCGTCCGCTTCTCCCCGCCGCCACCGACCAGGATCTTCGGCCCGCCCTTCTGAACCGGTCGCGGGCTGTTGAGTGCGCGCTCGATCCTGTAGTACCTGCCCTCGAAAGACGGCCGCTCCTCGGTGAACATGAGCTTGGCGATCGTCAGCGCTTCGTCGAGTCGATCCATCCGCCGGCCCATGGGCGGAAACTCGAAGCCATAACCCACGTGCTCGTCTTCGTTCCACGCCGCGCCGATGCCCAGGATGGCGCGCCCCCTGGAGATGACGTCGAGGGTCGTCACTTCCTTGGCGAGCAAGGCGGGGTTGCGATACGTCACGCCGGTCACAAGTGTTCCGAGCTTTACGCGCGATGTTTGAGTTGCGATCGCGGCGAGCGTCGTGTAGGCCTCCAGCATCGGCTCGGTCTCCGGACCGACGCCCCGGATCTGATAGACGTGGTCCATCACCGTGACGAGGTCGAAGCCGGCCTTCTCGGCCGCCTTCGCGTTGTCCACCACGCGGTCGAAGAGCCTGTCGTTGGGCATCCCGGGGAACGTGTAACTCGGCATGTGAAATCCGAAAAAAGCAGCCATGTCTGGGAGAATCCCGGCGTCGGTACTACCATTCCGTCAATGAGCCGCAAAACGCTGGTCGGCCTCGGCGTCGTGTTCGCGGTCTTGCTCTTTGGTACCGTCCTCGTCTTCGAGGCTTTCGACCGCAACTCGCATTCGGCGAGCGACACGATCCGGCCTTTCGTGATCACCATGGCCCCGGTCTGGGCGGTCGCCATCGCAGCCGCCAGGGTTCTCCTGCGAAGTAAGCGAAGCTAAGCCACCTGACGATCCATCGGGAGGGCTGGGAGGGGACGCTATAGATAAGATTTGTAGCGTCCGACCATGGCCATAGACGAGTCCCGTAACGGGAAGGCGAGTGGAATTCAGCTCGTGCAGGTCGAGGGCTTCCTCGAGGTCGCCCGCCGGGGCAGCGTCAGCCGGGCCGCCGAGGCGCTCTTCATCACCCAACCGACCCTGACCGCCCGGCTGCAGGGCCTGGAGCGGGAGCTGGGGACGCCACTGTTTCTGCGCACGCCGCACGGTATGCGCCTGACGGATGCCGGCCGGGCCTGGATCCCTTTCGCCGAGCGTGCGCTGCGCGCGCTGGTCGACGGTCGGGACGCCCTCGAGCAGGTGATGACCGCCTCGGCCGGCCACCTGATGATCGCGGCGGCGCCGGCGGTGAGCACCTACGTGCTGCCCGAGCTGCTGGAGCGATTCGTCGCGGCGCATCCCAGGGTTGAGGTTTCGGTCAGGACCGGTCATTCGGAGGACGTCGTGCAGCTGGTCCTGCGCGACGAGGTGCAGCTCGGGCTCGGCCGCGCCATCCGCCATCCCGACCTCGAGCTGCGGCCATTTCACACCGAAGACCTCGTCCTCGTGGCAGCGCCCGATCATCCATTCGCCGAGCGGCCGTCGGTCGCCATGGCTGAGGTCGCGGGGCAGAAGCTGATCATGTTCGACCGAACGTCCAGCTACTACGAGATCACGCAGGGGGCGTTTTTATCCGCCGGCGTGAGCCTGCGCGGTTTGATGGAGCTGGACTCGATCGAGGCAGCCAAGAAGATGGTGGAGCGCGGCCTTGGCATCGCGCTGCTGCCAGGGACGGCCGTGGTTCGAGAAGTGGCCGGCAGGACGCTGTGCATCGTCAAGATCAAGGACGCCCCACCGATGCAGAACTCGATCGTCGTCTTTCGGCGCCGCGATGCGGGGCAGCCGGAGGGGATCGTCGCGGCGTTTCTCGCGCTGCTCGAAGCCAGATAGGACACCCAGACCGGTGCAGTTCTGCATCGGATTTCCCGATAGGACTCATCACATCAATCAATTTGACTTATAGCTAGTCCGGTTGCTAGCTTGGCTGCATGGACGGAGAAAACCGATCCAGGGACACCGATCGGGAGCCCACGACGCACGAGTGCGAGTGCCCCGAACCGTGCAACTGCGATCACGACAACGAGTAGCTGACGGAGGCTTCCATGGATCTCGTGACCACGCCCCTCCTTCCGGAGGGCCACAACGTGCCGGCGTCGCGCAACGAACCTCCGAGCGAGCGGTTGCGCCGCATGCTGGCGGAAAAGCCTTACGTCTTCGCGCCGGGTGTTTACGACCCCATGGGCGCGGAGCTCGTGATGTACCACAGGTTTGACGCCGTCTACTTCAGCGGCTACTCGTTTGCGATCGGCCACCTCGGTACGACCGACATGGACCTCTATTCCTCGGTGGAGATTGCCGACGGCGCTCGCCGTACAGTCAGCGCGCTCCGCAAATTTCAGCTGACCATGGCAATGGGCGACCCGGAGAAAAAGGTGGCTCCCATCCAGCTCGAGATTCCGCCCGTTGTCGTCGACATGGACGCCGGGTACGGAAATCTGTTCAACGTTCAGCGCACCGTTGAGCTGTACGTCAACGCCGGCGTCGCTGCGGCGCACCTCGAAGACCAGGTGATGCCAAAGCGCTGCGGTCACATCGCCGGCAAAGCGCTGATCTCAGCCGGCGAGTTCGTCGGCAAGTTGAAGATGATGCGCAGTGCCGCCGACGACCTGGGCCATAAGGATTTCATCATCATCGCCCGCACCGACGGGGTTTCGGCAACGGAGGCTCCCGAGTCGAAGCGCGGCCTGGGGCTCGCGATCGATCGCGGACTCCGCTATCTGGACAGCGGGGTGCCGGACCTGCTGTGGTGCGAGTTCCCGACCGCGGAGCGTGGACCGACGGAGACGTTCTGCACCGAGATCCGCAAGCGATTCCCGAAGGCACGATTTGCGTTCAACTACTCGTCCTCGTTCAAGTGGTTCAACGAGGAGGACCCGATCACGTGGGACGAGCTCGGGCTGCTTGGCGTCAGTTTCATCTTCATCACGTTGGCCTTGCAGCACGCCGCGGGGCATGGCATGTCGACGCTGCTGCGGGACCTCAAGCAGAGCAAGGAAGAGGGATACATGACGCTGCAGCGCAAAGAGTGGGCCGAGGGAACGGACATTCCGACGCGGTCACACCATCTCTTCACGGGCGTTCCGTATCACCACCACGTCGGTCAGGAATACGGGGCCTCGCGACTCAACGCCGCGATGGGCGAGCACGTTGAAATTTCGAAGGTCGTCTGAGGGCACGTAGACTTCGCCCGTAGAGGGCGAGGGGTTGCTTCTCTTCCCGTTCCGCTACCTGTGGTGGCTCGTCTCGAGCATCCGGCGCTCGATCGGCAGGCCGCCTGAATTCGTGGTCTTCGTGCTCGAGGACAACCTGCCCGCCCTGCCGGATCCCCAGCGCCCTTTCTGGCAGCGCTTCGCGGCCCGTCCTCGACTGAGCGTCAAAGAGTTGGGCGAGCGCTTCGATGGGATCGCCCGCGACCGGCGGATCAAAGGCGTGGTGCTGCACCTTCGCGCCCCGGGGATGCCAATGTCCACGCTCCAGGACCTTCGTGAGCTGGTGGCGAACCTCCGTCAAGCGGGCAAGCGCGTCGTGGCGTGGGCGCCGTCCTACACGACTGGCACGTACTACCTGGCGTGCTCGTGCGACGAGATCCTGCTCATGCCGTCCGGCCTGATCGGCGGGCTCGGCTTCGCGACCACGGGGATGTTTCTAGCCGACGGACTCGCCCGATTCGGCCTGGGCGCGGACTTCGTCCAGGTTTCGCCGTACAAGTCGGCGGCGGATCCCCTCACCAGATCGAATATGTCGGACGAGCTGCGGGAGCAGGTCACGTGGCTGCTCGAGTCGCAGTACGACGAGCTGGTGGGCGCGGTCGCGGGCGCCAGGTCGCTCGACCGGCCAGGCGCAAAGGAGCTGATCGACGGTTCTCCATACGGAGACGACCAGGCTGTCGAAAAACACGTCGTTGATCGCGTGCTGGCGGAAGAAGACCTGCCCGCGCACCTGGGCGGTGGTGCCGGCCGGCCGGCGATCATCGGCACCTGGGAGCGCGCAGAGCGCAAGATGCGAAAGCCAGGCCCCAGGCTCGGGCGCGGCAGGTACGTGGCGCTGATGCGCGTCGAAGGCACCATCATCGACGGGCACTCGGGCCGGCTCCCGGCGAGGCCGCCGATCGACATTCCGCTGGTCGGAGAGGATCGAGCCGGGGACTTGAGCGTGGTCCAGCTGGCCCGGCAGGTCGCGGCCGACCGGCGAGCCGCCGCGGCGGTGCTCTACGTCAACTCGCGCGGCGGATCCTCGACTGCCTCGGAGGCCATGCGCCGGGCCCTTCAGGTGGTGGCCTCGCGCAAGCCGCTCGTCGTGGTAATGGGGCCCATCGCAGCGTCAGGCGGCTATGACGTGGCGACTCCCGGTGCGTGGATCGTGGCCAGGCCGGGCACGCTGACCGGATCAATCGGCGTCCTGGGCGGAAAGATCGTGACCGGCGCCTTGTGGACCAAGCTGCTGTTCAACCGCGAGACGATCGCGTTCGGCGACCGCGCGACGATGCACAGCGACGAGCGGCCCTATTCGGAAGAGGAGCGAGAGATCCTGCGTACGCAGATCGACCATCTCTATCGCGGATTCCTCGAAGTCGTAGCGAAGGCGCGGAAGATGACGCCGGACGAGGTGCACCCGATCGCGCAGGGCAAGGTATGGACGGGACGCCAGGCACTCGAGCGCGGGCTCGTCGACGAGATGGGTGGCCTCGAGGTGGCGGTGCGGAAGGCGCGGGCGCTGGCGGGGCTGCCTGAGCGAGCGCCGGTGCGCGAGGTACGAGGGCCGAGGCGGATGATCCCGCCGGCGCCTGCCCCCGCTGCGGCGGCGGCGTGGTTCGGCTATCTCCTCGAGGGCCTCATGCTGTTGAGTCGAGCCCCGGCGTTGGCGGTCATGGAGTACCTACCGGGCGATCTCACGTAGCTCGGCAAACCGCGACTCAACTGGTGTAGAACCACGCTTGCTATGCCTCAGGTGGCCGCCCCGGTGTTCATGGGGCTCGGGATTCTGGCCGTGGTCTGGGCGGGGCTCGCCTTTCGATCCCAACGACGGTTCCTGCGCAAATCGCGCCGGGCGACCGGTGTCGTTCAGAGCGTGAAAGTGGAGCGAACGCAGAGAATGGGCACCTTCTACGTCCCGGTCATCCAGTTCACGACGGCCGCCGGAGTCACGGTCAGCGCCACCTCGAAAAGTGGACAGGGCCGTGGCTATGTGATCGGGCAATCGATTTCGGTCCTCTACGATCCCGACGATCCCCAGAATCTCGAGATCGACGCCTTCTGGTCGCGCTGGCTCGTGGTGATCGCCGCGGTCTTCTTTGCGCTGGTCTTCTTTGGTATAGGGACCGGCGTCTTCCTGTTCCCCACCAGCAAACCGCCTGCACCCGTAGGCGTTTCCCTTAACAGGCAGGGTTGATTCGGTCTTTTCGCGAAACTAGATTCAGCGCAGGTACGGCGGGCTTTGGGGAGGGAGCCACAAGAAAAGGGAGGGCCCGCCAGAGGTGCGCGGCCTTACGTGTCGAGCGGTGGGAACCTCCACGGCTGCCGCTCGCGCACGACTGTGTAAACCGCCTCGACGATGCTCTCCCGGTTCGGCTTGGTGAAGTAGTCCCCGTCCGGCCCGTACGCCGCCCGGTTCGGCGATGCAGCCAGCGTCCTCGGCGCAGCGTCCAGGTGCCACCAGCCTTGCTGCACTTCCAGGACCTGCTGCAGGATGAAAGCTGACGCGCCACCCGGCACATCCTCGTCGACCACGATCAGCGCGTGCGTCTTCTCGACCGAGCGCACCAGCATGTGCTCGGTGTCGAACGGGTTCAGCGTCTGCACGTCGATGACCTCGCAAGATACGCCCAGGCCCTCGAGCGACTGAGCGGCGTCGAGCGCGATCGCGCAGCACGCGCCGTACGTCACGACGGTTGCGTCGGTGCCCTCGCGCAGCACGTCGGGAATCCCGAGCGGCACGGTGAACGATCCCACGTTGTCGGGCACCCGCTCCTTGAGCCGGTACCCGTTCAGCACCTCGATCACGACGCCCGGGTTGTCGCCCAGGAAGAGCGTGTTGTAGAAGCCCGCGGCCTGGGTCATGTTGCGTGGGACCGCTATGTAGATGCCGCGCAGGGCATTGAGCAGCACCGACATAGGCGAGCCCGAGTGCCAGATCCCAACCAGTCGGTGACCCTTGGTCCGGATCACGACGGGCGCCTTCTGGCCGCCGACCGTGCGCCAGTGGAGCGTCGCGAGGTCGTCCGCCGCCGTTTCCAGCGCGTACAGGAAGTAGTCGAGGTACTGGATGTCGCAGATCGGCCGCAGCCCGCGCATCGCTGCGCCGATCGCCTGGCCCAGGATGGTCGCCTCGCGGATGCCGGTATCGGTCAGACGGAGCTCTCCGTACTTCGCCTGCAAGCCCTCGAAAACGAGATTGACGTCGCCCAACCGGCCCACGTCCTCACCGATCACAAAGAGCCTTGGGTCGCGCGCGAAGTTGGCATCGAAATTGCGGACCAGGACCTGGCGGCCGTCGACCGTCGGAGACTTCTCCGAGTAGACGGCCGGCACGACCGGAACCTTTAGCGGCGACTCAGGCGACCGGCTGTACAGGTGCGAGTTGTAGCGCTCGTCGTTCGCCCGCCGGTACTCCGCGACGAAATTCGCCAGCTCGGTTCGGGCGGGGGATTCGATGCCTCGGAGCTGATGCAGGGCTCGCGACGCGCTCGACATTACCAGCGAGCGGGTGACCTTGTGAGCTTCGTCGAGGGAGTTCGTGATCTCGGCGACCTCTGGCATGTCGACCCGGCGGAGAATCGCCACCGCGCGGTCGCGCTCCCCACGGATCGGAGCCTGGAACGCCTCCCAGGCCAGGTCACGCGCCGCTTCCACCGCCTCCTTGTCCGCGGCCTCCCAGCCTTCCAGCTGCGACTCGCTGGCGACCCCGAACTCGATGATCCAGTCCCGCATCCGCGCCACGCAGTCGTATTCGGTTTCGAACCGCAGGCGCTCCTTCGACTTGTAGCGTTCGTGGCTGCCGCTTGTCGAGTGCCCCTGCGGCTGCGTCATCTCGGTGACATGGATCAGCGCCGGCTTCTGCTCGCGCCGCACCTTGTCGATTGCGTGGGCGTACGTCTCGACCAGCGTCGCGTAGTCCCAACCGCGGACGACGTGGATGTCGATTCCGGGCCGGTCGTCCGGCATGAAGCCGCGGAGCGCATCTGAGATCGAAGCTTTGGTCGTCTCGGCGGTGATCGGAACCGAGATCCCGTAGCCGTCGTCCCAGACCGACATCGCCATCGGAACCTGCAGGACGCCCGCTGCGTTGATCGATTCCCAGAAAAGACCTTCGCTGGTCGCCGCGTCGCCGATGGTGCCGAACGCCACCTCGTTGCCGTTGACCGAGAAACCGTCCTGCACGGTGCGCAGCTGCGGGTTCTCTCGATACAGCTTCGAGGCATAGGCGAGGCCAACCAGCCGCGCCATCCAGCCGGCGACATTCGACACGTCAGCACTCGAGTTGGGGATGTCGATCGAACGGGAGAACGACCCGCTATCGTCAAGGAAGCGCGTGGCGAAGTGGTTGCCCATCTGGCGGCCTCCCGAAGCCGGCTCGGCCTCGAGGTTCGCGTTGCCGTACAGCTGGCCGAAGAACTCGCGGACGTTCGACATCCGGGTTGCCCACATGAAGGTCTGGTCGCGGTAGTAGCCGGCCCTCCAGTCGCCCGGCCGGAACGCCTTGGCCATCGCGATCTGCGCGATCTCTTTGCCGTCGCCGAAGATGCCGAACGTCGCGTTACCGCGGAGCACCTCCGCGCGACCGATGACGCTGGCCCGGCGGCTGCTGTAGGCGAGCCTGTAGTCGGCGACGATGGCTTCGGCGGTCAGGGAGAACTTGGAGCTGCGAAGCGCTTTCGCCATAGATGCCGCGTTCGCGGCAAAAACTAACTTAGCAGAGGACCCCCGACGTTAGGCCGGGATGGGCCTCAGGCGGAGCTGACCCGCTCCTGTTCCTGCTCGCGGCGAAGCAGGCCCGGCCGGCTGGCCTGCAGCGCTTCTTTCATGTGGACGTATGCCTTGCCCAGCTCGCCCCTCCGCTCCAGGATCTCGGCATAGACCCCGTGGCACTGCAGCAGGCGCTCCCGCATGCCGAGCGCCTCGAAACCGCGGATGGCCTGGTCGAACTCGCGGTCGGCCGTCTCGTGCTCGCCGCGATCGTCGGCGATCCTGCCCAGCCAGACATGGGCCTCGGCTATGTTGTCGCCCTCCTCGAGGCGTTCCGCCAGTTCGAGCGCCTGCCGGGCCAGATCGTGGGCTTGGTCCACCTTGCGTTCCTGCATGGAAAGCTCGCAAATGCTCAGCAAGACGGGGCTGCGCCCGAACTCGAGGTCGGTTTCGTTGCACAGCTCGAGGGATCGTTCGAGGTGACGGCGAGCCTCGACGAAATCCCCCCTCGCCATCAGGACCCGCGCCAGGTTGTTCTCCGCCCTCGCCAGCGCAACTCGATCTCGCAGCAATTCCAGCAGGGCAACGGAGCGCATCGCATAGCGGGCCGCACCCTCTACCTCGCCCGCCTGGCGATAGGCTGTCCCGAGGCTGCTGTACATCCGCGCAACCCGCCGCAGGTCGAAGACCGAGCCGCCCACATCGATCGCCTGCTGGAACGCGGCGGCGGCACGGTCCCACTCGCGATTGGAGACCAGTGCGCTTGCCAGGATGCCCAGCAGCCGAGCCTCGGTCGGGGCGGGTACCGGTTTCAAGGCACGACAGACCGCCAGCGCGTTTTCCGCAAGCGCCTGCGCGTCCTTGGCCTGCAAGGCGTTCGCCAGCGACGCCTGTGCCCCGATGGACTCGGCAAGCATCACACCGTCGTTCACGGCCTCGAAGTGAGCGCGGGCGTCGGCGAGCAGCGACGAGGCGCGCTCGGGTTGGCCCGACGCAAGAAATGCCTGGGCCAGGAAAAAGCGGATGCGCCCCAGGCGGAACGCGGATGACCCTCGCTCCAGGAACGCTGTGCCGAGCGCGATGGCTTCCTGGTTCCGGCCGTCGGCGACCATTGCCTCGAGCTCGATCAGGCTTGCCGACGCGTCGTCGGCCGCGCCCACCGGCTCGGCGAGGAAGAACTCCACCGGCTTGCCCGTGCGCCGCGCGATGTGCTCGAGCGTGGGCAGAGAGGGCCTCGTGCGTCCCGTCTCGATCAGGTAGATCGCGGGTGCTGTGACGTGTCCCTTACCCAGTTGGGCGAGGCTGAGTCCTGATTCCAGGCGGGCTTGCTTGACCGAGCCCGGTCTCAGGTTGATGCCGGGAAGCCGGCGTCGCTTCGGCTGCGCGTCAGCCGCAACTGGTGCGTCTGAACGGGCGCTAGCCACGGCTCGTCACTTTATAGCAAACCCGGCCGATTAGTCTTCATCCTTTTTTGAAACGCGCGTTTCAGGATCGGAGGTCCGTTCTTTGGGAAACATTTCGAACTCACAACATACTTAACGCTGTTAAGTTAAACTTTGGCGGCGCAGGTCGCGGTCTGAGTGCTTCCCGCCGCGGCCTGCTCTCCTTCCCGTACCGCGCCCTCTCCCTGAGCCCCATACCCCTCCAGGGAGAGGCGCTTACTGGGTCGAGGCCGGGTAAGTGCCGAAGAGCTTGATCTCGGCGCTCGCCTCCTCGAGGTCGCTGAGCGCCGCCTCGGCCGCCGTCGCCGCGGACGTTTCCCCGTTGATCGAGAAGTCGAGGTAGAACCGGTACTCGAACGGGCGCCCCAACATGGGCCGGCTGTCCAGTCGCGTGAGGTTGACGCTCCGTCTGGCGAAGCAATCGAGCGCGTGGGCCAGGCTGCCGGGCCGGTGCGCCGTCACGAACGCGATCGAGCCCTTCCACCCTGCGGAAGCCTCGCGCGGGCGCACCGGTTCGCCTTTCTCGACGACGACGAATCGGGTGCGGTTCTCGGAGTCGTCCTGGATCGACTCCGCCAGCACGTAGAGGCCATAACGCGCCGCGGCCGCCTTGCTCGCGATGGCCGCGGTCCCCGGCTGCCGCTGTTCGGCGACCGCCCGCGCGGCGCCGGCGGTGTCGTGATAGGCGACCGAGCGGATCTGCCGGGAGTGGAGGTAGCGGTCGCACTGCGCCAGCGCCTGGGGGTGGGACAGCGCGCGCTCGACCGGGCCGGGCCAGCCGAGGAGGCAGTGGCGCACCGGCTGCACGTGCTCGCGCACCACCCGCAGCCCGGGCAGCTCCCACAGCAGGTCTGACACCTCCTGCACCACTCCCGCGCTGCTGTTCTCGACCGGCAGCACCGCCGCATCGACCGCGCCCATCGTCAGCGCGTCAAAGGTCACACGGAAGGTGGGGAAACCCAGCGCCTCCGCACCCGGAAATACGGCGGACACCGCCTCGTCCGAGTAGGCGCCCGGCTCTCCCTGATACGCGACTTTTTTCACCCGAAGATCAGATGTCGAAGGGTATCCGCGACGTGGTTGTGGTCGTGAAGCTGGTCGGTCACGGGAGGATGTCCATTCCCCTCATGGCCGTTCGTCTCCGACATCGCGGCGATCTTCCGCAAGTCTTCGTCCGTGACTTCCTTCTTGGTGTCCGCCAGCTGCAGGAACCGCTGCCAGGCCGCGTCGGCGCCGGCCGCGTCCGACAGCGTGATGCCGAGCCGGCTGAGCCTGTGGTGAAAGGCGTGGCGGCCCGACCGCGCGGTGAGCACGATGCGGGAGTCGGCCAGGCCGACGTCCTCGGGCTTCATGATCTCGTAGTTCAGGCGGTCCTTCAGGACGCCGTCCTGGTGGATTCCCGAGGCGTGGGCAAACGCGTTGGCGCCGACCACCGCCTTGTTCGGCTGCACCGGCGTGCCGGTCAGCTCAGACACCAGCCGCGACGTGCGCGTGATTTCCGTGGTGTTGACGCCGCACACGAGCCCCAGCTTCGCCTGCCGCACCCGAAGCAGCATCACGACCTCTTCCAGTGAGGTGTTGCCGGCGCGCTCGCCGATGCCGTTGATCGTGCACTCGACGCGCCGGGCGCCCGCTGCCAGCGCGGCGAGGGTGTTGGCGACCGCGAGGCCGAGGTCGTTGTGGCAGTGCACCGAGAACAGCGTCTTGTCGCTGCCTCGGGCCTCGTTGATGGCGCGGCGCACCAGCTCACCAAACTCATAGGGCAGGCAGTAGCCGGTGGTGTCGGGGATGTTGATCACGTTCGCGCCGGCCGCGATCATCGTTTCGACCGTCTCGACCAGGTAGTCCGGGTCGGCGCGCCCCGCGTCTTCTGGCGAGTACTGGACGTTGTCGCAGAGCGACCGCGCATACGCGACCATCTCCGCCCCCCGCTTCAGGACTTCCTCGCGCGACATGCCGAGCTTGCGGTTGATGTGCACGTCGGAGACCGAGAGCACGATGTGGATCTGGGGGTTCTCCGCCTCCTTGATCGCACCCCACACCGCGTCGATGTCATCCTTGACCGCGCGGGCAAGCGCGGTGACTGTCGTGCTGCGGATCTCGCGGGCGATCCGCCGGCAAGCCTCGAAGTCACCCGGTGAGGAGATCGGAAATCCCGCTTCGATGACATCCACCCCGAGCTTTTCCAGCTGGCGCGCGATGCGGAGCTTGGAGTTCGAGTCGAGGTGGAACCCCGGCGACTGCTCGCCGTCGCGCAGCGTGGTGTCGAAGATGAATACGCGGTCTGGAGTGGCGTCGTTCATTTTTCTACAGGCTCCAACCAGGTCATCATCGCGCGCAGCTCGCGCCCGACCTGTTCGATCTGGTGATCCGCGTCCTTGCGCCGCATGGCGAGGAATCCTCCCCTCCCGTTCGAGTTCTCATCGAGCCAGCGCTCCGCAAACGAGCCGTCCTGGATCTCCGCCAGCACCTGCCGCATCTGCTGCCGGACGTGGTCGTCGATGATGCGAGGGCCTGACACGTAGTCACCGAACTCGGCCGTGTCCGAGACCGAGTAGCGCATGAACCCGAGTCCGCCGCGATACATGAGATCGACGATGAGCTTCAGCTCGTGGAGGACCTCGAAGTACGCGAGCTCGGGCTGATAACCCGCCTCGACGAGCGTCTCAAAGCCCGTCTTCACCAGCGACGCGACGCCGCCGCACAGGACCGCCTGTTCGCCGAACAGGTCGGTCTCGGTCTCCTCCTTGAAGGTGGTCTCGAGGATGCCGGCACGCCCGGCGCCCAGGGACCGGGCGTATGCGAGAGCGCGCTCCCAGGCGTGACCGGTCGCGTCTTGGTAGACGGCGATCAGGGCGGGGACGCCCTGGCCGTTGACGTATGTGCTGCGCAGGAGGTGGCCGGGGCCCTTGGGCGCGATCATCGCGACGTCGATGTCCTGGTTGGGCTTGATCTGCGCGAAGTGGATCGAGAAGCCGTGCGCGAACATCAGCATCGAGCGCGGCTGGAGGTGCGCCTCGATCGATTCGCGGAAGAGCTTGCCCTGCCCCGCGTCGGGGGTAAGCACCATGACGACCTGGGCCTCGGAAACGGCCTCCGGCACGGGCACTGCCCGCAGGCCGTCCGCCTCGACGCGCTCGATCGACTTGCTCCCGGGATACAGCCCGACCCGAACGTCCTCGCCGCTGTCGCGCAGGTTCAATGCGTGGGCGCGACCCTGGCTGCCGTAACCGATCACCGCGACGGGCTCGCCGAGGCTCGGCGGACAGTCGGCGTCGTAATGGATCTTCATGCGGTTCTCCTCATCACGACGGGGCCGGATCGGACCACGTCGACAATTCCGTGCCGGGTCAGCTCATTCACGAAATCGCCCACTTCGTCGCGCTCGCCGGAAAATTCGACCGTCGTGCCGTCGGGCGCGGTCGAAAGCACTTTCGCGCCGAGCTGCAGCAGCGCATCGAGCTCGGACGCGGCGACCTTCGCGACCACGAGCTCGCGGCTGTGTACGTCATTCCCGGTCAGGTCCTCGACCTCGACGACCTCGACGAGCCGCTCAAGCTGCTTGCGCACCTGGTCGGCCTCCGCGTGCCCGTGATCGACCTGCAGCGTGATCCGGAACCGCCCGGGCTCGCGGCTCGGTCCGACGGAGATGGCTCGGACCCGGAAGCCCCGCCGCCGGATCGCTCCGGACACCTTGGTCAACGTGTTCGGCCCGTCTTCGACGAGTACCGACAGAACCCGCACACGATCCTCGCTCATTGCTCCGGCGCCTCCCAGAACTCGTTGAGGCTCTTGCCGAGCGGCACGATCGGGTAGACGTTGGCTTCGGGGTCGATGCGGAAGTCGATCAGAAACGGACCCTTCGTACTCTCCGCGGCATCGAAGGACGGCGCGATGTCTTCAAACTTCTCGACCCGCCGGGCGGGCATGCCGTACGCCTCCGAAAGCTTCACGAAGTCGGGCATGTGCGTCAATTCGACCTGGGAGCGGACTCCGCCGTAGAAGTCGTCCTGGAATTGGCGGACCATGCCGAGTGAGAAGTTGTTGAGGAGGACGATCTTGACGTCGAGCTGATGCTCGACCGCGACCGAGAGCTCCTGCGCGGTCATGACGAACCCGCCCTCGCCGGCCACGCACCACACCGGCACGTCCGGCCGCGCAAACTTCGCCCCGAGGGCGGCGGGCAGGGCAAAGCCCATGGTGCCGGCGCCGCCCGAGTTGATGAAGAGACCGGGCCGGTCGTAGTTCCACCAGAGCGCAGCCCAGATCTGGTTCTGGCCGACGTCGGCGACCACGATCGCCTCGCTCCGCGCGCGCCGATACATTTCGATCAGCACGTCCTGCGGCTGAAGCCGGCCGTTGGAGTGCTTGTAACGCAGGGGGTGCTCTTCGCGCCACGCGTCGATCTGCGCGAGCCAGCGACCGCGTCCTTCGTTCAAATGGTCGATGTGCGGCAGCATCGCCTCGAGCGCCTGCTTGGCGTCCGCCACGAGCTCGATGTGCGGGCGCACGTTCTTGCCCATCTCGGAGCCGTCGATGTCGATATGGATGAAGGTCTTCACGTTCGGCGCGAACCCGGCGAGCTTGGCGGTCACGCGGTCGTCGACTCGCATGCCGACCATCATCAACAGGTCCGCGCTCTGCACCGCCTTGAGGTTCCAGCCCGTGCCCATGAAGCCGGTCATGTGCAGGGACAGCGCGTGCTTCACGGGAAACGCGCCAATGCCCAGCAGCGTCGTCCCGACGGGCGTCGCCGCGGCCTCGGCCAGCTCCTGCAGCTGGGGTTCGGCGTGGCTCAGCAGCACACCGTGGCCGGCCAGGATGACCGGGCGATCGGCCCCGGCCAGCGCTTGCGCGGCCTGGCGCGCGGCGTCGAGGTCGACGTGGCCGTTGAGCTTGTAGCCGGGAATTGCAAACAAGTCCGCCCTGCGCGCCGCCGGCGGCCGTTCTGGCGCGACCCGCTCGGCCTCGGCCTGCTGTACGTCCTTGCAGATGTCGATCAGCACCGGGCCCGGACGGCCGGTGGTCGCGATGTGAAACGCCTCATGAATCACGCGCGGCAGCTGGTCGATCTTCGTGACCAGGTAGCTGTGCTTGGTCACCGAGCTCGTGGCGCCGATGACGTCCGACTCCTGGAAGGCGTCCCTGCCCACCTGCGTGCTGATCACCTGGCCGGTGATCGCGATCATCGGGACCGAGTCCATGTACGCCGTGCACAGCCCGGTCACCAGGTTGAGGGCCCCGGGCCCAGAGGTCGCGAACACCACACCCGGCTTGCCGCACGCGCGGGCGTAGCCGTCGGCCATGTGGGCCGCGCCCTGCTCGTGGCGGACCAGGATGTGCCTGAGCTTCGGATGCTCGTGGAGGTGCTGGTAGATCGGCAGGTTGGCGCCGCCCGGGTAACCGAAGATGTACTCGACACCTTCGCGCTCCAGCGCTTCCAGCACCATGTCGGCTCCGGTCACTTGATTTGGCGGGCTCCTTGTTTGTGGTCAAAAAGAAAGCCCCCGCCTCTCGGTCGGGGGCTTTTGCGATCTATCTGGTGGTCTGGCTAGGTCGCGCGTGCCCCCGATCGAATGCCGATAAGGCCCAGGAGGCCCAGGAGCAGTACGACCACGAGCGCGCGGTTAGCCATGAGGTTGTGAATGTTAACGAGTGACCGCCCGCATCGGGTTGTGGCTCGGGTACAAATTTCTGGCCCAGGCCATGCGTAAAGTTGTCGTTCCCGATGCCACGCACTCTGGCCCAGAAGCTGTGGGATGCCCACGTGGTTCGATCGGCAGAGGGCGAACCCGACCTCCTTTTCGTCGACCTCCACCTCGTTCACGAAGTCACCTCGCCCCAGGCCTTCGAGGGACTGCGCATGGCGGGGCGGCGAGTGCGCCGGCCGGACCTGACCCTGGCGACGATGGACCACAACGTCCCGACCCGGGGCGGCGTTCGGGCGGCCGACGAGCTGTCGCGCAAGCAGATGGAGGTGCTCTCTGAGAACTGCCGCCGCGAGGGTATCCCGCTGCACCAGATCGGCAGCAGGCGCCAGGGCATCGTGCACGTGATCGGGCCCGAGCTGGGCCTGACCCAGCCCGGGATGCTCATCGTGTGCGGCGATTCCCACACCTCGACGCACGGGGCGTTCGGGGCGCTTGCGTTCGGCATAGGCACCTCGGAGGTCGCGGTCGTCCTGGCCACGCAGTGCCTGCCTCAGAAGCGGCAGGGCAACCTAGCGGTGAACGTGTCCGGAGACATGCCCCTCGGTGTGACGGCCAAGGACATCGTGCTGGGGCTGATCGGCCGAACAGGCACCTCCGCCGGCCAGGGCCACCTGGTCGAGTACCGGGGCCCGACCATCCGGGGCCTGTCGATGGAAGGGCGGATGACGGTTTGCAACATGTCGATCGAGTGGGGCGCCAAGGCGGGGATGGTCGCCCCCGACGAGACGACCTTCGCGTACCTCGAGGGGAGGCCGCACGCGCCGCAGGGTGCGCTGTGGGAGAAGGCGCTGGAGCACTGGCGGTCCCTCGTCTCGGATGAAGACGCTCGATTCGATGAGCAGATCGACCTCGACGCGGCCAGGCTCGAGCCGCACGTCACCTGGGGCACCACGCCGGCGCAGGTCGTGCCGGTCACCGGACGTGTCCCCGCGCCCAGCTCCGAGACCGACGAGCGGGCCCTGCGCTACATGGACCTCCTCCCCGGCACCCCGCTGGCGGACATCGCGATCGACCGCGTGTTCATCGGCTCCTGCACGAACGCCCGGCTCGAGGACCTCCGCGCGGCGGCCAGCGTGATCCAGGGCCGTCGCGTCCACCCCAAGGTGCGTGCCATGGTCGTGCCCGGCTCGACGTCGGTCAAGCGCGCCGCCGAGGACGAGGGCCTCGATACGGTGTTCAAGGCGGCCGGGTTCGAGTGGCGCAACGCGGGCTGCTCGATGTGCCTGGGCATGAACCCGGACATCCTGGCGCCCGGTGAGCGGTGCGCCTCGACGTCGAACCGGAACTTCGAGGGCCGGCAGGGCTCGGGCGGCCGGACGCACCTGATGAGCCCACCGATGGCGGCCGCCGCCGCCCTCACCGGCCACCTGGTCGACGTGAGGGAGCTCATCTAGATGCAGCCGGTGAAGCGCGTCGCGGGACGGATGGCCCCGCTCGACCTCGCCGACGTCGACACCGACCAGATCATCCCCAAGCAGTTTCTGAAGCGCATCGAGCGCACCGGCTATGGGCCCTTCCTTTTCTATGACTGGCGCGCGCGCGGGAATTTCGTGCTCGACCGCCCGGAATACTCAGGCGCCTCGGTGTTGGTCGCCGGGGCCAACTTCGGCTGCGGGTCGTCGCGCGAGCACGCGCCTTGGGCGCTCCGCGATTTCGGTTTCCACGCCATCATCGCGCCGAGCTTTGCTGACATCTTTCGCGCCAACTGCTACAAGACAGGCCTGCTCGCCGTGACGCTGTCCGACAGCCAGGTGCGGCACCTGATCGACCTGGTCTCCGAGGATCCGTCCGCCGAGGTCACAGTCGACCTCGAGGCGCAGCAGGTGCGTGGCGACGGATTCAGCTATCGGTTCGTGATCGACGCGTTCGCGCGGGAGAGCCTGCTGCACGGACTGGACGAGATCGCTTTGGTCGAGCGAAACGTGCCGGACATCGCCGCCTACGAGAAGAAGCGCGACTCCTGGCTGCCCACGGTCAGGTGACGCCACTTCTCACCCGATGAAGCGCCAGCCGCCGTACATCACCGCGAGGACTACCATCGCCGAGGCCGAGATCAGCAGCCACCCGAGCTGCAGGTTGCGCCTCGGCACAAGCCAGGTCGCGAACGCGAAGTAACAGGGGAATATCACCGAGACCACTCGCGGCACCAGGCTGAAGATGTGCAGGTACAGGCCCTGGTCCGCGGCCACGATCACCTGCGTGATGGCAAACGCGCCGTAGCCGATGGGCATGCGACGGGTCACCCAGGCCGCACCGACGGCGAACACGACCAGCACCGGGACGCCGATGGCCTCGGGGTTGAATGGATCGCCTTCGATCACGGCCTTGGGGAACGAACCCACGAGGTACAGCGGGTTGCGCTCGGGACCTATCCAGAAGGATCGCGCGTGAACGTATCCCAGCGGGTCGCCCATCTGCATCCACTGAACGAGGCTGACGGTCAGCAGCCCGGCGACTGGAAGGACCGCCGCCACGATAGCGGCACGCCGGCGTCCAAGCACCCCTTCTGCCGCAAGCGCCGCCCCGAACAGGACGCCTGGGGCGCGCGTCATGGCCCCTGCAAACGCACCCAGTCCGGCGAGCAACCAGTGGCCCGATTCCATGAGCACGAACGCGCCCACCGTGACGAGCAGGAACACCGACTCGGTGTAGGGATAGCTGAAGAACATCGCCGCCGGGCCAAGCGAGATCAGCCACAGCGCGAGCCGGGCTCGATCGGCGTCCATGCGGCGAACGCCAACCACGTAAAGGAGCGCCAGGGACGCGAAAAAACAAGCGTTGGGGATGAGGATCATGGCCCAGACGCTTCCGCCCGCAAGGTGAATCAGGAGCGGATAAAAAGGAAACCAGGCGACCCTTATGTGCTCCGCGACGACCCCGCCCGCGCCGAGGGCATAACCGTGATGAGCGATGTACGCGTAGGCGTCGACGTCCCAGTGAAAGAACGGGGAGAGCGCCGGGGGTGGATAAGTGTTCGAGTAAAGGCCGGCCGGCGCTTGCAGGTTCCGCGCGCCGAACACCGTCGCCACGATCACCAGGAACCGGCTCACGAGGAAAGGTGCGACGGCGGCTTTCAGACCGTGGACGAAATGCTCCCTCGGAATCGGTTCTGGCCTGATGACCGCCTGGCGAGCCCACCGTCGCAGCGAGTCGCGAAGCTCTGCCACGCGATCCCTACCGGCGAGGTCACTGTCGGTCACTCGAGCGTCAGGTGAGGTCGCGCGCCTGGGTGGATCCCCTACCTGCATGCGGCCGAAAGCTTACCCCGGGTCGCTTCGAGCGATAAGCCGCGGATCAGCTCAGCGTGTACCGGGAAACGGCGTACCCGTCGTACCTCCCCAGCCAGCTGCTCGTGGTGCCCGGACTGGCGGCGTCGCGGACCCAGACGACGAAAGTCCAGCTGCCGGCCGGCGCGCCTGTCGTGTTCCAGGTCCAGCTCGAGGTCGTCGACCAGCTCTGCACCACCTGCCAGCCGCTTCCGTTGTAAAACCAGAACTCGTACAGCGGGCTGGGGTTGGTGCAGCCCGAGGCGACACCGGTGAACGTCACGCGGGCGCCTGCCCCGTGGGCAGCCGTCTGCGGCGACGCTGAGACGGTAACCGAGCCGCACGAGGCGCCACCCACCGCGTAGGGAATGCTGGCGTTGGCATCGAAGGTGGCGGTACTGCTGCTGGCATCCCTGGCCCAGACGCCGAAATAGACGATGCCCGGTGCGGCGCCGGTGGAGTTCCAGTGGAACTGGTTGCCCGTCGAGTAGCCCTGGATCAGCTGCCACGAGCTCGAGCTGGCGGGCCGCATCCAGAACGCGTAGCTCGGGTTGGGACAGCCGGACGCGCTGGCGGTGAAGGTGACCTGGGTGCCCGGTAATGCCGGAGCAGCGGGCAAGCCGGAGATCGCCACCGACGTGCAGGCTTGAGGCGTAACCGTGAACGGGATCGAGCCGTTGGCGTCGAAAGCCCCGCCGCTTCCGACCTGCGGGCCGGGGCTGCTGCTGTCACGCACCCACACGCCCAGGTAGTAAGTCCCCGCAGAACCTGATGCGCTCCAGTTGAACGTCGCGCTCGTGCTGTATGCCTGCAGGAGCTTCCACGTCGACCCCGGGGCAAGGATCCAGAACTCATATACAGGGCTGCTGCAGCCACCCGCAGTCCCGGTGAGGGTCACCGTCGTACCCGCCGGCGCCGTCGCGGCCGGCGCGCTCAAGATGCCGGCCGAGGTGCAGGGGGCGTAGGTGAACGGCACCAAAAGGTACGCGTCGAGATTGCCGAGGTTGCTCGCGGCGAGCTCGATTCCGGGACGGCTGGCGTCGCGCACCCAAACCGAGAACTGGTAGCTTCCCGCGGGCGCTCCTGTGGTGATCCAGTGGAACGTCGGGTTCGTGCTGTAAGGCTGGACCAGGGTCCACGTGCTCGACCCAGGGGGCAGCATCCAGAACTGGTAGACCGGCTGCGGACAGGTCGTGGTGCCGGCTGTGATGTTGACTCCGGCGCCCGGGCCTTGAGGCGAAACAACCTGCGTGCTCGCGGTCGGCACGGTGCAGGCCGGGGCCTGGAGCATGAAGTCCTGCATGGCGACCGTCTCGTAGGTGGCGATCGTCGCCCCGGTATTGCGCACGTCGACCCTCACGCCGTACTGGCCATATGGCAATCCGCTGGTATCCCAGCTGTACGTGTTTGCCCCCGACCAGGTCTGAACGACACCAACCGTGCCATCTGGCTTGTGGACCCAGAAGCGGTACTGAGGCGTGCCGTCGCACGTCGCCGCGCCGGTCAGCACGATCGTGGTGCCGGGCTTCTGGGGCGATGCCGGACTTGGGATGATCGTGGCGCCGGTGCAAGCGGTAAGCCCGTAGCTCACTCGCGCGCTCGACATGGTGGACAGCGCCGCGGTCGACTGTTTGGCGTCGAACTCGAGGTTGTAGACGCCGTCGGGACCGCCTGCGCTCCATTTGAACGTACTGGCCCCGCCGAAGTCCTGCACCGTCGTCCATGCACCGCCCGGCGCTTGAATCAGGAACCGGTACTGCGGCGAGCCCGCGCACGTGGCGCTGCCGCTAAGGGTGATCTGTGAACCGGTCGGCTGGGGCGACAGCTTGTCCGTGGTCAGAAGCGACGAGATGCAAGATTGCAGCGCGTACGTGATGGTCTGGGTGCTCTCGGACGCGATGGTTGTCCCTGCGTTTCGCGCACTGACCGTGAAGCTGTAGCTGCCGTAGGCAGCCTGGCGCGTATCCCAGTTGAAAGTCGACACGGCGCCGTAGGGCTGCACGACCGTCCATGCGCCGCCGGGAGCCTGTTCCGAGAACTGGTACTCCGGCGTGGAGCTGCAGGTGACGGATGTCGTCAGCGCCACCGCGGTGCCGGGCAGCTGGGGCGAGCCAGGGCTGGGAGTCAGCGCCGGCGCGGCACAGAGGGCGAGACGAAATGACATGCGCGCGTACGTGTCCGCGCTTATCGACGCACCCTGGTTTCGCGCATCGACCTCGAAGGTGTACGTGCCGAGCGCTTTGCTCGTGGTATCCCACGTCCACGTCGGAGCGGTGGTGTAGTCCCGGACCTGCGTGAAGCTGGTGGCGCCGGGAGACTGCATCCAGAACCGGTAGGTCGCCGTCCCGGCGCACAGCGCCGACCCGGTGAAGGTGACCGCCGTCGCGGGGATCTGAGGCGACGCGTGGTCGGCCGAGATCGCGCCCTGGGAGCACTGACCGAACTTGAGGTTGATCAGCGACCAGAGCTCCGGCGCGCCACCCCCATAGCTGAGCGCGAAGATGCCGATTCCGCGCAGGTGGTTGTTGATCACCAGGTCGTACTTGTTGCCGAGCGAGGTGACATCGTCGTAATACATCTCGCGCGTGCAGCCGGCCTGCGAGCTGGTCCACGTGTCCCACTCGGTGTTGCCCTGCGTGTCATGCACCTCGCGGTGGGTGTGATAGTCGCTGTTCAGGGAGAAGCCGTTCTCCGTGGATGCGTCCAGATAGCCCTCTGCGACCCAGCCGGTCCCAGCTGCCCTGAGCGCGTTAGGAGGCGCGTTGCTCGGTGTATAACCGCTGACGCATTCCTTCCGGCCGTAGTAAGGGATGCCCATTATCACCTTCGACGGTGCGACGACCGCGGAGTACTCGTTGGACGCTCTTGTGTCGTTCCAGTAGTAAGTGGTGAGCGGCGCCGTTGGGCCCAGGCAGTACACCGTGCAGTTGAGCGGAGGCTGGAAGGCGTTCTCGTACTCCATGTCGTACGCCATCACGAAGAACGAGTCCACGTAGTTGGCAAGGGCGCCGATGTCGAAGAAACCGAGATAGGTCGACCCGTTGCGATAACCGGCTGACCCGGAGTAGGTATCGACCGACAGGTAGGAGCCAGACGGCAGAGCGCTGCGCATGTGGGCGACAAACGACGTGAAGAGCGACTGCGATGACACTTGCGGAAAACCCGGATCGTTGCAGGTGACGTTGCTGCCTTCGTAGTCGATGTTGACGCCGTCAACACCCTTGGAAGTCACCTCGGCGACAGTGCTCTGAACCGTCGTCTGCCAGCGGTCCAGCGCCGAGCAGATGTTGCGCTGGTCGGGTGTGCTGTCGCCCATGATGATGGTGAACACGACCTTCGTCCCGGCAGAGTGAGCTGCGTTGATCAGTCCCGGCAGAGGGCCGTTGGGGTCATCCCAGATTGTCAAGCCCGAGTCATTGACGAGTGCACCCGTCCAGTCGACATGGACGCCGAAATAGGCAACCGTGGACAGCAGGCCCATGTTCCAGCTCGGCCAGCCGACAGTGGGGTCGCCAATGCTCTGCGCGAACGCGAAACCAAAAACCTCGCGATAAAGCCGGGGATTGCTGACGGCCAACGGCGCAGGACCACGAGGGATCGAGCTGGTCGTGAACTTGCCGGGCGCCGCGGTCGCGACATGGTCCGCGGCCTGCCGCATCACCGGCGGACCTGTATCTCGAATCTGCGCGATGCGCGCCGCACTCAGCTGTGTCGCGCCGGTGGGCGCGGCGTGCGGTGGAGTTGAAGTGGCACTGACCGGCGTCGCCGGCAGCAATGGAATCAACCCCACAGCCAAGGCAAGCGCGAAGTGCCGGATTCGTTGGTAGGACATGGGCAGAGAGCTAAGGCACTCTAGGCTTGACGGTAGGCCCGAGTCAACCTTGCCTCGTCAGGGGTTGAGTACCGCTCCTTCGGATGCCGACGAGACGAGCACCGCGTATCTCGCCAACACACCTTTGCGGTAATTCGGCTCCGGCGGCGACCATGATTCCAGTCGCGCTTCGATATCGACTTCCTCAACCGCGAGGCTGCGAGAGTCGATGTCGATCGAGATCGTGTCGCCGTCATGCAGAGCGGCGAGCGGGCCACCCACAGCGGCCTCGGGCGCGACGTGCCCGATCATCAGACCGCGGGTCGCCCCGGAAAAACGGCCGTCGGTCACCATCGCGACGGATTCGCCTAGACCTTCGCCGACGATGGCCGCGGTGACCTGAAGCATCTCGCGCATGCCTGGTCCGCCTCGCGGACCCTCATACCGGATGACCACGACGTCGCCTGGCTTGATCCGGCCTTGCGTGACGGCGGCGAATGCGTCTTCTTCACGATTGAACACGCGCGCAGGACCGCGATGCGAGGTGGGCGTGTGCTGGGTGACCTTGACCACTGCGCCGTCCGGACCAAGGTTGCCGCGCAGAACCACGAGCCCACCCTCGGCTCGCAGCGGGTGGGCAAGGGGTGCGACAACTTCCTGTCCCGGAGTTTCGGCGACCGACTCACATTCTTCGCCCAGGGTGCGTCCTGTCACCGTCAACGCGTCACCGTCGACATGGCCGCCATCGATCAGGCGTCTTGTGAGCAGGGCAATCCCGCCCGCGCGATGCAGCTCTACCGCCGCGAACCGGCCGCC
>JACXTT010003145.1_pt1 | contig 25699 bp, 27 predicted proteins | sample 9270951 | NCBI WGS metagenome assembly JACXTT01 (sample SAMN15532306, study PRJNA645909) | rock metagenome | isolation source: weathered quartz diorite | place: Puerto Rico | collected 2017-06-21
CCGCCACGGACACGGCGGACGGCGTCGCCGGCCCAGCGACCGGCGCGGGCGCGGGCTCGGCCGGCGCGGCGGCGGCCGGCGGCGGACCCATGGCCGGGCGCAGCGGCTCGAAGAACAGGCCAAAGGCCACGGCGCCCGCGGCCGCGGCGGCGATCAGGAACAGGCGCGGCTCCAGCCAGCGGCCGGGGACGGCGCCGGGCGCCATGCGCGCCAGGATCGGCTCGTTGCGGCTGAGCAGCTGATGCTTCAGCACCCCGGCCACGTGCAGAGCCAACAGGCCCCAGACCAGCTTGGCCAGGATGCCGTGGCCGTTGCGCCCGATCGTGCGCGCCGTCTTCTTGGCGGCCGGCGCCAGGTCGTGGACGCCCGGAAAGTCGGGCCAGTGGACCACGCCATAGAGCAGGGTCGGAATCTCGATGCGGCTCGCCGAGACCATCAGCCAGCCGGTCAGCGGCATGAGGATCATGAAGGCGTAGAAGCCCCAGTGGACCGTCTGCGACAGAACCCGCTCCCAGGGCGCCAGGGTCGGCGGCTCCGGCGGCGGCGGATTGAAGAGGCGCCATCCCAGCCGGATCAGGCTGAGCAGCAGGATGGTGATGCCGATCGACTTGTGGAGCTGGGTAACCGCGAAGCTCTCGGGCGTCGGCGGGCCCTCCATGCGGCCGGGCAGAAAAATCTGCCCGAGGATCGCCAGTGCGATGAGCCAGTGCAGGACGATCGCCACCGCCGAATAGCGGTCACGGCCGGGGGCGCCAGACGGAGTAGGGGCGGCGGCGGCGGTCATGCGGCAGGAGGTCCTATTTCTTCTCGAACTCGACCTCGAAGATCACGTCGAGGTCGTCGCTGGTGAACCGCTTGAGGATCACGCTGTCGAGGTTGAAGTCGGTGCGCTTCAGGTGCGCAACGCCCGAAAAGCCGAGTCGGGCGCCGAGCGGCGAAATGCCCGGGCCTTCGCCGTTGAAGGTGACGTCGAGGGTCACCGGCTTGGTCACCCCGTGGAAGGTCAGGTCGCCGGTCAGCGAGCCCTTGCCGTCGGTCCCGCCCTGCAGGCCGGTCGAGACGAAGGTGATGGCCGGGTATTTGTCCGGCTCGAAGTAGCCGGTGATCTGCTTGTCGAAGGGCGGGTTGCCGGTGTCGATCGACTTGGGGTCGACGTTGATCGTGACCTTGGTCGACTGCCAGTTGGCCGGGTCGTAGGTGAATTGCCCGTCGAGGCCGTCGAAGCGCATGGTGAAGTGCGAGAAGCCGCCCATGTGGGCGATCTTCACAGTCAGGCTGGCGTGGCGCTTGTCGAGCCCATAGGTCCCGGCCGGCACCTTGGCGGGGTCCGTGGTGGTCGGGTTGGCCAGGGCCGTCCCGCTGAGGGTCATCGCCAGGGCTGCCCCGGCGGCCAGTGCGCGCATCGTCGTCATCATCAGGTCTCCCAGGCCGCGTCCGCGCTGAACATGGTTCGCCGTGAGCTTGACGGAAAGACGGCCCTGTCGGGAGTTTTATTCCCGGCTGGGCGGCGGCGGTTCACTTGCCCATCGGGCGGGGTCAACCTAACCCTGGCGCACGGTGCGGGGGAGAGTTGCGTGATCCGTTTTCGGACGATGCTGGCGGCGGTCGGCGCGGTGCTGGCGATGGGGGCCGGTCAGGCCCCGCAGGTGACGATGTATCGCCACGCCACCCTGATCGACGGCACGGGCGGGCCGGCGCGCGCCGGCATGTCGGTGCTGGTCACCGACGAGCGGATCAGCGCAGTGGGCGCCGATGCGGCCATGCCGCCGCCGGACGGCGCGAAGATCGTCGACCTCACCGGCAAGTACCTGCTGCCCGGCCTCATCGACAGCCACGAGCACCTGGCCACCCCGCCGAACCGGCGCCAGGCCGAGGCCAACATGCGCCGCGACCTCTACGGCGGCGTCACCGCCGTGCGCGACATGGCCGACGACCTGCGCTCCGTGGGCGAGCTGGCTCGCGAGAGCCGCGCGGGCGAGGTTCCCGGCCCGGACATCTACTACGCGGCCCTGATGGCCGGCCCGAGCTTCTTCGTCGATCCGCGCACCCACGCCGCCAACTTCGGCGTCGAGCCGGGCGCGGCGCCCTGGATGCAATCCATCGACGCCAGGACCGACATCCGGACCGCCGTCACCCTGGCCAAGGGGACCTCCGCCACGGCGATCAAGATCTACGCGAACCTGCCGGCCGATCTGGTCAGCCAGATCGCCGCCGAGGCGCACCGCCAGGGCATGCTGGTCTGGGCGCACACCGCGGTCTATCCGGCGACGCCCGCCGAGGTGCTGGCCGCCCGCGCCGATGTCGTCAGCCATAGCTGCGGCCTCGGCCACGAGGTCGCCGGCACGCCGCAGACCTACCAGGCCCGCACGCCCATGGCCCCGGCCCCGTTCCTGGGCGCCGACAACCCGGTGATCGCGCGGCTCTACGAGACTATGAAGCGGCAGGGGACGATCCTCGACGCCACGGTCAGCATCTATGGCGAATATGCCGACCGCGCCCGCGCCGCGAACCCGAAGGCGAAGCCCGCCCTGTGCAGCGGGCCGATGGCCGCGGCGCTGACCCGGCAGGCGTTCAAGGCCGGTGTGCCGATCACCACCGGCACCGACTGGCAGGCGCCCTGGGACGATCCCTGGCCCACCGTCGAGCACGAGTTCAAGGCGCTGGTCGCGCTGGGCATGCCGACCGCGGCGGTGATCCACGCGGCGACGCAGGTCGGCGCCCGCGCCGCCGGGCAGGAAAAGGACATGGGCACGGTGGCGCCCGGCAAGCTCGCCAACCTGATCGTGCTCACCCGCGACCCGCTGGCCGACATCGAGAACCTGAAGAGCCTGGAGCTCACCGTGAAGCGCGGCCGGCCCTACCCCCGCGTTGATTTCAAGCCGCTCGCCAAGGGCGACCTCGAGGACGAATGATGACCATCAGCCGCCGCACCGCCCTGACGCTCGCCGCCGCGGCGGCCGCGGCGCCTGCAGTCGCCGGCGCGAAGGATCCCATCGCCGGCTGGACGGTGGTCAACGCCCTGGGCGGGCTGGGAGACCCGAACCATCCCGAGGCGACCGCGGTGAGCGCCCGGATGTTGGCCGACGCCCATGCGTCCGGCCAGACAGCCGTGAACATCACCCTGGGCTACGTCTTCGGCGAGGACGATCCCTACAAGATGACGCTGAAGGACATCGCCGAGAACGACGCCGATATCGCCGCCCATTCGGGCGATCTGATCAAGGTGCTGAGCGTCGCCGATATCGCGCGCGCCAAGGCCGAGAAGAAGATCGGCCTGATCTACGGCTTCCAGAACTGCGCCATGATGGGCGATGACGCCAGCCGCGTGGACCAGTTCGCCAAGGCGGGCGTCCGCGTCTTCCAGCTCACCTACAACAACCTCAATCAGCTCGGCGGCGGGTCCATGGCGCCGGAGACGCTGGGCCTGACGCCCTTCGGCCGCGAGGTGGTGGATCGGATCAACGCCAACCGCTGCATGGTCGACCTCAGTCACTCCGGACGGCAGATCTGCCTGGACGCAGCCCGGGCCTCAAGCCGGCCGATCTCGATCAACCACACCGGCTGCCGTGCGCTCACCGACCTGCCGCGCAACAAGACCGACGAGGAGCTGAAACTGGTCGCCGACAAAGGCGGCTTCGTCGGCATCTATTTCATGCCGTTCCTGAACCTCTCCGGCCGCGCGACAGCGGCCGACGTGGTGGCCCACATCGAGCATGCCCTGAACATCTGCGGCGAGGACCACGTGGGCATCGGCACCGACGGCGGCACAACCCAGATCGACGACCTGGAGGCCTACAAGGCGGCGCTGACCAAGGAGCATGAGAGCCGCGTGAAGGCCGGCATCTCCGCCCCCCGGCGAGCGGGCGGACACCCATCCCTTCGTCGACGACCTGCGCGGGCCCGATCAGTACCGCAAGCTCGCCCGCCTGCTGGCGGCGCGGGGGCACAAGCCGGCCCGGATCGAGAAGATCCTGGGCGGCGCCTTCGTGCGCTATGCGCGCGACATCTGGGGCGCCTGAACTTTCGTGAGGCGCGGCGATGGCCTAAACAGCGGCCATGACCTTCCGCGCCCCCGTCCGTGACCTCGCCTTCGCCCTGTCCGCCGTGGGCCATGACGCCCTGATCGCCCAGGCCTACCCCGACCTCGACGCCGACACGGTGGCCGCGGTGCTGGAGGCGGCCGGCGCCTTCACCACCGACGTGCTGGCGCCGCTCAACCGCAAGGGCGACACCGAGGGCGCGCGCTACGAGAACGGCACGGTGACCGCGGCGCCCGGCTTCGCCGACGCCTATCGCGCCTTCGTGGCCGACGGCTGGAACTCGCTGTCCGCGCCGCCGGAACACGGCGGCCAGGGCCTGTCCAAGGCCATGGAGCTGGCGGTGTTCGAGATGGTCCACGCCTCGAACATGGCCTTCGGCCTTTGCCCCATGCTGACCCAGGGCGCCATCGAGGCGTTGAGCCTGCACGGTACGGAGCGGCAGAAGCGCCTGGTCTTGCCGAAGCTGGTCAGCGGCGAGTGGACGGGCGCCATGTGCCTGACCGAACCGCAGGCGGGATCGGACCTGGCGGCGCTGACCAGCATGGCCCGGCCGGACGGCAAGGGCGGCTATCTGCTCTCCGGCCAGAAGATCTTCATCACCTGGGGCGACCACGACGCGGCGGACAACATCTGCCACCTGATCATCGCGCGCACCCCCGACGCCCCGCCCGGGGTGAAGGGCATCAGCCTGTTCCTGGCCAACAAGTTCGAGGTGAAGGACGACGGCTCCCTGGGCGGGCGCAACGATTTCCGCCCCGGCTCCATCGAGCACAAGCTGGGCATCCACGGCTCACCGACCTGCGTGATGCTCTACGAGAACGCCCAGGCCGAGCTGGTGGGCGAGTTGGGCCAGGGCCTGCCGCACATGTTCGTCATGATGAACGCCGCGCGCCTGCAGGTGGGCGTGCAGGGCGTGGCGATCGCCGAGCGGGCCTTCCAGCAGGCGCTGGCCTTCAGCCAGGAGCGCAAGCAGGGCCGCACGGCGTGGGAGGCGGACGGGACGATCTACGGCCACCCGGACGTGCGCCGCACCCTCATGCTGATGAAGGCCAAGATCGACGCGGCCCGGGCGATCTGCTTGACCACCGGGGTGCTGGCCGACCTCGGCAAGCTGGCCGGGACCGAGGAGGAGCGCGCCGCGGCCAAGGCCCGCCAGGAGCTGCTGACGCCGATCGCCAAGGCCTGGTCGACGGACATCGGCGTCGAGGTGGCGTCCATGGGCGTGCAGGTGCACGGCGGCATGGGCTTCATCGAGGAGACCGGGGCCGCGCAGCACTATCGCGACGCGCGGATCGCGCCGATCTACGAGGGCACCAACGGCATCCAGGCCATCGACCTGGTGGGCCGCAAACTGCGGATGGCCGACGGCGGGGTGATGCGCAGCCTCTGCGCCGAGATGGCGTTGACCGCCGAGACCCTGAGCGCGATCCCCGATCTGGCCGGCGTGGGCCGCCGGCTCGCGGCGGGCGTCGCGGCCCTGGAGCGGGCCACGGACTGGGTGCTGGCCAACGGCGGGGCGGCCAGCCTGACCGCGGCGACGCCCTATCTGAAGCTGGCCGGCGACGTGATCGGCGGGGCGATGCTCGGCCGCCAGGCGCTGGCGGCGGCGGGGCTCGACGACCCCTGGATGAAGAGCAAAGGGGCCCTGGCGCGTCTCTACGCCAGCCAGGTGCTGGCCCTCGCGCCCGGCCTGGCCGACGGCCTGACCGACGACGCCGGGGACCTGGAATTCACCTCGGCGGCGGCGCTTTCGTCCTGAACCTGCGACCGATCCGCCCCTTTGAGCGGCGCAGGTGCGTGATTCTCTGAAGCTTTACTTTTGGCCGCCATGCTCCGCGCCCTTGGGTGAGGGCGGAATGAAACCTCCGGTTTGGGAATTCGCGCGGGTGAAGGCCGCGACGGCGGCGATCCACCAGGGGCTCAGCACCTATCAGCTGACCCTGTCGGGTCTCGCCCAGCCGATGACCCTCTTTTCGATCTTCAACGGCCTGGCCGCGATCAGCCTGACGCTGCTTGGCCACCCCCTGATGGGGATCTTCGCTTTCCTCGCCTACTGCGGGATCGACCTGGTCAACCAGCGGGTGGTCGGCCACCTGCTGCGGACCTCGGAAGGCGTCGCGGCCGATAAGGGCTTCGCCAAGCTCGCGCCGATGTGCGCGGCGCGGATCACCACCTATCTGGCCCCGACCCTGGCCGTGGCGTTGTCCGGCCATCCGGCCGAGCTGCTGCTGTTCGCCTCGCAGTGCGGCACCCTGCTGGCGGTGGCGCATTCCGCCGGCATGCTGTCGCGGCGCATTTATTGGAGCTTCGTCAGCCCGATCCTGATCGCCGGCGCGGCCCTGACCATCACCATCCTCACCCCGGCCCCCGCCGCCGGCGTGCTGCTCAGCCTGGGCGCGCTCACCGTGCTGCTGGCGCTGATGCTGGAGGGCCAGATCCGCACGGTCAGCGTGCTGCACGACGCCTTCAACGCCAATGTGGCCCTGATCCCCGAGCTGGAAGCCGCGCGCGACCGGGCCGTGGCCCAGGAAACCGCAGCCAACACGGCGCGCGAGGAAGCCCGCCAGGCCGGCCGCGCCAAGGCCAACTTCCTGGCCACCATGAGCCACGAGATCCGCACGCCGATGAACGGCGTGCTGGGCATGGCGCAACTGCTGGAGCGCGACGAGACCGATCCGAAGCAGAAGGAGCGCCTGTCGGTCCTGATCGACTCCGGGGAATATCTGCTGTCGATCCTCAACGACGTGCTGGACGTCTCGAAGATCGACGCCGGGCGGCTGGACATCACCCCGGCGCCGGAGGACCTGCACCAGTTCCTGGGCCGCCTGGTCAGCTTCTGGGGCGCGCAGGCCGATGAGAAGGGCGTGGCCCTGATCCTCGACATGGCCGACAGCGTGCCGCAGTTCGCGATGATCGACGCCCTGCGGATGCGCCAGGTGCTGTTCAACCTGGTCGGCAATGCGCTGAAGTTCACGGAAGCCGGTTCGGTGACCATCACCGCCAAGGCGACGCCGGACGGCGAGGGCGCGACGCTGCTGGTCAGCGTCAGCGACACCGGCATCGGGATCGCCCCGCAGACCCTGCCGCACCTGTTCACCCGCTTCAGCCAGGCCGACGATTCCGAAGTGCGCCGGTTCGGCGGCACCGGGCTGGGCCTGGCGATCGCCAAGCAGCTGATCGAGCTGATGGGCGGGCGCATCTGGGCCGAGAGCCTGGTGGGCGAGGGCTCGACTTTCCACATCAAGCTGCCGATGGCGCTGGCCGAGCGGCCGGCGGAGGCGGCGCCGGCGGCGGAACCGGCCCGGCCCGTGGCCGCCTCACCAGACGCGCTGAGCATCCTGGCGGTGGACGACAACGCGGTGAACCTGCTGGTCCTCGACCAGCTGCTCGCCAGCATGGGCCACAAGGTCGCCAAGGCGGCCAGCGGGCGCGAGGCGCTCGAGGCCATGGGCCGCGAGGCCTTCGATCTGGTGCTGCTCGATATCCAGATGCCGGAGATGACCGGCATCGAGGTGCTGCAGCGGCTGCGCGCCGTGGAGGGGCTCAATCGCCACGCGCCGGTCGTGGCCCTGACCGCCGACGTGACCTCCGGCGGACGCCGGCGCTACCTGGAGCTCGGCTTCACCGAGCACGCCTCCAAGCCGATCCAGATCGCCGAGCTGATGGAGGCGATCGGCCGCGCCATGGCGGCCGACCCCAAGGCGGCTCAGGCCGCCTGAAGGTTCGGCAGGTCGTGCAGGGCGGGATCCAGCCCCGCGCCCATCAGGTCGATGAAGTTGTCGCGATAGAACTTCCGCTTCGCGGCCTCGGACACGCCTTCCAGGCTGTCGTTGAACCGCTTCAGCGGATTGCGCCCGCCCTCCACGTGCGGGAAGTCGGACGAGAACAGGCACATCTCCTCCGAGGTGTTCTCGATGATCCAGCGGGTGTCCTCGTGCGGATAGGGTGTCAGGCGGAACTGGCGCTTGAGGATCTCGCTGGGCTTGGCTGAGAGCGTCTGCAGCCGCTCCTCCTTGCCGAACGCCGCGACGCCGGAATCCAGGAACCGCATCAGGCTGGGCATCCACGACGCGCCGAGCTCGATGGCGCCCCACTTCAGGTTCGGGAACCGGTCGAAGACCCCGTCGATGACCAGGGCCGACAGCGTCTGCCACAGCGACAGCGGGATGCTCATGAAGGTCAGGGACGTGAAGTTCTCGTCGCCGCCGTGGAAGTCCTTCACGAACGGCAGGCCGTTTTCCAGGTAGTCGCGGTCCATCTTCTCCTCGCCGCCCACGTGGAAGAGGATCGGCAGGCGGGCCTCCTGAGCTACCGCCCAGAGCGGGTCGAGCTCGCGGTGGCTGGGCGAGAACCCCGGCGGATGGCGCGACGGGATCACCAGGGCCTTGGCGCCCAGGGCGATGGCCTCGCGGGCGATCTGCGACGCCCGCGCGCGGTCGATCAGCGGCACGTAGCCGGTGGCCAGCAGGCGCCGGTCGACGCCGCAGAACTCGGTCATCATCCGGTTGTGGGCGCGGGCGGCCTCGACGGCGAGCTCCACCTCGCCCTTCTGCTCCAGCCCGAAGTTGGAGAGGCAGGCCGTGGTGAAGACGAGCTGGCTGGCGAAGCCCAGGTAGTCGAGGGTCTTGGGCCGGTCGTCGGCCCGGAAGGCGCCCAGCGCCTCATAGTTCTTGCGCAGCAGGACGTTGGCCTCGGCGCCGGCGATGAACTCAGGATCGTCGTGCTGCGCCTGGGCCTTCTGCAACCAGTGCGGGCTCTCGTCGGTGCGGCCGGTCTTCTCGCTGAAGGCGGCGCGGAATTTCGGCTCGAGGTAGCGGTTGATCGTGCCGGGCAGCTCCATGATGTGGCTGTCGGCGTCGTGGATGGTTTGGCCCTCGACGTACGGCATGCGAAATCCTCCGCTTATGGTTGTCTCCATTTCGCGCCGCGACCTCCGGCGTCGTCAAGCCGAGCTGTTCGCCAGCCACTCCTCGGTGGCCGCGCCGGCGCTGATCGGCTGGACGCTCACGGTGGACGGCGTCGGCGGCCGCATCGTCGAGACCGAGGCCTACGACCACGAGGACCCGGCCTCGCACAGCTTCTCCGGCCCCACCGCGCGCAACGCGGTGATGTTCGGGCCGGGCGGCGTGGCCTACGTCTACCGCTCCTACGGCATCCACTGGTGCCTCAACCTGGTGACCGGCGGCGAGGCCAGCGCGGTGCTGATCCGGGCGCTGGAGCCCACGCAGGGGCTGGACCTGATGATCGCGCGCCGCGGGCTGGAAGCGCCTCGCCTGCTCTGCTCCGGGCCGGGCCGGCTCTGTCAGGCCCTGGGGGTCACCCACGCGCAGAACGGCCTGCGCATGGACCAGCCGCCGTTCTCCCTGGAGCCCGGGCCGAACGCCGGCGTGGTCATTGGCCCCCGGATCGGCATCACCAAAGCCGTGGACGCGCCGTGGCGGTTCGGCGAGGCCGGCTCGCGGTTCCTCAGCAAGCCCTTCCGCTAGCGCCAGCGCAGCAGGCGCGGGCCCAGCAGCGCGCCGAGGCCCGCCAGCAGCATCATCCCCAGCGTGTACCAGATGGCCAGGAAGGGCGCGGCGGTCTCGCCGCAGGCGATGGAATAGACAGCCGCGCCGATGCCGCCGGCCGCCGCCCCGGCCGCCAGACCGGCCGGCAGCAGCTGCGTAGGCGCCAGACCCCGCACCGCCCAGACCGCGCCGGCCAGGACCGGCAGGCCGATCAGCAGGATGCGCCAGGGGCAGTGCGTATAGCTGGAGCCCATCAGCAGGGCGTGGTGATCCTGCGGCGGCGCCTGGGCCATCCGCATCGCCGCCATCAGCGCCACCAGGGCGAAGGGCGCCGCCACCAGGGCCGCGAGCGCGCCGACCCGCACGCCAGGCCGCGACAGGCGCGACAGCAGAACGGCGGCGATCAGGCCGGTGGCCGCCGCATAGCCGAACTTCATCCAGAACATCGGCGTCATCAGCGCCGTGGCGATGTCGCCGCGCGGCCCGAGCCAGGCCAGCATCACGGCCACGGAGACCACCACGCCCATCCCCAGGCCCACGGCGATCCGGCGGCCGACCGCGCCCGGCTTCACCGGCTGGGCCTCGGCGGCCAGGCTCTGGATGAGGTCGTCAGTCTTCATCGACGCCCCCTCCATATTCGCCGCCCAGGGCCTTCAGGCCGCGGTGCACCGCCACCTTCACGGCCGACTCGGTCATGCCGTGCTTCTGCGCCGCCTCGCGGGTCGACAGGCCGGTGATCTTCACGTCGCGGATCAGCGCCTGGGTGCGCGGCGCCAGCTTCGCCATCACCTGCTCCAGGTCGCGGGCGGCCATGGCGGCGTCCGCGCCCGGGCGCACGAACAGGGCGTCGGCCTCCTCCGCCGGGGCGCGCAGGTGCAGGCGCGCGCGGCGCAGCGCATCGATCAGCTTGTAGCGTGCGATCGCATAGGCCCAGGCGGTGAAGGGCTGGCCGGCGTCATAGGTGGCTCGGCGGGTGTGCACGGCGATCAGCGTCTCTTGAACCAGGTCCTCGGCGTCGATGCCGCTCGGCGCGCGACGCGCGTAATAGGCGCGCAGCAGGCCGCTCAGCTCATCGAGGAGCCGGCGATAGGGTCCGGCCTCCCCGGCAAGGCCGGCGAGCATCAGGCCCCGCAATCTGGGTTCGATCTCGTCCAACGTCGCCTTCAGGCCAGTTCGTCCCGTCGATCATCATCGTTACATGCAAGACCCACGTAACCGAACCGCTTAGCTCTGCGAACCTAGTCTCGAAGATGTCTGGAGACCTAAGCATGAAGCGGATTGGCGCAACGGCCCTCTTGGCGGCCCTGTCGATAGCGGGCGGCGCGCTCGCCCAGACGCCGGCCGCGCCGGTGCAGGTGGTGGAGCTGTTCACCAGCCAGGGCTGCTCGTCCTGCCCGCCGGCCGACGTGGCGGTGGCCGCGATCAGCGCGCGGCCGGATATCGTGGCGCTCTCCTTCGGGGTCACCTACTGGGACAACCTCGGCTGGAAGGACACCTTCGCCCAGCAGAAGTTCACCGACCGCCAGTGGGCCTATGCTCGCGGCCTCCAGCACAACAACGTCGCCACGCCCCAGGTGGTGATCAACGGCCGCACCGACGTGGTCGGTCAGAGCGTCGGCGAGATCGACGCGGCCCTGCGGCGCGCGAAGCTGACCCCCGGCCCGGCGGTGACCCTGAACGCCGCGGGCGTCTCGGTGGCCGGCGCGGCCCCGGCCAAGGCGGCCGACGTCTGGCTGGTCCGCTACAATCCGAATGTGCAGCAGGTGCCGGTCAAGCGCGGCGAGAACAATGGCAAGACCCTGCCGATCAAGAACGTCGTCAAGGAACTGACCCGCCTGGGCGCCTGGTCCGGCGGCGAGAGGACCTACGCCATTCCCGCCGGCCCGGCCGGCCTCTCCACCGCCGTCCTGATCCAGGCCGGGCCCGGCGGACCCATCCTGGCGGCCGCCAAGGGCTGACCTAGCTCTTTCCAGCTTCTGCCGAACCCGATCTTCCGCGCGCCTGCGCTGAGGAAACCCTGCCGGCTGCGCGCCGGCCAACGAAAGGACGACCCCAATGACCAAGACCCTGACGGCGCTGACCGCGCTCGCCTTCACCGCCGCCTTCGCCGGCGGCGCGCTCGCTCAGACCACCGGCGCCATGGCGACCGACAAGATGGCCACCAGCGCCATGGCCTCCGACCACAAGATGGCGGCGGACGACAAGGCGATGGCCAAGCCGATGAAGAAGAAGGCGATGAAGAAGAAGGCCATGGCCGACGACAAGGGCGCGATGGCCACGACGGGCGCCATGTCTACCGGCGCCATGTCGACCGGCGCGATGGCGACCAAGAAGTAGCTCAGGCTTCTCCCGGCCCCTCGCGGGAGAGCGGACCGCCCTTGGCGGTCCAAGGGGGCTCCGGTCGATGCACCGGCCGGAGCCCTCTTTTCGTGGGTCGAGACCCTAGAGCTGGGCCAGCAGGTAGTCGGCGGCCGAGACCCGGAATTCGCCGCCCTCTTCGATGTTCAGTTCCTTCACCACGCCGTCGTCGACGATCATCGAATAGCGCTGCGAGCGCTTGCCCATGCCGAAGCGCGAGGCGTCGAAGGACAGGCCCACCGCGTCGCTGAACGCCGCGCCGCCGTCGGCCAGCATGGCGATATCGTCGCCCACCGCCTGATCCTCGGCCCAGGCGCGCATCACGAAGGCGTCGTTGACCGACAGGCAGGCGATCACGTCGACGCCCTTGCCCTTGATCTCGCCGGCCAGCTGCTTGAAGCCCGGCAGGTGCTTGGCCGAGCAGGTCGGCGTGAACGCGCCCGGCAGGGCGAACAGCGCCACCTTCTTGCCGCCGAAGAACTCATCGGTGGTCACCGGCTTGGGACCCTCCGCGGTCGCCAGGGTGAGGCCTACGCTGGGCAGCTTGTCGCCGACTTTGATCGTCATGGGTCCGTTCCTCTGAAAACTGAGCTAGCGAGATAGCGTCATCTTCACGCACCGCAAGCTTCGCCTGATGCTGAGCCCTTGAAAGCGTCACGATCGCGGACAAATGTCGAGGCGATGGATGACGGTTTCTTCTCCGGCCAGTTCCTGATCGCCATGCCCGGCATAGGCGACCCGCGCTTCGAGCGCGCCCTGATCCTGGTCTGCGCCCACGACCACGACCACGCCATGGGCCTGGCGGTGAACCACCCGGTCGAGGGCCTGACGGTGCCCGACCTGCTGGAGCGGCTGGGCGTCGAGGCCACCATCACCCTGCCCGACGACCTGGTGCTGATGGGCGGGCCGGTGCAGCGCGAGCGCGGCTTCGTGCTGCACAGCGCCGACTACGAGAGCGAGAACTCGATCGCCGTCGGCGGCGGCGTCTCGTTGACCGCAACCCGCGAGGTGCTGGAGGCCATGGCCGGCCAGGGCGCAGCCCCGTCCCGCAGCCTGCTGGCCCTGGGCTACGCCGGCTGGGGCGCCGGCCAGCTCGAGGAAGAGATCAAGCAGAACGTCTGGCTGACCTGCGACGCCGACGACGACCTGATCTTCGGCCACGACCACGAAGCCAAATGGGCCCGGGCGCTCGGCAAGCTGGGCGTGGATCCGGAGCGGCTAAGCGCGGTGGCCGGGCGGGCCTAGCTCAAGCCCCGCTCATCCCGGCGAATGCCGGGACCCAGATCGCAAAGCTGCGGGTTGATTGGAGAAGCTCCGCGCTCGTCGAGACCGCGTCTGAGCCATTCCATCTGGGTCCCGGCATTCGCCGGGATGAGCGGAATGATTACCCCCGGCTACCCTTGGCCTTAACCGGGGCCGCGCCGTCGACGTAGCTTTCGTTGAGGTAGACCTCGGCCTCCTGGGCCGAGAGCGCCGGCGCGTAGCCGAAGCCCTGGCCGTAGTCGCAGCCCAGCGACAGGAGCTGGCGCGCCATGCCGGCGTTCTCCACGCCCTCGGCGACAACCTCGAGCGCGAGGTCCTGGCCGAGCTTCACCACCGAGGAGACGATCTTCAGCGAGCCCTCGTTGGTGGCCATGGTGCGCACGAAGTAGCGGTCGATCTTCAGCGTGTCGAACGGCAGGCGGGTCAGGTAGCTGAGTGAGGAGAAGCCGGTGCCGAAGTCGTCGAGCGCCAGCGCCGCGCCGGCGGCGCGCAACTCCGCCAGGATGACGGCGGCGCGTTCCGGGTCGCGCATGACGTCGCCCTCGGTGACCTCCAGCTTCAGCGCGCCCGGCGGCAGGCCGGTCTCGCGGCGGATGGCCTCGACGTCGGACACCAGGTCCGGCCGGTCGATCTCGTGGGTGGAGAGGTTGACGGCGACGGTCAGTTCGCCGGCCGCCTTGTGGGTGTGACGCCAGGCGGCGAGCTGCTTGGCCGCCTCGCGCATCATCATCTGGCCGAGTTCTTCCATCAGCCCCATCTCGTCGCAGAGCGACAGGAAGCTGTCGGGCATCAGGAGGCCCCGGCGCGGGTGGCGCCAGCGGACCAGGGCCTCGAAGCCGGAGAGCGCCCCGGTCGAGAGCCGCACGATCGGCTGGTAGTAGGGCACCAGTTCGCCGCGGCCGAGCGCGCCCTTCAGGTCGCCTTCCAGGGCCAGGCGCGAGAGGCCGTCGCTTTCCAGGCCGCGGCCGTAGGCGGCGGCGCCGCCGCGGCCATGGCTCTTGGCGGCTTCCACGGCCAGTTCCGCCCGGCGCAGCAGTTCGGCGGCGTCCGGCGCATCGGCCCCGCCCTCGGCCTCCACGGCGCCGATGGAGAGGGTCGGATGGATGTCGAAGCCGGCGACGCGCAGCGGCTGCTCCAGCGAGCGGCGCAGCATCTCGGCGCCCGGCGACACGCCGGCCGGGGCCAGGGCGGCGAACTCGTCCTCGCCGATGCGCGCCAGGATGGCTTCCGGCGGGAAGGCGGCGGCCAGGCGCGAGCCCAGCGCGGCCAGCACCAGGTCGGCGCGCTCGTGGCCCAGCGCCTCGTTCAGGCGGCGCAGGCGGTCGACGTCAGCGACGATCAGCTCGTGGCGACCGGGGATCTGCAGCTGCTCGCGGGCGCGGGTGATGAAGCTGCGGCGGTCCAGCAGGCCGGTCAGCATGTCCTGGTCGGAGGCGGCGAACTTGGTCTCGGGCGCGACCACGCCGGCGGCGCGGCAGCCCTCTTCCAGCCAGACGCCGCGCCAGATCGAGACCCCGGCGCCGCGCATGCGCAGGCGCACGGCCACTTCGGAGCCCGGCTCCTGGATGCGCAGGATGTCATCGGCGTAGGCGCGGTCCTGCGGCAGGGCGAGCGCACGCAGCGCGGCGGAGGAACAGTCAGGGGCCAGCGGACCGAGACCGAGCGCCCGGGTGGCGCCGGTGAGCCGCATGCGGTCGCGCTCCGGCTCCCAGACCCACAGGCAGACGTCGGCGGCGCCCAACGCTTCCAGCGTCGAGGTGGCGTCCCACATCCAACGGTCGTTCGGCATAACCAACTGAAAGTCGTCCTGGCCCGTCCATCAAGTTCGGAGCCGCGGTGCGGTTCCGAGGGGGCCCGGTCAGACCGAAACACCCTCGTCCGGGCCGTCCAGCCCTCTGAGGGGCGAGATCAATCCGAACAGCACATGATCACGCCATACACCGTTAATTCTAAGATAAGCCTTCGCGAATCCCTCCTCGGAGAAGCCCGCTTTGACCAACAATCTGCGGGAGGGATCGTTCTGCGGGATGCAGGCGGCTTCCAGGCGGTGCAGGGCCAGGGTGCGGAACGAGAATTCGCTGAGCGCGCGGACGGCGGCGAGCGTGTGGCCGTGGCGGGCAAAAGGCTTGCCGCACCAATAACCTACGGAGCCCATCTGGGCGACGCCGCGGCGCACGTTGGAGAGCGTGATGCCGCCGGTGATCGCGCCGTCGATCGCGCGGATCACGAAGAACGGATAGGCCGCCCCGGCCTCGCGATCGCGGGCGTAGGCCACCAGCCTGCGCCGAAACGCCGCGCGGGAGAGGTCGTCCGCCGGCCAGGTGGGCTCCCAGGGCTGCAGGAAGGCGCGGCTGACGGCGCGCAATTCGCGCCACTCGGGGTAGTCCGAGGCGCGCGGCGGGCGCAGGACGATCCCCTCGCCTTCCACACGAAGGCCGCTTTCCGGCGCGATCCAGTCCAGCAGGGCCATGGCCCCGGAGCCTCGCGCAATTCGCCGGTGGGTCAAGCGCGATGACAGGCATCATCGCAGACTAGTTTACATTATAGACTAGATGCGCTATCTCATCCTCCGCACCCTGGCGTGGGCCGGGGCGTGCTGGAGCCGCCACATGACGCTTGCCCGAGAGACCGCCCCGACCGCCTGCCAGATGCAGTTCGCCGCGCCGGCGGAGATGTTGATCCTGGCGCCGTTCGCCGGGTACCGCCTGCTCGGCTACTGTGTGGCCGGGGTGGTTCTGGACTGGATCGATTCGGCCCGCCCGCCTGTGGAGAGGACGCCCGAACCGATGTCGCAGACGCGGGAGACCCGCCGATGAACGCCGACAGCGCCCGCGCCGACCTCGCCTTCATGCGCGCGCTCGTCGAGCCGACGGACGACTGGCAGAAGCAGTTCGGCGAGACCTATTCGGCGGCGGGGCTCTGCTATTGCATCCAGATGCTGCTGCACGGCGCGCAGTTCTTCGGCCTGGTTCCGGCCGAGGGACCGATCGCCCTGGCCATCGGGCTCGGCCCGACGGTGGTGTTCCTGGGCCTGCTGATCTGGATCATCCGGATCAACCGCATGGCCGCGAAGGGCAGCGCCACCTCGCGGGCGGTGGGCTCGGTGTTCGCCGCGGTGGGCCTGACCAACCTCGTGCTGATCGCCGCGATCGGCTCCATCGCCTGGCGGATGAGCAGCCTGACGATCTGGCTGATCTATCCCTGCGTCGTGATGGTGCTGCAGGGCATGGCCTGGCTGGTGGCCTACATGATGCGCCGCCGTGGGTGGCTGGCGCTGGTGGCGGTCGGCTGGTTCGCCACGGGTCTGGCCATGGCGGCCTTCATCAGCAACCCGGGCGGCTACGTCATCGCCGCTGGCGTCGGCATGTTCGTCTGCATGCTGCTGCCGGGCCTCTACATGCTGCGCCAGTCGCGCGCGGCAAGCGGCAGCTGACCTTGGGCGCGTCCGAGACCCAGGGCGTCGGCGGGATCGACGACGTCATCCACGGGCGGCTGCGCCTGGGGGTCATGGCCTACCTGGCCAATGCCGAGGTCGCCGACTTCAACGAGCTGAAGACCCTGCTGGACGTGACCCAGGGCAACCTGTCGGTGCAGCTGCGCAAGCTGGAGGACGCCGGCTATGTGGACATCGAGAAGGGCTTCCTGGGCCGCAAGCCCCGCACCCAGGTGCGGATGACACCCAAGGGGCGCAAGGCCTTCGCGGCCTACCTGGAAGCGCTCGGCAAGCTGATCGGCCCGCAGGGCTAGGGTCCGCACCCAATACCGCTCATCCCGGCGAATGCCGGGACCCAGATGGGATGGCTGGGATACCGGCTCTATTCGCTCAGCGCTCTTCCAACCCGCCTTCCAGCTATGAGATCTGGGTCCCGGCATTCGCCGGGATGAGCGGAAGATACACCCTAGCCGAACAGCGCCTTCTGGAACGCGGGCGCCGCCTTGAGCGCGGCCTTGGGTCCCAGCACCGCCATGGCCGTGCGGCGGGGCTCCAGGATCCGGGTCATCAGAGCGGCGATGTCTTGGGCGGTCACCGCATCGACTTCGGCGGCGATGTCGCCCGGATCCAGCGTCTTGCCGAACATCAGCACCTGGCCGGCGGCCTGCTCCGCGCGGGCCAGCGCGCTCTCCCGGCCCATGAACATCGAGCCCTTGAGCTGCGCCTTGGCGCGCGCCAGTTCGGCCTCGCCCACCGGCTGGGTCATGGCCGCCAGTTCGCCCGCGGTGACCTTGGCCAGTTCCGTGGCGTCCTTGGCCGCGCAGCCGGCGTAGACGCCCAGCACGCCCACGTCGGAGTAGGTCTCCGAATAGGCGTCGATGGCGTAGGCCAGGCCGCGGTTCTCCCGGGCCTCCTGGAACAGGCGGGACGCCATGCCGCCGCCGAGCATCTCGGCCAGCAGGCGCAGCGCGAAATAGGCCGGGTCGTGGGCGCTGACGGCCGGCAGCAGCAGGACGAGGTTGGCCTGCTCGAGGGTCTTGGCGACCGCGCGTTCGCCGCCCTGGAAGCTGGCGGGCTCCGTCGTGGGCGAGGCCGGGCCGCTGGCGCCGCCGAAGTCGCGCTCGGCCAGCCGCAGGAGGTCATCCTCGTCCACCGCGCCCGCGGCGCTGACCACCAGGCTGGCGGGGCCGTAGAGGCTCTTGCGCCAGGCGTGGAGGCTGTCGGGCGCGGCGGTGGCGATGGAGGCGACGGTGCCAAGGATCGGGCGGCCGAGCGGCAAGCCGTGGAAGGCGGCCTCCTGGGCAAGTTCGAAGACCAGGTCGTCGGGCGCGTCGGCGGCCTCGGCGATCTCCTGGCCGACCACCTGCTTCTCGCGGGCCAGGTCGTCGCCGGTCATGGCCGGGCGCTGCACCAGGTCGGCGATCACCGCCGAGCCGAGGTCGAGCCCGCCGGCCAGCGCGCGGACCTGAAAGCTGGTGCGCTCATAGCCGGTGGCGGCGTTGATGTTGCCGCCCTCGCCCTCGATGGCCTCGACGATCTCGCGCGCCGTGCGCCCGCCGGCGCCCTTGAAGACCATGTGCTCCAGCAGGTGCGACCAGCCGGAATGGGCCTCGTCCTCGGTGCGCGCGCCGCGGCCGGCGACCACCGACAGCGCCACGGTCTGCAGGCCGGGGATCGGATCGCAGACGACGCGGACGCCGTTGGCCAGCTGGTGAACCTTGGGGCCGATGGCCTCAGCTCCCCGCGAAGGCGTGGACGTAGGCCTTGATGGTCTCGGCCTCGGCCGGCAGGCGGTCGAAGCGCTCCGGCTTGCTCGCCAGGTTCGCCGCGCCGCGCGGCAGGGCCGGCGTGACGCCCGTGGCCTTGGCCACGTCCTCGGGGAACTTGGCGGGGTGGGCCGTGGACATCACGACCACAGGGCCCTCGATGGGCCGGCGCCCCAGGGCCGCGACGGCGACCGCAGTGTGCGGGTCGATCAGCTCGCCGGTCTGGTTCAGCGTCGAGACCATGGTCCGCGCCGTGTCGACCTCGCTGACCGCCACCCCGCGAAACAGCTCGCGCATCTTGGCGAAGGCGGCCGGCGGCAGGTCGATGGCGCCGGACGTGGCGAAGGCCTCGAAGGCGCGGGCGGTCTCGGTCGCCTCGCGGCCGACGCACTCGAAATAGAGCCGCTCGAAGTTGGAGGCCGACTGGATGTCCATGGCCGGCGACATGGTCGGCGTAAGCTTGCCGCGCGCGTAGCGGCCGTCCTCGAACGCCTTGGCCAGCACGTCGTTGGAATTGGTGGCCACCAGGATCTGGCCGATCGGCAGGCCCATGCGGTGCGCCACGTAGCCCGCGAAAGCGTCGCCGAAATTGCCGGAGGGCACGCAGAACGAGACCTTGCGGCCCGGCGCGCCCAGCGCGGCCGCGGTGGTGAAGTAGTAGACCGCCTGGGCCGCGATGCGGGCGAAGTTGATCGAGTTGACGCCGGAGAGGTCGACCGCCTGGCGCAGCACCGGGTCCTGGAAGGCGTTCTTGACGATCGCCTGGCAGTCGTCGAACGAGCCCTTCACCGCGACGCAGGCGACGTTGCTCTCCGTGGCCGTGGTCATGAAGCGGCGCTGCACCTCGGAAATCCGGCCCTCGGGGAACAGGGCGACGACCTTGACGGACTTGCGGCCGCGGAAGGCCTCGACGGCGGCGCCGCCGGTGTCGCCGGAGGTGGCGCAGAGGATCGTCTGGCTGCGGCCCTGGGCGCTCAGCAGGTGGTCGTAGAGCCGCGCCAGGATCTGCATCGCCACGTCCTTGAAGGCGAGGCTGGGACCGTGGAACAGCTCGGCTATGAACACGCCCGGCTCGAGCTGGGTGAGCGGCACGGCGGCGGCGTGGGTGAAGGTGGAATAGGCCTCCTGGCACATCTCCAGCAGGTCGGCGTGGCTGATCTCGTGGTCGGCGAAGGCGCCGATCACCCGGGCGGCCACCTCCGCGTAGGGCATGGTCGCGAAGGCCGCGATCTCCTTGGCCGAGATCTGCGGCCACATCTCGGGCACGTAGAGACCGCCGTCGGGCGCGAGGCCGCCCAGCACGGCGTCCACGAAGCCGACCGCAGGGGCCTGCCCTCGGGTGGAAACGTAGCGCATCAACCCCTCATCCGGCGAAACAGGGCCGCGCCATAGACGCCCGCCAGGGCCCCGGCAAGGCCGAACCAGGTGAGCGCGTACTGGAAGTGGTTGTTGGGAATGTCCGGCGGCAGGGGCGCGGGCGTCAGCGCGGCGATGCCAGGATTGGTCCGGCTCTCGGCGAACAGGAACACCGGCGCGGGGTTGGCCGCCTTCAGCGCCGCGCCCATCAGGGCGACGTTGCGCAGGTACCAGTGGCCGGGCGTGTTGGGCGGCGTGAACAGGTTGCCCTTGTCGCCCTTGCGCAGCACCCCGACCACCTCGATCGGGGTGTGGTCGTTGGCGTCGGTCTGCGGGCGGGCCGGCACGGTGTCGGGGACGAAACCGCGGTCGATGAGGATCGAGCGGAAGCCGTGGCTGGCCGGCTCGATCGGGCAGACCGAGATCAGCCGCTTGCCGGTCTGGCCGTCGCGCAGGTCGTACATCTCCAGATAGGGCGCGCTGGCGATGCCGGGGCAGACCACCGAGACGCGGGTCAGCTCGGCGTCCTTGCCCCGGGCCAGCTCGTCCAGCGGGTATTCCAGGGCCTGCGGCTTGGCGGCCTGCAGCTCGACCACGTGAGCCAGCAGGGCTTCCTTCCACTTCAGGCGCTGCAGCTGCCAGACGCCCAGGCCGATCAGGATCGCGAAGGCGATGGCCGCGGCGATCGTCATGCCCAGCGGGAAGCCGGTGGCCGCGGGCCGCGCGGCGCGGGGCTCGACCTGCGGTTCCCAACTCTCAGTCATGGCGCGCCTGGGAGGCCTTGTTCATGAACTGGGCGGCCAGCATCACGCCCTTCATGGGCCGCAGCAGCACCAGGCAGATGACCAGGGTCATGGGCAGCCAGATCAGCAGGGTGAGCCACACCGGCGCGCGCCAGGCGACCATGGTGATCAGGGCGCCGAAGGCCACGATGAAGCCGGCGATCAGGATCACGAACACCGCCGGCCCGTCGCCGGAGTCGGCCTGGGCCAGGTCGTAGCCGCAGGCCTCGCAGGCCGGCTGCACGGTCAGGAAGCCTTCGAACAGCGCCCTCTCCGCAGTTGGGGCAGCGCCCGGCTGCGCCCCACAGCAGAGGGTTACCTTTGGCCATCCAGGCTAGGCGCCGTGCGCTCCGAAGATCACGTAGATGAAGGCGAACAGGAACAGCCACACCACGTCAACGAAGTGCCAGTACCAGGCCGCCGCCTCGAAGCCGAAGTGCTTCTGCGGGGTGAACCCGCCGCCGATCAGGCGGAACAGGCAGACCGTCAGGAAGATGGTCCCGATCAGCACGTGGAAGCCGTGGAAGCCGGTGGCCATGAAGAAGCTCGAGCCATAGAGGCCGGCGTTCGCCGCCTCCTCCGAGAAGAAGTACTTGTGCTCGATGATGTGGCTGTACTCGTAGGCCTGGATCGAGGTGAACAGCACGCCCAGCAGGATGGTCAGCACCAGGCCGATCTTGGCCCCGCGGCGGTCGCCGGTCTGCAGCGCGTGGTGCGCCCAGGTGACCGTGGTGCCGGAGAGCAGCAGGGTCAGCGTATTGACCAACGGCAGCTGGAAGGCCGGCACCGTCTCGACGCCCTTCGGCGGCCAGGTGGCCCAGGCCTGCTGCACCTCGGGGATCGCCGAGGCGAGGCCCGCGCGGTGGCCGTGGAACAGGGCCATTTCGAAGAAGATCCAGAACCAGGCGACGAAGAACATCACCTCCGAGGCGATGAACAGGATCATGCCGTAGCGCAGGCCGATCGAGACCACCGGGGTATGGTCGCCCTGGTTGGCCTCCATGACCACGTCGCGCCACCAGACGATCATCGTGAACAGCACGCCGGCCAGGCCCGCGAAGAACAGCCACGAGGTGTGCTGCGGCAGGCCGAACAGGCCCTTCATCCAGGTGACGCCGCCCAAGGCCATCACGGTGGCCGAGATCGAGCCTATCAAGGGCCACGGCGACGGGTTCACCAGGTGGTAGTCGTGCTTCACGCCTGCGGCCATCTTACGTCCTAGTCCCCTCGCCGTTCACTCGCGGCTTCGCGGCGCGGGACTCATCCGCGCAGTAAGCCGGTTCGCGTCACGCTATAGCCCTGCGCCGCGGGGTCCGCCAAGGGGAAAGGGGCGTTTGGCGGGCGTTCTGGGATCGGCGCCGCTTCCCGGCGATCGCGACCGCGTCCGGCGCCATCTTGCGGCCGCCCGAACGGCCCGCGCGCCCGGAAAACCTCGCGCCAGGCGCGCTCACGCCACCCAACCAAAGCGTGCAACAGTGCTCCGAACACGGAACCCGCGAGCCGCTGACGAGTCTATTTTCCTCTGCTAGCGTCGCGAAGAGTTCGGTGATGGGAGGACCTGCGTGTTCAACTACATCTCTCGCCTCCTGGATACGAAGATGCTGTCGCCGCACGGCATCTGCCTGCTGTGGCGGCCGGAGCTCCTCTGGACCCACGTGGTCTCCGACCTGCTGATCTTCAGCGCCTACATGACCATCCCGGTGGCGCTGGGGGTGATCATCCGCCAACGGCGCGACATCCCGTTCGGCTGGGTGATCTGGTGCTTCGCCCTGTTCATCACCGCCTGCGGCTTCACCCACCTGATGGGGATCTGGACCCTGTGGAACCCGGACTACGGGATCGAGGCCCTGGTGAAGGTGGTCACCGCCCTGGCCTCGGTGGGCACGGCGGTGGCGCTCTGGAGCCTGATCCCCACCGCGGTCGCCCTGCCCTCGCCGGCCCAGCTGCGCGCGGTCAACGAGGAGCTGCGCCAGCGGATCGCCGAACGCGACGCGGCGATCGCCGAGTTCGAGCGCGAGCGGACGCAACGGCTGCAGAGCGAGGAGGCGCTGGCCCAGTCGCGCAAGCTGGACGCGCTGGGCCAGCTCACCGGCGGCATCGCGCACGACTTCAACAACCTGCTGCAGGCCGTGCAGGGCTCGCTGGAGCTGATCCGCCGCCGCGCCGGCGACGCCGACAGCGTCCAGCAGCTGGCCGAGAGCGGCATGAAGGCGGCCGAGCGCGGCGCCAAGCTGACCGCCCAGCTCCTGGCCTTCGCCCGGGCTGAGCAGCTCAAGGCCGAGGTGTTCGACGTCTCCGACTTCGCGCTGGGCGTGCGCGACCTGCTGAGCCGCGCCGTCGGCCAGATGATCGACCTGCGCTTCGACCTGGACGAGCGGCCTCTGGCGGTGACCGCCGACCGGACGCAGCTCGAGCTGGCCGTGCTGAACCTGGGCATCAACGCGCGCGACGCCTCGCCCGCCGGCGGCCGCGTGATCGTCACCACCCGGCGCCGCGAGATCTCCGCCGGCGACCCGGACCTGGCGCCGGGGACCTATGTGGAGCTCAGCGTCACCGACGAGGGCCACGGGATGACGCCGGAGGTGAGGGCCAAGGCCTTCGACCCCTTCTTCTCGACCAAGGATGTGGGCGCGGGCACGGGCCTCGGCCTCAGCCAGGTCTACGGCGTGGCGCGGCAGGCCGGCGGCGTGGCCCGGCTGGCCAGCGAACAGGGACGCGGGGCGACCGTGTCGCTGTTTCTGCCGCTGACCCACGAGACCCCGGCCGCCGCCCCGGCGGAGGAACCGGCCCCGGCGCCGAGCGAGCTGACCGGGGCGGTGCTGGTGGTCGACGACGACGCTCAGGTGCGGGCCTTCGCCGGCGCCGCGCTGGATTCCCTCGGCCACTCGGTGGTGCAGGTGGCCAGCGGTCCCGAGGCCCTGGCGGCGATCCGCCAGGCGACGCCGGACGCGGTGCTGATGGACTACGCCATGCCCGGTATGACCGGCGCCGAGGCGGCCCGGCTGATCGAGGCGGAGCACCCGGGCCTGCCGATCATCTTCATGACCGGCTACGCCGAGACCGAGGACCTGGGCGAGGACCTGGGGCAGAGCTCGATCGTGCTCAGGAAACCCTTCCGGGTGTCGGAGCTGGGGGTCGCCCTGTCCCGGGCGATGGCGCCCAAGATCATTGCCTCAGGTAGCGCGTAAGGTTCGGGCTCAATCAGCAGAGAACAAGATCAATATCTTCCGCTCATCCCGGCCGGGATGAGCGGTATTTGGCGCGGATCCTAACCGGCGGGCTTCGGCTTGGCGGCGTCGGCGGCCTTCTGCGGCTTCACGTCGACCGCCGGATAGAAGGTGTAGCTGAGCGTCACGTCCTTCTGGTTCCGGGTCTCGTAGTCGGTCGCGTACTTCGGATCGACGAAATAGAGCACCGGCATCTCCACGGTCGCGTGGGCGGCGATGGTCTGGTCCGTGAAGCAGAAGCAGGACAGCTTGTGCAGGTAGGCGCCGGCCTGCTCGGGCACGACGTTGAACACCGCGCGGCCCACCACCGGCTTGTCGGAGTGGTTGGTGACCTTGAACAGGGCGACCTTGGTCTCGCCGATCTTCAGCGGCTGGGTCACCTGCTCGGCGGTGAAGTCCCAGGGCAGTTCGCGCACATTGACGTCGAAGTGCATGGTGATCTGGTCGGCCAGCACCTTGTCGGGCGCCTTGGAGGCGCGGCTGACGGTGCCGTCGTAGCCGGTGGCCTGGCAGAAGGCCTGGTAGAGCGGCACCGAGGCATAGGCCGCCCCGATCATGCCGAAGAACACGCCGGCCACCCCCAGGCCGATCCAGCGGTTGCGGCGCTGTTGCGGCGTCGGCTCGGGCTTAGGGTGTTGTGGCATTGGTGACGCTGCCCCCCAGGCGGACGATCGTGACCACGAAGATCAGGATCACAAACAGGATCAGGCCCAGCGCCAGCGCGATGTTGCGCCCGCGGCGGGCCTTGGTTTCAGCTTCGGTCTCGCGGATGGGATCGCTCATCGCAGGATCGTCCCCAGCAGCGCGAGTGGCCTCAGCCCCATCAGGTGTTCGCCGAGAAGGGTGGCGAAAAGCAGGCTGAGATAGAGGATCGAAAAGGCGAACATGTTGCGCGCGTCTTTCGCGCCGACACGAACGTCATACAGACCATCGTCGTTGCGCTGGCCCAGGTCGTCGCCGGCGTGGCTGCGGGCCAGGCGCGCGGCCAGGACCAGGAACACCAGCCCGCCGCCGGCCGCCACGGCCAGGTAGATCGGGCCGCCCAGGCCGGTAAAGGCGGGCGCGAGGCAGAGCGGCGTGAACAGCAGGCTGTAGATCATGATCTGGCGGCGCGTGGAGGCCGCGCCGGCCACCACCGGCATCATCGGCACCCCAGCCTTGGCGTAGTCCTCGCGGGTGTAGAGCGAGAGCGCCCAGAAGTGCGGCGGGGTCCACATGAAGATGATCGCGCAGAGCAGCCAGGCGTTGAGCGGCGCGGTCCCGGTGGCCGCCGCCCAGCCGATCACCGGCGGCAGCGCCCCGGCCAGGCCGCCGATGACGATGTTCTGCGCCGTCCAGCGCTTCAGCCACATGGTGTAGACCACGGCGTAGAAGACGATGGTGAAGGCCAGCAGGCCGGCGGCCAGCCAGTTCAGCGCCATGCCCATCAGCATCACCGAGAAGATCGACAGGACCACGCCGAGCGCCAGGGCGTCGGCCCCCTGCACCCGGCCGGCCGGGACCGGGCGGCTGCGGGTCCGGCGCATCTTGGCGTCGATGTCGGCGTCGTACCACATGTTGAGCGAGGCCGAGGCCCCGGCGCCCACCGCGATGCAGAGGATCGCCACGGCGCCCAGGAACGGGTGCACGGCATGGCCGGCGCAGACCAGGCCGGTCAGGCCGGTGAACACCACCAGCGACATGACCCGCGGCTTCAGGAGCTGGACGAAGTCCTGCCAGCGGGCCGGGGCCGCGGCCTGTTCGGTCTTGGGGGCTTGGGCCGTCGCCATGGCCATCTGACGTTACTCTCAAAAGGTCGAGGGGCGCGAACCGGGTGATCCGCGCCCCTCGGGTCTTGTGTCTGGAACTTAGCCCTAGTGGCTGTCGGAGGTCACCACCGGCAGTTCGTTGAACTGGTGGAACGGCGGCGGCGAGGGGAGCGTCCACTCGAGCGTCGTCGCGCCTTCGCCCCACGGATTGGCCTCGGC
>JACXTT010003146.1_pt1 | contig 25698 bp, 19 predicted proteins | sample 9270951 | NCBI WGS metagenome assembly JACXTT01 (sample SAMN15532306, study PRJNA645909) | rock metagenome | isolation source: weathered quartz diorite | place: Puerto Rico | collected 2017-06-21
AGCGTCTCGGCGTCGCCGCCAACCATAAAAAGCAACTCTCCCTTTTTTGCGCCCCAGTCGCCGCCGGTGACCGGCGCGTCAAGAAAACGCGCCCCGCGTTCGGCGCAGGCCGCAGCGATTTTGCGGGCGAGAGCGGGAGAGATAGTGCTGGAGTCTATGTAAATGGCGCCGCGCTTGAGCGCTTGCATGGCGCCGGCGGGGCCCCAGAGAACTTCTTCGAGGGCGGGAGGATCGCTGACCATGGTGAGGAGGAGATCGGAAGCGGCGGCAACTTCTTGAGGGGATTTGGCGAGCTTGGCGCCGGCAGCAACGAGTTCCTCCGCGCGGGAAGGGGTGCGGTTCCAGACGGTGAGTGCGTGGCCGGCTTTCAAGAGATTCATGCCCATGGGACGGCCCATGAGGCCGAGCCCGATGAGTCCGATTTTTTTGGGAGCTGCGGCGGTTTCCAAAGAACCCCTCCTCAAAAGCAGCGAGCGCGAAGCGCGCCGGGTTTTTGCTCGAAACGAAACGATGATTGTAACGGATTTGGAGGAGGAAGGAGCGAGGGGGAGGAAAGTAGGACGGACCGGATCAGGCGGCAGCAAAAGACGGACGAATCAAACGCGGGAAGGAAATTCCTGCAGGGGGACGAGCCATTTTTCCAGTTCCCGGTTAAGCAATTTGAAATCGATGGGTTTTGAGATGCAGGCGTTGCAGCCGGACTGCAGAAAACGCTCTATCTCCGTCACCATGGCGTGGGCCGTCACCGCAATGACAGGGATGCCCGAGAAGCTCGGCTGCTGGCGCATCCAAATGGCGAGGGGGAGTCCGTCTTCATTGCCGAGCTGGACGTCGAGTAAGACGGCGTCGGGGCGCTCGCTCTGGAGCAGGCGCTGCGCGCCAGCAAGATCCTCGGCGTCGAGGGCTTCGTGCCCCTCCGCTTCCAGCCAGTCACACAATAACTCACGATTTAGCAAGTTATCTTCCACAACCAAGATACGTTTTTTCACACTTTCTCCGGCGTGCCTAACGACACGGCGCGCTCCAGTTGTTTGAGCAATTCTTCCAGCCACGGCTCCTGTTTGCGAAACAACGATTCTGCATGCGTGCGAAGGTAGCTCTGCTCTTCCTTGGTTAGGTCCATGCTTGTCAGGATGAATACTGGAAGGTCGGCGGTGCGAGGGTTGGCACGCCACTCACCCAGTAGTTCAAAGCCGCTCACTTCTGGCAGCACCAAATCAAGGATCACCAGTTCAGGCAAGGAAGCGGCCACTTGGGCCCGGGCTTGAACACCATCCGCGACAGCAGTCACGGCGTAGCCCTTCGCGGTGAGCATTTCGGCGATGAACTCCCGCGCAGGTGCGTCATCTTCGACTATCAGGATGGGCCGTGCCGGCGCAGATGCAGGCCGGTTATTGACGCAGCGTTCAAGAGCGGCCAGGAGCGTGGCTTTGTCAACCGGTTTGACGAGGTATTCGTCGGCGCCGAGCAACGCTCCCATACTGGGCTGGTCGACGATTGACACGACGATAATGGGGATGCGTGCGGTGCGCCGGTCCCGTTTTAGCAGCGTCAGGATTTCCCAGCCATTCTTTGGCTTCATCACGATATCCAGCGTGATTGCGCTGGGCTGAAGTTGCACTGTAATCTCCAGGGCATCTTGCGGCCTATCACATACGACCGCATCGTATCCGGCGGAGGTCAACTGCGATTGAATGAGCTGCGCCGCCGCCCGGTCATCCTCGATCACTAGAATTCGCGGGGGTACGCCAGATCTTGGGCCCGACTCGGTTCTCAAGGAATGCGGCTCCCGCATGCCGACAGCAACGGGCAAGCAGAAATGGAAGCAACTTCCCTGCCCAATCTGGCTCTCAAGGCCCAACTCACCGCCGTGCAGCTCGACCAAGCGATGAGTGATGGCCAGGCCGAGGCCTGTTCCTTCGGTCTTCTTACCGGATTCCCGAAGGCGATAGAAGGCTTCGAAGATGCGCTTTTGCTCCTCCGGAGGAATACCGGGACCGTTGTCCCGCACTTCCACTCGAACTTTGTCTTGGACCAAACGCGCGGCGACTTCAATCCGTCCGCCGTCAGGAGTGAACTTGATGGCGTTGCCCAGAAGGTTCATGAGTACTTGCTTGAACCTGGTGGAATCGGCGCGGACGGCCAGGCCGGCCTCGACGCTCATTGCCAATTCCTGCGACTTCTTGTCTGCCAGCGGCCGCATGGCGCTCAGCACTTCGCCAAATACGGTTTCCACACGGAGGCTCTCGATGGCCAGTTCCATACGACCGGCCTCAATTTTTGACAAATCCAGAATGTCACTGATGAGGCTGAGCAAGTGTTTTCCACCGGTATGGATGTGAGTGACGTAACGCTGCTGGCGCTCGTTCAGCGGGCCGTAGCGTTCATCGGCGAGGAGGTCGGAGAAACCCAGGACGGCATTGAGCGGCGTGCGCAATTCGTGACTCATCGTGGAGAGGAACTGATCCTTGAATTTACTGCCGCGTTCCACCTCCTCCTTCGCGCGGAGGATGGAACGAGAAAATTCTTCAACCTCCTTCTTGGCAGCTTCCAGTTCCGCAGTGCGTTCCTGGACGCGTTGCTCCAGCCCATCATGCGCCTTTCGCAAAGCTCGCTCGTTCTGCTGGATTTGCGCCAACATGTCATTGAAAGCATCGATCAAGATGGCCAATTCGCCGGGACTGCGGGTCGGAGTTGCACGGACGGAATAGTTCTTGTCTCGGGAAACGACTCGGGCCACCTCCGCCAGGCGCACGATGGGATCAGCGACGGCTTTCCGGAAGATGGCTGAGACGAGAAGCGCCGCCATCAGGCACGCCGACAAGACAATGGCCGCAATGCCGGCGTATCGCATAAGTCGCCGATTCAATTCCTCCACGTTGGATCGGATATACACCGTCCCGGTTGGCTTTCCTTCAAACACCATGGAGCGGACAAGTACGATCTCCTTATCCTTGAGCCAATGGATTTCTGTCTGCCCTGAAGGGATGGAAGGCAGCGCCGATATCTGGCCAGCCGCATCGCGAGAGTAGGAAGCGAAAAGCCGGCCATCGGGAGTATAGATCCCGGCGGACAGGATGTTGTGAGCAGCCTTCAAAGCGGACAACGTATTTTCCGCCGACTGCGGATCGTTGAAGAGCAGCGCCGAGGCGGTATTGGAGCCGATGATCTGAGCCTGGGTGGAAAGATTCCGCACCATGGTCTCCCGGAAAGTAACCATGTCGTACGCAATAAACGCCGTACATGCCAACAGGAGAGCCGCGCTGCTAACCAGCATGTTCATCCAGGTAAGTTTGCGGGAGATGGAAGCGTCTTGGGTCTTGAGCATGTAAGTCAGTCTCCAGACCGAGCACTTCTTCTTACGGCGGCTGCCACTTTGAGCAGTTCGGAACTCAGCACCAGCCGGGCGCTCTCGGCGCTCGCCAGATTGATCTCGAAGCGAACCCTGTCGCCTTCCGCGATGAACTGGATGATGCCGCCTCGCCGCGAGAAGCCAGGTATATCGCTAACCGTAAGGACGCCCGCTTGATCAATCGCCGCCAGGATCTCCTTCAAATGATGTTCCTCTGTCGAACTGACGAATAGGATTCGGCAATCCGCGGCGTCTTGCGGTCTTGCGATCCGCCGAATCACCACGGGCTTTCCGTCCAGAGTTTCCCCTGCAAGTGTGGAATCGAGGGTCGCGCCAAAAGGATCCTGGCCGAGCACGCAAACGGCGAAGGAGTCGCCCTTGCCTGCCGCGATTCCAGCAGGCCATTTGACGAACCTACCAAAGTTATAGAGATAGGCGGCCTTGACCTGGTATTCACTCGGTTTTGGCTGTTGGGCCGGGAGACCGGTTGCCGCAAAGCACACCCACGCGATGAGCATTGTCCGAAATTGGAGAAGTCTGCGCCGGGAACGTGACCAAACGTGACGCTGCATGGTTGGTCGGCGGCCGACTGTCTCAATGGCGCGATCCATGGGAGCTCTAACAATCATCTTTCCGCCCGTCTCCAGGTAATTTTTGCGTATACGCTTCTCTTGATCCCGACCAGTCCACCCGGATCCCCGCCAAACTCGGAGTGATGCGGCTGCAACAGGTTATGACCGGCAATGGACAGCTCCAGTTGGGGAGTGAAGTGCCAACCCAATCGCGCGTCCATCGTTCCGTAGCTGGAAACTGTTTGAGTCGGCAGGGCGCTGACGTAACGATACGTTTGGTCAAACTCCAGTTTTTTTGCCAGATTCACCAAAGACTGAATCACCACCTGATGGTGCGGGCTGGAACCTTCCAAGGAACCGGCGGTCCCTGTGTCCACGCTTGTCGTCCGATTGCGTAAATCGATATGCACGTAGGCGTACGAGCCTCTTAGCCGCCACCACTGCGTTGGCTTCCAATCCGGCGCGATTTCGATTCCGGTCGTGTTGCCCAAAAGTCCGTTGCGGAAGAAAAACGGCACTACCGTGTGCGTCGGTGACGGCGAGCTCTCCGAAAAAGGCGCGCCCGGCTCGATGCTGAGAAGATGGTTGTAGTTGTTATAAAAACCCGCGATATCTATATATAACTTCGGATTGACCAGTGTTCGGTACCCCGCTTCGTAGCCCAGCAGGTTTTCCGAGGTGAACTTCCCGTCGCCGATCAAGCGCAAAAAAGTTGGCGGATTGGGCGTAATCAATCCGCTGAGCAGATCGTTTTCCTCGATGCGCGAAGGCGTGCGCACGGCGCGAGTGACCGCGGCCCACACGGTTTGGTGTGCCGCCGGTGTCCACAGGAGCCGCGCACTCGGCTGGATCTCGAAGCCGGTATACTCGTTATGTAGAAACTTAGCTCCGACCGTCACCGAGAGTCGATTCCCAACGATCGGGACTTCATCCTGCACGAAAACGCTAAAGAGTTTGTCCGCGTGCTGGTTCGGCACGAACACGATGGTGGGAACCACTTGCGTGGCGTTGCCCGAACTGATTCGTGCGCCGAGACCCCAGAGGAAGTCCTGTCGCCGCGGTAATTTCAAATGATGAATGAAATCGATGTCGAACGTATCTCGAGTCTCGGCTATGTTCGCCTCGTTTCGTTTTGTTCGGTCGTAATAGGTCTCCAACTGAAGGTCGGACTTGGCATTTAACACCCGGCTCCAGCGTCCCAGCAGATTGCCCCCCGAAACCTCAGCATTCTGTTCTACGGTGGCCATGGAGGGCGGAGAGTAGCTTGCGATCCCCACTCGCTCTCCGATTTCACTGTTGTAGAGATCGCCCTGCAGGGTTAGCGTGTCCCGCGTGTGCACATCCCAATCCGTCCTGAATCCCACCTGCGCCATCCGCCAGTCATCAAATTGCGTCCCCGCCGCATGAAACTCCGGCCCCCGGGTAAAGCCCTTGGCGTAGACTCGGTAATTAAGATCCTTGCCCCTCCCGCCTCCGTACCGGAAACCAGCGAAACCCTGATCGATGTTTCCGCCGCCGGCAGACGCCAGCAATCCGTGGGTATTTTTTGTGCTTTGAGTGATGATGTTGATGACCGCGTTGACAGCATTGGCGCCCCAGATGGTGCCCCCGGGGCCCCGGATGACCTCGATCCGGTCGATGTCCTCGAGCAGTGTGTCTTGCACCTCCCAATAAACGCCCGCAAAAAGCGGCGTGTAAACGCTCCGCCCGTCGATGAGCACCAGTACGGATCGCGAGAGCCGGCTCCCGAATCCGCGCACCCCGATCGACCATTTACTGGAGTCGATTCGGGCAACTTCCACGCCAGGGACCAGGCGCAAAACCTCAGGGATGCTCGTGGCCCCGGACCGCCGTATGTCCTCCTGGGTGATGACATAGATTGCCGCCGGAGTCCGCCAAACCTGTTCTGGCTCCTTAGAGGCAGTCGTTACTTCTACGGCGCCGAGCTGTTCAAGACTCAGTTGCTTTAGAGTCGCGGGAGGATTCTGGTCGACTTGCGTAGCGCGGGCCGCGCTCTCCTGGAGCGATCCCGCGAAGGAAAGCAGGAAGGCAAGAATGCTTGTGGTCCAGATGGGCCGCGTAGTGAACAATGTGGATGAGCTCTTCATGATTTCGCAAGAGAAGTTACTCAAAAGTGATGTTAGAGAGGCAATCGGTCCTTCACAATGGAACTCATCTGTTGGTACAGCTTAAGGGTTACTAGGGACGTATTTAGTACTTCAACTACCACATTCCATCCCGTCATGGCCGCCGAGAGCAAGCGCACCACCAAACACCCAAGACTAGGAGCCCTTTTCGCCGAGCTGCGGTGAGCATCGGAAATATAAGGGTAGGGACGCCGAGGTTTGATAGGGGTCTCGACGGCTAGAATCAGGCGGTTTTGGGGCGGTGGGAAAGAGGGAGGATGCCGGGGGCGCCGCCGGCTGAGGCGGCGGCTGCCGCGCTGCGAGGCTCCTCGCCGGACTTTGAGGCGTCGGTAGCTTCGGGCGAGGACGCGGGAGCAGCGGCAGCGGAATCTGGGCTGATAGTGGCGCCGGAATCGGACTTTTCCTCGATGCGCACGAGGTATTGATAAGGAATTTCCCAGCGGAAATGTTTGTGCTGGCCGCGTTGTTCGAAATTTTGCTCGAGGAAGATGGAACGGCCGGAGTCAGCGACGAAGATGCCGGAAGCGGGCAGAAGAATATCGCCGGCGCGATATTGCACCTCCACACTGCGCCCCAGAAAGGCGGAGAAACGAGCCATACTGTCCGTAGTTTCCGTGTCCGGTAGTAACAGGGTCAATAGTACGGAAGGACCCCCTCTGAGGATTGTGGAAAAGGGGGCCCTCGAAGGTCAAAACAGCTTGCAGGCTTGGGGCGTACTAGCGCATGCAGCTCGTCACGGAGAATTTTCGCGCGGCGTTTTCGGGGAAGCCATGTTTCGTCTTTCCATCGAGGGCGAATTAACCCCGGCGAACCCGGCTGGGCGAGTGCGAAATCCTTGACATTTTGTGGAGACGGGCTATTGTCGGCGTTCCGGGGTTTCCATTTGGCCGAACGGAACGAAACGGTGGCTGGCGGGCTGGCGGCGTATTACGAATATGTTGCAGCCCAGTTGCACAAGTGGGTGGACCCGCTTTCGAATGAACAGTTCTGGCGCAAGCCGTATCCGTACGGAAATAGCATCGGGCACCTGGTGTTGCACCTGACCGGCAATTTGAATTACTACATTGGGGCGCGCCTGGCGGAAACCGGATATGTGCGCGACCGCGAACGGGAGTTTACGGACAAACAGCCGCCAAGCAAAGAGGAAGCGCTCCGGGCGTTTGACGGGACGATCGCGATGGTAGTGGCGACGATTCGAAAGCAGACTGCGGAAGACTGGGGAAAAGCGTACACTGCCGAGCGCGAGCCGGAAGCCACGGATCGAATGCAAATTTTCATTCGTTGCGCCGGTCATGCGTATCATCATGTGGGCCAGATGGTATACCTGACGCGAGAGTTGGCGAGAACTTAAGCTCAGGAAGAAACGCCGGCGCGATGCAGAGTGGGCTTCACGGCGGCGAAAAGCGAAGCGCGAGTGGTCGAACAGAAGCGACTAACGAAGGGCAGGGCTGCCCTGTTGCTGGTACTTTCCGCCCTGGGGGCAGTCGTTTCAGCAACGGTGCTGCACGGATGGCACGTATACCTTGGTTTTGCCATCGTGGCGATTGGTCTTTTCATCGGGTTCACCCGCTGGAATCGCAAATACTGATTGAAGGTCTCTTGAGAGAACTGGGGGTATCGGGCGATGCGAAAGGTGTGTTTGATCGTAGCTGCAATGGCCGTCCACGGATGGGCGGGAGTCCGCGCCGCGGCGCAGGAAGCGCCGAAGTCCGCGCTGGCGCCGGTTTCCAAAACGCCGACGATCGACCAATCGCTGGAATGGAAGAGCGCGTTCAATGCAAAGATTTCCCCGGACGGGCGCCGCGTGGTGTACGAGCTGCAATCCGCGAACTGGGAAGACAATTCATTTGACCGGAATTTATGGATCGCGGACATCGCGAGCGGAGAAGTGCGGCAGCTGACTTCCGCGAAGAAATCGAGCACCGGCGCGGATTGGTCGCCGGATGGAAAATGGATCGCGTTTGTTTCCGACCGGCCGGCGCAGATTTCCGGCTCGACCGCCGATAAAAAACAGTTGTACGTGATTTCCGCGGATGGCGGAGAAGCTCAGCAGCTCAGCAAATCGGAAACTGACGTTGGCGAGTTCAAGTGGGCGCCGGATTCGCGGCGAATTGCGTTTGCCGCAATAGATCCCGAGTCCAAGACGCTGAAAGATCGCAAAGAACAATATGGTGAATATTCGGTGGTGCATGCGGACTACCAGATGGCGCATCTCTGGACGATCGATCTCCCGGATGGAACGACGAACGCCGCGCCGGAAGCCAAGCGGCTGACGCAAGGAGATGCATTCAGCGTGGGAAGTTTTGCGTGGTCGCCGGATGGAACGCGCATCGCGTTCAGCGCCCAAAAAGACCCGGACCTTATTTCTGGTTCTTCGAACGATATTTATGTGCTGGCCATCGCGGAGAAAGCGGTAAAAAAGATTGTGAGCACGCCGGGCCCGGATACAAATCCAAAGTGGTCACCGGACGGAAAGAAAATCGCATACCAGACGGCGGCAGGCTCGAAGTATTTCTACTACACGAATGGGCGAATCGCCGTGGTGCCGGCGGAAGGAGGGACGCCGGAAGTGGTGACGGCGGCTTTCGACGAAGATCCCGATCTCATCGATTGGGGGCCGGACGGAATTTATTTTGAGGCGGCGCAGAAGACGTACGCACACGTGTTTCGAGTGAATCCCGAAACGAAGGTGGTGGAGAAGCTGGACGCGCCGGATCACGCTGCGGCGTTTGGATTTTCGTTCGCGCGCGACTTCAAGCACGCGGCGTTTCGCGCGGCGCTGGAGAACGAGTACGCCGAAATTTATGCGGCGGGCGTCGCGCCGTGGAAGGCGAAGAAGCTGACGTCGCTTGGCGAACAGTTGAAACCGTTCAAGATTGCGCATCGCGAAGTGATTTCGTGGACGTCGGCGGACGGAACGAAAATCGAGGGCATTCTCTACACGCCAAGTAATTTTGATGCCAAGAAAAAATATCCGCTGCTGGTGGTGATTCACGGAGGGCCGGCCGGGGCGGATCAACCGAGCGTGAACGCGGACCGGTATTATCCGATCGAGCGTTTTGTGGCCAAGGGAGCGCTGGTGCTGCGGCCGAATTACCGGGGTTCGGCGGGTTATGGAGAAAAATTCCGTGCGCTGAACGTTCGCAATCTCGGGGTCGGGGACTACGCGGACGTAATTTCCGGCGTGGACGCGCTGATCGCGAAGGGTTCTGTAGATAAGGAACGGGTTGGAGCAATGGGCTGGAGCCAGGGCGGGTACATTTCCGCGTTCATCAGCGCGTCGAGCGACCGCTTCAAGGCTGTATCGGTCGGTGCGGGCATTTCCGACTGGATGACCTATTACGTGAATACGGACATCACGCCGTTCACGCAGCAGTATCTGCACGGAACGCCGTGGGACGATCCGGAAATCTACCGTAAGACTTCGCCGATAACTTATGTTACGAAAGCGAAAACGCCGACGCTGATCCAGCACGGAGAAAATGACCGCCGCGTGCCGATACCGAATGCGTATGAATTGCGGCAAGCGCTGGAAGACCGCGGCGTGCCGGTGAAAATGGTGGTGTACAAGGGATTTGGGCACGGAATCACCAAGCCGAAGCAGCAGCGCGCGGTGATGGAAGAAAATGAGAAGTGGTTCGCACAGTATATCTGGGGCGAGAAGCCCGCGCCGCCGGCAGCACCGGTGGCAACTGAGAAGAAAGAAAAAGAATAGGCGGAGTTGCGTCAGGTTTCGCATTTTGCGAAGCTCCACGGTTTGCTTCGATAGCGATTAGAATTGTATGCGCACTGCATGACATCTTCGGTGGAACTTCCCAACCGATCGAAGCGCGGTACAACTTCCCGCGAGTGGCTCCTGGCGCTGGGCGTTTCCCTGGGGACTGCGTTGCTGGTGATTGCGCCATTTTTCTGGCTGGGAAATGCGTCGGGACATGATTTCGGATTTCATGCGGCGTCATGGCTGGATGCCGCGGGACAGTGGAGAGAGGGGATCGCCTATCCACGATGGACCGAGTGGGCGAACCACGGATTTGGCGAGCCGCGATTTATTTTTTATCCGCCGCTTTCGTGGATGCTGGGTGCGGCGCTGGGGTTTTTGGCGCCGTGGAATGCGGTGCCGGGAATATTTATCGCGCTGGTGCAAATGATCGCGGGAGTGGGCTCGTATGCGCTGGCGCGGCGTTTTGCGACGCGCGGCGCGGCGCTTTTTGGGGCGGTGGCTTATGCGGCGAATCCTTACGCGCTGCTGATCATTTACATGCGCAGCGATTTTGCGGAATTGCTGGCGTGCGCGCTGATGCCCGTGGTGCTGCTGGCAGCGCTGCAAGTCTGCGGGCTGGTGGAGAATCGCGGGCGTCCCCAACCGCGAGCGATGGCGTTATTCGCGGTGGTGTTTGCGGCGGTGTGGCTGTCCAATGCGCCTGCCGGGGTGCTGGCGAGCTACAGCGTGGCGCTCTTTTTTGTGTGGGCCGCATTCGCGGAGAAGTCATCGCGACCGCTGTGGCGCGGGGTGGCGGGTGTAACGCTGGGCTTTGCCCTCGCCAGTTTCTATTTGTTCCCCGCGGCTTATGAACAGCGATGGGTGAACATCACGCAGGTGCTCTCACCGGGACTGCATCCTTCCGACAATTTTCTCTATACGATGACCAACGATCCGGAGCACAACGTATTCAATTGGATCGCTTCGAGCGTGGCGATCGTGCTGATGGTGATGACAGGAATCACGAGCATCGCGGCGCACCGAAGCGCTGCCAAAAACGAAGAGACGGATGAAGCAAGAAAACTGTGGCGCGTGCTGCTGTTTCTTTCGGCGGCGGCGATTTTCATGATGATTCGGCCGAGTTCGATTTTTTGGGAACACCTGTTCAAGCTGCGTTTTGTGCAGTTTCCGTGGAGATGGATGTCCATCCTGGCGGTGCCGTATTCCTGCTTTCTGGCGGCCGCGATGTCGCGGCGGCGCGCCGGCTGGATCCTGGGCGCGGCGGTAATCGTGGTTTCCGCGGCAACGGGTGCGTTTCTGGTGCAACAGGCGTGGTGGGATTCCGACGATATTCCGGCTTTGCGGGAAGCGATCGCGAATGACCAAGGGTTTGAAGGCACGGATGAATACGATCCGCTGGGTGACGACCACTCCAATCTGCCGGAGAAGACGCCGCGGGTTGCGATTCTTCCGGCTGATGAATCAGGAGGAGCAGCACCACCGGCAGAGGTACACGTCTTGCGATGGAGCGCAGAAGAACGCGAGCTGCAAGTATCGTCGGAGAAGCCCGTGCGGGTGGCGCTGCGGCTGCTGCACTATCCGGCGTGGCGCGTGGAAGTAAACGGGAAGGTGGCAACGCCGCAGCACGCGGAGACCAGCGGCCAGATGATGTTGCGACTGCCTGCCGGGACGCAACACATCGCTGTGAAGTTTGTGCGGACGCCAGACCGAATCCTGGGGATTTTCGTTTCCGTGGCGGGATTGCTGGCGCTTCTCGCGCTGTTCAACGCGGGAGGCCAGCGTCTCCTTTCCGCAAGCCCCTGACCAGGGCCGCTGCGACACCGAACATCGCGCGGCCTTCCCCGAACAGACCCTACCCCCCACCCCCCTGTTTTTGTAAGTGTTGATTCTAAAGAACTTAGCGTTGCCGTAAGTCCTTTAGAAGCAACACTTCCAAGAGGGCTTGGAAGTGTGGAAAGCAAAGGACTTAGAGGACGAGACTTCGGCTAAAACCCGACAAAACGCGGTGTTCGTCCAGAAGTGCGGATTCTGAAGGGACTTAGCCGCGAAACCGGCCAATAAAACAAAAACGCCAGCAAGAGGCTGGCGCTACGGGCTGCAATCGAGATTATACCCAAGCGGTACTATACTTGAACGGTTAGTCTCTGTCAAGGAGAAATCAGGATTACAGAAAGAAAAGATTTGGGCGAGCATTCGCGGGCGAATGCGGCGAAGACTTGTTTAGGACAGTGTTCACGCGATGCCGCCTCACGGAGGCCAGCATCTGCTTTCCGCAAGCCCTTGATATACTTTGGATTGCTGGCAGTTCTAACGGCCCGGATCCAATGTTCGTTCGGGCAAGGAAACTCGTGTGAGAAATCGATGGAGGCACTTCCGCAGCACGGAAAGATGGCGCGCTTTCATCGGCGTTCTGCTTGTCACTGTCACCTTTGTCGCGGCAGCGCAAAGGTCCCTTGACGACATCCCGGACCGTCTTCTTACCAATCAGGACGTGATTGAGATGCTGGGCAGCGGGATGACGCCGCTTGCGGTCATCAGGCGAATTCACAATTCACCTTGCAGATTTGACAAGTCCGCCGCAGGGCTGGAGGCGCTGCACGCGGCAAACGTTCCCTACAATGTTGTCCTGGCGATGATGAAGGCGCCAGAGCTTCCTCCAGCCACGAAGGGCCGGATCCCCGTTGTGATCCCTGACAGCACGCCGATCCAAATAGGCCTTTCCGAGGACCTTGACTCCAATGTTCAAGCGCCGGGTTACATCATTTACTTTCATGTGGTTGAAGACGTCCGAATTAAGGGTCTGAGAGTAATTGCCACAGGAGCGAGGGTGCGGGGACGCCTGCTGGACTCCAAGGATCGCTCGCGCACCGGGCAAGCTGCGCGGCTCGAATGGAGCATCCTGGACGTAGAAGCTGTGGACGGCCAGCGGTTGCCGCTCCGTGGCGGAGGCGGAATCTCCGGTGATGAACTCCATGCGGAGAAGGCAGTGACGGTCGGCAAGGGAGAGGAATACGTCGCATTTACCTATGGCACGCGCAAGGTCAACATCCTGGCGCCCATCTTGCCTGCGCCGAAAAGTCCCGAAGCACCGCTTGGTCCCAATCTTGGACAGCCAAGACAATAAAGAATTCCTTTTTCCCGTTCAGCTCATTCATGTCATCTTACGCAACCGCGCTATAGCAAAGGCTTGCTGATTCTGGCTTCCTGCAATACACTCCTACCACAATAAACCTGTTCTTCGGCCGGTTCTTAGCGTCATTCTGGAAAATAGAAAAAGCTTTTCCAGCTGAGAGCTTTTGCGTCTTGGGACGGGGAGATGTGAGTGGTGCACCTCTGCGGTTGCGGAGGATTTCTTCACGGAGGATGAATATGCGTGCGAAGTGTACGCTGCTACTTGCAGCGATCTTGCTTCTTTCCCCCGGGCTGGTTCTTGCTCAGTCAAATAAGCCCCTTACCAACGACGACGTGGTTCAAATGGTAAAGGGCGGTTTCGATGAGTCCACTACAGTTGCGGCCATCGAATCAGCCGACACGAGTTTTGACAACTCCGTGCAGGCATTGATGGCGCTGAAGGCTGCGGGCGTAAGCGAGAAAGTCATTTCAGCGATGCTGGCCGCGACAAAGAAAAAAGCGGAAGCGGCAAAACCGGCGGCGGCCGCAGCTGCGCCAACGCCCGCGGCAAATCCGGACGTTCCCGAAGACATGGGGGTTTACACCAAATTGAAAGGGGCGCTTGTCGAGGTGTACGCCGAAGTTGTGAGCTGGAAGTCCGGCGGGGTGGGCAAGAGCATGCTGTCCATGGGCATGACAAAAGGACACGTGAACGCCACGGTCAACGGACCCAAGAGCAAGCTCCAGCTTGGACTGCCTGCCGAGCTCGTGATCAAGTGTTCCGAGGGCGTTACGCCCAGTGAATACATGCTGCTCAAACTAGACGAAAAGGGCGACCGCCGCGAATTCCGTGCGGTTACAGGCGGCGTTTACCACTCCTCCGGTGGCGCACAAAAGGATGCAATCAAATTTGATTTTCAAAAAATTGCACCACGAACCTACAAGATAGTTCTGGCCGGCCTGAAGAAGGGTGAATACGGTATCCTTCCTCCAGGAGGAGGCTCTGTCGGCGCCATGGGTGGCGGGGCGAGCGGGCAAACAGTGCAGGGCGGCTCGATGCAGGCTGGGAAGCTCTATAGCTTCGGAATCATCGAATAGAGAGTTCGCGTAGAGTTTGGAACAGCGCAATTCGCGTGGACGCCGCTACCGCTACCGGCGGTCGACGGTGGGGTGGCGGACGTCCTGGCCCTGGACGAGGTAGATGACATCCTCGGCAATGTTGGTGGCGTGGTCGCCGATGCGCTCGAGGTTTTTGGCGACGAGGATCAATTCGAACGCAGGAAAGACCACGCTGGAATCGCCCATCATGTAGGTAAGCAATTCGCGGAAAATCTGGTCGCGGTAATGATCCACGCGGTCGTCGGTGGCGAGGACTTTTTGCGCGAGGTCCACGTCGCGGCGAACGACAGCGTTGAGAGCATCGCGGACCATTTCCTCGGCGAGCTCGCTCATGCGCGGCAGGTCGACGTAGGGCTTTACGCGCGGGTGGCGAAGGATGCGCAGGGCCCCCTGGGCAATATTCACGGCCTGATCGCCGATGCGCTCGAGATCGATGTTGATGCGCGAAACGGCCAGCGCAAAGCGGAGATCCACGGCCATGAGCTGGTGCAAGGCAAGAAGCTGAACGACGCGATCGTCGATTTCAAGCTGCAGCTCGTTGATAGCGTCTTCTTCCTCGAGGACGCGCCTGGCGAGGGCTTCATCGGATTCCAGGACGGCGTGAACGGCCTGGTGGACAGCGCGCTCGGCGAGGCTGCCCATCCAGAGGAGCCGCTCTTTCAGCTCGTTAATGTCTTTTTCGAAATGGCGTTCCATGAAACTTTTCCCCTAAATTCCAAGAGCCAAACAACAGATTCCTCGCTTCGCTCGGAATGACAACCAAAACGAGGCGTCAGCCGAAGCGGCCGGTGATGTAGGCCTCCGTGCGCGGATCCCCGGGCGTGGTGAAGAGCTGCGGCGTCGGGCAGCATTCGATCAGGTGTCCGTTGAGCAGGAAGGCAGTGAAGTCACTGACGCGCGCGGCCTGCTGCATGTTGTGCGTGACGATGACGATGGTGTAGTCCTTCTTCAGTTCGACCATCAGCTCCTCGATCTTCGCTGTCGAAATGGGGTCCAGCGCGGATGCGGGCTCATCCATGAGAAGGACCTCGGGCTGGACAGCGAGAGCGCGCGCGATGCAGAGACGCTGCTGTTCGCCGCCGGAGAGCATCATGGCGCTTTTCTGAAGGCGATCCTTGACAACATCCCAAAGCGCGGCGTGCCGCAGCGCCTGTTCCACGCGCTCGACGAGGACGGAGTGTTCCTTGACGAGGCCGTTGATGCGCATGCCGAAGGCGACGTTGTCAAAGATGGACTTGGGAAACGGATTGGGCTGCTGAAAGACCATGCCAACGCGGCGGCGCAGGCTGATGACGTCGGACTTGGAATGGTAAATGTCTTCGCCATCGAGGAGGACTTTGCCATCGACGCGAAAGCCCGGAATGGAATCGTTCATGCGGTTGAGGGTGCGAAGCAGGGTGGACTTTCCACAACCGGACGGGCCGATGATGGCGGTGATCAGGTTTTCGCGGAAGGGCATAGAGACTTTCTCCACGGCGATGCGCTTGCCGTAGTAGATGTCTAAGCTGTCCACCGACATCTTTGCGTCCGCCGAAGCGGGAGCCGGTGCTGCCTGCGATTTGACTTCCGTCTTCAATAGAGGAAATTCATTTGCCATGGTGGCGCCTGTGCCGGACGTGCTCATCGTGCCGCTCCGGAGAGAACTCGCAACCGCGCGCGCACGACGATGGCAACGACGTTGAGAAGAAACGTCAAGCCAAGAAGCACGAGAACCGTTGCGTACAACAAGGGCTTGGTCGCCTCGACGTCGGGCGACTGCGTGGTGAGAACAAAAATATGATAACCGAGCTCCATGAACTGGTCGTTCAGTTTGGATGGCAGGTGAGGGAGAAAATAGGCCGCACCAACGAACAAGATGGGAGCGACCTCACCCGCACCGCGGCTCACGGCGAGAATACCACCGGTAAGCACCCCGGAGACAGCGTCAGGTAGGATAACGCGGAAGATGGTCTGGCTCTTGGTTGCTCCGAGGGCGTAGCTGGCTTCCCGGAAAGATTGAGGAACGGCGCGCAGAGCTTCCTCGACGCTGACGATAACGACGGGCAGGGTTAAGACGGCCATGGTCAGAGCGGCCCACAGAATGGCGGGCTGGCCGAAGGACAGATGGCCACCAAAGAAGACGGTATCCACGCCGCGGCCAACCCATTGGACAAAAAAACCGAGGCCGAAGAGGCCAAAGACGATGGACGGAACACCGGCCAAATTATCCACCGCGGAGCGGGACCAGCGATACAGCATGGAGGTCCGATTGGCGTACTCGGAGAAATAGATGGCGACGAGAACGCCGAGAGGCACGACGAAAATGGTCATCAAGAGGACAAGAAGCGCGGTGCCAAAGATGGCCGGGAAAATGCCGCCCTCGGTCATGCCTTCACGCGGGTTGCCGCTGAGAAATTCCCAGGAGATGCGAGTCCAACCGTTGGCGACGATATTGCCAAGAATTGTGAAAAGAAGGGCAAGAATAATCAGGACGGCGAGCCCGGTGAGATAGACGAAGGTTTTGTCCATGAGACGGAGCTTCATACGACGGCTCCGGAGAGTTGGCGGCGCAAGCGGTTGACAATGCGAGTGCCGAGCCAATTGAGGATAAACGTGATGGCGAAAAGCAGGGTGCCGAGGAAGAAGAGAACGTGGTAATGCGGGCTGCCGAAAACAACTTCGGCCAGTTCAGCAGCGATCGTTGCAGAAATGGTGCGGACGGATTCCGTGAAGCTCCAGGAAGTGATAGCGGCGTTGCCCGAGGCCATGAGAACGATCATAGTTTCACCCATGGCGCGGCCGAATCCGAGAATAAAACCCGCGAGTACGCCGGGGAGGGCGGAGGGCAGGACGACCTGCCAGGCCGTCTGCCAGGGCGTGGCTCCCAGGGCTCTCGCGGCGTCACGTTGTTTGCGCGGCACGGCGGTGAGCGCGTCTTCCATGATAGTGAACATGACAGGAATTACGGCAAGTCCGAGGGCAATGCCGGCGTTGACAGCATTCAAGCGGTACTCGAAGTCAAAAACCTTCTGGATCCAACTGGCAAGGACAATGAGGGCGAAAAAACCCAACACTACTGAAGGGATTCCGGCGAGGAGCTCAATCGCGGGCTTAACAATTTCGCGGATCCAACGGGGAGCAAATTCGGTGCAGTAGATGGCGGCAAGAACCGAGAGCGGCGTAGCAAAGAACATGGCCACGAGAGTGACTTTGAGCGTGCCGAGAAGGAGCGGCATCAGGCTGTACTTGGGAACCTGTGAAACGGGTTGCCACATGTAGCGAACAGGCGCTTCCGGGCTGCCGTAATTCTGCGGCAAGATCATCTTCTGGAGGGTGACTTCCTGGTGGACGCGGGCACTGGTGAAAACCGGAAGGGCTTCCTTGCCGACAAAGAGAAAAATTAGAAAGATGATGGTGATGGAAACAAGCGCAGAGGCATAAATGATTTTTTCGATAATCGCATCGGCAATCCGCCGGTGGCGGATATCAGCGGCTTCCAGAGGGGTGATGGGCCGAGCGAGGGTGCTCATTGGCTCCTCAAGGGGCGAAACGCCCGGCTGCATGCAACAGCCGGGCGCTCACCGGAACGGGGATTTACTTAGCTCTTTTTCTTCGCCGGGGCAGCAGCGGCTTTCACCGAAGTGCCTGAAGCACGCGCAGCGAAATTCGTGCGATCGGTTTCGGTTAATGGATAATAACCGACCTTCTCTACGATTTCCTGCCCTTCTTTTGAGTAGACCCAGTCAACGAGCTTGGAAGCGTCCCCCTGAGGCTGGCCGGCAACATACCAGTAGAGATAACGGCTGATGGGGTACTTCGCGGCCAGGACGTTTTCCATGGTGGGTGCGACGGCGGGGCTGTTCGCATCTTTCTTGATATTCAGATGCTTGATGCCCTTCCCGTAAGCGATGCCGCCGTAGCCAACGCCACGCGGGTCCTTGGCGACAGCATTGATCACCGCCGCGGTGCCCGGAAGAGTCTGCGCCGTCGGGTAGTAGTCGCCATTCTCGAGGACGTGCTCCTTGAAGTAGACGTAGGTGCCGGAGTTGTTCTCGCGGCTGTAGAGAATGATCTTCTGGTCGCTGCCGCCGACATCCTTCCAGTTCTTAACGGCACCAGTGTAGATGGACTTGATCTGTGCGAGAGTGAGTTCGGTGATTGGGTTGGCTTCATTGACGTAAACCGCGAGGCCATCGACGGCGACCGGCAATTCGATGACGTCCTTGCCGCGCTTGGCCTTGGCATCGGCCTTTTCGGCGTCTTTCATGGGGCGTGAAGCCTCGCAAATATCTGTGGTTCCGTTAATGAGAGCGGCAATCCCAGTTCCGGAGCCGCCGCCAGTGACCTGAATGGTTAAGCCGGGGTTCTTGCTCATGAAGACTTCAGCCCAGCGCTGGCCAAGAATGACCAATGTGTCCGAACCCTTCACGGTGATGTTGCGGCCCTGGGCCATCAAAGCGACAGCGCCCGTGACCAGCAAAGCGGCAATACCCAAGACCAATTTCGTAATTTTTTTCATCTTCTTTCCTCCTTCGTATTCGTGCTCAAGTATGGACCCCAATTGTTTCAGTAGTGTTACAGCCGCGGAGCAGCTAGAACTTGTAGACGACGTCGAATTGAAGGCGCTTCAAGATCGGCTCGGGCGCAGTGCCAGCGGCGACATGCCAGTTGAGCGGACGCCCGAAGAGACCGGTAAAGCCCAACTGAACGTTTTTGTACGCCTGGTAGAAGACTTCGACACGGTGCTGGCTGACGTTGCTCTGCTGCCGTAAGTCGCTGAAGTTAAACGCGCCCATGATGGCTTCGCGTTCAATAAACATGCGGGTGTAGGAAAACTGAACATCCTTGACTTCGGAAAGCCGGCCGATGCGGCCTTCAAGCCAGTAGCCGCGGCGCTCCCGGGATATACAGATAGCCGGGTTGCCGCTCGTAACCGGATTGTTGGTCGCGACGGTAGTAATCGAAGTGGCTGTGGTCGTGGTACCCAGCGCAGGGAGGTTGCCAACGTTGGCGCAGGCCCGCGTATTCTGAACGTAGTCACCCAGTAACACGAGAGGGAGACGCGCGTAGGGTGTTTTGACGTCAAACCGCGCGATGGCATCCAACAATCCAAACTTGGAGGCAAATTGTGCAGCCGTGACTGCAGTGACACCAGTTGGGAGTGCCATGGGCACCCCTCCCACATCTGCCGTCACGATGGTTTTGACCGTAGTGGTGACGACGGAGTTTTGAGAGCTGAAGCCAGCGAGAGGGAGCAGGCCATTGGCAGGAGTCTGCGGGTTGCCGCTGGCGGTGGCGGTGGCAAACGCAATCGCATTCGGATTGTGATAGTTGTAATACCCGCCATAGGTACTTAGCCTGAGCCAGCTGGCAAGTTCCCACACTGCTTGCACTTGCCCGCCATACACCACGCTCTGGACACGGCTGCGGTTGCCGCCGGCGGTATGCTGGACTTCGGTGAAAGGCAATTCAAAACCAACAACAGCGAAACGACGGATAACCGGAGTTTTGTTCGTGAAATTCCACTGCAACGTTTGCGCCGCGCCCTCTGGGTTAAGGTCATTATCCCAAGTGAGCTCGGTGCGGTACCAAGGATAGGCAAACTTACCGCCGGTAAGGATGAGCGGCTTGAACTGGTGCGGGGTGTAAGTAAGAAACGCACGGTCGAGAGCGAACGGCTTGCGGGTATAAAACTGGTTTAAGGTCTGATTCGTGGAGATTGGGTCGTTGAGATCGCCGGAGGCAATGGACAAGCCGCCGCTGATATCATCGTTGAATTTGGCATTGAGGTTCAGGCGGGCGCGAAAACGGGCACGGTTGCGTACCTGGGACTGGTTGGTGGGGCCGCCAATGAAGGGCTCGTCCCGCAGCCGGAAGTCTCCGCTGAAGCTGAAGGGACCGATAGCCTTAATTTTGTCACCGAGCGATTTCTTTTCGCCCTGATAGTCCTTATCAATCGTGGCAACTTTCTTGGTGAGATCACTGGTGGCGTCCGCAACGGCCTCCAATTGGCCTTCCGTCACCTTGGCATTCGCCTGCTCCGCCTTGGCTTCCTGGGCGGCGGTCGCCGCCGAAGAGGCCGCGGCTTGCGTGGAACGCAACTCTTCGGTAAGCGCATTGAGCTTTTCCTGCTGCTCGCGCATCATTTTCTGCTGTGCTTCCATCTGCTGGGACTGCCGCGCCATCACCTGGCGCAACTGCTCGACTTCGGCGCTCAGCGCATCCGTTACGGATTTCTCGGCGGGCTTCTTCGCCGCAGCGGCGGGCTTCTTTTTGGCAGCCGTCTGTGCCGGGGCTTCTTTCGCCGCAGCCTCCTTGTCCGGGCCATCCGTTGCCCGGGACGGCGTAACGGTCACGAGGGCAGATAACAACAAAGCAATCCAAGTCCTACGCATCTATGTCCTCCGATTTAATTCGAATCGTCCTAAGCACACCGACTGCACTGCATCACGAACGTGCACAACCCGATAGAAGCGAACTCGATTGATGTGGGAATCCTAGAGAGGCAGGGTCAACAGACCTTGAATCGCATGTGAATATTCTGTAACACGGGAGAACTCCGAGGTTACAAATTGAAGTTAATGAACTGCTTAATTCTAATGCCCGGGGAGGGAAGAAGGGGACCGGAGCCAGGGGTGCACCGATCCCCAAGGTAGGACTTGGAGTGAAGGATTAAGCTTGTTCAGCATCCCGGACGGGGGTCACATCCGAATGAAGAGCATGTGAATTCTGCGTAACGTTCGAATCGTCCTTCGCGGGAAGCGTGGGCGGCCCCGGAAGCACGGCGAGGCCCCGGCCGTGGCGGACATCGAGGCCACGGACCCAGAAGATGATGTCTTCGGCGATGTTGGTGGCATGATCGGCGATGCGCTCGAGATGTCGCGTAGCCAGGATGAACTGCAGGCCCGGACTGACGAGGGCGGGCTCCCGGGTCATGCCCTGAAGGAGGTGCTCGAAGATGCGATCGCGGTATTGATCGACCACATCGTCGCTTTCGAGGACCTGGGTGGCCATTTCGACGTTGCGAAAAATGAGCGCGCCAAGGCTTTTGCTGACCATGGCGCGCACGGCGGAGGCCATAGGGGCGAGTTCCTGAGGGACTTGCGCACCTGTCATTTCGCGGAGAGAGATGACGCCCTGGGCGAGATTCACGGCGAGGTCGCCGATACGTTCCAAGTCGTTGGTAATTTTCAGCGCAGCGACGATCAGGCGCATTTCGTCATCCGAGTACGAGCCGCGGCGGAGAAGCCGGATGGCGTGCTCGTCGATAACAATTTCCATTTCGTTGATGCGCGGCTCGAGAAGAAATACCTCGCCGGGCAGAGCCGCGGTTCGGGGGCTTTCCAAGCTGACAATGGCGTCCAGGGCGCGGTTCATCGCGCCTTCGACGGTACGGGCCATCGAAACCAGGTAGTTCACCAGCGTGTCGTAAAGCACGACTTCCGTGAGTCCAGCGGCTGAGGCCATGAGTTCCTTCGGAGCGGAGGTCAAGAAGTCACAGTTCCGGTCCTAAGCAAGAGTTTGCCTGGGAATGATTACGGCTTGTTCACAAAAGTGTGAAAATGCGGGAAAAGGGGACAGAATCAGCCCTGAGAGCACGGGCGTTCTCGTGGTGGGAAGCCAATCTAGCGTCCGTTGCGGGAGGAGGTGCGTTCCGAATCGAAGATCGGAACGGTGAAATAAAATTGCGAGCCCTGGCCGACTTCGCTCTCCACCCAAATGCGCCCGCCGTGGGCCTCGACGAGATGTTTGGCAATGGCGAGGCCGAGTCCGGTGCCGCCAACCTCGCGGGAACGAGCAACATCCACGCGATAGAAACGCTCGAAAATGCGAGGCTGATCAGCCTGGGGAATGCCGATGCCGGTGTCCGAGACTGTGAATTTGACTTCGCCGGCGTCGGCCGAGGCGCTGAGCATGATCTGGCCGCCGGGCGAGGTGTATTGAATGGCATTGTCGAGCAGATTCTGCAGAACTTCGGCGAGACGCCGCCGGTCGGCCGCGATATCCGGCAGCCGCTGCTGCAAATTTACGGAAATGCGCAGGTCTTTTTCGGCAGCAGGACGCTGGGCAGTTTCAACACAACTTTCCACAAAATGAGACACGCCCAGGCGCTGAATCTCGAGCTCGAGCCGGTCCGCATCCATTTTCGATAGCCTGAGCAAATCGTCAGTCAGGCGGGCGAGCCGGCGCGAATGCTCGAGAATGATCTCCAGAAAACGGACGCGGTTCTGCGGGTCGTCAATGGCGCCGGCAAGGAGCGTTTCCGCGAACCCCTGAATGGCGGTTAGGGGGGTCTTCAATTCGTGGGAGACATTGGCGACGAAATCGCGTCGGACGCGTTCGAGCTTGCGCAGTTCGGTGATGTCGTGCAGGACGATGACGGCGCCGGAAGTTTCCGCGGCGGTGACGGCAGCGACAGTGACGGCGAAGAATCGCTGTCGCAGCGTTCCTGTGACGATTTCGGTTTCGACTCGCGGGTCTCCCTTCAAGACCTGGCGCACCGCTTCGAGCAGTTCCGTTTGTCTTACGATCTCCACAAGTGCGCTTCCCGATTGCGGGGGCACGTCGAGATCCAGGATTTCCTCAAACCCTGGATTGGCGAAGAGAAGACGTTCCGAGGAATTCACGACCGCGACGCCTTCCACCATGCTGCCGAGAATCGCGGAAGAGAGATTACGCTCTTCGGTGAGCGTACGGATGGTGCGGTCGAGGCGCGCCGCCGTCTCATTGAGGGACACCGCCAAAGCTTCCAATGCGTCGCCGGAGCGATCTGCATCAATGGGACGAAAATCGCCTTCCGCGACGCGGCGCGAAAAGCTAGTCAAACGGTCCACGCGATCCGAGAAAGAGCGTGAGATCAGCAGCGCGGCAGCCCCGGTCACGAGAAGCACCACGAGGGAAGCGAGCCAAAGGCGTTTGCGAAACTCCCACACTTCGTCCACGGTTTGAAGAGGCAAGGCAAAACGCAGGACCACCGGGGACCCGCCGGGCACAGGTTGGCGCACGGCGTAGTACAAGAGGTCACGATTGATCGTGGCGCTGCGGCGAACGGATTGCCCGTGACCGTTCGCGAAAGCATCCCGAATCTCCGGGCGCCCGGCGTGGTTTTCCATGGTTGATGGATCGGACTGGGAATCCGCCAGCACCTGACCGTCCGAAGCGATGACGGTTACGCGAACGCCGCCGGCGGCCATCTGCGCAACCCAGTCAAGAAGCGGCGCACCCTTCGCGGGCACTTGGGAGATGAGATCAGCCGGTTGCGGAGGATGAGCCAGTGCGACGCGCGCGATGGCGGCGAGTTCTTCAAAACCGGCTCGTTCGTAGCCACGTTTCAGGGCCCGCTCGGCATAGAAATCGACTGGCAGCAGGACTGCGATCAGCAGAGCGAAGAACGCAAAACCGAGCTTCCAGAAGAGATTAAGCCGCACGGGTTTCAAACAAATAGCCCGCGCCGCGAACGGTCTTCAAATGCGCGGGATTTTCGGGATCGGATTCGATTTTTTCGCGCAGCCGGCGAACGTAAACGTCCACGCTACGCGGCGTGACAAAGCGGTCCGTGCCCCAGACGGCATCGAGCAGCTGATCCCGCGTAAAAACGCGGTTCGGGCGCGAAGCAAGATAGTAGAGCAACCGGAATTCAAGCGTGCTGAGCGGCACGGGCTTTCCGGAATGGCTGACGCGATAGGAGGCCGGATCGATCGCCAATTTCCCAATTTCGATGACGCGGGGCGTATCGCTGGGCGGCTCGGCGCGGCGAAGCAGCGCCTTGACGCGCGCGAGCAGTTCGCGCGGGCTGAACGGTTTGGTCACGTAGTCGTCAGCGCCCATCTCCAGACCGACGACGCGGTCGGCTTCCTCGCCGCGCGCGGTAAGCATCAGGATGGGCAAACGATTGAGCGAATCGTCCCGGCGAACTTCGCGGCAAATTTCGAGGCCGGAAAGTTTCGGGAGCATAAGATCGAGAAGCAAAAGGTCAGGCGGAGTCTTTTTCAATGTGCTCAGGCCAGTGCTGCCGTCATGGGCCGCGCTGACCTGATAGCCTTCATTGGCGAGATTGTAGCGGACAAGCTCGACGATATCGCGATCGTCTTCGATAATAAGGATGCGTTTCATGGTGATAGAGCGCATCGCCTGCCGGCCTGGCGAAAGTGTACCGTACGGCGCGGGATTGCGATAGGCATTGGGAAATTTTTGACCATGCGGGAGTTGTCGAAACACGCTGGATTGTCGCAGGAGTGCCGCACTGGGAGGTAACGCAGCGTTTACATGAATGTGAATGGAGTGTGAATGCTAACTGCCGTGGGGGGAGCCTCCTCGGACGCTCCCCCGCGAACCTAGGTAGTGCTTGAGGTGGTGAAAGCCAGAGCCAGAAGGGTCTTTTGTTCCAACTCGTGCGCTTTGGCGGAGCCCGTGGCGGGGCTGGCGCTGCCGGAGCGCTTCACGGAACGCACGCGCAGGCCGCTGGCTTTGGCCAGGCGCTCCAGCCGAGGCAGGACGTAAAAATGAGCGCCCATATTGGCGGGTTCTTCCTGGACCCAGACGATTTCGCGGGCATGGGGATGCTCGGCGATGGCGGCGGTGATTTCCGCGCGCGGCAAGGGATAAAGCTGATCGAGGAAGAAGATCGCCGTGCTTGTATCCTTACGTCGGCGGCGTTCGCTACGAAGCTCGTGGCCGACCTTGCCGCTGGCGATCAGGATGCGCCTGGCGTCCTGCACTTCGCGATCGGGGACGAGCGGCAGAAAACGGGGCCGGGTGAATTCGTCCAACTTTGAACTGGCGTCGGGATGGCGCAGCATGCTTTTCGGCGTGAAGACGATCAGCGGCTTGCGCCAGGGGCGGCGCACCTGACGGCGCAGCATGTGGAAATACTGGGCGGCGGTCGAAGGCTGGCAGATTTGCATGTTGTCTTCGGCCGCCAGTTGCATAAAACGCTCGAGACGCGCGCTGGAATGTTCCGGGCCCTGGCCTTCGTAGCCGTGCGGGAGGAGCATGACGAGACCCGCCGGTAAATTCCACTTGTCCTCGCCCGCGCTGATGAACTGGTCGATGATGACCTGAGCGCCGTTGGCAAAATCACCGAACTGTGCCTCCCACAAGACAAGAGCTTCTGGATAGTCGCGGCTGAAACCGTATTCGAAACCGAGGCAGCCTGCTTCGGAAAGAGAAGAATTGTGAATCTCGCAAAAGGCCTGCTGCTTGGAGAGATGGGAGAGAGTGAGATAGTTGTGCTCGGTTTGCGTGTCAATGAGCACCGAGTGGCGCTGGCTGAATGTGCCGCGCTCCGTATCTTGTCCCGTGAGGCGCACGGGATTCCCTTCGAGAAGCACCGAGCCGAAAGCCAGCGCTTCGGCAAAGCCGTAATCGACGGCACGCTTGCCGTGGCCCATTTCCGCGCGCTGTTCGAGGAGCTTCACGATTTTGGGGTGGACGTGAAAACCCTCCGGAACGCGCACAAGGCCATCGGTGATTTCCGCGAGCTTCTCAGGAGTGAGGCCGGTATCGACCTCGTAGGACACCTCGTAACAGCCATGTTGGTAGGGCGCCCAGTAGTCTGGCAGCTTGCGCAGGCGCGGTGTCTTTCTTAGCGCCCGCGCCTTGGTTTGTTCTTCTTCGTATTCCTTACGGACGGCTTCGACCATCTGGGTCGAGTCGATGCCGGTGTGCTCGGCGTAGATTTTCCAAAGCGGCGCATGA
>JACXTT010003147.1_pt1 | contig 25697 bp, 23 predicted proteins | sample 9270951 | NCBI WGS metagenome assembly JACXTT01 (sample SAMN15532306, study PRJNA645909) | rock metagenome | isolation source: weathered quartz diorite | place: Puerto Rico | collected 2017-06-21
AGACCTGGAACCCCCGCAAGATCCAGGATGAGGACAAGCATCTCAACAGCATCGTCAAGCTGGGCGAGAACCGCCTCTTGATCGTCGGCGAAGCCGGCACCGTCCTCAAGTCGGACGACGCCGGCAAATCCTGGAGCAAGCTGGCATCGCCCTACAAGGGCTCCTTTTTCGGCGCCATCCAGGCGCAGGATAATGCAGTGCTGATCTTCGGCCTGCGCGGGCGCATTTTCAGAAGCCGCGATGCCGAGCTGAAAAGCTGGACGCAGATCGACAACCCGTCCACGGCCTCGATCATGGGCGCCACGCGCCTGCCTGACGGCGCGCTCGTGCTGGCCGGTCTCAGCGGCACGGTGCTGGTGTCGCGCGACAACGGCCAATCCTTCGTGACCCTGCCGACCAAATCCACCAAGGCGATTGCCGCTCCCCTGCTGGGCGCGCCCAATGCCCTGTTGTTGCTGGGAGAAAACGGCGCGCGCGATGTGCTGCTGCCATCGTCGTCAGCGCCTGTGCCTCCCCCTCCCCCGGCCCCCGCCAGGAAATAACCCGCAATCCTTTCTTCCGGTCGACGTCACCAGAGCCTGCGCATATGACTATCCAAAAATTCATCGAAAAATTTTCCGCGCTGATTTTCGGCCGTCGCGGGATGTGGTTGATCATCTTCGCGGTGATGACGGCAGTGTTCGCTTTCTCCGCCAGCCAGTTGCGGGTCGATGCCGGCTTCAACAAGATGGTGCCGCTGAAGCATCCCTACATGAAGGTCTACAAGCAATACGAGACCGTGTTCGGCGGCGCCAACCGCGTGGCCATCGCCCTGGTGCAAAAGGACGGCGACATCTACAACAAGGTGTTCATGGACAAGCTGAAAGCGCTGTCCAACGAGGTCTTCAATCTGGACGGTATCGACAAGCCCAGCGTCAAATCCCTGTTCACGCCCAACACCCGTTTTATCGAAGTGGTGGAAGAAGGATTCGCCGGCGGCAATGTGGTACCGGCCACCTTCCAGGGCAGCGATGCGGATCTCGCCGTCGTGCGCGGCAATGTGCAGAAGTCGAACGAGATCGGCCGTACCGTGGCCACCGATTTTTCCGGCGCCCTGGTGGCGGCGGGCCTGCTGGAAATCGATCCCAGCACCGGCAAGAAACTCGATTACTTCAAGGTCGCCAAGCAGCTGGAAGAATTGCGCGCCAAGTATGAAGGCCCCAACCATACGGTGCACATCATCGGTTTCGCCAAGGCCACCGGCGATATCGCCGACGGTGCGCGCGGTGTCATCATGTTTTTCGGCGTGGCCTTCGCCATCACTGCGGCATTGATGCTGTGGTTCGTAAAGGACGTGAAGTTGACCGCGGTCGCCCTGCTGGTGGCGATGATGCCGGTGCTGTGGCTGCTCGGCACCCTGCCGATCATCGGCTTCGGTATAGACCCACTGTCGATCCTGGTGCCCTTCCTGATTTTTTCCATCGGCGTCTCGCATGCGGTGCAGATGACCAAGACCTGGGAACGCGAAATCATCGGCGGGGCCGACAGTCTCCACGCCGCGCGCAATGCATTCGCCAAACTGTTCATTCCCGGCACGCTGGCGCTGCTGACCAATGTGCTGGGTTTCGCCGTCATCATGCTGATCCCCATCGATATCGTGCGCGAACTCGGCATCACTGCCTCGCTGGGCGTGGCGTGGATGATCGTCACCAACAAGATGCTGCTGCCGATCCTGCTCTCGTATTTGAAGATGTCGCCGGGCGCCGTCACCAAGGAGGCCTATCAGGAGAGCCGCGTCGATCGCCTGTGGCGCGCGGCCTCAGGATTTGCCGAGCGCAAGCTGGCGCTGCGCATCGTCGTCGTCAGCGCGGTGGTGCTGGTCGCCGGCCTGTTCCAGGCGCACAACCTCAAGGTCGGCGATTATGGCTCGGGCGTGCCCGAGCTCAGGCCCGAGTCGCGCTACAACAGCGATAACGCCATGATCGTCAAAAAATTCGCCATCGGCGTCAACACCCTCGGCGTGGTCGCGCAGACCACCAATGTGCCGGGCGCCTGCACCAATTACGAGATCATGAGCACCATCGAAAAATTCGACTGGTACATGCAGAACGTCGAGGGAACCCAATCGGTGATCTCGCTGGCCGGCATGGCCAAGATGATCAACGCCGGTTTCAATGAGGCCAATCTGCGCTGGCGCCAGCTGCCGCGCGATGCGCAGGTGATGGCGCAGAGCGTCACGCCGGTCGACACCGGCACCGGCCTGCTCAATCCGGATTGCTCGGCTATGCAGGTGCTGATCAACACCACCGACCAGCAAGGCGATACCATCAAGCGCCTGGTGGCGGAAGTCAAAAATTACGCCAGCAGCTACAACAGTCCCAACCTCGAATTCAAGCTCGCCACCGGCAACATCGGCGTGACCGCGGCCACCAATGAGGCCGTTGACAAGGCGCGCTTCGAAATGCACGGCGCGATTTTCGGCGCGCTCCTGCTGATGTGCATGGCCACCTTTCGCAGCCTGCGTGCGACGCTGTGCATCCTGATCCCGCTGGCGATCGTTTCGATCCTCTGCGAAGCATTGATGCCCTTGCTCGGCATTGGTCTGAAAGTTTCCACACTGCCGGTGATCGCGCTTGGCGTCGGCGTCGGCGTCGATTACGGCATTTATCTTTACGATCGTATCGAGGTCCATCTTGAAGAAGGTCTGGGACTCGCCCCGGCATTCTTTGAAGCGCTGCGCGAACGCGGCACCGCCATGATCTTTACGGCGGTGACGATGACGTTGGGTGTCGCCACCTGGGCGATGTCGGCACTCAAGTTCCAGGCCGACATGGGCATCCTGCTGGCCTTCATGTTCTTCCTGAACATGGTCGGCACGGTGTTTCTGTTGCCGGCGCTGGGGGCCTTCCTGCTCAAGCCGCACATCAAAGCGGCCGCTTGATGTCTGTTATGCCTGCGGGCGCGCAGCGGCTGTTGCGTGTCGGCGCGGCCTTCGCCCTGCTTGGTGTGCTGCTCGGCGCCTTCGGGGCGCATGCGCTCAGGAACAGTTTGAGCGCGGAAATGCTGGCCATCTACCAGACCGGTGTGCAGTACCAGTTGATTCACGCGCTCGGCATCGTGCTCATCGCCCTGCTGGCCGCTACACAACCCTCACGGAAGCGCCTGATGCTGGCAGGCTGGCTGATGGCGGCGGGTGTGCTGCTGTTCAGCGGCAGTCTCTACCTGCTCGCCGCCAGCGGCCTGCGTATGCTGGGCGCGATCACGCCGCTGGGCGGCGTGTGCTTCATTGTCGCCTGGACACTGCTATTGTTCGCGCCGGCGCGCAATTCGGAAAATTAAAAATGAAACTCAAGCATTGGCGCGCCTTCCAGGCCAAAAATGTCTGAAGAAGCGCGCCAATGCTGGAGTTTGGTTTTTGAATTTTGCGCTTTAGCGCAGCACTAAAAACGCATGCTCATCCCGCCGACCACGCTGCGCGATGCCGTCAACTGCACGCCGTTCACGTTTTGATATAGCGGCCATTGCAGATAGACGTAGGCCTGCACATCGCGCGACAGGGAAACGCTCAGTCCTGGACTGAGGGCGAGCGTGCGGCTGCCGCTGTCGGCGGGCTCGGCCTCGCCGCCGCTGTCACGGCCCTTGGCCGCGTAATTCAGTTGCGCGCTGAGTTGGATTTTCTCAAGCAAACGATAGCGAAAGCCTGCATCCAAAGCCAGCGTCCTGGCGGGGCGATAGTCATTGCTGCTGTTGAAAGGCGCCTGCACCGTCAGTTGCGAGAATAGCGAAGCTGCGGTACCCGGCAGATCCTGCCGCCAATAGACGCCGGCGACGGCGTCGGTGCTACCGGTGCCGGGCTGCAGGGTGCGTTCGGCGACCTCGCCATCGGTGTTGGCCACATCATGGCGGCCCGTCGGCAGCTTGAGTCCGAACAGGAGACCGTAGGAACGATTGCTGTCGCCGGCTTCATCGTTCAAGGCGATATGCACGACCGCGCGCGCATCGCCGGGCTTGCGGAAATTCCAGCGCTCGTCGATGCGGCCGCCCTGGTGCTTGTGCACATGATGGTGATCGCGCTCGATGACCGGCAGGGTAAGGCTGAGGCCGGTGCCGGACGACCAGGCATAGCTGAGGCTCGCCAGCAGATTGCGATTGAGGGTGCTGACTTCGTCGTGATGCCGCGGTATCTGGCCGACCGCGACGCGTTCGCTGCCGCCGCGCGGCTGGTCCTGGTTGATGAACTCGTAGCGAAGATCGCCTCGCCAGCCAGGTTCGGTCCAGGCGCCCTGCGTCGGCCAGTCGCTGTTCAGCGAGCAGTAGGCCGAGCCGCAGCTGGCGTGGGCGGAATCGGGCGCGAATAGCATGGAAAGGACAAGCAGAAAACTGCAGCCGGGCGTCATCGCCCGGCGCTTGATGCGCGGTGCATTCATTGCGGATTCTCCAAAAGCGTGATCGGGCCGCGACACATGGGCCGCGGCAACAGGGACAGATCAGGCGTTCAGTAGCGGCGGGCCGCGCGGCGGCGCGTGCAGGCGGATTGCCGAGGCAAAGACAAAAACGCCGTCGGACAACCTGATGCTGCCATGGGCAGTTGGCGAAGGAATATTGATTTCGTTGCGCGGCAGGTCCAGCGCGGTGGCACCGAGGCCGAGGCAATCGCTGCAATGCGGGTAATGCTTGAGCGAGGGCGTGCTCTTGCCGGGTTCGCTGATTTCGATGGTCTTGAAGCCCTCGGCGGTACAGATCTCGACCAGCGATTTGCCGCTGCCGGCGAACATGGCATGCGAGACGACTGGCGAGGCGGCATGGAACAGCAGCGCCAGCAGGGCGAGTACAAAACGCAGTCGGGAAAGGCCGGAACGCATGCCGCGATTATACCGGCGCATACATCGCCAATTGCCGCGATGAGGTGAACGCCGGGTTTCAGGCCAGCTGCAGCCTGTCGCCGACGCGCATCGTGCCCAGTGTTACCGGCAGCAGGTTCATGCCGAAGCGCACGCCCTTGGGCGAATCGCGGAACATTGCCAGGGTTCGCAACGGTTCGGCGCCGCGCACCTCGCCTGTCGCCTGGTCGGTGGTGGTGATCTGGCAGCGGGTGCAGGGCTTGACGCCGCGCAGCCGCGCTTCAGCGATACCGAATTCATTCCAGTCATCCTCGGCAAAGGCGACGGCGCCCTTGACGACCAGATTGGGGCGGAAACGATCCATGCCGATGGCCGTGCCGCCGTGGCCAACGATACGCGCGTTCAAATCGGCCAGCGACGCTTCACCGGCCAGCAGCAGCGGATAGCCATCGGCAAAGCTGACGATCTCGCCGGCCTTCGCGTAATCGGGCGAGACCGCCCGCTGCGCCGAGTCCGGCATGTAAACGAGGCGCGCATCGACGCCGAGATGCTCGGACAACCATTCGTCGATCTCGGCCGACACCAGATGCGCCGGCACCACGCTGTCCCAGACGCGCACCGGGCGTGTCGGCATCGGACGCGGCTCCAGCGCCACCGTTACCGAGTCGCCGAATGCGGAGGTGAAGCGCAGGCCGTCGCCCTCGATTGCGGTGGCGATGGTCGCCATCTGCGGAAGCTCGCGCTGGGTGATGAATTCATTGTCGGCATCGACCAGCATGAAGCGACGATCATGTCGCAGGCCGCGCGGGGTGAGTTCGGCGGATGGCAGGGAAATGCCGCGCAGGGACTTCACCGGATAGATGTGGATGCCGCTCAAGGTAATTGTCATAAAAGCGTGCCGGGAAGTCGTGATAATGTATTGCAGCGCAGCGAACATTGTAGTCTTCGATGGACAACAGGCAAGGTCCGGACTGCGCACTTTGAAGTTTCATCCGCAGGTAGTTAAGACTCTCAGGAGCCCTACAAACATGGTCGATCTCTGGAAAAAACTCACCGGTGAGCTGATTGATATCGTCGAATGGCTCGACGATTCCACCAATACGCTCGTCTACCGCTTCGAGCGCATGAACAACGAAATCAAGTACGGCGCCAAGCTCACCGTGCGCGAGGGCCAGATGGCGGTGTTCATCAACGAGGGCCGGCTGGCGGATGTGTACAAGCCCGGCATGTACACGCTCACGACGCAGAACATGCCGATCCTCGCCACGCTCAAAGGCTGGAAGTACGGTTTCGAATCGCCGTTCAAGGCCGAGGTGTATTTCGTCAACACCAAGAAATTCACCGATCTCAAATGGGGTACGCCGGGCCCGTCGACGATGCGCGACAAGGAGTTCGGCATTGTGCGCGTTACCTCATTCGGCATCTACGCGATCCGCATCAAGGATCCCGGCATTTTCATCCGCGACATTTCCGGCACCGAAGGCCGCTTCACCACGGATGAAGTGCAGGAAAACCTGCGCGGCAAGATCGGCCTGCGCATCAAGGAGGTGATGCCCGAGCTGGGCCTGTCGATCATCGACCTCGAGCCGAAGGTCGGCCAGTTGGGGCAGATGCTGCGCGAACGCATCGCGCCCGATTTCGAAGCCATGGGCCTCGAGCTGGTGGAGGTGCAGGTGCAGGATATCGGCCTCCCGGAAGAAGTGGAGAAGGCTATCGACAAGCGCGGCGCCATCGCCGCCATCGGCAATCTGCAGGCCTACACACAATATGAAACCGCCAGCGCGATTCGCGATGCGGCCACCACGCCGAACAGCGCGGCCGGCGCCGGCATGGGCCTGGGCGCGGGCTTCGCCATGGGCGCCAATATGATCGGGCAGATGGGCGGCGCCATGGCCGCCGGCAACGCGGCCGCCGCCATGCCGCCACCGGTGCCGGGCGCGGTCGCTTTCCATATCGCCGTCAATGGCCTGCAGACCGGGCCCTTCGACATGAATGCCTTGCAGGCGCAAGCGGCCAGCGGCGCGCTGAAGCGCGATTCCCTGGTGTGGAAAACCGGCATGGCGCAATGGGGCAAGGCGGGCGAGATGCCCGAACTGGCCGGCCTCTTCGCCAACACCCCACCGCCCCTGCCGCCGGCCTGATTCGTCGCTCACACGCCCACTCTCGCGACCGCGCGGGAGTGGGCCAACTTTATTCGAGCTCATGAAGATCACCGTCCGCGCGATCGAACCCGCCGATTACGAAGCCATTCGCGACATCATGCTGCAGCCACGCGCGCAGGCCGGCACCCTGCAGGTGCCGTACCCCTCACTGGAGATGTGGAAAAAGCGCCTCGCCGACCCCGCCCCGGGTGACCATATTCTGGTTGCGGAAGCAGAGGGCAAGGTCGTGGGCCATCTGGGCCTGCATACCATCGCCAAGAGCCGCCGTCGCGCGCATGCGGCCATGGTCGGCATCACGGTGCACGATGCCTGGCATGGCAAGGGTGTCGGCTCGGCGCTGCTGAAGGCTGCGGTCGATCTCGCCGACAACTGGCTGCAATACACGCGACTCGAACTTGAAGTCTACGTCGACAACGCCGCCGCTATCGCGCTGTATAAAAAATTCGGCTTCGAGGTCGAAGGCACCCTGCGCCAGTACGCTTTTCGCAATGGCGAATATGTCGATGCCCATGCGATGGCGCGCCTGAAAAAATAAATTGCCCATGGAAAACCCGAACGCCTCCCAAACCACGCTCGATGAAATGGCCGGCAAGGTGCGCGCCTTCCCTTGCACTTCCTGCGGCGCCAAGCTCTCCTTCGCGCCCGGCAGCAAGACCCTGAAATGCCCCTACTGCGGCACCAGCAACGATATTCCGCAAACCGACGATGGCGTCGAGGAGCTCGACCTCAACACCTGGCTGGCCAAACTCGAGGCCGAGCATGAAACGCATGAGCAGGAGCATCTCAAATGCGCCAACTGCGGCGGCGAGCAGACCCTGCCGGCCAATTTGTTCGCGACCTCCTGCACCTTCTGCGGCTCGCCGATCACCTCCAAGAGTTATGCGCAGCGCCTGATCAAGCCGAAGTCCCTGGTGCCGTTCAAGGTCACGCGCCAGCAGGCGCAAAACAAATGGCGCGACTGGATCAAGGGCCTGTGGCTGGCGCCCTCGGCGTTGAAAAAATTCGCGCAGGGCGATGCCGGCATCAAGGGCATCTATGTGCCCTACTGGACTTACGATGCCAATACCTGGACCGAATATCGCGGCCAGCGCGGCGAGGATTATGAAGAGAGCTACCAGACCACCAATTCAAATGGTGAGCGCGTCACGCAAACGCGAACGCAGACACGCTGGTTTCCGGTGTCGGGCACGGTGTCATTTTTCCATGACGATGTGCTGGTGGCGGGCAGCAAAACCGTCTGGGGAGCCGCCACGCCGCGCGACAGCGGCATCCCGCTGCTGGGCGCATTCGGCGCCGGCAATCTGCGCAAGTGGAACACCGGCGAGCTGGTGCCCTATCAGGAGGAGTACATCAGCGGCTTCCAGGCCGAGGCCTATCAGGTCAGCCTGAAAGAAGGATTTGTCGAGGCCAGGCAGATCATCGACGCCAAGGTGCAGTCCTTGGTGCGCGCCGACATCGGCGGCGACCATCAACGCATCGACAGCCTCAACACCCAGTACAGCCATCTTACCTTCAAGCATATTCTGCTGCCGATGTGGGTATCGGCCTACCTGTTCGGCGGCAAGGTCTATCGCTTTGTCGTTAACGGCCAGAGCGGCGAAGTGCAGGGCGAATCGCCTAAATCGGGCTGGAAGATATTCTTCCTGGTGTTGGCGATTTTGCTGGTGGCGTTTGTGTTCCTGACGATCGCGGGCAAGCATCGCTAATCGTCGGCAAAATCGCAGATGAAACTCCTGTTGCTGCCGGGGCTGGATGGGACCGGCACCCTGTTCGACAACTTCATCGATTGCCTGCCAAAGGACTTGCCGGCTGTCGCCATTGCTTATCCGCTGTCGCTGGAAACCTTCGATGATTGCGCGCGCTTCGTTAACCAGCGCATCGCCGATACCGATGAGAGCGTAGTGCTGGTTGCGGAATCTTTCTCCGGGCCGATGGCCGTTGAAATATTGCGCAAGCCGCATGCCAATTTGAAAGGCGTTGTTTTGGTGGCGACCTTTGTGCAAGCGCCGTCGCCGCGGATGTTGGCACTAGCCAGGCGCACACCGTCTTGGCTGATACGCGCATGCGCCGGACTGGCGGTGGACTGGTTTTGCCTCAACGGCAATAACGACGAGATTGCGGCATTGCGAATCAAGGATATTGTGCAATCGCTCCCGCCGGGATTGATCAAGGCAAGGCTGAAAATCATTCAATCGCTTCCTGCCGATTTGCCGAAAGTGCTTGCTGCGGCCACACTGCCGCTGATGTTCATCGAGCCGCGGCGTGATCGATTGCTTGCAAAAAAATATTTCGCGCAAATCGAGCAGCTTGTGTCCAAGGGGTCGGTCGCGGCCATTGATGGCCCGCACTTCCTGATACAGTCCCGCCCGCGTCAATGCGCGGACGCGATTGCCGATTTCATCAGGCGCCGCGTTTGAACACCGCCAGCGCGCCGCCCGCCAACACAAAGCAGCTGCCCAGGAGGCGATTGCTGGTGCGGATATGGCCGGGGTCCTTCAGCATGCGCAATAGCTTCGCGGCGAGGCCGGTGTAGCCGGCCATCACGATCATGTCGATCGTCACCAAAGTCATGGCCAGGATGAGATATTGCACCGGCGTCGGCCTTGCGGGATCGACGAATTGCGGCAGCACCGCGAGCAGGAACACCAGGCCCTTGGGGTTGGTGAAATTGACCAGCAGCCCCTGCATGAAGATGCCGCGCGCGCTTTTGTCCCGGAATTCGGTTTTGGCGTCGATCTCGTCAAACAGCACCGCCGGCTCGCGGAATTTCTGCACGCCCAGGTAAACCAGGTAAAGCGCGCCGCACCATTTGAGAATCTCGAAGGCCGTGGTCGATGCAGTCAGCACCGCGCCGAGCCCGGTGGCGATGATGAGGATACTGATCAGCGTCGAGACCTGCATGCCGAGGCAATTCCACATGCCGCGCTGCCAGCCGTATTTCATGCCGGCCGACATGGAAGACAGCGCGCCCGGCCCCGGCGAGAGGCAGATGAGGACGACGGCGAGCAGATAGGCCAGCCAGGTAGCGAGAGTCATGAAAGCTTTCTGATGGGTATGTGGCGAAGTCGGGCATTGTTCCAGCCTTCGATCGAAGTGGCAAGAACGCCAATTGGCGCGCCTTTCGGAGCATTTTTGCCCGGGGAGACGCGCCAATGCTGGACTTCGCAACTTCGGAAATTTCTCAGCGGCGGCTCAAAGGCAAATACAAATTGACGCAGGTGCCGCCGCCTTTGAGGGCGATGACTTCAATGCGGCCGCCTAATTTTGCAGCGCGGCTTTTCATGTTTTCGATGCCGCGGCCCGCATGCTTTTTGTCCGCCGCGCTGTTGCCGTTGCCGTCGTCGGTCAGACGCACCAGCACGCAGCTGCTGGCGATGTCGACGCCGGTCGAGAGCGTGATGCGCTTGGCATGCGCATGCTTGAGCGTATTGGTGAAGGCCTCCTGCACGATGCGCAATACGCTGCGCACGTTTTCCGGGTCGAGGTAGGGCAGCGGCGGCAAATCGTTGACCGCCCACTCGAGGGTGATGCCGGCCGCGTTCAGTCGCGGCTCGAGGCGATAGCGCAGATTGCCCAGCACCACCAGCAGATCGCTTTCCACCGGCTCGAGGGAGTCGATGGTCATCTTCAGCTCGTCGATGCAGTCGGCGAGGATTTCACTGAGGTCGTGCTGCGACAGCGTGCCCATGCGCGCCAGGGCCAGGGTCGACATCAGATGCGAACCGATGCCGTCGTGCATATCGCGCATCAGGCGCTGGCGTTCCTCCGCAGTGGCGCGCTGCTGGTCGAGCTTTCGCACCTGCTCGAAACTTTCCTGCAGTTCGCGTTCGCGCTGCGTGACGCGGTCGGCCAGCTCGGCGTTCAGGGTTTCATAGCCGCTCAAGGTGGCGACGAAGCGCTTCAGCAACAGGGCCGCCACCGCGAACAGGATCATCGGCATGCCCAGGGGCAGCAGATAGGGCTGGTCGAAGCCGAGCGTTTCGCGATAGGCCAGCGAGTCATGCGCGCCCAGCAGGGTATTCAGAATCAAGGCGGCCAGCAGGATATGGTTTTCGGCGGAGCGAACACGGGTCAGGGCGTGGCCCGCCACCACCAGCAGGACGGGAGAGGCAAGCGTCAGCGTGGCGTAGAGGATGGCGATCGCGGCGCCATAGGCCGAGGGCAGGGCGATCGGCAGGATCGCGAAAACCAGGGTGACGCCTGCGGTGAAAATCAGCAATCCGCGCTCGAGCCGCGGCATTTCGCGCGACGCGAAACGCAGGCTGAACTGCAATTGGAGAAGGGTGAGCCATGCCAGTGCCGGCACCGCTGTCAGCGCCAGCCACAGGGGCGTTTCGCGCAGGTAGTAATGCGACAGGCGCAGAATCGCCACCAGCGCCATCAGGGCGAAGTACAGGAACATGGTTTCATTTCGCCGTTTGGCCCAGATGGTCAATGCAAACGCCGCCATGATCCCCAGCAGGCCGCTGATCAGCTCCGGCGCCGCAGTCTGGACGAAGTAGCGCATCTGGTAGACCGGGCTCAGCATGTCGGCGTTGCCGATGCAAACCGTGGACAGCCCGGCGCGTTCATAGCCGTCGGGATGCAGGCGGATCAGCAATTCGTTGTGCCCCTCGCGGAGCAGGCTTGGCGGCAACAGAAAATACTGCGCGCGATTCCAGGTCGCATCCGGCTGCGGGCCGAGGCGGCCGCTGACGGCGAACGACGATCCGTTCAGGAAGACCTCGACATTGTTGGTGATGCGGGGAATGTACAGGGCTTGCGGCGTGCGGCCGTCGCCCTGGTGCTCGAACGCCAGGCGATACCAGCCGAAGACGTTGCGTGGACGCCGCGACTTCGTCCAGCTGTCTGGCAGGGCCACGCGCGTCCAGGCGCCACCTGCGGGCGGCATCAGCGAATCGACCTGGATGAAGTCGGCCTCCTCGAAGACCGTGACGCCGGCCTGCTTGACGAACATCTGCGCATTTGCCGGCGCAATCGACGATATCGGCAAGACCAGCGCGATGGCGCATGCTGCGGCAAAGGAAAACCCCATGCGCCGCAATCCCGCTGCGGCGGCCGGCCAATCAAAGCGTGCGAATGAGCCCCATGCGATTGGCTTCGAAAACCGCTTCGCCGCGGGAGTGCACCGCAAGTTTCCTGTAGATTTTTTTGACATGGCTGGTCACGGTATGCGGCGAAATGCCCATCAGTTTACCCATCTCCGGGTAATTGAAACCCTTGGAGGCAAGCAGGAGTATTTCGCGCTCGCGATCGGAGAGGCTGACATCCTGGCCTCCCTCGACGCTGGCCGGCGCCAGCGGCGGCGATGCATCGGGCTCGGCATGAAAGCGCCGCAGCAGGCGGCGGGCAATGATCGGGCTGATCGGCGAGCCGCCATTTATCAGTTCGCGAATGCCGGACAAAAAGCTTTCTTCCGAGGCGTCCTTCAGCAGATAGCCGGCCGCGCCGGCTTCGATCGAAGCAAGCACATGTTCTTCGTCGCCAAACACCGTGACGACCATGCATTCGCAATTGGGCAACACCTGGGTGGCGTGGCGAATGACCTCGATGCCGGAAATATCCGGCAGGCCGAGATCGATCAGCAGCACATCGGGCTTGCGCAACTCCAGCAGGGCCATGCCTTCGCCGCCGGTGCCGACGCTGGCCACCACCTCGAACGAAGGGTCCTTGGCCAGGATGGCCGCGAAGCGTTCGCGAAAGGCGGCATCGTCTTCGACAATCTGAACCCGCGTCATGGCCACAGTTCTTCTTCTGGTATTTGGTAGGCCATTCTACCGCCGGAGCGTGCCCCAGCTATCCCCCGTTTGTGGGATGAGAGTAATCGCCGCATTTACAAATATTTCGGTGCAAACAAAAGGCCCGGCGGAGCCGGGCCTTGGAACGATCGTGCTGCAATGCGAGGCTCAATCGAGCTTGATGCCCTTCTTGACCACAACGGCCTTCATCTTGTCGTACTCGGCCTTGATGTTCTGCGCGAATTCGGCCGGCGTATTGCCCACCGGGTCGGCGCCCTGCTGCGCCAGTTTTTCCTTGGTGGCCGGATTGTTGACCGCTCGCACCGAGGCGGCATACAGCTTGTCGACGATATCCTTTGGGGTCTTGGCGGGCACCACCATGCCGTACCAGGCGGGATCGTTCACTTCCGGCATGCCGAGTTCGGCAAAGGTCGGAACATTCGGATATTCGGCCATGCGCTTGGGTGCTGCCACCGCCAGCAGGCGCATCTTGCCGGCGTCGATCATCGGCTTCGATGAAGGCAGATTGTCGAAGATGACCGGCACCTGTCCGCCGACTACATCGATGACCGCCGGGCCGGCGCCTTTGTAGGGGATGTGCACCATCTCGGTATTGCTGGCCGACATGAACAATTCACCCATCATGTGGCCGATGCCGGCGGTACCGGAGGTGGCGAAGGAATATTTGCCCGGATTTTTTTTCAGCAGCTCGATGAATTCCTTCGCATCCTTGGCGGGCACCGAGGGATGGACCGCCAGCACATTCGGCACACCGACAAATTTGGTCACCGGAATGAAGTCGGTGAAGTTGTTGTAGGGGATCCGCGGGTTGGCCGCCGGGTTGACGGCCATAGTCGAGACGGTGGCCACGCCAAGCGTATAGCCGTCCGGGGCGGACTTGGCGACCACATCGGCGCCCACCGAGCCGCCGCCGCCGGCGCGGTTTTCGACGATGACGGTTTGTCCGAGCTCCTTGGACAACTGGTCGGCGACGATGCGCGCGACGATATCGGTGGTGCCGGCGGGGGCGAAAGGCACGATCAGCTTGACCGGCTTGTTCGGGTACTGGGCCTGGGCCGTGCCTGCCAGCAGTGCGGCAGCACTTGCGGCAACAATCAGCATCTTGCGAAACATGGCGTTCTCCTCGAAGTGATGTGAGTACAGTTTATTGTTGTTGGCTTAAAGCTTGCACAGCGGGCTTGCACGGCGCGCGGCTTCGTGTGCCGCAAAAAACCCGATCCTGCTCAGGGTATCAGGATGGTCGAGCCGGTGGTCTTGCGCGCTTCCAGATCGCGATGCGCCTGGGCCGCCTCGCACAGCGGATAGGTCTGGTTGATCTCGATGCGCACAATGCCGCGCCCGACGACGTCGAACAGTTCGGAGGTCGTGGCCACCAGGTCCTCGCGTTTGGCGATATAGGTATCCAGCGTCGGCCGCGTGACAAACAGCGAGCCCTTGGCCGCCAGCGTGCCCAGCTCGAACGGCGCCGGCGCGCCCGAGGCGTTGCCGAACAGCACCACCATGCCCAGCGGGCGCACGCAGTCCAGCGATTTCAGGAAAGTATCCTTGCCCACGCCGTCGTAGACCACATCGCATTTTTTCCCGCCGGTCAGGGCCGCAACGCGGGCGACGAAATCTTCCTTCGAATAGTTGATGACATGATCGCAGCCATTGGCCAGGGCGATTTTCGCCTTCTCCTCGCTGCCCACGGTGCCGATGACGGTGGCGCCGAGATGCTTGGCCCACTGGCAGACAATGAGGCCGACGCCGCCGGCAGCGGCATGGAACAGGATGGTGTCGCCATGCTTGACGCGATAGGTGCGGCGGATCAGGTATTGCGCGGTCATGCCTTTCAGCATCATCGAGGCGGCCTGCTGGTCGCTGACATTGGCGGGGATTTTGACGACGCGCTCGGCCGGCATCAGACGCTCTTCCGCATAGGAGCCGATCGGCGAGGCCGCGTAGGCAACCCGGTCGCCGACTGCGAACTCGCTGACATTGGGGCCGACCGCCTCGACCACGCCGGCGCCCTCGCGACCCAGCACTGTCGGCATCGGCAATTTATAGAGACCCGAGCGATGGTAAGTGTCGATGTAATTGAGGCCGACCGCGGTGTGGCGGATGCGCAGCTCGCCGGGACCGGGGGCGCCTACCGCCACCTCTTCCCATTTCATGTTCTCGGGGCCGCCCTGCTGGTGGATGCGGATTGCAAACGTCATGGTGTCATCCTTGAATTCTGTTCGTCGATAAAAACCTGCAAGGCGGCGCGTTTGGCATCGCGTATGGCGTCGGCAATGTCTCGCGCGCCGGCGCCGCCAGCCAGCGATTTTGCGATGGCCCCCTGGTCCAGCGCCTGCAGGCGCGTCAATCCTGCCAACAGATAGGGCGCGGACAAATATGGTACATCCTCATAACCCAGCCGCCCGTGATGGTCGCAGGCAGCGGCCTCCAGTAGATCATGAAATCGCGTCGGACGACGCAGGGCATCGCAGGCCTCGTACAGTTCGAGCAGGCCATCCGCCTTCAGCGTCAGGGCGCCATGCATTTTACCGTGCCAGCCGGCCGCCACCATCGCCAGGTCGCGGCAATCGGCCGGTACGCGCAGGCGCTCGCCGAGGCCGCGCACCAGTTCCACGCTCTTCGCTTCATGTCCGGGATGTCGCGGCAAATACTGCGGCGGCGTGAGCGCCTTGCCGAGGTCATGTGTCAGACAGGCGAAGCGCACCGGCAGGCTGGTGCTGCGGCGGGCCGCGCAATCGACCACCATCATCACATGCACGCCGCAATCGATTTCCGGGTGCGATTTTGCCGATTGCGGCACGCCGAACAGGGCGTCCACCTCGGGCAGGATCCTGGCCAGGGCCCCGCATTCGCGCAGCACCGTGAACATGGCCGAAGGCGTGGCCTCCATCAGGCCGCGCGACAGTTCCTGCCAGACACGTTCCGCCACCAGATGATCCGCTTCACCGGCAGTCACCATCTGCTGCATCAATTGCATGGTCTCCTCGGCAACGCGGAAACCCATCGGCGCAAAACGCGCGGCGAAACGCGCCACGCGCAGGATGCGCACCGGGTCCTCGGCGAAGGCCTCGCTGACATGGCGCAACAGGCGATGGTGCAAATCCGCCTCCCCGCCATAGGGATCGATCAGGGCATGGCTGTGCTGGTCGCGGGCCATGGCGTTGATGGTCAGGTCGCGGCGGCGCAGATCCTGTTCGAGGGTGACATTGGTCGCGGTATGGAAAACGAAACCCTTGTAGCCGGGCGCCGTCTTGCGTTCGGTGCGCGCCAGCGCGTATTCCTCATGCGTCTGCGGGTGCAGGAACACCGGGAAATCCGCGCCTACCGGTTTGTAGCCGGCGTCGAGCATTTGCTGCACAGTGGCGCCGACCACAACGTAATCGCGATCCTGCACCGGCAGGCCGAGCAGTTCATCGCGCACCGCGCCGCCGACCATATAGGTTTTCATGGGCGGTGTCCGCTCAGCCGGCGCGGGCCGGCGCGGCGGATGCGGCATACGGCTCATCGACCGCCAACACCCAAGGCTCGACGCGCGCCGCCGAAACCCAGGCCTGCATGGCCGGCAATTGCTGCACCGCCTGCACATAGTTGTCGGCGCAGGGCGGCAGCTTGACGCCATAGGTGAGAAAGCGCGACGTCACCGGCGCAAAAAAGGCATCGGCGTTCGAGAACTGCCCAAACAGGAATTCGCCGCCGGCCCCGAATTCGGCGCGGCAGCGCGTCCAGATGTCGATGATGCGGGCGATATCGCGCATCGCGTCCGCTGTGGCGCCGAGGCCCGGCAAATGCGCACGGCAGTTCATCGGCATTGCCTTGCGCAGTGCGGCAAATCCGGAATGCATTTCCGCCACGATCGAGCGCGCGCGGGCGCGGGCGCCGGCATCGCGCGGCCACAGGCCCTTGTCGGGGAAGACTTCGGCCAGATATTCCGCAATCGCCAGCGAATCCCAGATATGCAGATCGTTGTGGATCAGCACCGGTACGCGCCCTGCGGGCGACCAGGCGGCAATGCGCGCCTGGGTGTCCGGCTGGTCGAGCGGAACCAGGATTTCCTTGAAGGCAATGCCGGCCTGTTGCATGGCCAGCCATGGCCGCAGCGACCAGGAGGAATAATTCTTGTTGCCGATGACCAGGCTGAGCGGCATGGCAGTCTCCGGAAGAAAATTTTGGCGGCTCGTCGACTCAGCGTCCGGCGCTGTCGCGAAATGCCGAATACCGCGCGCGGCCGGCAGCCTGTTGCAGATATTGTCGGGCCACGCTTTCAAGCGTGGCCGCGCTGCCGAAGATCGGCGGGTACGGCTGCAGCGAGGTGCTGGGCACGCTCATCGAACGCAGATTGTCGCGGGTAATCAATTTGCCGGGCAGGAATTCGAATACCGTCGCCTGCAGCTGGGACAATCCGGCGCCGAGGCCGATCAGCAGGCGCTTTCTGCCGCTGAAGGCGATGACCAATTCAAGCAATTCGCGCAGGGTGTAAACCTTGGGCCCCACCAGTGCATAGGTTTTGCCGCCTGTCTCCGGCAGGGCCAGGCTGCCGACCACCGCGCGCGCCACGTCCTCGACCCACACTGGCTGGAATTGCGCATTCGGCGAGCCAAGCGGGATCAGCGGGAACAGCTTTACCAGTTTGGCGAACATATTGAGGAAATTGTCGCGCTCGCCGAACACCACCGAGGGCCGCAATATCGTCGGTTGCAGCGCCGGATTGGCGCCGGCGACTGCCCGCACCGCTGCCTCGCCGCGGCCGCGCGAGCGAAGATAAGCGCTGGGCCCCTCGGCGTCGGCATTGAGGGCGCTCATGTGGATGAGCCGCGGCACGCCGATGGTCGCGCAGGTTTCAGCAACCAGTTTCGGCAGGGCCACATGCTCGCGTTCGAAATCGCCATGCAGGATGCCGACCAGGTTGATGACGGCATCATGCCCGCGCGCCAGTTCGCGCAGCGTTGCTGCGTCGTGCACATCGGCATCGACGACTTCAACGGTGGGCAATACCAGCAAATGCCTGGCGCGTTCGCGATGGCGGGTCGGGATGGTGACGAAGTGGCCGCGCGCGCTCAGCTGCTCCGCGACCGCGCTGCCGATGAAGCCGCTGCCTCCCAGCAACAATATTTTTTTGACGTCGCCGGCCATGGCTTCAGGGACTCGCGGTGGGCAGGGTTGCCGGGAGGGCGATGGCCTCGGCGGGCAAGGCGCTGGCGAACGCGGTTGCATTGATGTCGCCGCGCGCCGGCACGGTGCCCATCAGTTCTTTCAGGCTCGGTTTGCCGGTGCCCAGACGACGCGAGTAGTACCAGGCATTGACCATGACTTTCTTCACATAGTCGCGGGTCTCGTTGAAGGGAATGCACTCGGCATAGATGGCGCCTTCCATCGGCTTGTCCGCCTGCCATTTCCTGGCGCGGCTGGGACCGGCGTTGTAAGCGGCAGTGGCCAGCACCGGGTGGCCAAGGCTGTCGAGCACATGGCGCAGGTAGTAGGAGCCCAGGCTGAGATTCACCGGCACCTCGATCGTGCGCTCCGGGGTGAATGGCTTGAGGCCGACCTGGCGCGCCGCCCAGCGTGCGGTGGTCGGCATAAGTTGCATCAGGCCCATGGCACCGACCGGCGATTTGGCATCGGCCATGAAGCGGCTTTCCTGGCGGATCAGCCCGTAAATCCAGGCCTGGTCGAGATTCTGCGAGCGCGCATTGCTCTGCAGATCGTCGCGATAGGGAATCGGGTAGCGGCGCGAATAGTCATGCACCAGCTGCGTGCGGTCGGCGGCGCTGATGGCGCGATCCGGTACGGTGTTCTCGCGTGCCAGCTCGGCGGCGGCGAGCAACTGCGCGTCGCTGAGGTTGCGCGTCGCGTATTGCCATTCGCGCAGGCCTTCCTCCTTCATGCCCAGTCGATAGAGCGCGAAACTGCGCTGCAAGCCGGGCCGCGCGCGCATTTGCTCGAGTTCGGCGGCATTTGCGCTGAGGCTGGTCCAGTCGGGCATCGGCGCCATGCCCAGCTCTTCGGCGGCCAGCAGGCCGTAAAAATTGTTTTCGCGGGCCAATCCTTCCTTGAGCGCCCTGGCGGCTTCGACAAAACCGGGATTGCCGCTGAACATATAGGCCCTTGCGTGCCAGTAGCGCCAGGCCGGCTCGCGCTTTTCGCGCGGCGACATGGCATTGATGGTCTCGCCCAGCGCGACCCAGTTGCCGCTGCGCAGGGCGGCTCGCGCTTTCCATGCGGCCTGTTGCTCGTTGAGCGGAAAGCTGCGCGCACGCTGGAACCATTTCAGCGCATCCCCCGCCTGTTGCAGGCTGCCGAAGTAGCCGACCTGGGCCCAGCCCCATCCGCTGTCCTGCGCCTCCAGCTTGGCGCCTTTTTTGTCCAGCACCTTGGCCGCCGCCTCCGCATCGCTGCGGGAAAGGCGCGAGACGGCATAAAGAAACAGTTCCACCGAGGCGCGCGATTTCACATCGGGTTTTTCGCGGGACAGGTAGCGTGCGGCATCCTGGTTGATGGCGGCCAGCGCTGCGTCGAATCCTTTCGGCGCCAGATTCAGGAAGGCGGCGGTTCGCTTGGCATCGCTGATCGCGCCGCCATCGAGGAGGCGGCGAACGCGCAGCCAGATGTCGTCGGCGGACAGGCGTTGTGCCTGCTGCAGCGCCAGGAAAACGCCGTAGCAGTTGTCCGAGGTGGCCTTGGCCGCGCTCCAGAAGGCCTTCGCCTCGTTGAAGGCTTCGGCGTCGTTGCGGGACAGGCGATAGCGCCAATGGTGGCAGGCGACTTCATTGTCATCGAGGGCAGACTTGGGCAGGGAGGCGGTGAACAGTTCCCAGGACTCGAGGGTGCCGAGAATTTTCAGCCAGTCGCGGCGCAGATTGTCGGCATAGGGCGTATCGGCATGCGCGTCGAGAAAACGGCGGATCTGGGCCGACTCGGCAATGCCGAATGAGCCCGCCTGGGCCAGGTTGGCGGACAGCCACCAGTAGGTCGCATAAGGCGCCAGCGGATGATTGGCCGCATGCAGACGTGTGCGGATCGCGTCGAGCGCCTTGAGGTCGCGCTGCTCGAAGGCGTCCCGTGCGGCGAGCACATCGCGGTCGGCAGCGGACAGTGGCGCCGGGTCGCCAACCGCCGCCGGCACCGTCGAAGCCAAGGCATCGTTCAACGGAAACTTGTTTGATATCAATGAAAGCACGAGAAGGGCAGCGTACAAAATGCGCACACTTGGAAATATTGCACGGTGCGGTGCAACAAAAAAAACAGATCGGAGGAATTTCCAGGCGCTCATACTAAAATTGTTCCGCTTCATCGATTCGTCAAGGTATATCTGAAGTATCGCTATCGCTTTGACAGCTTGCCTATCAAGCCCGTTCAGCGATACACAGGTATCATTTTATAGCTTAGTCCCTCCCGTACCCAACTCTAAATCAATTCCATGAGCCTCGAAGACCCTCTTTTCTGGACCGCACTTCTCAAGATCATCGGCGTCAATATCGTGCTGTCCGGCGATAACGCGGTGGTGATCGCCCTTGCCGCGCGCAGCCTTCCCGCCAAGCAGCAGAAACAAGCCATCTTCTGGGGCAGTGGCGCCGCCATCGTGATGCGTATCGTCCTGACCCTGTTCGCGGTTGCCTTGCTCAGCCTTCCTTGGCTCAAGCTGGTCGGCTCGGTTTTGCTGCTGTGGATAGGCATCCAGTTGCTTGCCGGCGACGAAGACGGCGAAGACGGCGTAAAAAGCCACGATTCCATGCTGGCCGCCATCAAGACCATCCTGATCGCCGATCTGGTGATGAGCCTGGACAACGTCATCGCCGTCGCGGCTGCCGCCAAGAACGATACCGTACTGGTGATGATCGGCCTGGCCATCAGCATCCCGCTGATCATTTATGCCAGCACCCTGTTGATCAAGGTGATGGAGCGTTTCCCGATCGTGATCACCATCGGCGCCGCCCTGATCGGCTGGGTGGCTGGCGAAATGGCCTGGGATGAAGCGGTGATCAAGCCCTTCACCACCCAGTATCCGCACTGGTTCGAATATATCGCGGCGGCGGTCGGCGCCGTACTGGTGGTGGGCGTTGGTAAATTTATGGCGGCACGCAAGCCCGATCAGCCCGAGGCATCCGCCTAGTGCGTCCCGGCAGTAAAGCGCGATGATCGGTCGGGCACCACGCAATCTGGAGTTTGAAATGTTCGCTTAGGCAGTCGGTTTTAAAACAGCGAGGCGCTTCATAGAAGGGCGCCCGCCCACATTCATCAATTCCTTTCGGAGAAGGCCATGAAAACCGCAGATCGCGTCAAAATGTTCGCCGTTGCCATTGTAGCTGGCTGCGTTTTTTCCCTTAATTCCCTCGCTGTCCGGGCCGAGCCCTGGAAGCCCACCAAGACAGTCGAGTTCGTGGTTCCCGCCGGCACCGGCGGCGGTGCCGACCAGATGGCCCGATTCATCCAGGGCGTGATCGCCAAGTACAAACTGATGGACCAACCGATGGTGGTGGTCAACAAAGGCGGCGGCGCCGGCGCTGAAGGCTTTCTCGATGTCAAGGGTTCAGCCAGGGAGCCGCACAAGATCGTCATCACCCTGTCCAATCTGTTCACCACGCCTATGGCGACCGGCATTCCCTTCAACTGGAAGGACCTGACGCCGGTGCAGATGATGGCCCTGGACCAGTTCGTGTTCTGGGTGAACGCCGAAACGCCGTACAAGACCGCCAAGGAATACACCGATGCGGTCAAGGCTGCCGGGCCAGGCAAGATGAAAATGGGCGGCACCGGCTCCAAACAGGAAGACCAGATCATCACGGTGGCCATCGAGAAGCAGACCGGCGCCAAGTTCATCTATATCCCCTACAAGGGCGGCGGCGAAGTCGCGGTGCAGCTGGTCGGCAAGCATGTCGATTCGACGGTGAACAACCCGATCGAGGCCGTCGAGCAGTGGCGCGCCGGGTCGGTGCGCGCGCTGTGCGTGTTCGACGACCAGAAAATGCCTTTCAAGGCCAAGGTCACCAAGGACATGGGCTGGGGCGACATTCCCACCTGCAAATCGCAGGGCGTGGATGTCGATTACCAGATGCTGCGTGGCATCTTCATGCCGCCCGGCGTCACCAAGGAACAGGTGCAGTACTACGTGGATCTGCTGAAAAAAGTGCGCGATACACCTGAATGGAAAGAGTTCATGGAGAAGGGTGCCTTCGATCCCAAGGCCATGAACGGCGACGAGTTCAAAGCCTGGCTGACCAAGGAAGAGCAACGACATCTGAACCTGATGACCGAAGCCGGGTTCCTCGCCAAGAAGTAGTTTGCGCGAGCGGCCCCGGCAATGCCGGGGCCGTGCGGCACCGTCGGCGGGGCGGGCATCGCTGCTTGCCGCCGTCAATAATTAAAACGACAGCTGGGGGAACACTTCGCCATGGATGAATCGGACGAAAAGTCTGCGGTATCGACCAAGACCATTGATTTTGTCGTTGCCGCCCTGTTTTTTCTGCTGGGCGCGCTGGTCATGTACGACAGTGCCCGCCTGGGTTCGAAGTGGGCGGCGGACGGCCCCGAAGCGGGCTACTTTCCGTTCTATATCGGCCTCATCCTCTGCTTCAGCGCGCTGGTGAATGCAATCCGCGCGGCCATGGGCAAGGACATCAAGGAAGTCTCCTTCGTCAGCGTCACCGCGCTGAAGATGGTGCTGTCGGTGCTGTTGCCGAGCATCGTTTATGTATTGTTCATCAACGGCGTCGGGCCGCTGCCCGGGCTCGGCATCTATGTGCCCTCGGTGGCGTTCATCGCGGTGTTCATGATCTGGCTGGGCAAGTACAAATGGTTGAAGACCTTCATCGTCAGTGTCAGCGTGGTGGTGGTTTTTTTCGTCATGTTCGAGATCTGGTTCAAGGTGCCCCTGCCGAAGGGGCCGCTTGAGTCGGCCCTCGGCCTGGGCTAGGGGGCGGACATGGATGAAATCAATCTGCTGATGCACGGCTTTTCGGTTGCATTGACGCCCTACAACCTGGGGCTGATGTTTGTCGGCGTGATATTGGGTGTGCTGATCGGCGTGCTGCCGGGACTGGGCGGCGCCAACGGCGTGGCCATTCTGCTGCCCCTGACCTTTAGCATGAATCCCACCTCGGCGATCATCATGCTGTCCTGCCTGTACTGGGGCGCGCTGTTCGGCGGCGCCATCACCTCGATCCTGTTCAATATTCCGGGTGAGCCCTGGTCGGTGGCTACCACCTTCGATGGCTATCCCATGGCGCAACAGCAGCGCGCCGGCGAGGCTCTCACCGGCGCCTTCACTTCATCGTTCATCGGCGCGCTGGTGGCGGTGATCATGATCACCTTCATGGCGCCGCTCGTGGCAAAATTTGCGCTCAAGTTTGGCCCGCCTGAGTTTTTTGCGGTGTACCTGTTGACCTTCTGCAGCTTCGTCGGCATGACCAAGTCGCCGCCGTTCAAGACGATCGCGGCGATGATGCTGGGCTTCGCGCTTGCGGCGGTCGGCCTCGATACCGTCACCGGCCAGTTGCGCATGACCTTCGGTTTCAACGAGCTGCTGAAAGGTTTCGATTTCCTGATCGCGGTGATCGGCCTGTTCGGTATCGGCGAAATCCTGCTGACCATCGAAGAGGGGCTGGCCTTCAAGGGCACCGAAGGCAAGATCAATCTCAGGGTGGTGATCCAGACCTGGAAATTGCTGCCTAAATACTGGAAGACCTTCATCCGCTCTTCGGCCATCGGCTGCTGGATGGGAATCACGCCAGGCGGCGCCACGCCGGCGTCATTCATGGGCTATGGTGTGGCCAAGAGCATGTCGCCCAATGGCAAGAACTTCGGCAAGGGCGAACTCGAAGGCGTGGTCGCGCCGGAAGTAGCGGCGCATGCCGCCGGTACCTCGGCCCTGCTGCCGATGCTGACCCTGGGCATCCCCGGTTCGCCGACCGCCGCGGTTCTGCTCGGCGGCCTGCTGATCTGGGGCCTGCAACCGGGGCCGCTGCTGTTCACCGAGCAGAAGGATTTCGTCTGGGGGCTGATCGCCTCGATGTATCTCGGCAATATCGTCGGCCTGATCGTGGTGCTGACCACGGTGCCGCTGTTCGCCGCCATCCTGCGCATCCCCTTCTCGATCGTGGCGCCCGTGATCCTGGTGATCTGCGCCATCGGCGCCTACACGGTACACAGCTCCATGTTCGACGTCTGGCTAATGATCATTTTCGGCGTGATGGGTTACGTCTTCAAGAAGCTCGACTACCCCTTGGCGCCCCTGGTGCTGGCGCTGGTGCTGGGCGACCGCGCCGAGGATGCCTTCCGGCAATCGATGCTGGCCTCCGGCGGCGAAATGAGCGTGTTCTTTTCCAACAGCCTGGTCGGCACCATCACCAGCCTCGCCATCATGATGCTGTTCTGGGCGCCGATCAGCAATTTGATTGCCATGCTGCGCGGCAAGAAATAGCGGCCGATCGCCAAATACAAGGAGCCTGCCATGCCGGTAATCGCAATGACCCAGGAGATGGCCACGCTGGGCAAGGATGTCGCCCTCGGCTTGTGCGAGGCGCTGGGACTCGCGCAGGTGCGGCATGAAGTCGGCGATGTGGTCGCCGGTAAAATGCACGTCAAGAAAAGCCTGATCCGGCGCATTCGCGAAGGCAAGGCCAGCACGATTGAAAAATGGTCGGCCGACGACAAGACCATTTCCATTTTCACCGCCGAAGAGGTGCTCGACCTGGCGGTGAAGGGCAATGTGCTGATCCGCGGCTGGGGCGCGACTTTGCTGCTCAGGCCGGTCTCGCATATCCCCTGCATACAGGTGTGCGCGCCGCTGCAGGTGCGGGTGCGGCGCCTGATGGAGCGGCTCGACACCGACGACGAGCATCTCGCCAAAAAGGAAATCGAAACCGACGATGCCGCGCGTGCGGCAAAAATGCACTCGACCTATGGCGTCGACTGGGGCGACCCTGCGCTTTACGATCTCACCATCAATACCGAACGGGTGCCGATTCCGCGCGCGGTGGACCTGGTGCTGTCCTTGCTCAAGGATGCGGCCTTCGCCGAGAGTGCGCAGTCGCGGCAGAAACTGCTCAACCTCGCGCTGGAGGCCAAGGTGCGCGCGGCATTGCGCGCGGACGAGAAAACGGCCGAAGTCGATGTGTCGATCGAGGCGGAGGCGGGCCTTGTGGTCCTGGCCGGCATCGTTGCCACACCGGCGGAGCGCGATCGTGCCGGCGATGTGGCTGCGGCGGTAACCGGTGTTGTCAAGGTGGACAACAAACTCAACAGCATGAGCGGTGGCATCGGCCGGCGCCTGTTTCCTTCCGGTCTCACGCGCTAGCGCGCGAAAATCAGCGCGCCAGAATCGCCTGCACTTTGCCTTTTTGCTTGAGGCGCGACAGCGTTTCTGCGGAGAGATTCAGATGCGACGCCAGTTCCTTCATGGGCACGCGTTCGTAGAGATCGGGATGCTTGCGCAAAAAGCGCTGCACGCGGCCGGCGGCATCGAGCAGATGCAGGGTGATGGTATGGGCCATGACTTCCGACATCAGGTGCATGACCTCGTATTCGAAATCGCCCTTGATCGAGGGGTGGTGCTCGAGAAACTCGCCCCAGGCTTCCATCGGCAGCTGCGCCACGCGCACCTTGGTCACGGCGCGGATCGAATAGGGCGCCGGGGTGCGCAGGCGATAGGCCGCATAGCTGGTATCCATATCGTCCTCCTTGGAAAAGCGCAGGATCATTTCCTTGCCTTCCTGATTGGAGACGACGCGCTTGAGGATGCCGTCGAGCACAAAGTACTGCTCCATATTGTGGTCGCCCTGACCCAGCAGCAGATCGCCCTTTTTGTACTCGGCGATCACCAGATGTTTTTCGAGTTCGGAAAAAGCCCGCGGCTTCAGGGTGCGCAAAACGATATTGCGGCCGAGTTGCGTGCGAATGGCATCGCGCTGGGGGTGACTGATGAGCAAAGTCATGACGTAGGACAATCTTCCAGAGTGGATTGA
>JACXTT010003148.1_pt1 | contig 25691 bp, 32 predicted proteins | sample 9270951 | NCBI WGS metagenome assembly JACXTT01 (sample SAMN15532306, study PRJNA645909) | rock metagenome | isolation source: weathered quartz diorite | place: Puerto Rico | collected 2017-06-21
TCCGCTCAGGGTACGCCCGGGCTGAGTTGGGCGATTCCCGAGGCCTCAGCGTTATCGTTCGCGGTGGTGGCGCAAATCAAGCCATTCCAGGAAGACGACAAGCGGCACGGCAAGAAGCCGCCGCCGATCGTCCTCAAGGAGGTCTACGAGCAGCGCTTCGACGAAGCCGACCAGGCTCGCAAAGACGAGATCTGGAAGGAGATCGGCCGGTTCCTGCAGCGCTACATCGTCGCGAACGCCCGCGTCGTCGACATCGCGTGCGACCTCGGCTATTTCATCCGAAACATCAGCGCAGGTGAGCGATGGGCTACTGACATCCGCGACGTGGGGGCCAGTCTCCCGACCGACGTCCACTTCATCCGCGCGAGTGGCCTTGACCTGGCAGACGTGCTGCCGAACGATTCATTCGACCTCGCGTTCTTCAGCAACTACCTCGAGCATCTCCCCTCGACCGAGGCCGTGCTGGAGCAGCTGCGCGTGGCCTATGCGCTGCTCAAGCCAGGCGGGCGCGTGCTCATCCTGCAGCCGAACATCAGGCTCATCGGCGGCGCGTACTGGGATTTCATCGATCACCAGACCGCCCTCACCGAGAAGAGCCTCGCGGAAGCGGCGACGATGGCCGGCTTCACGACGAAAGAGGTGATCACGAGGTTCCTGCCCTATACGACCAAAAGCCGGCTGCCCCAGCATCCGCTTCTGGTCCGAGCGTATCTGAAGGTGCGACCGGTATGGCTGCTGTTCGGGAAGCAGACCCTGTACCTGGGGGAGAAGCCGCCGGCTTAGCGGCCGACGAACTGGCGCGCTTCCTTCGCGAGCGCCGGCCAGCGCGCCTCGCCCGCCTCCATAGCGACCCACTCGCGCATCAGGCGGCCACCACCCGTGTTGAAGAACTCGCCCTCACCCTTCTCCACGATCGTGCGGACGCGGTCCTTCGGCAGCTTGACCACGAACTGCCCGCGCGAGGAGATCATCGCAAAGAGTTTGCCGTCGACCTTCAGGCCACCTGCGCCGAAACCCTTACCTTCGCCCACGGTCACTCGCTGATCGCGTGAGAACGCGCGCACCACACTCGCGAACGACTTATCGCGCGCTTGGCTGGACACGGTGCAGCACCTCCAGATCCCCGTCGATCCTCAATCCTCGTTCCTGAGCGGTCCCGAGCTCGAGCTTGTTCAGCAGGAGGCCGAGGACCTGCGACGCGCTGCCCGTCAACACGAGGTCCGGCTTCCCGGCCCTGCCGGGGTGCACGTCCACATTTCCGTCCGCGACCTCGACCACCATCGGCTGGTCGGCGGTGTGGATCTCGATGGTCTGCGCGGGCGTGTTCGGGCGATGGTCGGTGAGGTGACTCTCGAGAGGAAGCGCCAGCCAGTGGCTGCGGAACTCGTCGTCGCCGATGGGTCGCGTGACGAGTGGGCCGCCCCATCGCCCGAGGGCCAGCAGCACCGGCTCCAGCTGCCGGCCGCGCTCGGTCAGCTCGAACAGGGTCGCCGCGATCGGCGGCGGAGCCTCCTCGCGCCGGATCACGCCGGCCTGCTCGAGCTCGCGCAGACGCTCTGCCAGCAGGTTGGTGGCGATTCCGGGCAGGCCGTTCCGGAGGTCGGTGTAGCGGCTGGGCCCCTGGATCAGCAGCTCCCGGACGATCAGCAGCGACCAACGCTCGCCCACCACGTCCAGGGCCTGGGCGACAGCGCAGTACTCCCGATACGACCTCATGAGGGCAATCCTATGCGCAGAGCTTGAACTAGTCAAGCTATAACTTGACTTTTTCTTCTTCGTGCTTTAGTTTCTTGTCTCTCATCACACCGAGATACACGTAACGGAGGGACCACGATGAACTCGGCAGCGTCTCGAAGGCAGGCCATCTGGGCAGTCGCCCTCACCTCGGTCGCGTTCTTCATGAGGGCCCTGGACAACCTGGTCGTGATTACCGCCCTGCCATCGATTCACAAGGAGATCGGCGGGGCGCTCTCCGACCTCGAGTGGACGGTCAACGCCTACACCCTGGCCGTCGCGGCCGGGATCATAACGGCCGCTGCACTCGGCGACCGGCTGGGGCGGCGCCGCGTCTACACGGTCGGACTCGTGCTGTTCAGCCTGGCGTCGGCCGCATGCGCCGTGTCACCCAGTACGAACTGGTTGGTCGCGGCTCGCGCAGTGCAGGGCGTCGGCGCGGCCATCATCACCCCCCTGAGCCTGACCATCCTAACCGGCGCCTTTCCAGCCTCGCGGCGGGGCGCCATCGTCGGCCTTTGGGGCGGCATCGGGGGGCTGGCGGTTGCCGCAGGTCCGCTGGTCGGCGGCGCCGTCACCGAAGGCATCAGCTGGCACTGGATCTTCTGGGTCAACGTCCCGATCGGCCTGGTGGCCGCAGCACTTGCGCCGTCCCGGCTGAAGGAGAGTTACGGACCCGCATCACGGCTGGACGTCCCCGGCCTCGGTCTCGTCACCCTCAGCGCGATTGCCATCGTCTACGGGTTGATTCGCACCGGCTCAGCGGGCTGGACCAGCACCGACGCGATTGGTCCTCTCGCGGTCGGCCTGCTCGGACTGGCCGCGTTCGTGCTGTGGGAGGCGCGCACGACCGAACCGATGCTGCCGCTCCGCTTGCTAAGAATCCGGCCCTTCGCTGCAGCCGTCGCCGCGGCCTTTGCCGTCGTCGGTTCCGTTCAGGCCGCAGCTTTTCTCGCGTCGCAGTACTTCCAGTTGGGCCTCGGCTTCTCGCCACTGCGTACTGGCCTGGACTTCTTGCCATGGACGGGGATGGCTTTCCTGGTTGCACCCCTCGCCGGCCGGCTGTCGGACCGCATCGGGACGCGCCCATTGATCGTGGCCGGACTCACCATCCAGGGCGGTGCGCTGTTGTGGTTCGCGAGCGCCGCGAGCACCGGCGCCGGCTACGAGCGCTTCGTGATTCCCCTGATCGTCGGCGGCATCGGCATCTCCATGGCGCTGCCTACGACGCCGGCCGCGGCGCTGAGCGCGGTCGCCCTGCATGACCTGGGCAAGGCCTCCGGTGTGGTCAACACGATGCAGCGATTCGGCGCGGCGTTCTCGATCGCCGTGGTGTCGGCGGTGTTCACCGCCAATGGAGCGCTGACATCGCCGGCCGCGGTCGTCTCGGGCTTCAAGCCGGCGACAGTCGTGGTTGCCGGGCTCTCGATTCTGGGCGCAGTGTTCGCACTGGCGGTCGGTCGCAGCCATCCGAATGCGTCGATGATGAAAGTCGAATCGCAACCGCCCAGTGAAACGGTGACTCGGACGGAGACCGAGCCCGCCGCTGTTGCCTGAAATTCGCTACTTGCCGATCTCTTCCAGGCGCGCGTCGATGAGCTTCTTGACCAGCGCCTTCGGCAGTGGCCGATCAACCGCAAACTGCAGGGCACCCTTCGACGTCTTGTAGCCCGCCACCTCATCGTGCAGGCGCGAGAGTACGGAACCGCTGTGCGGCAGGTAGCTCAGGTGGTCTTTGAAGGCGGCGAATCCAGCGATGGCTTTGCCGCGAATCTGGAAGGCGGGCGAGCCATACGAGATTGTTTCGTCAGCATCGGGCACGATCGAGCGAATCGCCTGACGTAGCTGCTCGAGGGTCCCTCGGTGCGGCTGCTCGAGCTTCGAGAAGTAAGCGTCGATCTGGTCCATACACCTAGATTGCCGCTTGCTCGAGGTCTGTCAAGTGCACCCAGCTTTCCACAATAAGAACCTTTTGACAATTCTTAACGGGCGGGAGATCGATCTGGCACCGCGCCATGCCAAGGTCCGACGCGACGGCTACCGGCGTTGCAATTGATATACCAGGTGCCTCACTGTCCCGAACCCTGCGCATCTCGTGGCCTCCAGTGTCCCGCCGTTTCGTCCTGTATCCTCCCGTACCTGATTCCGACCGCTTTCGTTTCCTCCCGTGTCTTCCTGTGTCCTCCTGGTTCCGCGAATAGTTCGCGTGCACGTTGACGTGCCAAGAAGGCTTGCGAAGGCAGGTTCGGGAAACCAAGGAGCGACTGTCCGAGGCGCGGCAGCGACACGCACGCGAGCGTCGCGACGCCCGTCAGTAGCTTCGCAAGGAGCTGCAGAATGTCCGAGCGTCCTGGTCGCAGGAGGCCCTGGCGCCAGCATACCTCGGCGATCGTCGTCTGTTTGGCGAGCGCACTGAGCACGATCTCGGTCTTCTGCCGTGCTGTGTAGTTGCTTCGACGTCCCGCTGATTGCGACCTCCTTTTGGTGAAGACCGCAGCCACGATGACTAACTCAGGTCGGTGTCAACACCTCGATGGTGGCCGTCATCTACAGACTCGTGCTTCGCACAGGTGGAATCCGATTCCCCGCTCCGGCCGGATTGGACGTAAACGCCCGATCCGTGATCCATCGCACCGACAGCACGAGGGCCAGCCAGGCGGTCGCGATGAGGACGCCCGCAAGGACGTCACTCGGCCAGTGGGCGCCGACGTAGATCCTGTCCAGCCCAACAGCTACAACGATTCCCCCGACGAACGCCCAACCAATCGGTAACGTCCAGCGCGGCAGATACCGATGGCCGAGGCACAACATCAACACGGCCGCACTGATCGTGATGAAGATGAGGTGTCCGCTGGGAAAGCTGGTAGATCCTGGATGCTCGGTAACGCGAAGGATCTGGCCGACTACTGGCCGTGGCCGGTTGACCAGGTTGACGATGACTGCGTACCAGAGCCCACCGACGAGGGCAGCGAGTACGAGCTTCCAGGCGTGTCGATTGAGCAGGAGCACGAGAATGACAACGACTGCCTGCATATAGAGTCCGCCGGGTCCGCCAAGCCAAGAGAGGAAAGGGAAAGTCAACGTGAGGGGTCCCAAGTTCGTCGCCTGGATGTCGCGTTCGACAGTCGCGTCCAGCTGCAGATATGGATGCATGACTACGACACCGGTGATGAACCCAACCGCGAGCGCCAAGACAAGGGCAACGGTCAGCAGGGGGAGTCTGATCACGGCGTCGGACGGGCTTGCCAACGAAACCATCGGAAACTGGGAGACGGCAGCCAGCGTTCCGGAAGCCACAGCACAAAGGCAGACCAGCCGACGCTGAGAAGTACGCCGCCAAGCACGTCGCTTGGCCAATGGGCGCCCGCCCAGACCCGGGCGATACAGGTCAGCACGACCACAACCGCGGCCACCATCCATAAGAGAGGACGGACGCGCGGAGCGAATCTCGGCGCCAGCGAGAAGGCAAGCATGAAGCTCATCCACGTGAAAAAGACTGCGTGCCCGCTCGGATAGCTGAAGCCGGTCGTTGGCGAGAGGATATGAACTAAATCCGCGGGGGGCCGCTGCCGTGAGATCACGAGCTTGATGATGTTGTCGAGGAGGCTCGAGACGCTGCCGATCAACATCAACCAGCCGGCGCGGCGCTCGACCACGAAGAGGGCGACCACCGCAACGGCGCCGATCAACACCTGCCAGATGCCGGCCGACACATTGATCAGCTCAATCGGGTAAACCAGCGGGCCCCAATTGAATGCCTGAACGAAGTTGGCGATCGGGACGTCCAAGGGAAGCACATCGTTCTGCACGACCAGGTAGGTGTCGATCGCAAACAGGACGAGCACGACCAGGGCCGCCGGGCCGAGCCAGCGTCGCGCGGTCGGCCCAGGTCGCCCCGCCAGGACCTCGGCCGCAGCTTGTTTAGGCTCTGCGAGCGGCGCCGAGGAGTCCTTGGGTACCGCGCTCATCGCGGCACGATCACCTGCCGAGCACTCAACTCGGCGGTGATGGTCGTACCCACATCAACCTCGATCCGGTGCCTGCTGCGGTTACGCAGCTTACGAGGCACGAGAAATCGTCGGGCCCTGCACTTAATTCTTCAGGCCGAACTGCCCTGCAGCCGGATCCAGCGTGCGCACGCCCAGGAATGGAGGCCGAGGGCAACAAAGCCCAGCGCGACGATGCCCAAGATCAGGTGCCCGTACGGCTTTGCGAGCAGGAACAAGAATGCCCCCCCGAAGCCCTGGACTTGGCTTGGATCATGTCGGATGCCAGCCTGCGCGATGAACCAACCGATGACCAGAAAGACGACGCCGCGGGCGAACATTCCGAAACGGCCAAGAGCAATCGCAACATTCCGCTCGGTTTGGCTCATCTCAGCGCCTTTGAGGTCGTTCTTGAAGCCCGCCCGATACGCCTCCACGAACTGCCCGAAGGCGATCCCAATTGCAACTAGGCCGATGCCTATGGTCAGCGCCCCGCCGGCGGGGTGGTCGAGCACCGATGAGATTGTCTTCTGGGTCGAGTCGGGCGAAGCGGCGCTGGAGCCCAGCAGGGTGCGCAAGCCAAATATCACAATCGCCCCGTAAGACAACGCGCTCGAGACAAATCCAAGCCGTTCTATGTAGCCGGAGGCATCGCTGCCGCGGTGCAGTGGATCGAAGACGGCGCGGATAATGCCCCATAACGAGTACGCCGCGAGGCCAATGATGGTCACAAACAGGATGAGCTTGCCGAACGGGTGGCTGATCAGATACACCAGGCTTCCGGTTAGATCCGTGGCCGCGCCACCCGGTTGTTGCAGCGCAATGCGAAATGCAAGGAGACCCATGACAGCGTACAGAAGACCGCGTACGACGTAGCCCAGTCGCTCGAGCAGCTTAAGGGCTGGGTTCGCAGCAGCTTGCTTGACGCGGTTGGTGCCCGACTCGATGGTTGCCACCTAGACCGGGGCCTTGATGCGACGCTTCAGAGTCTTGAGGTCTAAGCGCGGCTTGGGATAGGTCAACTTCATTGCCTCCATGGTCTCGATCAGGATTTGGGACACCGCCCAGTCCCGATACCACTTGCGGTTGGCGGGGATCACGTACCAGGGAGCAATTGCAGTAGAGCAGCGCTCGACAGCGGTCGCGTAAGCCGCCTGGTACGCGTCCCAAAACCCACGCTCGACCACGTCGTTTCGGCTGAACTTCCAGCGTTTGGACGGTTGCCGCAGACGGGCGAGAAGCCTGGCCTGCTGCTCCTCGACCGAGATGTGCAGCCAGAGCTTGATTATGGCCGTCCCCCGCCTCGCGATCTCGGCCTCGAAGCGGTTGATAGCCCCGTAGCGACTATCGATCACACGCCGTGGTGCCAGGTCTCTGACCTTGGCGATGAGCACGTCTTCGTAATGCGAACGGTTGAATATGACGACTTCGCCCGGAGTCGGCAGTTGACGGCGAATGCGCCACAGGAAATCGTGACGCCGCTCCTCCCGGGTCGGCGTTTTGAAGGAGACGACTCTGACTCCCTGAGGATCGAGTCCGCGCAGCGCATGCCTTATCGTGCCGTCTTTGCCGCTGGTATCCATGCCCTGCAGGACGATCAGAACCGAACGCCGGTGCTCGGCAAACAATTGCTCTTGGAGAGCCATCACCTTGTCTTCGTACGTGAGGGTCCGCCCTTCGGCCCAACTCCGCGTCACTCCGTGCGAGTGGGAAGGGTCGATAGCGGCCAAGTTTATGCGGCCGCGATTCGGCCGCACCTTCAGGAGGGCGCGTACGGAACGACGGGTGCCTTTCTCGGCGTTAGGCACGAGGACGATTCAACCGAGTTTGAGCGTTAACAATCAATTACAACGCCGTCGAACCTCGAAGTACGGACTGTCTGCTCAGTGTCCTATTGTGATCCAATGGCCAGGGTCGAGCGCTACGGGCCTGGCCAAAAGGCACAAGCCTTCACCGCGGGAGACTTCATCCTCACCCATCGGCATACTCCGATCGCCCAACTCATCATCGTCGGCCAGAAAATGCGGTTCCGAGGCGCCGACTCCCAATACGCACGCTGGAGTCATTGCGCGTTGGTGATCGCTGAGAACGGGACATTGGTGGAGGCCGAGAGCACCGGTGTCAGAAGCAGTCCGATCTCGCGCTACGAAGCAAACGAGTACCACCTCGTCCGCCTCGACCCTGAGTCTGGGCCGCACGACCGTCAACGCATCGTCGAGTACGCGAGTGCGCAGGTCGGGCAGGCTTTCGGCTATCTCGCGCTGTTCGGAGCCGCGCTCTTTCTCCTATTCGGCTGGCCGTTGAAGCTCATGCGACGAGACCACCAGATCTGTTCGGGACTAGTTGTTCATGCATTGCAGGCGGGTGGTCTGATTCTCGATATCGATCCGTCGCTTACGCTGCCGGCTGATCTGGCGAAGATGTTCGCGGCAGGGCCCTAACCTTTTACCATTCCCCGGCCCGACGCAGGGTTCGGGGCCTGGCGTCGGGGTCGTATATCATGCGATAAAGGGGCCCAGCCCAAAGTTTGGTCGCACGCGACAGCACAACCCGCGGATGGGGCCTGAGACGACCCGGTGGCCGCTCGCCGCGCCGACCACCCCGGTGCCACCCCTCCAGCGCCAATGCGGTCTCGTTGAATCTGACTACAGCCTCGGTCGGGTCGACCAGGTCGCGATCGTCGCCGTCCGCGCGGCCGAGGTGCTCACGCCATAGTTGCAGGCGGAGATCGCGGGCGAATTTGCGAGCTCCATCGCCGAGGGCCGCCGGATCGGTGGGCTCACGAGGATCACGTGCGGCGTCCACCACAGCGCATGCGATCTCCGAGTCGTGGCTCCAGGAGCGTCGGTTGAAATTGTCGGATCCGACAGATGCCCAAACATCATCGATGACGCTGATCTTGGCGTGGACATAGACCGGTACGCCGGCGAGGTTTTCGATGTCGTAGATGTGGACACGGTCCGCGGCCGCATCGAGCAAAACCTGCACGGCCTGCTCCCGCCCCACCTGGTTGGGGTGCAGGGTGAGCGCTCCTGCCTGGTCGAAGAACCGAGGCACCACCGCGATGAGTTGCAGTGAGGGAGTCGCGACAAGAGCGGCGGCAAACGTCCGTGCCACTTCGGTGGACCATAGGAACTGGTCTTCGAGGTAAATCAGCCGGCGCGCCCTTCGGATCGCCTTGCGGAATCCGCGGGCGACGCTGCGCTCGCCCTGCGGCGCGAACGGATAGCCGCCGTGCCTCCGCGCGTAAGTACGCAGCACCTGGACGGAATGTGTTCCGCAGGAGAGCGGGTCGGCAGGCATTGGTGGCAGCTTGGTTGCCTTGCGATGTGTGCGCCTGAGCATATCGTGCAAAATTCCAAGAGGATCGCGACTCAGCGGGCCTTGGTCGTTCCAGCGTTCGCGAAAGCAGAGCTCCAGGTCCCCCACAGCCGGACCTTGCACGGCCAGCTGAGCGTCATGCCAGGGGGGTCTGTTGCCATAGACTGGCGCCATCATTTGACGCTGCCAGTCGCCGTGATGGTCTGTATCGTCGCGCCGGCTGTGGCATAGATCGATTCCGCCCACGAACGTGACGTCTCTGTCGGTCCTGTCTGCGTGCCGGATGACGACCAGCTTTTGGTGGTGAGAGCCGCCCAGGCGCACTCGCTGGTCCAAAAGAAGCTCCCCACCGGCGGCGTTGACCTGCTCTCCGAGGTGGCGATTCTCGCCGGCGCTGAAGCCGAGTTGGTCGAGGTGAGACCGCCAGAGCAGTCCCCTCACAATCACGCCACGCAGTGCCGCGGCTGCAAGGACGGATCCGATCTCCGAATCGGGTTCGTCGCTCAAACGTTGGTCCGGATCGCCGCGCCAGTCGGTGAAATAGAGTTGATCGCCTGCGCTCAGCTCGCGAATCACACCGAGCAGATGACGGAAGTAGGTCGCTCCGTGAACAAGCGCCTCGACCTTGTTTCCGGAGCTCCAGGCCAGCCCGTCCGGTCGGCGCCGGTCAATTGAGCTGACGACGTTGCCACGCTCGGCGTCTGTCAGAAACCAGTTTTCGAGTGCGTCGGGAGGCTCCTCTTCGCCTCGCATTGAGCAAAGATATCTATAGCCCGCGGTCTTCGCACCAAGCGCGGGATTGCCGGACCGTGTGCCTACGTTGCCGCCGCGGGAACCTCGTCACGGAGCCAATGCCCTTGTTCGACGAGTGCCGGGAAGAGCTCATCGAGGCAGAATCACTCTGAGTGCGCTCAACTCAGCCGAAATCGTGGCCGGCGTTCGCCCGAGCTGAGCATTGTCAGCGTAGATGCGTACCTTCGGCTTGGTGACGATCTCGAGCTTGCGGAACCTGAACACCTGACCGAGGCCGCCTTCCTCGTGCTTGGAAAGCACCACGCGAGCCAGAACGCGCTTGGCGATGTCTGTTCGGCTGGCCCCAGCGTGGATTGAAAGCTCCAAGTACGGATCCCGCGGCGAACTGTCGCTGACCGGCATCTGGGAGCCGATGGATGAAGTGTTGACGAAGACGAGCGACATCGCCGAGCCGCTTCCCCTGATGTCGCCACTCAGTTCGTACTTGAACGGCTTCGCCTCCACGACATGTTTCATAGCATTGGCGAAATCTCCAAACGCTCGGTCCTTTGCGGACTCACCGGCAGCGATGGTTTCTCCGAACAGTCCAATGGCCGCCGCCTCGAGAAATACGTTGCCGTTCAGACGGCCGAGCGTGATCGGACGAGGTTTCCCGTGCTTGATGAGCCCGATGGCGGCATCCACGGTGGTAGGTAGGCGAAGTGACTTTGCGAAATTGTTGAACGTGCCCAACGACAGAATGCCAAGTGGGTGGCGCGAATCAACCAGCCGCCGTACGACCCAGCCTATGGTTCCGTCACCGCCGGCCACCACAATCTTGGCGGTCGGGGTGACGAGCTTCTCTAGGTCCATTTTCGGATCGAACTCAACGATCAGGCTGTGATCGAATGCCCTGCGAAGCTTGGCTTCGATCTTTGGAGTCATCGAGCCCGCCTTGGAGCTCATGACCAGAAGACTGCGAGCCATAGTCACGAGTGCCGGTCGCCCGGAGGCCGTGTGGACTCTGGGCGCGGTAGTCAGGCTACTTTGTCCAACGGACGAGGCGGTGTGCTGCCCAGCCCGTGCGAGAACCTGACCATCCCGAGGCGAGTCGGGCCAGGTCGCAACATCCGGGCTGCGAGCCTCGCAAGCGGCCTCAGCGAGGCTTTAGCTGGCCTGTTCTCCGCTGGCTTGGGCTCGGTCACATCGAGATAACGCGCGAATCCGTTTCCCCCACTTCTAATCGCTTCAAATGCCGTCGACTAGAGCGTCGATACATTCCGGGCTTCCAGCGCCTCGATCACTTTGTCGGCCCGGGGGCAGGCGGCGTCTTGATCCTCTCGAGCCACGCCAACCCGCCCCAAGCGAATACTACCTCGACTCCTCTCGTCGAGTCCGCTGCGGCCGCTACGGACGAAAAGTCGCGATCGACCGCGACCTCTATTGCGAGCGGTGCCAGAATTCGGCCACGTTCTGGCCGGCGTCTCGGGCTACCTTTGAACGTGGCTGTTCGACTCTGGAGCGAGCGGGAGCGCGCGAGGCCGTTCCTGTCGAGGCGCCGCTGTCCCGCGGCTTTGACAGCCATGGCTTTCGGGTCCGCGTAGAGGTGAAGGCGGAGCGGGTTTCGAGCCACGCGACGGGCGGGTTAGTTGAGTTCGGAGATCACCTGCAACCGGCGTGGCACATCGAGCTCCATGTGCAGCCTGACGATCGTGCCGCCATCGTCTGATCGGATTTGAACCAAGTCGCACAGCTGATTGGCCGTCCAAAGCCCCCGTGAAGCGGAAGCGTCGGAACCAGGTCTCTGACGATCGACCAGCGGAAGGTTGAAGGATCCATGGTCCCGGATTTCGCAAATCAGCCTATCGGTCTCATTCCACATGCGAACTACGCCGCCGCCGCCACCGTGGACGACGCTGTTGGACGCGACCTCATTCAGCGCCAAGGCGATGCCTCGCGCGCGCAGGCTCGAGAGACCTGCGCCCTGGGCGTCTCGAAACACGCGACCCCGCAGAATCGCCAGGTCCGCGCGTTCGAACCGCATCTGCCACGTGATCGGCGCCCTGGGGTCGGGAAGGGTGGAATTGAGCGGTGGTCGCAAGACCGACCCAGCGGCAAAGTCCTCGCTCTCCTGCACGTCATCTGCCGCATGTATGAACTGGTGCGAGTGTTCCGCCTCATAGATCACTTCGAGTGGAAGTTCAGCGGAGTTGTAGGGACACAGCAGCCACCATGGCCGGCCGGATTCGAAAGCAGCATTGAGAAGTGCCTCGTGGCGCTGGCACTCAACCAGCTCGTCTGCCGATCGGCCTTTCCAGATCGGTTCACCGATTCCTCGAAGGCGACTGGCTGCAGATCCGTGGCGGTCGACGAACCCCTGCCAGGCCGGGATGATCCGAGCCGGGTTAGCCCCGACTTGGGCCATGTCTGCGAAGAGAACCATCTCCGCCTCCTCGCCGAGGGCGGTCCGGAGCATGTTGATCTTCTCCATGGACTCGACCACAAGAACTGGTTCGCTCGCGGCGACTCCGGCTCGAATAAAAGGAACTGTTCCCGCCAGGAAGTCTGGCCACCCGGAATACAACAGCGCGTCATGGCGGAATTTATCCACGGGTGACCCGGGTCCCGTCATTCTTGACCCTCACCACATCCACAAAATGACAGGCCGCCCGATTCGTCAGCCCAACCCGCAACACGGATGACCCTCTCCAGCTCAGGAGCCAATCCATGAATCAGCAAGCGCCGCTCCGGGCCGATACGTTGGGCGACGTTGACCAGCGCCCTGATCCCGCTGACATCGCAGAAGATCAGACCGCTCAAGTCGAGGTGCGGTCTTTCGTTGGTGCTCAAGACCGGAAACAGGGCTTCCGAGATGACTGCGGAATTGCTTATATCGATTTCGCCTACGAACCGCAGGCCGTCAGGATCCGCAGTCCGCTTAACGACGAGCTGCCGATCCTTGAACACCGTTTCTCCACTTCCAACCAAAGCAAGTGGATCTACCATCTCGTCCCCAACATACGCGTCGCCGCGACTACCCGAAGTTTAGATCAACGCACCTGGTCCGAGCAGGTTGAGGTCAGCGAGGGTGGCCGCCAGGTTGGCCAGCGCTTCCATTCAAAGCAGGACCAGCACAACCAAGACGATCAGCGCTGCAAGCATAGTTCCTGACCTCCTATGTACGGGTCTAAGTCGGTCCGGCCACTCCGAGTTTGGAAACAATCCAGACATTCGCATCACCGACCAGATGCCGATCCGACGGTTAGCTCCAGCAGCTGGATTGCTTGGGCTTGAGACGACCCAGTGGTCAGTTAGAAGAGTGCTGGTCATGCCCGCATTCCAGAAACGGTCGTCCGACGAGTTGTGCGGTCCGAAAATCATTTCGGAGATGTGGCTGAGGGATGGAGGGAAGGGGCGTTGAACCGCGTGAAGAAGACGATCCCGAAGTGGCCCACTTTGGATTGTGGCTTGTGCCGCGAATGATCAAGCCTCTGCACTCGCCGAAATCGGCGGTCTACCCCGCCTCGGCTGGCCTCGATATGACGCCGGATTCTCGGAATCCAACACGTCGTGGCCCTTGGACGGTTTCGCCGGTCGGGGCAAAACGGAGGAGGCGACCCTGTCTATGCCGATCGATCAGGAATCGCACGTGTGGGCGCCCGCGGCCGAGTTCGATCGGAGAGCTTCCGATTGCCAGCGGACTGTGGCAGCAACAGTGTGAACGTGCTGCCCTCGCCCAGGCGCGACTCGACAGTGATCTCGCCACCGTGTAGATGGGCGAGCTGCTGACCGAGGAACAGTCCGAGACCGGTCCCTGGCAGATGCTCGGTTTCAGGCGTCGCCACCCGTCCGAAGCGCGTGAACAGGATCGACATGTCTTCGACGGCGATTCCGAGGCCCGTGTCCGAAACGCTGACGCTGGCCAAGTAGCTACGTAGAACCACGACGCACCGAACCGGACCGCCGGCAGGCGAGTACTTCAGAGCGTTGCTGATCAAGTTCGCGAGGATGGTCTGGATCCGATCAGCATCGACGTCGACCGGCACCGTAGTTTCTGGGAGTTCCAAGTCGATGCTGTGATTGGCGTCCACCAGCGGTCGGGCGCCTTCGACGGCCGCCTTGGCGATTTCCCTCAGGTCGACAGTCTCTGGCCTCAGAAACAGGCGGTCGTCTTCGAGCCGCGCCGACTCCATCATCTGCTCGATCAGCTCATTGATCTCGATCACCTTGGCGCTCATCGTGTGAGCAGCTTGCCTGCCAAGGTCGTTCAAATCACCGCACAGACCTTTCTCGAGCATTGAGACATAGCCTCGGATTACGGTTACCGGGCCGCGCAGCTCATGAGAGGCGAGGTTGAGGAACTGACTCTTGTTTCGCTCCATCGCGGCGATTCGCTCGCCGACCCTGGCCCTCTCGAGACCGGCGGTGATGGACGTCGCGAATGCATCCAGCTGCTGAAGCTCGTCTGTGCCGAACATCGGTGTATAAGGACCGGTCTCCACACCGAGAAGTCCATTGCCTTCGGTGAGCAGTAGGGGTACCACGGCCGTTGTGCGTCCGCGGCCGGAAATCGTTTGCGAGGTGTCGGTGCCGGGTAACTCGGCGACGATTGCAGCCACCCGCTCAGGCTCGATGCCGACATACGCCATAAAGGAGTCCTTCGGGGAAACGACGAAACAGGAATCGGCGCCGACAAGACGCATTGCCCAAGGAGCGGCTTTCTCGGCCAGCGCCTGCTGGGTGGTTGACGATAGAAGGAGGTCGCGAATCGCGGCTCGAAGCTCGGCTGATTCCTTCATTCGCCAGTAGGTCCGCAAGAGCACAGGCGGGTCGAAGCTGAAATAGATGAACGGAGCCGCCGCCAATGCGAAGACTTGGACCGCGATTATGGCGAGCGGACTCTGCAGCGCGCTGCCGCCCAGCACTGCGACCAAGAGGATCGCGATCAACATGCCGAAACCAGTGCTCAAGGCCCTCATTCGTGCCCTTTGCACGCGGCGCAACGAACGACTGGCGAGCCAGAAACGAACGATTGGCTCGCCGATGAAGATTGACCAGGACAGGATCAGCTCCAAGGCCAGCGCCAAACTGATCCAACCGCCAGCGTTGCCCACGACTAGGGTGACGGCGACCCCGATCACGCAAGACACCACTAGCAGCGCCACCGCCAATCTAATAGTTGGGAGCTTCAGCGGCAGCAAGGAATCGCGGAAAAGCAGGACGGCGAACCCCGAGCCGAGAAACGCAAGAATGGAGATGACATTCAGGACGCGCCCGGTCGGCGACGAAAGGCCGACGAGTGCCTGAATCCGGCCCAGAGTCGCGACTGCGGCAAGAAGAATCAGCGACAGCGCGAGAAAGCCATCTGCCCGCCCGCGGCGCCGATACCAGCTGATCCCGGTGGCGATGCCGAGAGCGATGAATACGACCGCGGTTAGGTTGACCGACAGGTTCGCGACTTCAGTCATCGGGCTCCGAACCTCGACCCCGTTCTGATCTCTCGATCCAACCGGGGATCGACTCGGAGACCGTGCTTGGGTCGACACGCGACTTGACCAGGTAATCGATTGCCCCTAGTGAAATGCCTCGCTCGACCATCTCGGGCTCGCCATAGTTCGTGAGAATCACGACTGGCGGATGGTCTGCTTGCCTCGCCACCTCGGCCATTACGTCGAACCCGTTACCGTCTGGAAGGAGGATGTCCAACAGCACGATATCAACGCCTCCCGTGGCTAGGGCCTCAAGACCTGAGCGGCCAGTCTTTGCGATGGTGACCGCGTAGCCCTCAATCTCGAGCAGGGCACGATACATCTCAGCAATGCTGTCGTCGTCCTCGACGAGGAGGACGCGGATTCTGCGTTCACGCCGCACGTGGAGCGCGCTGCCGGCCCAGAAGCGGTGCGCTGCTGTCTTCCCGCGGCGGTTAAAAGCCCAGGCTCGAATCAGGCTCTTGGTCCGCACTTGCGAGGGTTGCGAAATGCGCCTGAGCTGAACCACCCGCTCACCCTGAACCAACGTGTCAGTCATCCACCGACAGCCAACCTCCCCGTGGTCCTGACCCTAGCATCGTCGGAGTCGAGCGTCAATGAAAGTTAAGGAAGGCCCAATTTTCCCAGATGACCCGCTACCATCGATGGGCGCATAGCGGGAGGAATGGAACCGATGGCGACGATTCTTGTGGTCGAGGACGATCCGAGTCTCCGCGTCGTCATCCGCCTTGTCCTCGAGCAAAATGGCTATCAGGTCGACGAAGCTGCCGATGGTCGAGCAGCCGTTGCCCGGATGGCCGCCGCCGCCCCTGATCTTGTGCTGGCTGACCTGCGCATGCAGCGGATGGGAGGTCTCGAACTGATCCAGCTAATCCGGCGCTCGCCCGAGCTCCGGTTCATCCCGACCGTCTTGCTTACGGGCGATTCGGATGCCAAGCAGGCGGCCACCACAGCCGACGCCGTGCTGGTAAAGCCCTTCGAACCGGACGAGCTGGTGGCGGTCATCAGGCGACTCACGGAAGAGTCAGCGTGAAGACACTTCCGCCCCCGGTCGGCTCGAAAAGGCGACGTCGCCGCCATGCAGCTGCAGCGCTTCGCGGCACATATCGAGTCCAAGACCGGTTCCCTGTATCGCCGATGTCGATGATCCTCCGACACGGCTGAATGCATTCTGATCGGCACGCCTATGTCCTCATTGGTTACGGCGCAGCACACACGATCGGCCTGGCGACGGACGCTTGCAACGAACCAGTCCTGCGTGCGGCCGAGTACTTGATCGCATAGTCGAGTAGATGTTCTGAAATCCGCGCTCTGTGAACGGAGTGCCGTCGTAGCGCTCGGCAAGCGTGATCCAGCCGAGGACCCCGCCGATGCGGTGGTAGTTGTAGTACTCGGCGAAGCGGGCCAAGGCCTGCTCTCCAGCAGCCATGCTGGTGAATCGCTCCCGGTCGAGAAACTCAGCCTGGAGGATGTCCCAGAAGGCCTCGATTTTGCGGTTGGTCCGGGCGATGGGACCTGGGTTCGTATATGTCACATGTGGAGCTCCTCAAGTCGCTTACAGAACCGAGGAAGCAACCCAGGCGCCCAACCGACCAAGGGCCTTACCGTTGTCGCTCATGAGCTCCAGAGGCTGACCGCAGAGTTCGAAGCACTCGTCCATCCAACCGACGATGGGAATCGGGTGAACGATCTGTGGTCCGGTAACGGCGATGGTATGGCCGTTTTTGAATTGCGGCGCGGGAGCGGCGGAGGTTCAATTTTCCGGGGGGTCCGTGCATGACAGCTGCAAACTCGAAGCTCAGGATTGCTTTGGTGGGAACCTACCCGCCAAGGCGGTGCGGGATCGCCACCTTCACCAGAGACCTACGGGAGGGTCTCGGCTCCGGCAGTGTGATCGCCCTCGACCGGCCGGAAGATGGATTGGTCTATCCGCCCGAGGTCGTCATGCGGCTGTCTGCAGATGTGTGCAGCGAATACCGGCGTGCTGCGGAGCTGCTCAATGGGCACGCTGACGTCGTCACCCTCCAGCACGAATACGGCATCTTCGGTGGGCCAGACGGTGCGATGCTCTTGGAACTCCTCGCGTCCATCCAGGTTCCCGTGGTGACCACCCTTCACACGGTGCGGGCAAATCCCGACCCGCGGCAGCGCGAGGTGCTGCGAGCGGTAGTCCGCGCCTCCGCCCGAGTGGTGGTGATGAGTGAGCGCGCCAAGTTGTTGACGGCCGAGACCCTCGACACCCCAGCCGGCTGCATCGACGTCATCCCACACGGTGTGCCGAGCCTGCCCTTTGGCCAGACCGGCGCCGCCAAGGAACGCCTGGGCGTGCAAGGGCGGCTGCTGATCCTGACCTTTGGGCTCCTCGGACCGAACAAGCGAGTCGAGCTGGTGCTGGAGGCGCTGCCACCGCTGGTCGCAGAGTTCCCCAATCTCGTCTACGTGGTGCTCGGCGCCACGCACCCCGAGCTCCGACGGCGTCAGGGCGAGGTTTACCGCGAGTCACTGCGCAAGCGCACCCACGAGCTCGGGCTTGATCGGCACGTTTGCATGGTCGACCGCTATGTGAGCTCGGACGAGCTCGCGATCTGGCTCCAAGCGGCGGATGTCTTCGTCACCCCATACGGCAGCGTTGAGCAGGTGGCCTCAGGAACCCTTGCCTATGCAGCGGCCGCGGGCAAGGCGATCATCTCGACGCCTTACGAGCACGCCCTCGACCTGCTGAGCGAGGACCGCGGACTGCTGGTTCCGTTTGACGATGTTGCGGCACTGACCACGCAGCTGCATAGGCTCCTTTCGAGCGACACCCTGAGGATTGCCCTCGGCCGTCGCGCGTACGAACTCGGGCACAAGATGACTTGGAACGCGGTGGCGCGAGACTACCGGGACGTTTTCAGGCAGGTGTCACCTGGTCGCGTTCAATCGCGGTCAGTGTTCGAATGCAATTCGCAATCCGGGGGCGCGAAGAGAACGCCCCCGCCGGTGCGCCGCCATCTCGAACGCCTCTCAGACGGTTACGGTCTGTTCCAACACGCTACGGGGATCCGACCAGATGTCCGACATGGGTACTGCACAGACGATGTGGCGCGAGCTTTGATAGTCGATCTACTGCAAGGCGAGACCCTCGGCCATGCGGCAGTGGAGGCAGCGATTTGGGATCGCTTCGCTTTCTTGACCGAGGCGTTCGACGGTTCTTCTGGTCGTTTCCGCAATTTCCGCGCTGCGAACGGTACCTGGTTGGAGGCGGTTGGCTCCGAAGACAGCCATGGCAGGGCACTGCATGCGCTCGGCGAGGCCGCCCTGAGAGGGTCGGATCGTCGCCTTCAGCGGCTTGCCCGTCGGCTGTTTGAACGTGCGCTGCCGGCGGCGGTCCACCTCAGTCACTTGCGACCGTGGGCTTATTCGATCTTGGGCTGCGACGCGCTTCTCGCTCGGTCATTTGATGACCGAGCTGGCCGCTCGATCGAACTTCTCGGCGGCCGGCTCGCTGAGGCGTTCAATCGAGTGGGCGACACGGATTGGCCCTGGCCGGAAGAGGTCGTCACCTACGACAACGGTGTCCTTCCGCGAGCTTTGATCATCGCTGGCGTTCGGACACAGCGGCCTAATTGGGTGAGCCTCGGCCAAAGCGTTCTGAGATGGCTGGTGCGTTCGCAGACAGCTGTGGACGGTCACCTCTCCCTGGTCGGCAATCGCGGCTGGTGGCGGAGAGGCTCGGCGCCAGCGCCGTTCGACCAGCAGCCAATCGAAGCCGCTTCGCTGCTGGACGCCGCCGAGTCTGCCTACCTGGCGACTCAGGATCTTGAGTGGGTCAACGTAATAGAGGCGGCTTTTGCTTGGTTCTTGGGCACGAACGATCACAACGTCGCGCTGGCGGACCCTCTTGACGGCAGTTGTGCCGACGGCCTCACGCCCTCAGGACGAAACGGCAACTTCGGAGCGGAATCGACCTTGGCCTGGCTAGCTGCCGTGGAAAAGATCCGCCGCGTCAGGCAATCAGTAGTCGTCGCTGAAGCGCCGGCGCTCCGGCCGGGGACACTGTCTCAGATAGTCGAGCACGTGCCCGAGGTCCGCCGTGGCGAGGCAGACGGAGGTGTCCGCCGCGCCGTAGTACAGCCGGAGCTGCCCTGATGTCCTGTCGTGTATCCAGCCGCACGGGAAGACCACGCCGACCACGTCACCAGTCCGCTCGTAGGGCTCCGCAGGTCCGAAAACCCAGTCATCGGAACGCCTGAGCACTACGGTCGGATTCTCCAGGTCGAGCAAAGCCAGACCCGCTCGATACAGCGAACCGCTCGCTGTGCGGTGCACTCCGTGATACATGACCAGCCAGCCTTCAGTGGTCTCCAGGGGTGGCGGCCCAAGCCCGACCTTTTCGGCATCCCACCACGCGCCCTCGCGGGCCTCTAGCAGCAGGGTCAGGTCGCCCCAGTGCTTCAGATCTGGAGAAAACGACGCCCAGATATGGGCGGGTCCCCGAGTGGGTGAAGGCCGGTGGATCAAGAGCCACCGACCACCAAAGCGCCGAGGGAAAAGCGCGGCGTCCTTATCCTCGGGCGCCTGTGCCGGGCCAAGGCGATCGAAGCTGCGGAAGTCTTTGGTTGTAGCCAGGGAGACAAGCGGCCCACGCCGGCTGTAGGCGGTGTATGCGATGACCCATTCACCGCGCTCTTCCAACCAGGTCGCCCGGGGGTCTTCGATGCCCCAGACCTCCTCGGGGTGAAGGCGCGGCTCGGGAACCAGCGCCCGGGTTTCGGGAAACTTCCAGCCGTTCACGCCATCCTGGCTACGCGCCACTTCCAGATGCGAGATCCCACGCCGGTCTTCGACCCGCATCAGGAGCACCGTCTCACCGTCGAGCGCGGCCGCCGCCGGGTTGAAGACGGTGTTAGCGTCATAGGGCAGCATTCCGACAGTGATGATCGGGTTGCACGGCGATCTTGTGAACAGCGTCGCCGTACTGGGTGCCATCGGGGTTGAGATTCTAGTCAACGACGCGGTGATCCGGTTGGCCACTTAGCCCGACGCCGTTGGCGACCGAGTTTTCGGGTGTAAATGGCTCCTCAGCCGTTCCACTTGGGACCGGTCGTGAACCACGCCGGTGCTCTTGAGATGGTTCGAAATTTGTTCCGGGAGGTTATGCAATGAACTTGCTCATCTTTATAGTCGTTGGTGCGATCGCCGGCTTCCTGGCCGGGAAGGTCGTCACGGGAAGGGGGCTGGGGCTGATCTGGGATATCGTCGTTGGAATCCTGGGTGCGTTCCTTGGTGGATGGCTGGCGGCTGCGGTCGGCATTGCGGTTACGAACCTGGTAGCTGAGGTCGTGGTCGCATTTATCGGGGCAGCGATTCTTCTCCTCCTGTTCCGGATGGCCACCCGGCGCGGGCTGGCCCGTTCCTAGTAAACAAACACGCGGTAGGCCTCGTGGACCTAACCCCCACGGGGCCGCGTTTCTCTGTCGACGTTTGAATCACCGAATCGAGCCAGCCGCCGCACGTGCTGATTCGGACGCAATCCGACCGTCCGTCCCATTGAATCGACACTCCAACCCGAGCAATCCGACACCGTGGGGAATGCGAAGTCGTCATGGGGGAACAGCCCAAGACGCCACTACTGACCGTCGCCTAGAGCGGCGGCGAGCAGCGCGCTTCCTGCCACGCGCCGTTACCTTCGAGCAGCTGCCTCATCAGCTGCCTCAGCTTGGTGACCTCCTTTCCGCTAAGGTGCGCTCCGAACGATTCTTCCAAGGCCGCGCGGAAGACGCGGTCGGCCTTCGCTAGCAGGTGGCGTCCCGGTTCAGTCAGCTCCACAAGCACGATGCGCCGGTTGTCGCGCGGCGTCCTGCGTTCAATCAAACCGGCCTGCTCGAGCCGGTCGGCAATCCGGGTGGTTCCGCTCGGGCTGCCGACGAGCTGCGTCGCCATCTCGCTCATCTGCATCGGTTGGCCCGCCGAGATGCGCAGTCGCATCAGCGTCTCGAAGTCCGCCCACGACAGGTCGACCTCCCCCCTCAGCCGCGTCTCGAGCCTTGCTTCGATGACGCGGATTGCTTGCTGGAGGTTGATCCAGGTTCGAATCTCCTCGTGGGTCGGATCCGCCGTCTTCACGTTGGAGGAATAGGTTGACATGGCAAGCTTGTTCCATTCTATAGTTGTGTCGGCAACTATTGTAAGGAGAAGGTTCGATGGCAGCGTTAGTGGACTTCGCCGCGCCGGCGTCAGAAGCTGAACTCGTAGCGCTGGCCGAGCGCCTCCGGCAGCGAAACTTCGAGGTCGTGATCGTCGACGATGGCAACGAGGCGCGGGCGGAGGTCCTAAAGCGCATCCCCGACGGCGCGAGCATTCATTCCGGCAAGTCGAAGACCCTTGAGGACGCACGCATCTTCGACGTTCTGATGGACGACGAGGGCTACGACTTCATCCGACGCAAGACGCTGAAGATGGACCGCCGGACCCAGATGCGCGAGATCTCGCAGATGGGCGCAACGCCCGACGTGATCATCAACAGCGTCCACGCTGTGACTCACGACGGTCGGCTCGTCATCACCTCGGCGACTGGCAGCCAGCTCGGACCGCTCGCGTCGGGGGGGGGCAAGGTGATCTTCGTGATCGGCAGCCAGAAGGTCGTCCCGGACCTCGACATCGCCTTTCGCCGGATCAGGGAGCATGTGTTTCCCTACGAGGATGCTCGCCTGCGAGAGCAGCTTGGCGCGGGCACCAAGATTGCCAAGACGTTGATCTTTGACCAGGACTATATGCCCGGGCGCACGTCAGTCATCCTGGTCAGAGAACCGATCGGGGTCTGACGTCCGTTCTCCCACGCCCCCGAGACCGCTTGGACGAGGCCGCAGCTACGTCGGATCGGGGTTGATCGAAGCGCGGTTGAGAACAGCCTGGAATCTGTATTGGCGTCCTCGCGCGTGCCAGGGGTTCGATTTTTCGAACTGATGCCTCATGGTCCTGACCCATGGGTTGCGACGGCCTCCTTCGCAGGCGAGCACGGCACCTACCCTGAAAGTCAGGGGGCTGGCCGCGATCCTGCAACATTGTCAGCCCGGTCGCGCGGTGCGCGGCGCTAAAGGCGGACAGGCTCGAGGCGTGACGTCGAAGTCGCTCTTCGCTGATCTTGGCGCTCAAGGAACTGGACCTGACGCCGCAGCGCCAGTACCTCGGCCTGCAGCTCAGCTTGGGCGCAATATCTGGTCACCATATAGATCAAGCAACACGCGCAGTAGCGAGTAGATCAAACAGCCGACCACCGGCGGGCAATCTCATTGGCCGAGGCATCACTTGCTCAGGGCTCGCCGACACTCCCGACGTATTTGTTAAACCCCACACCAACATGCTGGTATCCGACCGCGACTTTCGATCAGGTTTCCTGCGCGGTCTTCGTGCGATGTTCGACCGAGTCGATCGGCGTGAATACGGGGCAACCGACCTGGTCGTCCCTGCCCAGGATCCAGTTCGATATTGCCGTCATCTCGCACCCCGCCTTGCCTCTGATCGCTGCCAGCAACATCGAAACTCCGTAGAAAACAGCAGCACCAGTCGCGATGTAGTAGATCGGGGGTGCGAGTTCGGGGATCAGGAAAAGTGCGAGGAGCACAAGCAGGTTTATGGAAGTCGCCATCGGTCCTGTCGCCCTCAGTTGTGTCGTGCGCCCACGGACCACCCACCAATGCCAGGCCAGGATCACAGCCGGAAAAACAACCGCTCCCAGGACCACGGACAGCACGTCGAATCGGTATTGATACCTGCCATGAACCGTCGTCACACCGCCTGGGATGCCGAGCCCAAACAGGAGAACGAGTCCGAGGACGACGCGCGACGTCGTGCCAATCGGGCCGATCTGGCGATGGTAGCTGTCGCCGCGGTCACTTTCACCCACAGCCGTTACGGGACACCTCGATGGTTCGCAGTCTACAGGCGCGCCGAGGGCTCGTTCCTGGCGGCGCGCGGATCCAAGGGGCCGGACTGCACCGCCATCGCTGTAGATCAGGCGGGTGTCAGTACCGATTCCAGCTTGGGTCGGGGACCGGTCCGGAACTGTCGCTCATACAGCGTCTCGTAGAGCCCCACCGATCCAGCAACTCTTCGTGATTCCCCGAGCCGACGAGGCGGCCCCGGTCGAGCACGATGATCCGATCAGCGGCCAGGACCGTCGACAGTCGGTGGGCGATGACGAAGGAGGTTCGACCCGCGAAGAGCGGACGCAATGCGGCCTGGATCATCTGCTCGGAGACGCTGTCGAGGTTGGATGTGGTCTCGTCGAGGATCACGATGCACGGGTCTTTGAGAATCACGCGAGCGATCGCGATCCGCTGCTTCTCGCCACCGCTAAAGCGATGTCCACGCTCCCCGACCACCGTGTCGTTGCCATCGGGAAGGGACTCGATGAATTCGTGGATGCGAGCCTGAGGTGCGCGGAAATTGGTCGCAGTTCGCTGGGGACTTGGTCGCGCCGTCAGGCTGGCCGATTGGATTGCCTGGCGACGATCCGAAGCTTGAACCCCTCGAAACGGCTCGGCTACTCTCCCACCTCGTGCTCTTCGCGTCCATCTGTTGGTGCGCCTTGCGATCAGCCTCGCCATCGTGCACGCGAGCTTCAACGCCGAGCGCGACCTCGAGATACTCACCCTGCGGCACCAGGTAGCTGTTGTCCGCCGGCACGTGAAGCGACCCGAGCTGCTGGGGGCCGACCGGATGATCCTGGCTGGCCTGGGACGAAGACTGCCGTCGGGGCGCCTGATGTTCTCGCCCGCCACCTTGCTCCGTTGGCACCGGGAACTCGTACGTAACACTGGGCGGCCTTCGGCCAGCGGCCGAGGCAACGTCGCCCACCATCTCAAGCGACCTGAGGAACCTGATACTGCGCTTGGCCCGGGAGAACCCGCGCTGGGGTGATCGACGCATTCAGGGCGAGGTGCTCAAGATCGGCTATCCTGTCTCGGCCACCAGGCGTCATCTGCCGCCGGCTCCGCGGCGCGATGGCCCGACCTGGGCCCAATTCGTGAGCGCCCACGCCGGAGCCATCCTGTCCTGCGACTTTTTCACCGTCTTGCGACGCGATGTCGCACTTGTATCTGTCGGACTCTCTCACGCGTAGGAGGTGATCAAAGAGGTTCGACCTGGGGTTCTGCCCCCACGACCCTACCGAAGCGTGCGGCGGGAGCAATCCCACGGTGCGAAGCCTTCGGGACAAAGTAACCCTGTCTTTGATGAAGACGGCAGACCAGCCTGCGAGGGAAGGACTGCGACTGCCAGCACCAAGGCGGTCGGGGGCTGGGTTGATGGTATGGCCAGGGCATCCGAATCGCCGATCCTGCCGTTAAGAAAGAACAAGCCAAAGGTGCTGTGCCGTGAGGCGGAGGCTTGAACCAAAAGGTAAGTGGCTCGGACAGAGACAGAACGCGTTGCTCCGTCGCAGACATTGGGGCCACCGGCGGACAGGCGGGGCCTAACCCATCAGGGTGCAGGTGCGGAACGCGGTAAGCCCGTAGTCCTCCCGAGTGGGAAGGCGCGCCGTAAGGCGAGCCGATAGGGCTGCGGGTAGCGGATTGCGGAAGAGGCGAACCGCCGGCCTGTAATCGGCCGGATAGGGGTTGAGCCGACGGCGACATCACCCCGCGCGAAAGCGTGCGGACTTCCGCAGGGTTTCTCATCACGAGAGAGTCTGGCCAAGCGACAAATGAGGCAAGGCAGATGGCGGGAGCGCGTGCGCGGGATGGCCGAAGGTCGGTCCAGTCCGCTCTGTCTCCTGGTGCGGCCTCCCACGGTGAAGATGCCTGGGACCAGATCAACTGGAACCGGACCAATCGCAACGTGCGCCGCCTCCAGGTGGGTATCGTGAAGGCGACGAAGGAAGGCCGGTGGGGCCGGGCGCAAGCCTTGCAACACTTGCTGACCCATTCCTTCAGCGGCAAAGCGCTTGCCGTGCGAAGGGTGACTGAGAATCGTGGCAGCAAAACGCCGGGGGTCGACGGGGAGACCTGGACTACCTCCGGCCAAAAGTGGAAGGCCATACATCAACTGAGGCAGCACGGGTACCGACCACGGCCGCTGAGGCGGGTGTTCATAGCAATGCGGGAATCGACATCGATGCGACCACTGGGTATCCCTGTCATGAGGGACCGGGCCATGCAGGCGCTCTACCTGCTGGCATTGGCTCCGATTGCAGAGACCACAGGAGACGAGGGCTCCTACGGCTTTCGAACTGGACATCTGCCGCCGACGCCATCGAACGGTGCTTCACGGTGCTCGCAAGACGGAACTCGGCGGAATGGATTCTTGAAGGCGACATTGCCTCCTGCTTTGATCGAATCAGTCACGATTGGCTGCTCAATCACGTGCCGATGGCGCAATCCATCTTGCACAAGTGGCTGAAGGCCGGGTTCATGAGCAAGTCCGTTTTCTATCCAACCGAGAGCGGCAC
>JACXTT010003149.1_pt1 | contig 25690 bp, 25 predicted proteins | sample 9270951 | NCBI WGS metagenome assembly JACXTT01 (sample SAMN15532306, study PRJNA645909) | rock metagenome | isolation source: weathered quartz diorite | place: Puerto Rico | collected 2017-06-21
GCCAGAATCGCTTCTGACATCTTGGCGCGGGCCGTGTAGTCCTGGTACGCCGGCAGCGCGACCGCCGCCAGAATACCGATGATCGCGACCACGATCATCAGTTCGATAAGGGTAAAACCCTTTTGTACGGCCTTCATGGATCACTCCTTGATGGTAGATTAAAGAAACACACTTGGATTCCGTGTGTTCGATGTCACTAGCGCAATCCCCGTGCCAACCTGCCTGAAGCCTCGACAAGATCCGTCCCGGGGATCGTCACCACGCCTCAAGATTACCTCTTAATCATGTACTTACCATTCGCTGCAACCCTTAGCCACCCCCAAAATCCTGCTCTTCGGCAACCGGATCAACGTCTCCTGCGGTTGCCAAACTTGCATCCGCCACGACCCAATCCGAGCACCCGGCAGTATCTGACGCAGTTTGTCACCGCGAAACATAACCAGGAACAGCAGATACGTTGACCTTATCAATCTGCTCCGGATCGAGAAACTGCTCGGCGTACTTCAGATACACCTTCTCCCGCACGAACACGTCGAACAAGTCCGGGTCGATGTGGCCATTGAGCCTGAACTTGCCGAGGATGTGCAGCGACTCGGTCAGCGTCTTGCCCTTCTTATAGGGGCGATCCTTCGCGGTCAAAGCCTCGAAGATGTCCGCGATGGCCATTACTCTCGCCTGCACCGACATCTGCTGGCGGGTCAACCCGCGCGGATAACCATTGCCGTCCATGCGCTCGTGATGCCCGCCGGCATACTCCGGCACGTTTTTCAGATGCTTGGGCCATGGGAGCGATTCCAGCATCTTGATAGTCACCTCGACGTGGTGGTTGATGATCTGCCGCTCTTCCTCGGTCAGGGTGCCGGAGCGGATGGTAAGATTCTTTACCTCATCGGCAGTGAGGAACTCAGTCTCGTTGCCATCGACATCGCGCCAGCGATAAGCCCTGGCGATCTCGCGCACGCGCTCCTGATCTTCTTCGTGCATCGCCTCCGAACCGAAATTGCAGAACCGCAGGAACTGGCGGTCCTCGTTGATCTGCCGCAGCCGTATCATCAAATCGCGCTCGGCCCTTTCCCATTCGCGCCCGGGGTTGTCGCGGGCAGCCAGTTTGACCTTGAGCACGGTGATCTCGGCATCGCGTTTGACAACTTCGAAGCGCGTGTCAATCAACCCGATGCGATCGAATATGGTCTGCAGCTTGGTGGCCTTGTCCACCACGTGTACCGGTGTGGTCACCTTGCCGCAGTCATGAAGCAGCCCGGCGATCTTCAGTTCGTAGCGGTCCTTGTCGGTCATGGCGAAATCGGCGAGCGGGCCTTCGTTGGTGTCGTTGACGGCCTCGGCGAGCATCATCGTGAGCATCGGCACGCGCTGACAGTGTCCGCCGGTGTAAGGCGACTTGTCATCGATCGCCGCGTTTATCAGCTTGATGAAGGATTCGAACAGGGATTCCAGCTGGTTGATGAGCTGGCGGTTGGTGAGCGCCACCGCGGCCTGCGAGGCCAGCGACTCGGCGAGGCGCTGGTCGGCCTCGGAGAACGGCACAATGTTGCCGGTTACGCGATCCTTGGCGTTGATCAACTGCAGCACGCCGATGATCTCGTCTTCGTGGTTTTTCATAGGCACCGTGAGAAACGACCGCGAGCGATAGCCCGTTTTCTTGTCGAAGCTCTTGGTGCCGGTGAAGTCGAAGCCCTCGGCGGCGTAGGCATCGGCGATATTCACGGTTTCATCGCGCAGCACTGAATACGCCACCACCATGGAGTTGTTGGGGCGGCCGTTATCGTCGAAAAGCCGGACCGGGTAGAACGGGACTTCCACGCCGGTAGTTCCGCCCATGGCGATGCTCAGTGAATCGGTGCGAAGTATTTCGAAGTGGACGAGCTTCTTGTCCGCATCTACACGGTAGAGCGTCCCGCCGTCGGCATTGGTGATCTTCTTGGCTGCGACCAGGATCGCCTCCAGAAGACGGTTGGTGTCTTTCTGCTTGGAGAGCGAAATCCCGACCCGGTTAAGCTCTTCCAGGCGTCGGAAGAGTTCGGCCGAGGTCGGTTCGCTCATGGAAGGGTGATCTCGCGTAAAAACTGCCCGGTTCGGTCGCGATCGCCTACTTGATGCAAACTGCCCGGACCTGATGCATGTCGGTAATGCCCTGCAGGACTTTCTCGATACCGTCCTGTTTCAGGGTCCGCATGCCTTCCGCGAGCGCGGTGGCGACGATTTCTGCGACCCGCGAGTGTTCCTGGATGTGCTTCTTGACCGGATCGGAGCCCACCAGCAGCTCGTGCAGGCCCACCCGGCCCTTGTAGCCGGTGCCGCCGCAGACTTCGCAACCCACCGGCGTGTTCAGCTTGAACTGTCCCTTCTCGTCGGCAAATTGCTTTGCCCAATCGCGGTAAATCGCTTCGTATGCAGCCTTCGGGTCGCGCTTCCAGTGTTCGGTGTTCTTCAGTTCGAGGCAGTACTCCTCGAGAATCCCCTTGAGTTCGTCCTGCGTAGCCGCGTGAGGCATTTTGCATTTGGAACACAGCCGTTTGGCCAGTCGTTGCGCCAGCACTCCGAGCAATGCGTCGGAAAAATTGAACGGGTCCATCCCCATGTCGAGCAGACGGACGATCGACTCCGGCGCGCTGTTGGTGTGCAGCGTGGCGAACACCAGGTGGCCGGTAAGCGAAGCCTCGATGCCGGTCGAGGTGGTCTCCTCGTCGCGCATTTCACCCACCATGATGATGTCGGGATCGGCGCGCAAGAACGCCCTCATCGCGACCGCGAAGGTCAGTCCGGCCTTGACGTTCATCTGTACCTGGCGCAGACCCTTCTGGGTGATTTCAACCGGATCCTCGGCGGTCCAGATCTTGGTATCCGGCGTGTTCAGATAGCCGAGGACCGAATGCAGAGTGGTGGTCTTGCCTGAGCCGGTCGGGCCGCAGACGAAGAACAGTCCGTAGGGCTTGCTGACCACCTCTTTTAACGTGCCGAGGTTGCGTGCAGACAGTCCAAGTTTATCGAGTGGGATCGGCTCGCCTGCGGAGAGAATACGCATCACGATGTCTTCGACACCACCGGCGGAAGGAATGGTCGCCACCCGCAGTTCGATGTCGAGCGGGCCGAATCTCTTGAACTTGATCTTGCCGTCCTGAGGTTTGCGTTTCTCCGAGATGTCGAGATCGCACATGATTTTCAGGCGCGCGGCGATGGCATTGCGGTAGCTCGCCGGCACCGATATGTATGGTTGCAGCGTGCCATCCTTGCGGAAGCGCACTTCGGTTTTGCCTTTTCCCGGGTAGGGCTCGATGTGAATGTCCGAAGCCCCCTGGTGGTATGCGTCCACGATGATCTTGTTCACCAGTTTCACCAGTTCATTGTCCTGCGCCAGGGACGCGTCGTCGGTTGCCACTGCGGCCGAGTCGTCACCCTCGTCGTCCATGGTGGAGAGCAGTTCGCTGATGTTCGAGGTGTCACCCCCGGCTTCCGCCCCGAAGAACTGGTCGAGCGTGGCGCTGAATTCGCGCCGGGTGCAGACTTTGAAGACCACCTTGTGCTTTGGAAAGATATTGCCCACCACTTTCGAGGCGCGCACTTTCTCCGGGTCGGTGGTAACCACAATCAGACCTTCCTTGACGTCTTCGATCGGCACCCAGTGGCTGCTCTCGACGAAATCGCGCTTCAGGTTTTTGAGCAGCTCCATGGGCTTGACCCGGTCCTGCTTGAACGATTCGTAGGGCACGCGGAAGAACTGGGACAGCGCTTCGCCGATCGCCGGTGCTTTGACCTGGAACTCGTCGACCAGAACATCCTCGATATCGAGGTTCTTGCGCCTCGCGGAACGGGTCGCCAGTTCCATTTCTTCTGCTGAAAGCACCGCGTTGGTGACCAGGTGGTCGTACTTTCCGCGCAGCATCGCCGTCGGGCGGCTGCGCTGCTTCAGTGCAATCGCCAGGGTCTCGCCCAGATGGGCCGCGCCTTCCTCGGCGACGGTGGAAAAAGGCTGGCCGCTCTTGGTGTTGATCACCTGAACCACGCCGATCAGCTCGCCGACAGGGCCGTCCGTTACCGGCACCACCAGCATCTGCTTGGTACGGTATCCGGTGCGGCGGTCCACTTCCTTGAGGAACTTGAGTTGCGCGTTGTGGCCGCGCAGTTCGTTGTCGTCGTAGACATCGCGGATGTTGATGAGCTTCTTCGACAACGCGACGAAACCGGCGATGCTCTGCTCGTTGACCGGCAGCTTCAGATCCTTGAAGGAAGCCAATCCGGTCTTGACCTTGGAGACGATCGACGTCCTGTCCTCGGAAACCACGTAGATGGTGAGCCGGTCGGCTTCGAACAGCGCGCAGATGTCCTGCGAAAGTTCCAGCATGATCTCGTCGATATTGCTGGTCGCGTGAATTTTGTTCGTAACCGCCTGGAGCCTCCTCTGAAACTCCAGTTTGTGGCTCATCTCGGCCAGGTTATGGCCGGTTTGCGGCTTGGTCTCAAAGACTGTGCTCATGGCGTCCATCCTTCTTCCGTTTGCCGGGTGCCACTCCGGGATACTACCCCAGCAATTTTCGGGCCGCTAATCAGTGGCTTTCCGCCCACGGGCTGTTAAAACTTGAAAACCTGGCCATTGGACAGCATGCGTGGGTTGAAGCGTTCCGCATACTCCTCGACTTCCTGCATAGTCAACGTGCCGGCACCTGGCTTCAGGTGGGTGATATAGACTCGCGTGGGCCTCTTAAGTTTGGCCAGTTCCTCCGCCAGCATGCTCGGGCACAGATGTTTCGATGCGACCGCCAGTTCCTTCTCCTCGTTGGGAAAGGCGGTCTCTATGATCAGATAACGCAGGTTCTCGATCTTGTTTACTTCTGTCCAAAGCACGTCGTTAGTGGTCGTGTCGCCGGTGAATACCAGGCTTGCCTCGCCGCTGTCGAGGCGGAACCCGACCGCTGGGACCACGTGATTGGCTGGCAACACGGTGATCCGGCGCCCGCCGAGATCGACGGTTTCGCCCACTGCAAACGTGGTGTATTTCAGGTAAGGCGTGGACTCGCTCGGAATTTCAGTGAAATCCGGCCATATCTTCCAGTTGAAAACGTGGTCCTGCAGGATCTTGTGCGTCGGCTCGGTGCAGTGCACGGTGATCGGCCTATCGCGCATCGGGCCGACGGTGTCCACCAGGAACGGCAGCGAGGTGATGTGATCGAGATGCGAGTGAGTAATGAAGACGTGGTCGATCTTCAGCAACTCGGTCAGGCTCAAATCCCCGACGCCGGTTCCGGCATCGATCAGCACGTCGTAGTCGAGCAGCATCGTGGTGGTGCGCAAGTTTCCACCGATTCCGCCACTGCAACCGAGTACCCTGATCTGCATTTCTATTTAGTCTCGAATTTCCAGGAACCGTCCCAGCCTTGCTCCGGAGGATTGCTGCGGAACAAGGCGATGCGTCCGATGAAGAGCTTGTAAAGTCCGCTCGCTGCGTTGAGCTTTTGCAGGTTGAGCAACTGCAATTCTGCCATATCCCAGTCGCGCGCCCGGTAAAGCTTGAGCGCCTGTCTCCAAAGCATCAATTCGTCCTGCGCCGCCTTGTCGACTTCGATCGCCAGCCCGATCGGTTCATAAATGGTCACAGGCTCGTCCTTGCCTTTCACTTTTACCAGGTCAAGCTCGCGGAAGACCATGTCGGAGACCTCCGCGCGGGTGTTTTCGCCTACGATCATGTTGACTCCGTATTCCTTGGTGATGCCCTCCAGGCGCGAAGCCAGGTTCACGGCGTCACCCATCACGGTGTAGGCCAGACGGATTTCCGAGCCCATGTTGCCTACGCTCATGCGCCCGCTGTTCACGCCCACGCCGATGTGGATCGGCGGCCAGCCCATTTCCTTGAAGTGCGGCTGCAGAGCCTCAAGCGCCCGGTACATCTCCAGTCCGGCGAGCACAGCACTGCGCGCATGCTGCGGATCGCCGAGCGGAGCTCCCCAGAATGCCATGATGCAATCGCCCATGTATTTGTCGATGGTGCCGCGATGCTTGTAGATCACCCGAGTGAGCGGCGTGAGGAATTCGTTCATCAACCTGGAAAGCTGTTTCGGGTCGAGGCCTTCGGAAATGGTCGTGAACCCGCGCACGTCGGTGAACAACACCGACAGCTCGCGGCTTTCGCCTTCCATCGAGAAGGACTCGGGATCCCTGCTCATTTCTTTCACCAATTCGGGCGGCACGTACTGGCCGAACCGCCCGGTGATCTGGCGCTTGGCGCGCGACTCGACGAAAAAGCCGTAGGACATGTTGAGCGCGAACAGCATGGCGATCATCAACAAGCCCGAGCCCAGAGGCAACGCCATGTTGCCCTCGGTCCACACCAGCACATTGCTGGCGAGCACCGCCGACAGCAGCACCAGAGTGAGCATGGTGGCGCGCAACGGATTCACCAGAGGCAGCAGCAACGCCAGCGCCAGACCCGAAAGCAAGAGCAGCGCCACCTCGGCGCCAAGCAGGTACGGCGGCCTCTGCTTGATGTTGCCGTCGAGCATGCCGGTGATCAGATTGGCGTGAATCTCTACCCCGGGATACACGCTTGCCACCGGAGTCGCCCTGAGGTCAAACAGCCCCGGCGCTGTCGTACCCACCAAGATGATCTTGTTCCTCAGATCATCGATCGGCGCCGTGCCATGCAACACATCGGTCGCCGAAACATACTTGAAACTGCCCTGGCGACCGCGATAGGGCACCAGGGCCGCCACTTGGACATCCGTCGGAATGCGCACCGAGCCGATGTCGATCCACTCCAGGCCGGGATAATTCTTGGTAAAGAACTTCTCCTCCGCAAAGCCGGGAATGGCCGGCGGCGAACCCAGCCTGAGGCGCACCACCGCGATCGACAACGATTCGTAGTACGCGCCCTCGTATTCCGCCAGCATTGGCACCCGCCTGGTCACGCCGTCTTCGTCGGGCAAGGGGTTGAAGTGACCGGCGCTTGCCGCGGCTTCCTGGAATTCAGCGAGATTGGCACCGTATCCAACCCAGCGGGTAAATTCGATATTCTTGCCCTTGAAAGTGCCGGCCGGCAGGACCGGCTTGGGCAACGCTCCCGTGGTGCGCCCTTTACCGTCTTCCGATGCGACATCCGAAAAGTAATAGCCGAGCACCACCGGCCGACTCTTCAGTTTCTCGGCGAACACGCGGTCGAATTCAAGCTGTGGACCGATCTCTTTGAGCGCCGCTTGATACTGCGCGTTGCCCCTGAGTTGGTTCTCGCCCAGCTGCTTGAGCACTCGCAGACCGGAACTTTCGTCGCGTTCTGCGAACACCACGTCGAAGCCAACGATCCCCACTTTGTAGCGATCGAACAGCTGATCGAGCATCAGCGCGAGCCTGTCCCGCCGCCACGGCCAGCGGCCCTCCGCGGCGAGGCTTTTCTCGTCGATGTCGACGATGACCAAGCGCGGATCGAGGCTGTTAGGCGTCGTCAGACGCAGGCGCGCGTCATAAATGATGTTCTCGAAGCGATTGACCAAGAAGATTTGGTAGTAACGAGCGGCGTGGCCGACAAAAATCAGAACCACCACCAGCCCGAGCGCGATGCGCACCAGATGCCTCTTCAAGCTCTCTCCCTTGATTCGCCGCGCGCCGGATCAGCGCCGCCTCGGCGGAGTCGCCTGGCTATCGTGGTCTGGGCCGTGGTTCGGCTCAGGATTTCAGGAAGAACTCCATCTTTACCCCGGCCAGCTCGATGATGTCGTGATCGTTGAGTTGATGGGCCTGGGCATCGAGCGCCTTGCCGTTGACCACCGGGAAGTTGGCGCCTTCCACGTGGGTGATGAAGTGGCCGTGTGGCCGCTTGGCGATGACCGCCACCTGCACCCCGGGCTTGCCCAGCGTGGTCAGCGCCTTGAGGAGCGGCAGTTCCTTGCCGGCGTTGGGTCCGGAGAGAATCTGGATGGTGCCCTGTCCACCTTGCATCACGGTGGCGGCAGGCGCCGCGGCCGGCGGAGCCGGATTGGACGCTTCCGCCACCGCGGGCGCGGCCTGGGCATTGATGATGGTATCGCTCAGCTTCGCAGCCTGCGCGTTGGTCTGAATCTCGGCCGGCGCCTTTGTTTCTGCCTTGGCTCCTGCGGCGGGAGCGCGAAGCACCATGGTCTTTTCGAACTCTGCCTGGCTCATCGTGGCCGGCGTTGCGCTGACGTACTTGAGCTTGTATTTGCCGATTTCGACGATGTCGTTGTTCTGGAGGAAGTGCTTCTTCACCGGCTGGCCGTTGACCAGCGTGCCGTTGGTGCTGCCCAGATCCTCGAGAAAGGAATCGTTGAGGATGGTCATGATGATGGCGTGCTCGCCGCTGACGGCCAGATTGTCGATCTGAATGTCGTTATGCGGCTTGCGGCCGATGGTGGATCGCTCCTTGGTGAGGGTGAACTCCTTGATTACCTGGCCATCGAGACTGAGTATCAGCTTCGCCATATCTGCTTCCTCTTATTTGAACCACGAAAGGAACTTCGCCCACAGGCCGTCGTTGGCTGGGAAGTCCTTCTTCACCCTGATCAGCACCACGGAGACATTATCGCGCCCGCCGTTGTCATTCGCCATCTGTACCAGTTGATCGGCCGCGAGCGGGAGGTTATTGCCGGTCGCCGCCAGCGTCATCTCGATGTCCTCGTCCTCGACCATGTCGTTAAGTCCATCGGAGCACAGCAGGTATATGTCGCCGGCCTGGGCCGGATAGGTACGGATCTCCGCTTCGACTTCCGGCTCGATGCCCAACGCCCTCGTCACCAGGTTCTTGTTCTGCGAGCGCTTGGCGGCTTCCTTGGTGAGCAGGCCGCTGTCGATCTGTTCCTGCAGCAGGGAATGGTCGCGGGTGATCTGCTGCAGCTTGTCCCCGCGAAAGCGGTAACAGCGGGAATCGCCGATATGGGCAACCGTGATCTGGTTGTTACACAAGAATGTCACCACCAGCGTGGTCCCCATGCCCGCGTACTGCGGCTGGCTGTTGGCCGACCGAAATATCGAGGTGTTGGCCTTGGCGATGATCTCCCGCAGCAGGCGGGTCGCCAGCGGAGAACCGGAACTCTTGTCCAGTTCGTGCGGCGCATGCCGGGCGAGCGCCTCACGGGTTTCGCTCGAAATCAGCGCAGTGGCGATGCCGCTTGCGACTTCGCCTGCATTGTAGCCACCCATTCCGTCGGCCAGTACCGCCAGTCCAATCTGCGGGTCGGCGGAAATGCTGTCCTCGTTGTGAGAGCGCACCATCCCGGTGTGGGTGGCTTTCGCCATCTCTAGGGAGGGGGTCAGATTCATTTGTTCCAATCCGTCACAAGGTCACGTCAACGGTTCCGAGCTGCGCCGCGCAGTCGCGCAGCGCCTGCGCCATTTCTTCGCCGCCCTTGAAGCGCGCGGCCACGTCTTTGGCGAGCGCCTTGTTGATGACCGCCGCCACACACTCGGGTAGGGTCGGGTTGATGCCGAGTATGTCGGCTGGGGGCTCGTTGGCGATCTTGAACATCAATTGGGTCATCGAATCGGCCTGGAACGGCAATCTGCCGCAGGCAAGCTGATACAGTGTCACGCCCAGCGAAAATAGATCGGACTGGCCGTCGATCTTTTTACCGGCCAGTTGTTCCGGCGACATGTACGAGGGCGTGCCCAGCACCATGCCGGTCTTGGTCTTGGACGAATCGGTAATGCGGGCAATGCCAAAGTCGGTGACCTTGACCGAATCGAACTGTGCGTCATACATGATATTGGCCGGCTTGATGTCGCGATGAACCACGTTCTGCCGGTGCGCGTAGGCCAGGGCTTCGGCTACACGCACGACCACGGAAAGCATCTTGGGCAAGGGCAGCAGGTTGCCCGGTTTGGTCTGCGGCACCAGGTCCCTTCCCTTGAGGAATTCCATGGCAATGTAGGCCAGGTCGTGCTCTTCGCCGGCATCGTAAATGGTGACGATATTGGGATGATTGAGCCGGCCGGCAGTCTCGGCTTCACGGAAGAAGCGCTGCTTCACCTCCTCCAGCTCGTCGGCTTCGAACTCCTGTGACAGCGCCACGGTCTTGATCGCGACGATACGACCGATCTTCGGGTCCCTTCCCAGATAAACAACGCCCATCGCGCCCTTGCCGAGTTCCTTTTCCACTTGATAGCGGCCGAGCATCGGCTTTTCCACTGCGCCGTCCCCGAGGACCAGCGTGCTGGCGTTGGTGCGCCCGGCGCCGCTGCCAAGGATCACGGTCGCGGACAGCTGCTTGGCGCGATTGAGCTTCTGATCCAGGTCGCGGAACTTGGGATTGTAGGTGGCCATGTACTCGTAAACCGCCTCGGCCTTGTTGAACTGGCGCTTGCGCTCGAAATCGAGCGCAAGGTTGTATAGGTTGTCCATCAGCCGGTCGTCGAGCGGCACTTTCTTGAACTTGTCGAAGGCCATGTCGAACTGACCCTGCCCCTGGAAGGCCAGGGCCAGCATGCGGTTGGATTCGGCAGAATCGAGGTCGGACTTGGCCTTACCGCGTTCGGTGGAGAGAAAACGCCTGGTGGTCAGCAGGATGTGGCCGATCACCAGCAACACCGCCGAGGCCATCAGCTGGATCCACATCAGCTGGCCCGCCATCAGCGCGAAATGCGCGACAAACAGCGTCGCAAGCAACAGCGCGCTCACGCTAAAACCCATCCCGGCCTTGAGGCGCGGCAGCAGCAGGATCAGATATAGCGCAACTAGCAGGAAGGCTGCCTTTCCCGCCCAGAAACCCCAGGTGGGCGCGACAAAGAAATCCTCCTGGAGAATGCTCGACACCGAGTGCGCCAGGGTCACAACCGGCGCCATTCCGGGCGAAATCGGCGTCACCTGGTAAGTCCCTAGGCCCGCAGCGGTGGCGCCGATCAGTACCACTTTGTCCCGGTATTTCTCAGCCGGGATCTTTCCCGAGATTACGTCGTAAAAGGAATCCAGCGGGAATGCCGGTTTGCCGTCCCTATCCTTGTAAAAGTAGGTGTACATCTGCAGGTAGGGATCGGTATTGATTGTCAGATTCCCGAGCTTTACCCCTTCGCCGAGCCGCAGTTCGACGTCTGCCGGTCCCAGATTAAGGCTTCGGGCGGCGAGAACCAGCGAAAACGACGGGAAGTACTGATCGTAGTAGCGCACCACCAGCGGTTCGGTGCGGGTGCTACCGTCGACATCCGGTAGCGCATTTAGGTGGGCGACCGCCGCAGCACCGGACGCGATTTCTCCGAGCGGTGCGGTGGCTTGCAGGGCCGGCACTGGGAAAATATTTTGTTCGGCCGCGCCGATACGGTCGATCACTCTGGTGATCTGGTTCGTCGTAATGTAATCGGTGAGCGGATTGTCGGGATTGCCGCGCGGCTCGCCGATGGTGAAAAGCATCGGCAAGGCCACGTTCCGGGCTTGCGCCACCGCGGCGGCAAGCTTGTGGTCGCTGTTGAGCACATCGTCAGCCTCGGCCAGTACAGAGGCGAAATCGGCGAAGTTTTGCTGCTGCGCGGGCGGGAGTGCCTGGTAGAGTTCTGCGAGTTTGTGAATATAGACGAGCCCGGGATCGACCTGCGGCTCGAAGAAGAACGAGGCGTAGCCAACGACCTTCGCCCCGGCCTGTTTGAGCTTGTTGATCATCTGCGCGTGTAACTCGCGCCGCCAGGGCCATCGCCCGATGTTGGCGATGCTCTGATCGTCGATGGCGATGACCGCGACGCGCTGTGACGGGGCGTGGCTGGAGGCCCGCACGCCGAGGTCGTAGGCCTGACGCTCGAGACTTTGAATGAAATCGCTGCCGGAAGCGATGAACAAAACAACGGCAACGACCAATCCGAGGAACCAATCGGCTTTCCAGAAAGCCGTCTTCTTCATGCCACCCACCCTATTGGATGCCTGAAGGCTTTGATTTCTAGATAGTTAAGACACTAGAGCTAGAGATTCTACGATATTCACGCCAAAAGTATATGATTTTTTTCAAAACTACTCTTCTGCGGGGGCCCTGACCGGAGCGTAACATGACCGTCCTGTGGCACAGGCCTAGTACCAGGCAGACTTCGTCATACCCCTCGACGATTATCTGGCTGCTCACCGCAGACCTCGAGCACCACCACGGGCTCCGGCGGCGGTTCACCTTCCAGTACATCGGTCTGGCCGCCACGTAGTGACGACCAAGTCTCAATGGCTGGGCCGGCGAGACGGCCCCGTCGCAGCCCTGGGCCGTTCGATCGGTCGGGGAAAACGGCTAGATTGCGAGTGAGATTCCAGCGATGGCCGCGCCGATGGCAGCGCCGGCCAGTACGTCGCTGGGATAGTGCAGCCCAAGCACCATGCGGGAAAGCGCGACCAGGAGCGTGAAGGGGATGAGCAGGAAGGCCAGTCGCGGGTGGTACGCGATCGCGATTGTGGTGAACGCCACCGCGTGCAAAGTATGTCCGGAGGGAAAACTGAACTGATCGAGTGGGCGAGCGTTGCAGGTGATCGCGCGGTTCACCTTGAAGGGCCTGGGCCGCAAGGTCTTGGCCTTCAACCATCGGTACAGCACCGTACCGGCCGAGGCGGCCGCCGCTATGTGCAGAACCGGCGAGATCGCCGCCGCGCCGTCGGCAGCCAACAGCGCAAGCATCAGCGCATACCAGAACACGCCGTCGCCGAGGCGGCTTACTGTGCGAAATATCGCGCGCACACAGCGAATGCGTGCGGCGCGGCTCAACTGCAGACACAGCCGCTCGTCCATCTCCAGCCACTGATGACTCGCCGCCGGTCTAAACACGGCTTGCCTCTTGCCGTTGTATCACATCGCGCAACACCGTCTCGAAATCATCGAATACGTTGTCCCAGTCGATACGCTCGGCGCTTGCACGTGCGTTTACCCGCAACGACGCGGCGCGCCCGGCATCGGCAACAAGCGCGGTCGCCAGCCGGACGAATGCCTCCCCATCATCGAACGGCACCAGCAAACCGCTGCGTTCGTGGGCGAGGTGTTGTTGCGCGGCCGCGTAGTCGTACGCCACTACCGCCAGGCCGCTTGCCATGGCTTCGAGCGTGACATTGCCGAAGGTTTCGGTCACGCTCGGGAACAGGAATATGTCTGCAGAGGCGTAATGCGCAGCCAGATCCTCTCCGCTGCGCATGCCTGCGAATACGATATCCGGATGACGAGCGGCAAGCGCTGCCCGTTCCGGGCCATCCCCGACCATGACCAGGTGTGCCCGCGCTACACGCGTGCGCATGCTGGAGAATGCGTCCAGCAGCAGTTTTAGATTTTTTTCGGGGGCGATCCGGCCGACATAGAGGGCCACGGGCTCCCCGTCTGCCGCACCCCAATCGCGGCGCAATTGCGGGCTCCTGCGTGCCGGCGAGAACAGCCGGACATCGACCCCGCGTGATACCACACGCAGGTTCTCGAATCCCTGGGCTGCCAGTTCGCGGCGCAAGTCTTCGGTCGGCACGAGCGTGGCTTGCGCCCTGTTGTGGAACTTGCGCAGGTAGGCGGCGATCGGCTTTTTCAGAAAACCCACGCCGTAGTGCTGGCTGTAACTGTGAAAGTTGGTGTGAAAACCGGTGGAAACCGGAAGTTTCAGCTTGGCTGCCGCGGTCAGCGCCGACCACCCCAGCGGCCCCTCGGTAGCGATGTGCACAACATCGGGCCGCTTCAGCGACCAGAGACGAAACAACGCCTGTTTCGCCGGCAGGCCGATCCTGAGTCCTTGATAGCGCGGGATCGGGACGCCGCGACTGAGCACTTCCTCAAAATGGACGTTGCGCGCCGGCGACTCCGTCGCGTGCTGACGCGGGCGGATCAACTGGATCCGATGATTGCGCCGCTGCAGCCCGTCTACGATGCACGCGAGCGTCATTGCTACACCATTGACTTCGGGCGGATAAGTCTCCGTGACAACGGCTATCCGTAAAGACGAAGATGTAGCTGGAAGCTCCTGAAAAACAAACGCATTATCGTTCATGCACAACGGACTTTGCCGTTGCAGAACGAAACTGCGATGACGTTTCGATGACGATTGTGTGACTGCTGCACCGGCACCGACACCGGGCCTTGAGCGAGAATTCAGCCGAACAGCACCAGCAGCCAGACCGCCACGACGTTGATGAGGGAGAACAGAACCGCGGCGCTGCCGATGTCCTTGGCGCGCTTGGCGAGCCGATGATTCTCGAGCGATACACGGTCCACCGTCGCTTCCACCGCGGAGTTGAGCAACTCGACGATCAGCACCACCATCACCGAGGCGATCATCAGCGACTTGCCCGTTCCGGACGCCGGCAGGAGCAACGCCAGCGGGATCAGAACCACAGCGAGCCACACTTCCTGGCGGAACGCGTCTTCGTGCCGGTACGCTTCCTTGAGGCCTTCGAACGAATAGAACAGCGCGTTCCAGATGCGCCGCAATCCGGTCTTGCCTTTGTGAGGGCTTTCTACTTGACCGGAGTCCATCTGAGGTCGAGCTCGCGCGCGGCCTTGACGTCGTCGAGGCGGCGTACCGGGGTTTTGTGCGGCGCGGATTTTACAAGGTCTGGATCGCTGTGCGCCTCGTCGAGGATTTCCTTCATCGCTGCGACAAAGCTGTCGAGCGTTTCCCTGGATTCGGTCTCGGTCGGTTCGATCAGCAGGCACTCCGGCACCAGCAGAGGAAAGTAGGTGGTCGGAGCGTGGAAGCCCTTGTCGAGCAGGCGTTTGGCCACATCCATCGCCGTGACGCCGGTTCTCTCCTTCAGGCCCTTCAGGGTGACGATGAACTCGTGGCTGGCGCGCCGCGACTCGAAAGCAACCTCGAAACCGGCCTTGCGCAACTGGATCATGAGGTAATTGGCGTTCAGCGTGGCAAACTCCGCCACGCGGCGCATGCCATCGCGCCCGAGCATGCGTGCATACACGTAGGCGCGCAGCAGCACCCCGGCGTTTCCGCCAAACGCCGACATGCGGCCGATCGACTGCGGGCGGTCTTCCTCCGAAAGCCAGCGGAAACGTTCACCCTCTTTCGCCACGATCGGAAGCGGCAGGAAGGGCATCAACCGCCGTGCAACGCCTACCGGCCCCGCTCCCGGACCACCGCCACCGTGGGGCGTGGCGAAAGTCTTGTGCAGGTTCATGTGGATCACGTCGAATCCCATGTCGCCGGGCTTCACTTTGCCGAGGATCGCGTTCAGATTGGCGCCGTCGTAGTAAAGCAACCCGCCTGCGCCATGCACGATGTCGCGGATTTTCTCGATCGTGCGCTCGAATACGCCCAGCGTGGATGGGTTGGTGAGCATCAGGCCCGCTGTGCGCGGCCCCATCGCGGCGGACAGTGCGCCGAGGTCGACGTTGCCTTCGCGATCGGTGGGTACTTCGGTCACCGTATAGCCGCACATGGTCGCGGTGGCCGGGTTGGTGCCGTGCGCGGCCTCGGGAACGATGATCGCGCTGCGGGCGTCGTCGCCGCGCGCGCGGTGATAGGCGCGGATCATCGCGACGCCGGCGAATTCGCCCTGCGCGCCGGCCATGGGCGCCAGGCTCACCGCCTCCATTCCGGTTACTTCCTGCAGGATCTCCTGCAATTCATGCATGCAGCCCAGATAGCCCTGGCCGGTTTCCACTGGTGCGAGCGGGTGACGCGCCAGAAATTCCGGCAACATCGCCAGCGCGTTGCACGCCCGGGGGTTGTACTTCATGGTGCAGGAACCCAGCGGGTAAAAATGCGTGTCGATGGAGAAGTTTCTTTGCGAAAGGCGGGTGTAGTGACGCAACGCATCGAGCTCCGATACCTCCGGCAGGTGCGGCAGTTCGCTGCGCAGCAACTCGGCGGGCAAGTCTGGGGTGCTTGCCGATGCCGGCGCCTGGGCGTGGGCGCGGCGTCCGTGTCTGGATTGATCGAAAACGAGCATGCTGTTCTGGGTGGTGATTCAGGCGCGGTTCGTGCGCTCACAGGAGCGCGCGAACCGCGGTGTGCGTTGGCGCATTATTTCAGAGCGGCCAGGGCCGCGTCGTAATTCGGTTCGTTGGCGATTTCCGGCACCAACTCGGAGTGAGCAACCTTGTTGTTCTCGTCGAGCACCAGCACCGCCCGCGCGGTCAACCCCTTGAGCGGGCCGTCGGCGACGTCCACGCCATACTTCCCGTGAAAATCCCTGCCGCGAAAGGTGGACAGCGTCACCACGTTGTTGAGCCCTTCGGCGCTGCAGAAGCGCGACATCGCGAAAGGAAGATCCGCCGAAATCACCAGCACCACCGCGTTGCTCATTCCCGAAGCCTTCTGGTTGAAAACGCGCGTCGACTGCGCGCATGTCGGCGTGTCCAGGCTCGGTACGATGTTCAGCACCTTACGTTTCCCCGCGTAGTTTTTCAGCGACACATCCGCAAGGTCTCTGCCGGTCAGGCTGAAATCGGGCGCAGCGTCACCCTTCTTCGGCAGCTTGCCGGCCACAGTGACGGGATTGCCTTTGAGCGTTACTGTTGCCATCAGACTCTCCTGAAGTGATTCTGATTGTGAATGAAAAACGCGGTTTCAAGCGCCTGTCGCCGCAGCCAGCGCCGCGCCGTAGGCATCGAGATCGGCTTCGGTCTTGGTCTCGGTGGCGCAGACCAGCAGCGCTGACCCGAGTTCCGGGTAATCCCGGGAAACATCGTGGCCCCCGAGGATGCCGCCGGCGCGCATGTTCGCGAGCACCCTATCGGCCGGCTGCGGCAGCCGGATCACCGTCTCGTGGAAAAACGGCGCGCTGAAAACCTGTTGCACGCCGGGAATGCGTGTCACCTTTTCCAACAGCCGCCGGGTATTGGCATGCGATTGCGCCGCAACGTTTTTCAACCCCTGCGCGCCGAGCATCGCCAAGTAGATCGTTGCGGCCGTGACCGCCAAGCCCTGATTGGTACAGATGTTCGATGTGGCTTTGGAACGGCGAATGTGCTGTTCCCGCGCCTGCAGCGTAAGGGTGTAGCCGCGCTCCCCTTCGACATCGACCGTGCCGCCGACGATGCGCCCCGGCATCTGCCGCACCAGCGCTTGCTTGCACGCCATGAATCCGAAATAGGGTCCGCCGTTGGCGAGCGGCACGCCCAGCGGCTGGCCTTCTCCGACCGCAATGTCGGCACCGTGGCTGCCCCATTCTCCGGGGGGTTTTAGCAGCGCCAGCGCAGTCGGGTTCACGCAGGCAATCGTCAATGCGCCGCGCGCGTGTGCCCAGTCGGTCAAGGCATCCACCGCTTCGAGCACGCCGAAGAAGTTCGGCTGCGCAACCACCAGCGCAGCGAAATCCGCCGTGCCCAGCGATTCCAGTGTCTCGATGGGTACGCGACCGTCCGTCGCGGAGTGCGGCACCTCGACCAGTTCGATGCGCTGATTGGAAACGATGCTCGCCACCACGCGCCGGTAGGCCGGATTGACGCCGGCGGGCATCAGCACGCGCCGCGCTGACTTGTGCAGGCGCACCGCCATCAGGACCGCCTCGGCAAGCGCGGAAGCGCCGTCGTAGAGGCTGGCGTTGCTGGCATCGAGCCCGGTGAGCAAAGTCATCATGCTCTGGTATTCGTAGAGGAGTTGCAGCGTGCCTTGGCTCGCTTCCGCCTGATACGGCGTATACGCGGAATAAAATTCCCCACGGGCGGCGATCTGCCAGACCGCGGCCGGAATGTGATGTTCGTAGGCGCCGGCCCCGATGAAGTTGAGCATCGGCCGGTCCTGGCGTGCTCGTTCGTGCATCAGGCGCGTGACCTGCATTTCGTTCATGCCCGCAGGGATGCCCGATAGCCCATCGCTCTTGAGACTTTGCGGTATTTCGTCAAACAGTTGCCCGATGGTCGAAACGCCGATCGCCGCGCACATGGCGCGGATGTCTTCCTCGGTGTGCGGGATGAAGGGCATGATCAGTGCCGTGAGGCGTCAGGCATGAGGCGTGAAAAGTAGGAAACCCGCAAACAAATGCGGCAAGGGGAGGGTAACGACCGACGCGTCAAATCCCTGGCCAGGCGACGCGGCCTTGATCGCGCCCTGCGCATTGCAGCTACCCACTCTCGCGCCACGTCTCTCGCCTCACCCTCAATGCGCTTCCGCCTCGACCAGCTTCTGATAACCCGCCGCGTCCAGCAATGCTTCCAGTTCGGCCGGGTTGCTGGGCTTGAGACGGAACATCCAGGCGTCGTACGCGCCCTTGTTGATTTTTTCCGGTGCGGTTTCGAGTTCGCCGTTCACCGCCACGACCTCTCCCGAAATCGGTGCGTAGATGTCGGAGGCGGCTTTCACCGATTCGACCACGCCGCACTCCTCGCCCTTCTTCAGCTTGCGGCCGAGCGGCGGATTTTCGACGAACACCAAGTCGCCCAACAGGTCTTGCGCGTGGTGCGTGATGCCGACGGTCACGGTCCCGTCGGCCTCGGACCGCGCCCATTCGTGGCTGTCGGTGTATTTCAGGTTGGCAGGAATCGACATTAATGCTCCAGATATTCAACGGGTCGACGAAGAAAGGCCAGCGACCAGACTGCACCCGTTCCGAACGAACGGATATTTTACCGTTCTTGCCGGCAGCCACTTGTCGCGGATCTTTACTTTCGCCGCCTCCCCGGCTTGAGCGCCGTTCGGCAACCGCGCCAGCGCAATTGAAGTGTCCAGCGTGGGCGAGAAGCTGCCGCTGGTGATCTCTCCGCGACCGCTGCGCGTCTCGACTTCCTGGTGTGCGCGCAGGACACCGCGTTCGAGTAGCACCAGGCCGAGCATCTGCGTGCGCGGTGGCGCAGCCAGCAGTGCCGCCTTGCCGATGAAGTCGCGCGGGCTTTCCAGGTCTACAGTCCATTTCAGGCCGCACTCCAGCGGGGTCACGGTTTCGTCCATGTCCTGGCCGTAAAGGTTCATCCCCGCCTCCAGGCGCAGCGTATCGCGTGCCCCCAGACCCGCTGGGCTCACACCGGCATCGAGCAGCGCCTGCCACAGGCCTGGCGCTTCAGCGGCCGGCAGCATGATCTCGAAGCCATCTTCCCCGGTATAACCGGTGCGGCCGAAGAAAAACACACCCCACTGTACGGCAAAGAAGGGCCCGAGCGCGCCGGTCGCCGATTTCGATTGGGGCAGCGCGTGCCAGACTTTGGCGCGCGCCGCCGGCCCCTGGACTGCAATCATTGCCAGGTCGCGGCGCGGCGTGACCGTCACGGCGGCTGCGGCACGTACCCTTTGCGAAGACATCCACGCCAAATCCTTGTCCGCAGTAGCCGCGTTGACCACCACACGAAAGCGCCGCGATTCCAGAAAATACACGATCAGGTCGTCGAGAATGCCGCCCGTGCGGTCGAGCATGCACGAGTAAAGCGCCTTGCCCGGGACCTGCAGACGATCCACATTGTTGGCCAGCAACTGTTTCAGGAAGCCGCGAGCGCCTTCGCCATCCACATCCACCGCCAGCATATGCGAGACGTCGAACATGCCGGCGTCCTTGCGCACCGTGTGGTGCTCTTCGATCTGCGAGCCGTAGTGCAGCGGCATCTCCCAGCCGCCGAAGTCCACCAGCTTTGCGTTGAGCGCGCGATGAACGGCGTTGAGCGGGGTCTGCTTCAGCATCGCGGCCAGCTCAGGGGTAGAACAGGTAGAGCCGGTAGCCGGCGGCGCGCAAATCGCTGGTATTCAGAAACAGGCGGATCACCAATTCTGCACCCGCTTTCAGCCCACCGCCTGCGTCTGTCCACTGCAGATACTCCGCCGGGAGAAAAACGCGGCGCGCAATGGTCTGTTCCTGAGAGTTGGTGAGCGTCAGCTCGAATGCCGGATTGTCCTGTTCCACGGGCGCACGATTGCGCACCGCGACCAGCAGCTCGATTTCGCCGGGGCGGGCCGGATCCGGCGCTTTCAGATCCGAAGCTTCGATGTGCAAGAAGCTCGATAGCCGAGGCAGCGCCACGGTGCAGCCCAACCATTCACACGCTCTCTCGTAGTACATCCGTGACTGCGGAACCAGTACCATCAGCTCGGTGCGAAACGCGTAGGCCGCCTGGAAAGCGAGCAGGGCGAGCAGCAGCAACGACAAGCTCACCCATAGACCGGTGCGGCGCGGCACCTCCGGCATCCTGAATTCCCATTCATACAGGCTCGCGGCCGGGTCCGGCCGCGACGCAGCCGCCGGTTTTTCCTTCGGCCGCACCGGAATCTGCGCTGGTGCCGATCTTTCGCCCGGTGGCGCTGTCGACGCCAATCCGGATTGCGTTGAGGGCGGCGTTTCGCGTTCCGGCGTTGCCAGCTGAGGCTCCTGGGCAGTGAGTGTCGCAAAGGCATCGAATACCTGCTTGCATTGACCGCAACGCACCTGGCCGCTGGAAGCCTGCAGTTGCTGGGTGGTCACACGGAAGGTAGTGCCACAGTGTAAGCAGCGCGTGTACAGGTTCATGGCATCTGCTTCATTTGACTCTCTTGCCGCACAGCCTGACCCAGCCCTGCTCCTCTACCGGGGGTTCCATGTCGAACCATTCGAGGTAAGCATCGGCAACAGCCCTTGCCTGCGGTGCCAGGATTCCGGACAGCACCACATGTCCCCCGGGCACGGTCAGCTGCGCGAGCAGCGGTGCCAGTATTTTGAGCGGATTGGAGAGGATATTTGCCATGACGACATCTGCCGGTCGCGGTCGCGGTCCATCAGCAGTAACGAAGGTTGCAGCTACCCGATTCTTCTCGGCATTGTAATGGCTGGTGACCAGTGCCTGCGGATCGATGTCCACGCCAACCACACGGCCGGCGCCAAGTTTCGCCGCGGCGATGGCGAGGATGCCGGAGCCGCACCCGTAGTCGACGACGCTGTTGCCGGGAAACAGACGCCGGTCGAGCCAATCCAGACATAGTTGCGTGGTCGGGTGGCTGCCGGTGCCGAAGGCGAGCCCCGGGTCGAGCACAATGTTGATGGCGGAACCATCCGGCGCGGCGTGCCAGCTCGGTACGATCCACAGCCGCGCCGACACCTGCACCGGCGCGAATTGGCTCTGGGTGAGCTCTACCCAATCCTGCTCGGGGACCTCCGCGGTGCGATATTCGGGGACCGGATCGAGGCCGACGGCGGCGCAGGCGCGGCTGAGCGCTACGACCGCGTCGGTATCGGCATCGAATAAAGCAATGAGGCGGTTGCAGCCGTAGGCTAGCTCGGCCGCCTCGCCCGGTTCCTGGTAGATCGGGGTTTCCTGCTCGCTGCCGGCACGCGCGTCGGCCACGTCCACGGAAATGGCGCCAGCCGCGAGAAGCGCGTCCGACAGCGCCGTTACCTGCACGGCGTCGAGCGTGAGTTCAAGCGCAAGCCAGGCGATGCCACACCTCCACTGAATCCGCCGCTACTCCACCTTGCTGTACTTGGCGAGTTTCTCTTCCAGATAATGGATGCTGGTGCCGCCGCGCATGAATGCGGTGTCCAGCATCAACTCCTGGTGCAGCGGCAGGTTGGTCTGAATGCCCTCGACGATCATTTCTGAGAGCGCGACTCGCATGCGCGCGATCGCCTGGTCGCGGGTGTCACCGTAGGCAATGACCTTGGCGATCAGGGAATCGTAATACGGCGGCACGAAATAACCGTGGTAGACGTGAGAATCCACGCGGATCCCCGGCCCGCCCGGCACATGCCAGGAGGCGATGCGGCCCGGCGACGGTGTGAATTTATAGGGATGCTCGGCATTGATCCGGCACTCGATCGCGTGACCGCGGAACGCGATGTCTTTCTGCCGGAACGGCAGCTTCTGTCCCGCAGCTACCAGAATCTGCGTCTTCACGATGTCCACGCCGGTGATCATCTCGGTCACTGGATGTTCCACCTGCACCCTCGTGTTCATCTCGATGAAATAGAACTCGCCCTTCTCGTAGAGAAACTCGAAGGTGCCGGCGCCACGATAAGCGATCTTGCGGCACGCCTCGGCACAGCGCTCGCCGATGCGGACGCGCTCCCTGATCGGTATCAGGGGAGCCGAAGCCTCCTCGATGATTTTCTGATGGCGCCGCTGCATCGAACAATCACGGTCGCCGAGAAAGACCGCGTTGCGGTGCTCGTCGGCGAGCACCTGGATTTCTACGTGACGGGGCGTCTCGAGGAATTTCTCCATGTACACCGTTGGATTGCCGAATGCCGCCTTCGCTTCCTGCCGGGTCATCGCAACCGCGTTGACCAGCGCCGCCTCGGTATGCACCGCCCTCATGCCGCGTCCGCCGCCGCCGCCGGCCGCCTTGATGATCACGGGATAGCCGATCTTGCGCGCCACCTTGACGATTTCCTGCGGCTCCTCCGCCAGCGCGCCTTCGCCTCCGGGCACGACCGGCACCCCAGCCCTGATCATTGCCTGTTTGGCGCTCACCTTGTCGCCCATCAGCCGGATGGTGTCGGGCCTCGGCCCGATGAACACGAAGCCGCTCTTTTCCACCCGCTCGGCAAAGTCTGCATTCTCGGATAGAAAGCCGTAGCCCGGGTGAATCGCCTCGGCGTCGGTCACTTCGGCGGCGCTGATGATCGCCGGCACGTTCAGGTAGCTTTCCGACGAGGCGGCCGGACCGATGCATACGGATTCGTCGGCAAGGCGCACGTACTTCGCGTCAGCGTCGGCCACCGAATGCACCGCGACCGTCTTTATGCCCAGTTCACGGCAGGCGCGCTGTACCCGCAGCGCAATCTCACCGCGGTTCGCTATGAGGATTTTTTCGAACATGGAAACTTTACGGACGCCGACTGGGTAAACCAGGCCGGCTGGTGGCTCAACTGATCAGGAATAGCGGCTGGCCGTACTCGACCGGCTGACCGTTCTCGACCAGCACAGACTTGACCACGCCACCCTGGTCGGCCTCGATTTCGTTCAACAATTTCATTGCCTCGATGATGCACAGGGTATCTCCGGCGTTGACCGACTGCCCGATTTCCACGAACGGCTTGGCGCCGGGTGCCGAGGAGCGATAAAAGGTGCCGACCATGGGTGATTTCACCACGTGTCCTTCAGGCTCGGCCGGGGCTTCGGGTACCGCAGTCGGCGCCGCTGCGGCGGTCGCCGCAGCCGCCGCCGTCATGGTCGCTCCTTGGGGCATCGTCATCACCGTGGACTGCACCGCATTGCCGGCACGGCTGATCCGAACTTTCTCTTCGCCTTCGGTGATTTCCAGTTCGGCGATTCCGGACTCCTGCACCAGGTCGATCAGCTTCTTGAGCTTCCTCAAATCCATATAGGCAGCCCCCTATTTCCTGGCTTTATAGGTCAGCGCGCACTGCAACGCGTACTCGTAGCCCCGCGACCCCAGTCCGCAGATAACCCCGACAGCCTGGTCGCTGAAATAGGAGTGGCGCCGAAAGGGCTCGCGTGCGTGCACATTGGAAAGATGCACTTCGATGTAGGGAATGCGTACCGCGGCGAGCGCATCGCGCAGCGCCACGCTGGTATGGGTAAAGGCCGCCGGATTGATGATGACGAAATCGACGCCGGCGGAGCCGGCTTTCTGGACGTGCTCGACCAGTTCAGCCTCCGAGTTGCTCTGAAAGCTGTCGAGATTGGCCCCGGCTTTCAACGCCAGCGCGCGCAAACGCTCGTGGATATCCTGCAGGGTTTCGGCACCATAGATCTCCGGCTCGCGAGAGCCGAGAAGGTTGAGGTTGGGGCCGTGCAGGACGAGGACCTTTCTGGGGCGTACAGGACCGGACGAAGCCGCCTTTCCACCCTTCGAGGCGTTTTTCATGGCGGCAAGTTTGCCGCAGTTTCGAGGAATTTGTCCAGTTTTGACGGGATTTTGGCCCATTCAAGGGGCCTGGATCTTGCGCTTCACGGTCCCTGACCCTCGGGCTTGGGCGCTTTGAGGGCAATCTTTCGAAACCGTGCTAAGCCAAGCCCGACGGCAATTGCCAAAACTGTCACGAATCCTGGATTTGAAGCGCAGTTCCCGGAACTTAGCGCCTTATTCGTGTACGTTCGAAGCGAAATTCACATCGCCGGCTGGATGATCGCGGTCAGTTTTTGCTCGTTCAGCCCGCCAAGCTCGGTACCAATCAACCGCCCTCTGCGGTCTACGATGACTGTGAAAGGCAGGCCGCCGTGTTGATTGCCGGCGACCCTGGCGAGCTCGATCGCGCCCATTTCGCCGATCAGAATCGGATAGTTCATGCGGTACTTGAGAGCAAATTCACGCACTTTCTTGGTGTCATCGATCGCGATCCCGACAAATTGTAGTCCTTGATTGCCGAGCTTTTCCTGCATACGGATGAACTCCGGGATCTCCTCCAGACACGGCCGACACCACGTTGCCCAGAAATTCACCACGATGACCTTGCCCTGCCATTGTGCCAATGCCTGGGATTTGCCTTCCACATCGGGAAGCGAGGCCGCCATGAGCTGAGCTACGTCGCCCGATTCCCGCGCCCCACCGCCGTTCCATGGGTGCAGCCAGAAACCGGCCGCGAGCGCCGAAACGGCCGCAAGCACCAGAAGCGCGATTTGTCCGGTTTTTTTCATCGGGCCGGTACCGCGTCCTGCCGCCGCAATAACAGCTTCGGGGCATCGCCTTCGGATCTGACGGCTTCACTGGCCATCCGCGCCGGAACCAGCCGTGCCGTTTCTGTCACCGGGACGTAGCACACGCCGACATCGGCGCAACCCTGGGAAACCACTTTTAGCGTAAAGCCACCGGCCCGTTTCACCGGCAGCCTGATGACCAGTTCGCCGCGATAGGTCTCGACCCGCCCAAAGAATTCGTCGTCCCTGATCCTGCCAGGCGGAAACCGCGCTTCGCCGAGCCCGGCCGAGTGCGGAATCGCGGCGAACCGGAACTTGTCGCGATACATGTAATAGCCGTCGGCGATGCGATACCGCACCTCCACGATGCCGGGTTCGATCAGCGTTGCAGAAAACTTGAACGCCTGCTCCGGCGCCAGGAGGTCAGCGGCGGCCGACGTTAGCGCACATGCAGCGCATGCCGCCAGCAGCAGGCCGACAATAAGTATTGCAGTGACGCGCAGGCTCATCCAGTGGGGTCGTTATTCGGCGGCGGATTCGGCAGCGACCCAGCCCAGATATTCGCTCAAACCGGCCACCAGAGGGACACTAACGATCTCGGGAAGTTCATACGGGTGGTTGGCGCGGATAGCGGCTTCGACGCGCGCATAACGCGAAGCCACCGTCTTTATCAGCACCGGTACCTCGGTCGCCGTTTCGATCTTTCCCTGCCAGCGATAGACCGATGAGCACTGCGCCAGCACGTTGACGCAGGCTGCGAGGCGTTGATCCACCAGCAACCGCGCCAGCTTCCTGGCCGCCGCAACGTCCGGCAAATTGGTCAACACCAGGACGACTTCGCCGCCAGCGCCGGACACGCTGTCCTCCAGAGGAAAGTACACCGGGCAGTCACGCTAAGCCGGCCGCCGCGAATACGTTGTTCACGTCGACCGTGCCCGTGCGGCTACGACGCCCTCAGCGACCGATGGATAGCGCAGTCTTACCCGCAGCTCCTTTTTCAGGCGCTGGTTGGCCAGGCGCCGGGATTCGCGCATGAACGACAGCGTGCTTTCGGGAATGTCCCGCTCCGCGGCTTCGCGACTTATCCGAGGCGGGTGCGGCAGACCGAACTGGTCCGCGACTAGGTCGAAGTAGTCGCCCATTTTCATCAAGGAGTCGTCAGAAGCGTTCTAAGCACGCCCGCCGCGGCCACGACTCAATGCCGCCATCACTGTGCGGTGAAGGTCACAGGCGTGGATGTGGTTAGTATAAGATGCATTCCCGGTCCTCTGACACGGAGAGGCGGCCTCCAGCTGACCAAG
>JACXTT010003150.1_pt1 | contig 25689 bp, 13 predicted proteins | sample 9270951 | NCBI WGS metagenome assembly JACXTT01 (sample SAMN15532306, study PRJNA645909) | rock metagenome | isolation source: weathered quartz diorite | place: Puerto Rico | collected 2017-06-21
GATGGTGATTAAAGACGACGAGTAGCGAACGATGAAGAGCTACTGGCTCAGAAATTTAGCGAGCGGTTCCCAGTAGTTAGTCCTCCAACCTTCCGCAAGATGCTGTGCTTGGCCGTTTGGAAAGCCAGTGTGATCGAAAATGAGTTTGGTGCCGGCAGCGTCCTCTGTGAGCTCAAATTTGGCGATGGAATAGATCCCTGGGTCCCATGAGCCAGTGCGCCAAGCTTGAACAACGCGCTCACCCGGCACAAGTTCGATTTGCCTTCCGGAAATATATCCGCCAAAAATTGCAAACGCTCCACCAGGTTCCGAGCTTATTTCGGCAGGCTTTTTTATGGTAACCATGCCCGTTTGCGCGGCTTTGCTTAGGAGTACGACTTTATGAAATTGGGCGGCGTCGGTGAGAGCTTCGTAGATGCGCTTCCGATTTGCCTTGAAGAATGATTCCTGATGGATGCTTTCAGCGCTATGAGAGATTTCTTCGCCGGCGCTTGCCCATGCCACTCGTGAACTTGCGGTAATACTCCCGAGTGCAAAGACCGAGCCAAAGAGCATTTGGCGACGCCCGGTGGTATGAACGGTTGCGAATTGTGTTTTCGAACGATGCATGCGGCCTCCCAATATTTCCATCACGAAGCAAAGATGAACTGTTCTTGCCAGGGCAGGGGAACACGAATTCAAAATATGTTCAAAATAATATTTTGCTGGCCGGCACAATACGCCCGGAGCATACTCCCGTCGAACAGGACTTAAGGAGAAGCCATGCCATATCCCGCAGGTCACAAAGCCGAGAAGAAACGCATGATCATTGACAGCGCGCGAAAGCTGTTCAACCGCAACGGTTTTGAAAGCGTCTCTGTTCAGCAGATCATGGCCGGGGCCGGGCTGACGCACGGAGGCTTTTACAGCTATTTCGAAAGCAAGAGTGATTTATACGCAGAAGTGTTGGGATGCTTCTTTACAGACCCAGAGTGGAAGAACTGCTGGGAAGGAGTCCATGTCGACCTTTCTTCCATGAATGTAGGGCCACAGGTTGTGCGGGCATATTTATCGCGGCAGCACTACGAAAATGTGGAAAATTCTTGCCCGATGGTAGCTTTGCCGACGGACGTTGCAAGAAGCGGAGAGCGTGCGCGAAGCGCCTTTGAGACTGTATTCAAAGCCATGGTGAGTGTACTCGAACGGAGCCTGGTGGACAAAAGAGGTCCGCGACGCAAGAAGGCTCAGGCAATCGCGACAATGTGTATTGGCGGGATGATTGTTGCTCGAACTGTAGTGGATCGAACTACAGCCGACGAACTGCGCGGCGCGTGCACGGATATGGCTCTCGAGCTTGGTGGCTGGAGCAAGAACGGCAGGAAAAGACGGTATCCGTTAAAAGAAAAGGAGACGGGCCGTGGCGTTTGATTACGCCGCGGCCCGTGCTGTTTGTTTCCGCTAGTGATGCTGGAAGTTTATTTGTGGGGACGACCGCTATCGTGGTCTTTGTCCTTGTCGTGCTTGTCCTTATCGTGATCCTTATCCTTGTCGTGATCTTTGTCGCGATCATCGTGGCTATTCCCGCGGCCTCCGTGTTTTTTGTCCGGAGGAGGGTCGGGAAGCGTCGCGCTGACAACGACGTAAGCCATGGCAGGAATGGAATTGCCGGCCGCATCGGTGGCGGAGTACGTGACGGTATAGATGCGGCCATTGCCGCCGCCGGAGCGTTCCGCTCGCAAGAGGAAGGAGCGGACGTCCGTTCCGAAGGGAACCGGGCCGCCGCCGATGGCCTGGATGTCGTAGGGCTGATCGCCGTCGCCTGTTCCGTTGTCGGACTCATTGCTGACAATCGAAACTAGGCTGACAGCCACGTTGGCCGAACAAGCGTCGCTTGCAGACACCGTTGCTGTAATCGGAACCAGCTTGTGGTTCGGAGGCTGAAGTGAATTCGGAGAGAGGGACACGGACAAAGTCGGTGCCGTCGTGTCCTGAACGGTGATCTGGGTCGAGGCCGACGAGCTGAGGCCGCCCGGGTCGGTGACGGTCAGAGTGAACGTGCGCGTTCCGGCCGGCAGAGTCAACTGGACAACCGCCGTCGTGCCTAGGACGTGGCCCCACGCATCCTTCCAAACAAAGGACAGAGGATCGCCATCGGGGTCGCTGGATTTGGAACCGTCCAAAGTTACGGAGGTGCCGTTCTGGCCCGTGCAGCTAACCGTCTGGCTCGCGCCCGCATTTGCGACCGGCGGGTGATTCACCGGCGGCGCGGTTACGGTAACGTGAGTCGTGGCCGAGGAGCTGAGTTTGTCTGTGTCGGTGACCGTGAGTGTAAAGGTGTAGTTGCCGGGCAGAAGCGTTAACTGGACAACCGCGGTCGAGCCCACGACGTGGTTGTTCTGGTCGGTCCAGGAATACGTGAGCGTATCGCCATTCGGGTCGCTGGATTTGGAACCATCCAGTGTGACAGAGACACCCGTCGGGTCGATGTCTTGAACAGTTTGATCCGGACCCGCGTTTGCGATCGGCGGCGAGATTACGGTGACGTGCGTCGTGGCAGACGAAGTGAGCTTGCCCGGGTCGGTGACGGTGAGCGTGAAGGTATAGTTGCCGGGCAAGAGGTTCAATTGGACGACAGCGGTTGTACCGACGATGGTGCCATTCTGATCCGTCCAGGAATAGGTGAGTGTGTCACCGTCCGGATCACTGGACTTGGAACCGTCCAACGTAACGGAGACTCCGTTCTGGCCGATGGCTTGAACCGTTTGGTCGGGGCCGGCGTCAGCTGAAGGCGGATGATTGACCACGGCGTTGGTAAAGCGGGTAAAGAGAATTTGAGAAACGCCGCCCGTGGAGTCCTGCCAAACAACGTTGAGGCTGCCGTTTTTGTCCGCGACAATTTGCGGAACGGAAGACAAGCCTGCGTTCGTTGAGAGGTTTTGAGGAGTTGGAAAGAATGTTGCGCCCGCGTCCGTCGAACGCGAGAAGAAAACGTCGTGATTGCCAGGAGTGGCGTCTTCCCACGCCAAGTTAATGTTGCCGCCGGCATCGAGCGCGAGCGACGGATTGGTGGAGAAGCCGGAGTTATTCGAAACATTCTTGGGCGTGGAGAAGGAAGCGCCTGCGTTGGTGGAACGCGCGAAGTAGATGTCCGTGCTAGAAGCCGGAGGAACGTTATCGCCCCACAACACGGTGATGTTGCCGCCCAGGTCGGTGGCGATCTGAGGCGTTCTGGAGGATCCGGGGCTGTTAGAAAGATTCAAGAGAGCAGAGAAGTTTTGGCCATCGTCGGTGGAGCGGGTGTAGAAGATGTCGAAATTTCCGGGGCTGTTATTTTCCCAGACGACATTAATGCTGCCGGCGAGATCCACGGCGATCTGAGCACTGTTGGAATTGCCCACGTTGTGTGAAAGGCTCTTGGGAGCCCAGAAGGTTTGACCATGATCCTGAGAGTGACTGAAGGAGATGTCAGAAGCGGACAGAATGTCGTCTTCCCACACGACACTAATGTTGCCGGCAACGTCCACTGCAATCTGAGGAGACAACGAGCCGCCCGTGTTGGTTGAGAGCATTACGGGCGCTGAAAACGTGCCGCCGCCATCGCGGGAACGGCTGAACAGGATTCCGAGCACGCCGGAATCGTTTTCCCAAACGACGAAGACGTTGCTGGCGGAGTCCGCGGCTACCTGAGGGCTGGAAGAACCGGCGGAATCGTTAGAAAGATTGACTGGTGCCGAGAAGGTTGCGCCGCCATCGGTTGAGTGGCTAAAGAAAACGTCAGAGTTCCCGGGCGTATCGTCTTGCCAGACAACATTGATATTGCCGTGGGAGTCGACCATGATGCGCGGATTGAAGGAGTTGCCCGAAGAATTGGAAAGGTTCTTGGGAGTTGAAAAAGTCAAACCCCCGTCCGCAGAAAGGCTGAACAAGATGTTGGAATTGCTGTTGGTGTCGTCTTCCCACACTACATAGATGTGGCCCGCAGAATCGACGGCGGCTTGCGGAGTGAATGAGAAATCTGCATTGTTTGAAACGTTTTTGGGCGAAGAGAAGACGATTTGGGCGTGGGCCGTAGAACAGAGTACGGCAAAACCCAGAAGAGCGAGTGCGAGAACGTGCCCCCAACGAATCCGGAAAAGCATGACGATCCTCCTATGGGCGAGCAGCGGCCTGGGAACGGGGCCCTCGAACCAGTCGGACAGCAGAATGCATAGAGCGTCGTTGCCTCCTAGCCAGCCCTGCGGGGACTCCCGGCTGGCTAAAGCGAAGGCTTAATTGGGACAGGCTTGCGGGAGGAGGATTTGTCCCTCGGGCAAGCGAAAGTTCTAGAACTAAGTATAGGACTATCAGTACCGAATGAAAAGAGAAGAGAAAGTACCATTGTGCCTAAAGGGATAACATTTCGTCTGGAGATTGCTGAAAATAAAGGAGATTAGGTTAGCGCTCTTCGCCGAAGAGTTTAATGTCCTCGGGTCCTTCGTTAAGAGCGACAGCCTCATGACCCTGAACAAGTTCGCGGATTTGCTCGACGATGTCCGGATTGGCAAGAGTGGTGATGTCGCCAGTGTGCATGCGGTTGGAGATGGCGGCGAGCACGCGGCGCATGATTTTGCCGGAGCGAGTCTTGGGCATGTCCGGAACGACGTGGATTTTTTTCGGGCGGGCGATCTTACCGATCATAGTTTCGATGGTAAATACGACCTTATCAATGACCTGTTTGTCGTGAGTCATGCCAGGTTTGATGGAGATGTAGACTTCGGGAACGCGGCCTTTGATTTCGTCGACTACGGGGACGACGGCGGCTTCGGCGATTTCCGGAACGCTGAGGCAGGCGGATTCGATTTCCTTTGTGCCGAGGCGATGGCCGGCGACGTTGATGACGTCATCGACGCGACCGAGGATGCGGTAGTAGCCGTCGGAGGAAAGCATGGCGCCGTCCCCGGCGAAATAAGGCCAGTCCTGCCACTTTTTGCTTTTGGGATTCTTGCAATATTTTGAGTAATACTGCTTCACGAAACGATCGGGATCGCCCCAGATGGTTTGCATGATGCCGGGCCAGGGATTGCGGATGCAGATATTTCCGGCAGCGTGTCCGCCGGCTTTGACCTCGTTTCCGTTTTCGTCCCAGATGGCGGGATAAATTCCGAGCGCGGCGGGGCCAGCGCTGCCGGGCTTCATGCGATCGAGCGCGGGTTTTGTGGTGCAAAGGAAGCCGCCCGTTTCGGTTTGCCACCATGTGTCGACAATTGCAGCTTTGCCTTTTCCGACGACATCGTAATACCAGCGCCAGACTTCGGGTTCGATCGGTTCGCCGACGGTGGTCATGTGTTTGAAGGAATAGTTGTATTTTTTCGGTTCGTCGGGCCCGGCTTTTCGAAGCATTCGAATGGCGGTGGGTGAAGTGTGGAAGATATTGATGCCGAGACGTTCGGCGATGCGCCAGGGGCGCGCAGCGTCCGGGAATTGCGGGACGCCTTCGTAGATAACACTGGTGGCGGCGAGAGCGAGTGGGCCGTAGACGATGTAAGAGTGCCCCGTGATCCAGCCGATGTCGGCCATGCACCAGTAAACGTCACCCGGATGAATGTCCTGGTAATACTTTGAAGTGCCCGCGACGTAAGCGAGATAGCCACCGGTGCGATGCTGGCAGCCTTTGGGCTTGCCGGTGGTGCCACTGGTGTACATGAGAAAGAGAGGCGCTTCGGCGTCTTGGGAAACGGGCTCAACGATCTGGCCGCGGTAGTCTTTCAAGACATCTTCAACAAAAAAATCACGGCCGCTGACCATGGGCGCGTCGGACATTTGTTTACCGGGATAGCGGCGCCAGACGAGAACTTTGTCAATTCGCTGGCCTTCTTTGTTTGCGGTTTGGACTGCGACGTCAGCGTTGCCTTTGTGATCGATCCATTTTCCGTTGCGGTAGTAGCCATCGACATAAATAAGAATACGGCTGCCGGAATCGGCTGCGCGCAGGCCGCAAGCTTCGCCGCTGAAACCACCGAAGACGACGGAGTGAACGACGCCGAGACGCGCGCAAGCGAGCATGGTGACGGGCAGCTCGGGAATCATCGGCATGTGAATGGTGACGCGATCGCCCGCTTTGAGGCCGCAGAAATCGCGGAGCATCGCGGCGGTTTCGTTCACCCGAATGTACAGCTCGCGATAGGTGAGGACTTGCGTGGGTTCGTGCTCCGGCTCCGGCACGAAGATGAAGGCGGCTTTGTTGGTGTGCGCGGCGAGATGGCGATCGACGCAGTTGTAGGAGGCGTTGAGTTTGCCGCCGACAAACCATTTCCAGAAGGGAGGATGGCTGGTGTCGAGGGTCTTCTTCCATTTGCGATCCCAGTCGAGGAGATTCGCGTAAACATCAAAACATTTCGGGAAATTTTTTTCGGAGAATTTTCTCACGAAGGAAGAGTCGGCGAGATTGGCTTGGGCTTTGAATTCTTTCGACGGGTAGAAATATTCCTCTTCCTTCCAATGGACGGCGATTTGGGCTTCGGTGAGCTGTTTGGATCTTGTGGGACGCGAGCTTGGTTTCGATTTGGGCACAAGCGAATTCTCCGGTGGGGCATTCTAACAGCGAGGCAGTGCGTGTGGGAACGGAAGAGCAAGCGGAAAAGTGGAGGATCGTAAAGCGGTTAGGAATGATGTGATGGTAAGTGAGCTTCAGGCGGACTTCCGTTTCCCATAAAGTTGTATAGTGGGTATTTTGTTAGCAGAAAGGAGGTTGAGGGGATTTAGCCAGGTACTGGTGCGCTTACGTCGCCCGTAAATCCATCAAATTCATAAAATTGTTGTTGCTTTGATGTAAATTTTTGCTAAATTCTCCACATCCAGGATGCAAGCCCGTCTTTGGCGGGCTGTTTTTGACCGACGGCGGGTCGCATTTTTCGACAACTCGTTGATTTTTCCGTAGCTAGCAATTTTTTCTGTCCGGGACTCGCGGCGTCCGCCAAACGGTCCCGAAACGGAAATTTGCGTGGAAGTGTGTCCGGAAATGAGCACGTGACGTGTGCGGGGTGGAGTTAGTTGTCCTCAGGGGAAGGGGGAGCTATGAAGAAATGCATTTTTTGTTTCGGAATGCTGGTGGCGTTGCTTGTCACGCTTGGGGCGACGCGAGCTGGTGCGCAAGCGACGGCGAGCGCCACTCTACAGGGTACGGTTGCAGATCAATCGGACGCCGCTATTAAGGGGGCGCGGATTACGCTTACGAGTAAGGAGCAGGGTTGGACGCGGAATGCAGAAAGCAGCGACACCGGAGCTTATAGGTTCGATTTGCTTCCAGCAGGGTTTTACACCCTTAAAGTAAGTGCCGCAGGCTTCACCGTCGCCGAAGCGAACAATATAGAACTGCAGGTTGGCGTAATCTCGACCCAAAACTTTACGCTGAAGCCCGGCTCGATCTCCGAGACTATAGAGGTCACCTCGGCTGCTCCCTTGGTGGACCAGGAGAAGATGGACGTCCGAGCGGACATTACGCCACAACAAATCCAGGAATTGCCGCTGATCGGCCGCGATATCGCCGACCTAGCCTATCTCGCGCCTGGCGTGAAAGCCGCCGATTCTTATGATCCGACCAAGAACCGCTATTCAATTCTGTCGGTGAATGGCCAGGGGGGCCGAAACGTAAACGTAACCGTCAACGGAGTAGATAACAAGGACAACACAGTGGGCGGGCCTGTCATGCAGCTTCCCGCCGAGGCTGTGCAGGAGTTCCAGATTTCCACACAACGCTTCTCGGCGGTAAATGGGCGGTCTGAAGGTGCCGCCATTAACGTGATCACAAAGTCGGGGTCAAACAAGTACCACGGCTCAGTGTTTGGCTTTTTCCGGGACCAGGCGCTCAATGCGGCCCAGAAACAACCTGATCCGGGGAACAACGGGTATGTCTATTCGAATCCGCCGTATTCGCGCCAGTGGTTTGGCGGTTCCGTTGGTGGGCCGATCAAGAAAGACAAGCTGTTCGCCTTTTTCGCCATCGAGCGCCAGCGCGAACCAACTCCTGCGCTGGCCGAGAACCCGCAGGCGCTTGCCCAGCTGAATCTGGTGACTTCACTTGGCGCTCAACCGTCGGCGACAATTCCAGAGCCGTTCTATGAGAACCGCATTGCGGGACGCATGGATTGGCGCATCAATGACAAGCACAGCGCCTATTTGTCGGTGGCCACGCAGGCGAACAACAGTCTGAACGACCAGAGTGACGGCACGTTCGATCTGACGGAAGGCAACTTTACGGCCAATCACATGCAGATTGCCAACGTCACGCTGAACTCTCTCTTTTCGTCTACGTTAATCAATCAATTCACCGCCGGATGGCAGTACTGGAACAATCTGATTGATAGCAAAACGCGGGCGCCGCTGGTCACGTTTCCCGACGCGCAGTTTGGCACAAACACCAATGTTCCCCAGGAGTCTATTCAGCGCAAGTGGCAGTTCAAGGACGACCTGAGCAAGACCATTGGCAAGCACACGTTCAAGACCGGATTTGATTACATCTGGACGCCGTTTATGGGCGGTTTTTTCGAATTCAATCCGACCTTGGAGATTGATTTCAACGACAATCCGAGTTGCATACTTGGCGTAGCGCCAGACGCGACAACGGCAGGGTGTGGCGCGGGTACTTATCCGAATGGCTTTGCAACAGCAGGCGCAGTCGGATCAATGAGCATCGCCGTGGGCGACCCTGCCTTCATCATCAAAGATGCGAAGCAGCTGGGATTGTACTTCCAGGATGACTGGAAAATGACGCGCCGTCTAACAGTGAATCTCGGAATTCGCTGGGACAAAGACTATGATTTCATCGGTGGATCCGATATCGCTAACAGCCGCACGTTCCAGGAACTCCAGGCCGCTGCCCCTTTCAGCCCTCTTGCGGCGTCTTTGGTGGCCAAGAAGGCGAGCGATTACAACAAGAATTTCAGCCCACGAATTGGGCTAGCCTACGACCTGACAGGCACTGGCCGGCATGTCCTGCGCGCCGGGTTCGGAATGTACTACGGCAATACCTTCCAGAACATCCCTTTGTTCATGGAGCAGCAGAGCAACCCAACCATCTTTCAGACAGCGTTCGCCATTAGCGGCAGCGATGAAGTGCCAGGTACGGGCATTGCCTTGAGTAATTGGCGCTACGGTGTGGATCCGATGCCGACGATTCCACCTCCATCTGCGAGCCTAAACCCCGGGTCTACGGGCCGGATCATGGATCCGAATTATCGCAATCCGGTGACTGAGGAATGGAACGCAGGGTACGCCTGGTCGCTGACATCGAAGTCAGTTCTAGAAGTAGAATACGTTCACGTGCTTAGTATTCACGAAAACAAGACCATCAATCTAGACCCGAAGATTCCCATCGATCCGGCAAACATAACGACGCGGAGCGTGACCGAGGACGCCGCTGGAAACCCTGTCTGCTCAGCGTCTTCTTGCGGCTTTTTCAGGCCGCTTGACGCCGCTTTTACGGCGGCCGGTGTGCCCAGGCTAGGCAGCGTCCGTAACGAAGAGGCGATTGGGCGTTCGCGCTACGATGGTTTGAATTTCAGCTATCGCCAGCGGCAATTCCACAGGATGGATTTAGTTGCGAACTACACGCTTTCCCGTGCTGTTGGCTATGACCAAGACGGCGGTTCTTTCCGCTACTATCCGCGCGACCCACAGAAGCCGTTTTCGCCGTTTGAATTCGGGCCCGCGTTTAACGACGAGCGGCACCATGTCACAGTGGCCGGCGTTGTAAATCTGCCATGGGGAATGGAGGTGGCTCCAATCCTGCAGGCGGGTTCGGCGCGGCCCTATCTTGTGCAATCTTCTTTCAATGAGCTCAATCTGAGCGGCGGCAGCTCCGCAGGCGCGGTCATCGTGCCAAACAGCGATCCAACGAATCTCACCGCAATGGCGGGGACGAGCGGTGCAGCCAAGTTGGCGGCAGTCCAGTGTTATTACTCCGGCAACTGCCACGTCGTTCCGTACAACTCCTTGCGGGGCGACCCATACGTCAACGTGGATATGCGCTTGGCGAAAAACATCAAGCTGGGCGAAGGGCGCAATTTGCAGCTCGCGTTCCAAGCCTTCAACCTCTTCAACCACCCCAACTATGGCAACAACTTCGACAACATCGTACAGAGCAGTACCTTTAGCAGACCGGTCGGGTTCATCAATCCCACGAGTACCACACTGCCGAGGTCGTTCCAGGGTGAATTCGGGGTCCGGTTCACCTTTTAACTCGGACTTTCGCAAGTCCAAAACGAACAATTCTTTATGGGCTGGCGCAGTCGCGCCAGCCCTTTTTGTTATTTGGGCAGGCAGAGATAGGAAGGTTGGCGCAAGGCGTCGCCCACACTGCTAGCACTACCAAATCTAGGATCGGGAAAAAGCGGCATCAAGCTGCCGCACTCCAAGATGTATTATACTGCCGGTCGGGAGAGACTGTGAGAAGCAAAGTGCAGAGCGGGCCGCGGCCAGAGACGGAGTTTCTGAAGATGCTCGGGGAACGCGTGCGGCAGGAGCGTTCGCGGCGGGAGATAACACGAAAAGAGCTTGCGAAGGCGGCATACGTCTCGGAGCGGTTCTTGGCACAACTGGAAACCGGGCACGGAAACATTTCAATAATAAGATTGCGCAGGATTGCGCACGCGTTGGGCATGGGAGTGGAACGATTGGCGCAAGAGAAAAATGGAGATGTGCCGGAAATCGCCGGCATCGTGGCGTTCCTGGAGAAATTGAAACCAGAAGAGTGGCGACGTGCGCAAGCAATGCTACTGGAAAAATTTGGGGCGCGAAGCGAGGAGGAACGGCGAGGACGGATCGCGCTGGTGGGAATGCGCGGAGCAGGGAAGTCTACGTTAGGGGCGCTGCTTGCAGAGAGGATGGGCGCGCTGTTTATCGAATTGGACCGGAGGATTGAGCAGGAGAGCGGAGTAAAGCTGAGCGCGGTATTTGATTTGTATGGGCCGGCAGGATTTCACCGACTGGAGCGCGAGGCGCTCGAGCATGTACTAGAGACGCACGAGCGATTTGTTCTAGCGACGGGCGGGAGCATCGTGAATGAGCCGGAGACCTTTTCGCGATTGCGGAGCGCGTGCTACACGGTGTGGTTGAAGGCGAAGCCGGAGGAGCACATGCAGCGAGTGATTGCACAAGGCGACAAGCGGCCGATGGCGGGGAGTCAGTGGGCGATGGCCGACTTGCGGAAGATTCTGGCGGGCCGAGAGCCGATGTATGAACAAGCGGACGCGAGCGTGAATACGAGCGGAAAAACCGTAAAGCAAGCGGCTGTGGAGTTGGCATCTGTAGTGAAGGCTGGTTAACCAAAGGGAGAGGCCCGCTTCAGAAAGCGGGCCCTACAACCGCGCCGGACGATGTGCATTATACTGCTTATTTATTTAACTGGCAGGAGATATAGTACACTTGAGAAAATCGGAAGGAAGAAGCGCACATGCCTGAAGTGATGGAAAAACAGATGGTGGTGTTTGACGCGTCGCCGGAGAGCTACCGGCATTGGAAGTTGAAAGTGGACGGGCGCCTAGCGACGCTGGTGATGAATGTAAATGAGGATGCGGGGCTGCGGCCGGGTTACAAGCTAAAGCTGAATTCCTATGACCTCGGCGTGGACATTGAGCTGCACGATGCGCTGCAAAGGATTCGATTCGAGCATCCCGAAGTGGCTTGCGTGGTGATTACGAGCGCGAAGGAAAGAATGTTCTGCGCGGGCGCCAATATCTACATGCTGGGACAGTCTTCGCACGGATGGAAGGTGAATTTTTGCAAGTTTACGAACGAGACGCGGAACGGGATGGAGGATTCGAGACGGCACGATGGATTGAAATTTCTGGCGGCGCTGAATGGAACGACGGCGGGCGGTGGTTACGAGCTGGCACTGGCGTGTGATGAGATTTTGTTGGTGGATGATCGCTCGAGCGCGGTGAGTTTACCGGAGACGCCGCTGCTCGGCGTATTGCCGGGAACGGGCGGCCTGACGCGCGTGGTGGACAAGAGAAAAGTGCGGCGGGATTTGGCGGATTTGTTCTGTACGAATGCGGACGGAGTGAAGGGTGAGCGAGCCAAGCAGTGGGGGCTCGTTGACGAAATTGCCGTGCCGGCCAAATTTGGCGCGCTGGTACAGGAGCGGGCCCAGAGGTTGGTTGGGAGTTCGAGCAGGAAAGCGGATGCAAAAGGGATCCGACTGAATGCGTTGAAGAGGAACGTTGATGACGCCGGTTATCACTACGGACGCGTGGATGTGGCATTTGATCGGGCGATTCGGACAGCGACGTTGAAGGTGAGTGGACCGAGTGGGGCGCAGCCGAAAACGATTCAAGAGATTCACGCCGCGGGCGATGGGTGGTGGCCCCTGGCGATGGCACGCGAGTTGGATGACGCGATTTTGATGCTCAGAACAAACGAGACGGAGCTTGGGCTTATTTTGTTCAAGACAGAAGGCGATCCAGCGGCGGTGCTCGCAAATGATGCGTTGATGTTGGCGAATCGCGAAGATTGGCTCGTGCGCGAAACGATTGGGATGTTGCGGCGAACGTTTGCGCGGCTCGATGTAAGTTCGCGGAGCATGTTCGCGATGGTTGAGCCGCGGTCTTGTTTTGTGGGCACGCTATTCGAATTGGCGCTCGCCGCGGACCGGAGTTACATGCTGGCGGCTGCGGAAGACGAAGCGGCGCTGCCGAAGATTGCGCTGTCTGAGATGAATTTTGGTTTGCTGCCGATGGTGAATGGTGAAGGACGACTTGCGACGCGTTTTAGCAACGACGCGAAGAAGATGGGAGAGTTGAAAAAGCTGTCCGGGCGAGAACTGGGCGCAGAAGACGCTATGGAAGCTGGGCTGGTGACGGTGGCGCCGGACGATTTGGATTGGGAAGACGAAATCCGAATTGCGATCGAAGAGAGAGTGAGTTTATCGCCGGATGCGCTGACGGGAATGGAAGCGAGTTTGCGATTTGCGGGAAATGAAAATTTGCTGACGAAGATTTTTGGGCGGCTTTCGGCGTGGCAAAACTGGGTTTTCATCCGGCCGAATGCGACGGGCGAGCAGGGAGCTCTGAAAGTTTTTGGAAAAGGCTCAAAAGCAAAATTTGATTGGGAGAGAGTTTAGAAATGGAATCGAATTATCAGGGTCGGATTCCGAACAATGTGGATTTGGGATCGAACCGGGCGTTGCAGAGAGCACTGGAGCATTGGCAACCGGAATTTCTGAACTGGTGGCACGGGTTGGGGCCGAGCGATTTCAATGCAGCGGAAGTTTATTTGCGGACGGCGATTTCGGTGGATACGAAAGGATGGGCGACATTTGGTTACGTGAAGATGCCCGAGTATCGCTGGGGAGTTTTTTTGGCGGAACCGGAAGCGGACCGGCGAATCGGATTCGGCGACAATTATGGACAAGCGGCGTGGCAACAGGTTCCGGGCGAGCACCGTTCAACCCTGCGGCGACTAATTGTGACGCAGGGGGACACGGAGCCGGCGTCGGTAGAGCAGCAGAGGCTGCTCGGCCACACGGCGCCTTCGCTTTATGATTTGCGGAATTTGTTTCAGGTGAATGTGGAAGAAGGACGGCACCTATGGGCGATGGTGTATTTGCTGCATGCCTATTTTGGCCGCGACGGCCGTGAAGAGGCGGAGGAGTTGCTGGAACGCCATTCGGGCGACGCGGACAAGCCACGGATTTTGAGCACGTTTAATGAGCCGATCAACGACTGGCTGAGTTTTTACATGTTCACGTATTTCACGGACCGCGACGGAAAGTTTCAATTGAAATCGCTGGCGGAGTCGAGCTTCGACCCCCTGTCGCGGACGTGCCGGTTCATGCTGACCGAAGAGGCGCACCACATGTTTGTGGGCGACACGGGAATCGGGCGCGTCATCAAGCGGACGATTGAAGTCATGAAAGAGTTGGGGACGGACGATCCGGTAGCGGTGCGCAAGGCGGGAGCGATTGATTTGCCGACGGTTCAAAGATATTTGAATTTCTGGTTCAGCTCGTCGCTAGATTTGTTTGGCGGAGATTCGTCGTCTAATGCGGCTTCGTATTTTGCGAATGGGTTGAAGGGAAGGCCGGACGAAGAGCGGTATGAAGATCACATGGCGACGGAGTTGGGCTACACACTGGAATTGCCGGATGGAAAAGGCGGCGTGCGTCAAGAGCAGATTCCGATGCGGAATGCGATGAATGAAGTGGTGCGTGAATCCTACGTCCGCGATTGCGAAAAAGGATTGGCCCGTTGGAATAAATTGTTGGAAGACAGTGGAAATCCACAGCGAATGATTTTGCCGAGTCCCAGATTTCGCAGGACGGTGGGAAGCTGGGCAAATGTTCCAACGGACTTAAGCGGCAAGCCGATCAGTGCGGAAGAGTTTGCGGCGCGGCAAACGGAATGGCTGCCGACGGAAGGCGATCGTGCTTACGTGCGCAGTTTGATGAACGGCGTATTCGAGCGCGGGAAAATGGCTGGATGGATTGCGCCACCGGAACGCGGAATCAATGCGAAGCCGACGGATTTCGAATACGTCCTATTTCACTAGGCCTCATAACCTCAGTGCCACGTTTCTTCAGGGCTAAAGCGCAGTCGTAGTTTCTTTGCGCTGTGGACGGGCCAACGGGAAATTTTTGAGGAGCCGCGGCTACGATGCGGGCTTGTCTGCGTTGATACTGCGCAGTGCGGGATAGATGCGGCGATAAATAGAATAGTTTTCCTGCATGAGGAGAGACGCGTTAGGGTTCGGCGCGACACGTGCGGCAATGCGAACGACGGCATCGCAAGCTTCGTCCACGGAATTCCAATGCCGCGCGCCGACCGCGGCCAAGATTGCTGCACCATACGCCGCGCCTTCTTCGGCTTCGACCAATTCGACTTCATGTCCGTAGACGTCGGCCTGAATCTGGCGCCAGAGTTTAGAACGTGCGCCCCCGCCGCCAAGCCGGATTTTTGTAACAGGGACCTTCATTTCTTCGAAGATGGAAAAAGTGTCCTTCAAGCTGAAGGCTACACCTTCTTGAATTGCGCGGATGATATGAGCCCGCATATGGGATGGCGAAAGGCCAATCAGGGCGGCGCGAATATTGGGGTCAAGGTGCGGAGTGCGTTCACCCATCAAGTAAGGAGCCCAGAAAAGGCCGTTAGAACCGGGTGGAACGGACGAGGCTTCGTCGGAGAGGCGCTCGTAAGGATCGCGGCCGTCGTTTTTGCCTGAGCCAAATTGATCGCGAAACCAGCGGAGGGAGAGTCCGGCGGCTTGAGTTACACCCATGACGTGCCAACGGGCGGGAATTGCGTGACAAAACGTATGGAGGCGTCCGTGAGGGTCTAGGGCGGGGCGGTCCGTGGCGGCGAAGACGACGCCGGAAGTTCCGATGGTGGCGCTAACGACCCCAGCGCGGACAATGCCCATTCCGACGGCGCCAGCGGCCTGATCACCAGCACCGGCAACGACGGGAGTGCCCACCTTCAAGCCAACAGCTTCGGCGCCCTCTTTCGAGAGTTTTCCGCAAATATCTAAAGATTCGAAGAGAGCCGGCAGCCACTCGCGCGAAATTTTGGTGCCGCTCAAGATTTCCGAAGACCAGGCGCGCGCCGCGACGTCGAGCATCAGTGTGCCCGAGGCATCGGCCATATCGATTGCGAAATCGCCGGTGAGACGATAGCGAATGTAGTCTTTCGGCAGCATGATGTGGCAGGTGCGCGCCCAGTTTTTTGGTTCGTTTTCGCGGACCCAGAGCAATTTCGTAAGCGTGAAATTCGTGAGCGGAGGATTGCAGGTGAGCTGGATGATGCGGGAGAGACCGAAGCTTTGCGTGAGTTCTTGTGATTGTTTTTCGGTGCGCTGATCGCACCAGATAATGGCAGGGCGAATGACGTTGCCGGTGGCGTCGAGGAGAACGGCGCCGTGCATTTGACCGGAGAAACCGATGCAAGCGACGTCGTCGGCTACAGCATTGGCGTGGTGAAGAGCCTTTTTAACGACTGACGAACACGCTCGCCACCAATCCAGAGGATCCTGTTCCGCCCAACCGTTTTGCGGGGACGCGAATGGTTGGTGTTCGTGTGTGCCTGAGGAAGCGACGCGGCCCTTTCCGTCCATGAGCAAGGCGCGCGTCCCACCCGTTCCTACGTCGATTCCGAGAAAGAGCTTAATGGTCTTCTCCTGACGGATAAATTTGTGTGGGCATTATCTTTGCGGGATTTGGGTCAGTGTCAAGTGAGAGTTTGTGGGATTAGCGAGAACGGCCGCTGGCAGGCGCAGTGGACTCGCGGATGATGAGTTCTGGGGGGACGGCGCACTCTTTCGGATAGTCCTTAAATCCTTGAATGCGCTGCAACAGAATGCGGGCAGCGCTTTGTCCCATGTCGTGCAGCGGCTGGCGAATCGTGGTCAGGCTTGGGTTGTGATAGGCCGCTGCTTTGATGTCGTCGAAGCCCACAACAGAGACATCATCGGGCACGAGTAAATTGGCGTCACGCAAGGCACGGATGGCACCGATGGCGGCGATGTCGTTGAAAGAGATGAGAGCGGTGAAGCGGCGCTTTAGCTGGAGGAGTTGTTGCACCACGGGGTAGCCAAGCTCGGGGGAGGTCAAATCCTTTTCGAGTTGAATAGTTAGTTCGGGGCGAATCTCGATGTGAAGTTCGCGGGCAACGGCAACAATGCTGCGCCAGCGATCGTCGGAATCGGAACTGAAGGGCTGACCGCGCATAAAGGCGATGTGGCGATGACCGAGTTGATGAAGGTGGCGCAGCGCGAGTTCCGCGGCATGCCGATGATCCAGAACAACATTCGTTACGCCGGAAATTTTTCTGTGACCCGCGACCGCGACGACTGGGACCGGAAGTTCATGCTCGAGCGCAGTGTCAATCGCAATAATTCCTTCGGCTCCGCGGCCTACCAGGAGGCGGGGATATTCTTCGACCAAATCTGGTTTGTGACGATGATGCGCGCTGAAGTAGAAATAGCCCTCTTGCATGAGGTGGTCGCCGACACCGCTCATGACCATCGTGTGGTAACCATCGCTTAGCTCCGGGACAAGGACGCCGATGGTAAAGGTGCGCTGCTTTCGCAAGGAGCGCGCGAGGAGGCTCGGCTGGTAATTGAATTTGTGCGCAGCCGCCCGCACACGGTCACGGGTTTCTTGGGGAATGGAGCGACCGGGGACATTGTTTAGGACCAGGGAGACAGTCGCCGGGCAGAGGCCGAGATAGTCAGCGAGGATCTTGAGGCTAACCGGTTTTTTTTCGCGCTTTTGGTCTTTTTTGCCTGAAACCATAGATTCGCTGGATTTGCCCTTTCGATCGGCAGCAAGGGAAGCGCTTTTCGAGGGCTTCAGGATAGCGTCAGGTCGCGTTGGCTGCATAGGCTCTTTTGTCTTTCCGCGGCGAAGGCGGTGCGATTTCGAACTTAATACCGTCCAAAACTGTGCAAAGTGCGCTAGACAAACGATTGTCTGGAGGTTATTAGAAATATTTCTTCTTGACAACGAGAAGTTGGATGCTCCAAAGTACTCCGCAAATGGGGTGCAGTACCCGGCGTGTACGCAATGAATTTTCGGACAAGCCGGATTGAGGGATTCACGCAAACCCAGTCTGCGTGTGGGTTCGGAAAAAGGCAGCTGCGATTACGTTGGTCGCCCCAACCCTGGTGCAGAGGAATGGGCGACGAGCGCTGGCGTTTCGCTGCGACTAGCCAGGAGGCGCAATGCGATCTATATCCTTTTTTGTCCGGGGAATTTCCTTTCTAATTTTTTGTTTGGCGTTAGCGTGTGTCTTGCGCGCGCAATCGGACCGCGGCGCGATTGCTGGAACGGTGGAAGATTCGACGGGTGGAATCGTTGCCAATGCCCAGGTGGTGGCGAAGAGCGTCGATACTTCGTCTGAATACACCGCGATGACGGGGCCAACCGGCGGCTATCGGATGCCAGAGGTAAAGGTTGGCATTTACAACGTCACAGTGACGGCGGCGGGTTTTAAGGCAGCACAAAAGACTGGCGTTCAGGTGCAGGTTAATACCGTTTCAACGCTGGACTTTGCCATGACGATCGGCGACGTGAAAGAGACACTCACAGTCGTGGCCGATGCCCCTTCGATTCAATCGGAGAGTTCCGATATTGGTACGGTGGTCGGAAGGAAGCAGATTGAGGATTTACCCTTGGCTCTAGCTGCAACTGGCCAGAGCCATTTGCGTTCGGTTGAGTCGTTTGTCTTTCTGGCTCCCGGCACAGCGGGTCCCGGCACAAACGATTCCTCCGGCATATTCGAGTCCAAACTGAACGGCGGACAGGAATTTAGTACGGAAGTGCTTTTGGATGGCGCTAGCATTGTGCACGCTGAGCTTGGCTCGACGTTCGATGAAAACGCTCCGTCCATTGAAGCATTAAGCGAATTCAAGGTTACGACTTCGACGCTACAAGCGGAGTTTGGCCGAACATCCGGAGGAGTCGAAAGTTTTACAACGAAGTCCGGTGGCAATACGTTTCACGGGACGGCCCTCGCCTTATTCCATAACGACAAATGGAACGCCAATTCGTGGACAAACAATTTCTTCCAAGCAGCTAAACCCAGGGATCACCAAAAGGACTACGGCGGAAACCTTGGTGGGCCGGTTTGGATTCCGAAGCTCTATAAAGGCACGAACAAGACCTTCTTTTTCTTTTCCTGGGAGCAGTATCGAAACAATCAGGGCTTGACTTCGACCACTACGATTCCCACGCCCGCCGAACTGACGGGAGATTTTTCGGCGTTGCTCGGGGCGCCTACTACAGTCCTAAATCCTTGTGACAATAACAATCCGGTTCTAGTTGGGCAAATTTTCGATCCCTCGACTACACGGGTAGTCAGCGGTGTTACCTGCCGTTCTCCGTTTCCGGGCAATAAGATCAATACTCCGCTGAGTACGGTCGCGCAGAACGTGCTGAAATTCTTTACGGTTACGCCGAACGTTGCCCCATCGCCCCAAAACCAGAATGGGCTAGTGAACAATTTCGTTTTCAATTCCGTCATCCCAATTCTGGATACAACGATGACGTTCCGAATCGATCAAAATATCGGGTCAAAGAACAAACTCTTCTTTTCGTACAGCAGCCGCGACCAGGAACAAATCAACGGCTCACCTTCGTTGCCCTTCCCGCTCGATCCTAATTTTTACAAGTCACGTTTCTCGCACTACCTTCGTTTCGGTTGGGACGACACTATAAGCACTAGCTTGCTGAATCACCTTACTGTCGGCCTCAATCGTCTCAATGATCCCAGCCATGGCATCAGCTTCACTGGGCAGGACTGGGAAAAAACGCTAGGTATCCAGGGCGCGAGCGGCACTTTTTTCCCCGTTTTTTCGTTTGGCGGCTCCCCCGTTGTGGGCTCGTATCAAGGATTTGGCGGCGGCAACGATGACATCGCCATTCCCAACAGCTTAATTGTGGCCGACAACATTAGTTGGTTCAAGGGACGCCACGCGTTTAAGTTTGGCTTTGAGTGGCGGGCATCGCAATTCTCACGCATCAATCATTCAAACACGTCACCGTCATTTTCGTTCGAGAATTTCGAGACGGGTTTCACACCTGGGAATACTCAAACTGGCGATCCCTTTGCCAGTTTCCTACTGGGATTGCCGGATTCAGAAAGCGTGACAGTTTCCTCCCACTTCTCCCGTTGGAATCAGAATTACTACGTAGGATTTATACAGGACGACTTCAAATTCCGAAAGAATTTGACGTTAAATCTAGGGTTCCGATACGACGTAGACACTCCACGGCACGAGGCCTACGGGGCTCAGTCCGTGCTGGATCTCACCGCGCCCAATAGTGGCAACAGTGCGGTTCCCATTTCGCCAGCCGTGCCGGGGGCTTTAATTTATGGTCCAAACGCGACAGGTGCACAGACCTATTACAAGAACTTCGGGCCGCGCCTGGGATTTGCCTATGCGCCGGAGAAATTGTTCGGACGGTTCAGCAACACTGTGATCCGGGGCGGCTATGGCATCTACTATCAAGCCTTGGGCTACGCTGACTTCGGAGACTCACTGACCGCCGGAACGACCGTAAGTCCGACATTCAGTTCGCCGAATCAATTTACACCAGTGCAGTCTTTGGACATAGGCTTTCCAAGCTTTGCGCCACCGTCGAATAACAACGATCCGGCGCTTCTGAATGGTGGATTCGGGGGCAGTCCAGCTTTTGTGGCCAAGGACTACGGTCGGCCCGGAATGATTCAGAACTGGAGCCTCGAAGTTCAGCACCAGTTGGCTCCGGACCTAATCCTTAGCGTGGGCTATGTCGGCACGCGGGCAACAAGGCTCTTTTCGAGTCTTGCGCAGATTAATAGCGTCCAACCGAACTTTCTCTCGCTGGGCAAAAAGCTCGATGATTCGGTGGACAGCCTCTCGGGACAAGCAACGCTGGCGGGTCTCGGTGTGACGGTGCCTTCCTGGTTCGACCCGCTATACGCCAGTTCTGGCAACAACACGGTTGGACAGCTGTTGCGGCCATTTCCGCAGTACCAGAGTATAGGCACTGATTGCTGCCGCGAAAACCTGGGACAATCGTCGTACAACGCATTGGAAGCCAAGCTCGAGCGGCGGTTCAGGAACGGTATCAATGTGCTGGCTTCGTATACCTACTCGAAGCTGCTGACGGATGCCGATTCGACGTTTCCATTCTTCTCGTCATTCAATACGAATGACTTCGGCGCTCAGAACCCGAACAACCTTAAAGCCGAGAAACATCCCAGCTACCAAGACATACCTCACGCCTTTGTACTGAGCTATTTGTACGAGCTCCCGGTGGGACCCGGAAAGAAATATCTGAGTCACGGCCCAGCAAGCAAAGTGTTAGGAGGCTGGCAGATTAGCGGTGTCCACCGTTATCAGGGCGGAACGCCGGTGATTATTCAGACAGGCATAGAACACGCATCCACGAACCCCAATAATTTGCGGCCAAACAGGATTGCCGGAGTATCACTGTTGAGTTCCAATGCCTCGTCCTTTGATCCTTTTGGCGGCAATAGCGGCTGCCAACTAAATGCCCCTGGTACTCCAGCGGGAACCTACACGGCCAACACGACGAATAACTTCTTTAATTGTGCTGCGTTTCTCGATCAGAATGATCCGAACTCCGCTTCGTTTGCGCAGAACGGATTTACGTTCGGGAATGTGCCGTTATCGTTCAGCAACATTCGTAATCCCGGCTACGTCAACGAAGATTTTTCCATTATCAAGCGAACGACGCTCTTTGAGTCTCATATCCTCGTATTCAAGCTGGATATTCCGAATGCGTTCAATCGGCATTCGTTCGGCCACATAGACGGCAACATCACCAGCTCCACGTTCGGAGTTCCCGGCGGCGGTGGTCACAGCGTCATCAACGCGCCCCGCGTAATCCAGATGAGTCTCAGATATCAATTCTGAGGGTGCCAATGTCCCGTTGAAGGAACCTCCTGCTTGCTCTTTTGCGCAGGAGGTTCCTTTGTTTACGTCTTCGCTTCGTCACATCGCTCGGTATAGACTCATACTTCGTTCTCTCTCCAAGAGACAGTTGTTTTAAAGGTTTTTTGGAAAAGGAATAATGTGAGCAAAGCCAGATTTTGGCGTCCGTACGCGACGCTGGCAATGATGTTGTTGCTTTACGGCGCGCGAGCGACCGCTCTTCTTGCCCAAGACTCCACCGGCGAATCCGTCCGATTTCTGAAAGCTTCAGAGGCAATGAAGCGAGGAGATCTCAATGCAGCCGGTGAGGACTTTGAAGGGGTCATAAGAGCGTCGCCAAACTTCGCGCCTGCACATTTTAACTTGGGGTTGGTGCGAGAGGAGCAGGGGCGATACGAAGAGGCGATTACGAGTTTGCAAAAAGCTCTGAGCTTGAAGCCGGGGATGCACGGAGCAAGTCTTTTCCTTGGAATCGCCTACTACCGGCTGAATCGTTTCGAATCGGCAATTTCTGCGGTTAAGAAAGAAACGTTGACGTATCCCAAGGATGCTTCAGCGTGGATGTGGCAGGGAGTCATCGCTTTGGCGATGGATCAGCCCGAAAGCGCGGCGGCGGCGCTCGACAAGGCAGCAAGCCTGGCACCTGACAATGTGGACATTTTGTATCACCGCGGGCAAGCCCACTTGCTCGTTTCCAAGAATAGCTATGAAAAAATGTTTAAGGTTGACCCCAATTCCTGGCGCGTCCATCAAGTACTTGCGCAAGCCAGCTCACAGGCAGAACGACCAATGGACGCAATTGCGGAATACCAAGAAGCTATCAGGCTTGCCCCCACGCAACCGGGATTGCATGAGGAACTCGGGTCGGAGTACAGCAGTGCAGCAAAGCCCCAGGAAGCGGAAGCCGCGTTTCAGCGCGAATTGGAAATTAATCCGCACAATGTGCTTGCGCGCTATAAGCTTGGCGTATTGGCCATCGCACAGAGCGACGGTGCCCGTGCCAAGGAGTTCATTGAAGGGGCGCTTAAAGAAAAGCCAGGACTGCGACATGCGGATTATAACCTTGGACGCGCGGAGATGCTTTTGGGACAGGATGGAGACGCGTTGAAGCATTTGCAGCAAGCGACTTCCACTGAGACCGATCCCGAGGTTGTCCAGCAGGCTTGGTTTCAATTGGGCATCGTCTATCGACGTCTGCATCGAATGCCTGAAGCGCAGCAAGCAATCGCTACTTTTCAACGGTTGAAGAATGAACAAGCGGAGAAATCACAAGCGCACATGAAGAAAATCAAAGGCCGGCAAGACCCGGAGGTTGCGCAACCTACCGAGACGGAGGCAACTCCGCAATAATCCAGCAATACGGGTGGGAGAAACTGGCATGAATGGCTTGAATTCATTGCGACTGGTTTGTCTTGCATACGCAGCGATTTCGCTGCAGGCCTCCGCGACTGCTTTGCCGCAACAGCCTTCGGGTGCCCGGATTGAAGTCGTCGAGTCGATCGAAAATCAAGCGCCGCTGGTCACAAAGCCGCCTCTCCAATTCGGGAGTTCACAATCCTCCGCGCTTACCATTCGCGTGGATGCCTCCATTCAATATCAGGTCATAGACGGATTTGGAGCGTCGCTGACGGATTCGTCGGCTTGGCTGATTGACCGTAAGCTTACGGCGGAGCAGCGGAAAGATCTGCTCCAGACTTTGTTTGATCCAAAGAAGGGAATTGGACTGAGCATTTTGCGGCAGCCGATGGGCGCCAGCGACTTTGCATTGACGGATTACAGCTACGATGATGTTGCAACAAGTGAGAAGGATCTGAAACTTGAGAAATTTTCCATCGAGCACGATCGCGCGTACATCATTCCGTTGCTGAAAGAGGCGCTAGCTCTCAACCCTAACCTTAAGATCATCGCTTCTCCGTGGAGCCCGCCGGGTTGGATGAAGACCTCGCAATCCATGATCTACGGAGCCTTGCTTCCGGAAGCGTATCCTGCATTTGCCAAATATTTTGTGAAGTACGTCAATGCTTACGCGGAAGCCAGCGTTCCGATTTATGCCATTACGATGCAAAACGAGCCGCTGAACATTCCCGGAAATTATCCGGGAATGGGCATGACCGCTATCGAGCAGGCTGCGTTTCTCCGAGAGAATCTCGGTCCGGCATTGCGAGAAGCAGGGCTGAAGACCAAAGTGTTTGTGTTCGATCACAATTGGGACGTGATCGAGTACCCGATTCAAGTTTTGAACGACTCGAAAGCCGCAGCTTACGCCGCCGGAATCGCGACTCACTGTTACGGAGGAGTGGCTACCGCGCAAACAGAATTGCACGAGCGCTTTCCCGACAAAGAGATCTGGATGACGGAGTGTTCCGGAGGCGATTGGCAGAAAGGCAATCTGCTTGAACAGCAAGCGCGGCTGATCATCAACTCGACGCGCAACTGGGCCAAGACCGTGGTGCTGTGGAACATGGCTCTGGACCAAAACCATGAGCCGTTTCTTGGAGGATGCACCAACTGTCGAGGAGTGGTGACGGTGAACCACTCTGCTTCACCCGCGCAAATTGTGCGCACCGTAGATTTCACCGCGCTTGCACACGCGAGCAAGTTTCTGCGGCCGGGAGCGCGTCGCATCGCTTCGAATTCGTTCGACCAAGGTAGCCTCGAAGATGTCGCGTTCCAGAACCCGGACGGTTCCGTTGTGCTGCTGGTTCTGAACAGCAGCGGCTCGCCCCTTTCATTTAACATTGCATGGAAGGGCGAATTTGCATCCTATAAATTGCCCGCCAGCGCCGTAGCCACTTTTACGTGGCGCGTTGCACCGGCAAAATAGAAAGCATGCAGAATACCGGCGGGAAGCATTGACGAGACGGAAGAACTTGCCTCAACCACTGAGTTTCCTTACATCGCGCGTCTCGGCACTCATCGCGTTGAATCTTCTGTGTGTGGTCGTTCCTACGTTCCCGCAGGAAAACCCTCAGGCTGCCAGTCACGCTACCAATCAGGCAGGAAGGTTCGTTGATATCACTGGCAAGAGCGGAATTGATTTTCAATATCAGGCTTCACACACGACAAAAAAATACCTTTTGGAAACGATGGGCCCCGGCGTCGCGCTCTTGGATTATGACAACGACGGGCGGCTCGACATTTTTGTGGTGAATGGAGCACCGCTCGCTGATCCCATGCGCAAAGGCGCTATCCCGCAAAAAAGTGGCCCCAAATACTGGAATCGGCTTTATCACCAGAAGAAAGACGGAACCTTCGAGGATGTGACGGAGAAAGCCGGGCTGCAAGGAGCAGGCTACGGCATGGGCGTCGCTGTCGGGGACTATGACAATGATGGATTTGAAGACTTATATGTGACCGCCTATGGCGGCAACAAGCTCTATCACAACAATGGAGACGGAACGTTTAGCGACGTGACAGAGAAAGCCGGCGTTAGCGGAAGTGGATGGTCCACGAGCGCGATTTGGGTGGATTTGGACAATGACGGCTTACTGGATCTCGTCGTTCTCAGATATTTGCAATGGGATTTCGACGACGTTTGGTGCGGCGAGCATAAAGAAGGCTACCGTGCGTATTGTCACCCGGACTACTTCAAGCCGATTGCACCGCTGGTGTTTCACAACGACGGCAACGGACACTTTACGGAAGTCTCCGAGAAGATCGGCATGGGAAAACCGGGCAAAGGCCTCGGCGCCGCGATTGCGGATTATGATCAGGACGGCAAGGTGGATTTATTTATTGCGAACGATTCGACGCTGGAATTTCTCTATCACAACAAAGGTGGCGGAACGTTTGAAGAGGTAGGGCTACTCTCGCAGGTGGCTGTTGATGGGGATGGCAGGACCTACGCCGGGATGGGTGTGGATTTTGCCGACTACAACAATGACGGCCTGGCCGACATTGTTGTTGCCAATCTCGCCAATCAACGGTATGCGCTTTACAAGAACGACGGCGATGGAGTTTTTTCTTACGCGACGATCAGTTCGGGGCTGGGCCAAATATCGATGCCCCATTCCGGTTGGGGGACTCGTTTCTTCGATTTCGATAATGATGGTTGGAAAGATTTGCTCATCGCGCAGGGGCACGACCTCGATACGGTTGAGTTGACGTCGCCTAATCTTCGCTATCGTGAGCCGATGATTCTGGCGCGTAATACAGGAAAAGGTTTCGTGGATGTGTCGGTGGATTCCGGGAATGTATTTCAGCAACCGTGGGTCGCGCGCGGACTTGCTATCGGTGACATTGACAACGATGGACGCATCGATGCGGTCGTTACAACAAACGATGGCGCGATTCACATTCTGC
>JACXTT010003151.1_pt1 | contig 25688 bp, 23 predicted proteins | sample 9270951 | NCBI WGS metagenome assembly JACXTT01 (sample SAMN15532306, study PRJNA645909) | rock metagenome | isolation source: weathered quartz diorite | place: Puerto Rico | collected 2017-06-21
CCTTGCCCTGCAACAATGCCGATAGAGCACTTTTGGGTACAGGAGCGCCACCATGCCAGACACGCAGCACAGCCTGATCGCCTTTTGTCGAGACGGCAACCGGGTGTGTCCGCTGCCGCAGCACTGGAACACGCTGTTTGAGATGCTGCCCCACCGACGCCGCACTGCGCTGGGCTGGGAGCCGGCCTTGCCCTTGATACTGCAAGACTGGGACAGCACACCTGCAGCGCTCAAGGCCTTGCGCCTGGCCGAACACATCGAGTGGGCAGCGGCAAACGGCGCATTGGATGCCGTCTCCAGCTACCTGCGAGGCCTGCCGGAAAGCGGCTGGCTGCACAGCTGATGCGCGGTGTGCTGGGCTACTGGCGTGCGGGTAGAGGGCATCACACCTTGGGGTGGCCAGCCGTCACTTTGGGGCTCAGCGACTTGGCGTAGGTTGGTGGTCGGCGTTGCGGGCTGGCTTGCTCGTAGGCGTAGGCCATGGCAATCAGCGTGCGCTCGGACCAGGCGGTGCCCACAAATGACAGGCCACAGGGCAGGCCCTGCACCTGGCCGCAGGGCACCGTGATGTGCGGGTAGCCGGCTACAGCGGCGGCCGTGGTGAAGCTTGCGCCCGAGGCATCGCCGTTGACGAAATCGGTCAGCCAAGCCGGGCCACACGTTGGCGCAATCAGTGCGTCCAACTGATGCGCCTTCAGTACGTGGTCGATACCCTCTTCGCGCGCATAGCGGTGGTTGGTAGCCAGTGCCTCCAGGTACTCGGCGCTGTCCAGCCCGGCCTTGGTCTGTGCGTTGACAAAATGCTCCTGGCCAAAAAAAGGCATCTCTTGCGCCTGGTGCAATTTGTTGAAGGCAATGATGTCAGCCAAGGACTTTATCGGGCTGCTGGGTCCGTACTCGGCCAGATAGGCCGCCATGTCGGCCTTGAGTTCATACAGCAAGACCGTGAGTTCCGTGTCGGCATACTTGGCGGTGTTGGGCAATTCGGCCACGTCGACCAGCGTAGCGCCTTGCGCCTTGAGCACCACAAGCTGTGACTCCACCAGCGCCGCAACGGGCTCACCGCAGGCAGCCATCACCGAGCGCACCACGCCCAAGCGCTTGCCGCGCAGCCCGTTGGGGTCCAGCGACCGTGTGTAGTCGGCCTTTTTCTGGTCGGCTAGGGTGGTTGCCGCATCGCGGCTGTCAGAGCCTGCTAGCACGGTCAACAGCGCAGCGGCGTCAGCCACCGTGCGGGCCATGGGCCCGGCCGTGTCTTGCGAATGGGCGATTGGAATAATGCCGCTGCGACTGACCAGGCCCAGGGTGGGTTTGATGCCCACCAGGCCAGCAATAGACGCTGGTGAGGTGATGGAACCATCGGTCTCACTACCCACCGCCAGGGCTGCCAGGCTGGCCGCCATGCTGGAGCCGGAACCCGAACTGGAGCCGCTGGTATTGCGATCCAGCGCATAGGGGTTCAGCGTCAGCCCGCCGCGTGCGCTCCATCCGCTGGTGGAGCGGGTGGAGCGCAGATTGGCCCATTCCGACAAATTGGTCTTGCCCAGAATAACCGCGCCTGCTGCGCGCAGGCGTTGCACCAGCGCTGCGTCACGCGGTGGCTTGATACCGACCAGGGCCAAGGACCCAGCCGTGGTTTGCATGGCGTCGGCCGTGGCGATGTTGTCCTTGAGCAGGACCGGGATGCCATGCAGGGGGCCACGCGGTCCTTTGGCGCGGCGTTCAACGTCCAATGCCGCGGCAATGGCTGGCGCGTCCGGGTTGAGTTCGATAATGGCGTTCAGGCGTGGCCCGGCCTTGTCCAGCGCCGCAATGCGCGCCAGGTACAGGCGTACCAACTGCTGAGCCGTGGTCTTTCCCGCCGTCATGGCTGCTTGCAGTTGCGCGACGGTCTTTTCCACCACGTCGAATGCTGCAGTGGGTGTTGCGGGCGTTGCGTTGGCTGCCAAGCTGGAACCTCCTGTGAGTGCCATCCATTCCACAAAATCGCGTCTTTTCATTGTTTCTTTCTTGGCGTCTATACGGGTCCGCTGTTCCAGATGTGCGATGTTTTCTTGACCAGCTTGGGGTGTGCCATGGCGTGCAAGGATTCCAGCGTGGACAGGGCGAACAATACATTGGACGGAAACCCCTCGCGGGGCGCACCGCGTTTGTACACCAGCAACTCGTCCATCAACTCCTGGAACTCCGGGTTGCCCCAGAAGAGCTTGAGCTTTGCGCCAATGGCAGGAAAGGCCTCATTGACCAGTTTGAAGTCTCCGATGTTTTCAATCATTGCGCATCTCCAAAACCGCCGGCGGTACCGCATTTTGAACCAGATTGCCGCAAACGTCGTTGCGGCATGGTGTCGCCTGGGTAAAGTAGCCGCTCAGTGTGGCTGGCGCAGCGCGGTCAGTGCCTTGCGCGGTTGCGAGCTGGCAACCGCCTGGCGCATGGCCCGCAGAAAATCCTGCACCTCGGTGCTGGGTCGTACGGGCTCCTTCCAGTATTCGCTGCAGTCGGACTTGCGCCCCAAGAGCTTCATATTGACCAGCTCGCGGCGCAGCGTGGCCTGGTCGCCAAAGGTGTGGTGTGCGTTGAGCACCTGGTTCACGTCTTTTTCTGTGTACTTGCGGCGCACCGCAAACTGCGTCCACATCCACCACATCGCCATCTGTTGCACGCTGAGTTTGTTGGGCAGCCGGACCAGACGGCCCGCGCTGTCAAACTGCATCAGTGTCTTGCGCACGGTTGGCGTCAGCGTGCCCAGTTCAAGCGGTAGGTCGCTGACGGGTTCTTCCACCCGCGTGGGTGCCGCTGCTGGCTCCAGTGGCGCGGCCTGGGCCGTCGCGGCTCGGAGCGCCTGGTAGTTGCGCTGCCCGGCGGCGCGGCTCAGCACATTGAGCAACTCCAGGTGCGAGGGCGGCGCTTTGCCTTGCGCATGGCGCGCGTCCAACTGGGTTTTGAGATGCTTCGCAAAGGAAGAGAGGTCCGCAATGGACAGGGGTAAAAGCAGTCGAGTCATCAAGATTCCTCGTGCGCCATCAACTCAGGTACTGAGTGCTGGGGTTGCCTTTGCAGCGTTGGCACACAAAAAATATTGAATGCTTGCTGAACTACGATCTATCGACAGGTTTAGCGTGAGCACGGGGCTCTGGCAACGCCTGGGTGAACTGTGGACCCTGGCTTGATTGTAACCACGCGCCCGCAGCATGACGACCGGGGGTGGCAGAGACCCAACACAAGGCACACTAAACTCGCAGCGTGACACACCACACACCATGAATACAGCCGCCGCACTCGAACATGCCATGGCCCAGGCCATTGCCGCCTTCAATGGCGGGCGGGCGGACATGGCCGCAGACATTTGCCACACCCTGCTGCGCCAGGATGCAGCCTGCGCACCGGCGCACCAGTTGCTGGCCGTGCTGCACCTGGGGCAGCGCCAGTCGGCTGCGGCTTACCACCATATTTGCCAGTGCCTGCAGCAGCGCCCGGACCACGCGGCCTCACTGAGGATTGCCCAGCAGGTGGCCCACGCGAATCTGGAGTATGGCTTGGCGTTGCAGCACGCGCGCCAGTGGGAGCAGGCGCGCGACGCCTTGCGGCGTTGCCTGCATCTGGACCCCCAGCAGGCCGATGCCTGGTTCACGCTGGGTCTGGTGCTGCAAGACCTGCGCGCATGGACGCAGGCAGCGGATGCCTTTGGCAAGGTGCTGACCTTACGGCCGGACCATGCCGAGGCAGCCGTCAATCTGGGTATCGTGCTGCAAGACGCCGGTGCCGTGGGCGACGCCATCCAGGCGTATCGCACAGCCTACCGCCTGCGTCCTGATACCCTGGGGCGCATCGCCCATGCACTGACGGCCAGCAGCCATGGCCGCATGTTCTTGGACACGGCGGCGCTGCGCCGGTTACTGGCTGCCTGAGTTGCGCAGCTTGGCGCGAAAGCGTTTGCGGTAGACCCCCGGCGTTTGCAGTACCTCTTTGACCAAGGCGGTATAGCGCGTGGCCTTGTCGTCAGACAGGGTCTGGCACACCAGGTTCAAGCCCACGCGTGGCACCGGAAAACACTGCGCCACCGGCGTGCCCTTGGGCAGCAAGCCGCAGAAGTCGGGTTGCGTCCACATGGCCGGAAAATTGATGCCCGCATCGGTAAAGCGGTCGGCACTGACCAGGCCCGTCAGGGTGCGAAACGGCAAGTCTTCGCGGTTGACCGGGTGGGTGGCAAACAGCGACCAACCGCTTTCAAGTTCAATGGTCCAAAAGCTGTTGAATTTGATGGCATTGGAGTGGCCGTCGTGAAACGGCGCGCCGGCCATTTGCGCGGCTACATGAAAGCTCAAGGGCGCCTGCGGGTGCTCGTCCACGGCCAGCGGCGGCAGGTCCCAGTCCCAGGTGAAGACGCCATGTTCCACCTGCACATCGCAAGGCAGCAAAACCATGAAGCCGTACGCCATGGCATCGACAAAAGGCGGGCACTGTTTGACGGTGCGAATGTCACGCCCATGCCATTCGGAAAACGCCTTGGCAGGCATGGCGCGCAACCAGTCTGGCAGGGCTTGCCGGGCTGCGATGGGCTGCGGCAGCAGGCCAGCCAGTGCGGGGTCACAACGCAGGATGATATTCATCTGCCGCAGTGTAGCCTTGCACCGCAGGCATGCGGCCAGAGCCCCATTCAGTGGGCCGCGTTTTTGACAAACTCCGTGGTATAGGTCTTGGCCAGGTCTACCGTCTTGCCTTTGACGTTCCTGGAAGAAACCGACATCACCTGCAAGACCGTCTCCGGCCCACCGGCCGGCATGAGGCCATCTGGCGTGAACATGGTTTTGCCGTCGGCAAGGGCCTTGGTGTAGGCCAACTTGTCGCCCGCATAAAATTCTGGCGGCATTTTGTCGACAACCTCGGCAGCGCTGTGGGTGTTGATGAATTGCAGTGCTTTGATAAAGGCATTGACCAGTTTTTGCACCGTGGGCTTGTGCTTGGCCACCCATTCGGTCGCCATATAGAGCGAAGCCGCCGGGTAGGTTCCGCCCAAAGCCTGTTGGGTCGTCTCGACGGAGCGCAGGTCAACGAGTATGCGCGCTACATTCGCCGTCAGCAGCCGGGAGACCGTAGGCTCGCTGGTCATGCCAGCCTGGATCTTGTCTTGTTGCATCGCAGCAATGAAGGTCGTACCGGCCTCCACTGGCAGTGTCGTGGCGTCGCTCATCGCCACGCCGGATTTGACCATCAGGTACTGGCTCAGAAAATTGGTAGAAGAACCCAGGCCCGTCACCCCCAGGCGCTTGCCGCGCAAGTCGGCCACGCTTTTGATGGAGGGGTGCCGGTTGGAAACCACCAGCACCTCGCCCGGGGCCTGGCTCAGCTGAACCACGGATAGCACCTGCTTGCCCTTGGTCTGCAAATTCACGCAGTGGTCATAGAAGCCCACCACGCCCTGAACGGCGCCGGCCAGCATTTCACTCTCTGCATTGACGCCGGAAGCCTCGTTCAGCAGCTCAACCTCCAGGCCTTGCTCCTTGAAATAGCCCAGGCGTTCGGCGAGTTTTGCGGGCAGGTAAATCTGCTTTTCGAAGCCGCCCACCATCAGCGTCACCTTGTCGGCTGCCACGGCACTGGCGCCCATGGCCATAGCAGCGCACAGGGCCAGGGCTTGGAGAAGGCAGCGGTAGGGCATGAAATATTCCGGACGGAGGCAAGGAAAAAAGTTTATACCGCATTGGACCTCATTGATAATGCCCGCACAACACCGTGTATCCCACACATGGGCCACAACGGCACGCATTACCTGCTATGAGAATTCTGGTCGTTGAAGACAATATTGAACTGGCGCAATGGCTGGTTCGCACGCTGCGCAAAGAGCAGTACACGGTGGACAGCATGGACAACGGCCTGGACGCCGATTTCGCGCTGAAATCAGAAACCTACAACCTGGTCATTCTGGATTTGGCGCTGCCAAAGCTCGATGGCCGAGAAGTATTGCGACGCCTGCGCGCACGGGGTGACGCCACGCCGGTGTTGGTGCTGACCGCCAACAACTCGGTGCAAAGCCGCGTCAGTGAGCTGGACCAGGGGGCGGACGACTACCTGGCCAAGCCGTTTGACATTGAAGAATTGGAAGCCCGCATTCGCGTGCTGCTGCGCCGGTTTGCCGGGCAGGCCGATCCGGTGCTGTGGTGTGGCGATCTGCGGTTTGACACCAACTCCCGGGAGTTTCAAATTGCCCGTGTGGCACTGGCGTTGACGCCGCGCGAGCGCGCGGTGCTGGAGCTGCTGATGCGCAAGCTGGGCAGCACGGTGACCAAGCACGCCCTGGCGCAAAGTGTGTTCTCGCTGGACGACGAGGCCTCGACCGATGCCATCGAAGTCTATGTGCACCGGCTGCGCAAAAAGCTGGAGCACAGCACCGCAAAGATCATGACATTGCGCGGTCTGGGTTATCTGTTGCGCCAGGAAGCGGATGCAAGCTAGCCTGCGTCGTCAACTGCTGGCCTGGGTTCTGTTCCCATTGGTTGGGGCCGTTGCCGTGGACGCCTGGTTGAGTTTCAATACTGCGGTGGATGCGGCCTCCGAAGTGCAGGACCGGTTACTGTTGGGTTCTGCGCGGATGATCGCCGAGCAAATCAGTTTTGAAGATGGCTCGTTTCAACACCAGATACCGCCGGCGGCGCTGGAGTTGTTCCAGTCCGAAGAATCGGACCGCATTTTCTACCGTGTCACCACCGGCAGTGGGCAACTGCTGTCTGGCTATGCGGACCTGCCGAACCCGGTGCGCGGCCTGGTTGCCGAAACACCGTATTTTTTCTTCACGGTCATGCGTGACAAGCCCGTGCGGGTGGTGGCCATGTTGCAATCCGTCATCGGCAACCCGTCGGCTCTGCCGGTGACGGTCGAGGTAGCGCAAACCACCAACGCGCACACCCGCCTGACCAACCGGCTGTGGCTGCAGTCGCTGAAGCAGCAACTGTTGATTCTGGCCTTGGTCAGCGTGTTCATCATGTTCGGTTTGAACCGGGGCTTGGCGCCCTTGCGGGCCCTGCGCAATCTGCTGAACGCGCGCGCGCCCGGTACCCTGCAGCCGGTGGTGTTTACCAGCATGCCGGCCGAATTGACGCCGTTGGTCGATGCGTTGAACGACTATATTCGGCGCCTGGAGGCGCATGCCAACGCACAAAACGTGTTCATTCAAAACGCGGCCCACCAGTTGCGAACGCCATTGGCCGTGCTGACCACCCAGATCAGCGACGCGCAGCGCGCCGACAGTGATGCCAGCCGCCGTGCTTCGCTGGCCGCAGCACGGCAGACTTTGCTGCATGCCGTGCGCCTGGTCAATCAGTTGTTGATGCTCTCAGCGGCCGATGCGCTGCAGCCATGGTCTGATGACGATGTGAGCACCCATTGCAATCTGGCGGCCATTGTGCAGGCGGCATTGGAAAACCTGGCGGCGCAGGCCCACGCCAAGCACATAGACCTGGGCTTCGAGAGCGGCGGCCCGCTACCTCTGGTGCAGGCCCGTGCCGTGGCGGTGCGCGAAATTGTGATGAATCTGGTGGACAACGCCATACGCTATACCCCCCAAGCGGGGGTTGTGACCGTGCGCATAGCCACCACCGCCAGCAAGGCCACTTTGGAGGTGGAAGACAGCGGCATTGGCATTCCCCCCAGCAGTTGGGAGCGTGTGTTCGAGCGCTTCTACCGCATCGACGACCGCAACACCGACGGCAGCGGCTTGGGGTTGGCCATCGTTCGCGAATTTGCCGCCAAGGCTGGGGCTCGCGTCTGGTTGGCAACACCCAAAACGGGCGCCGGTTTGTTGGTCAGCGTGGAATTTCCTTTGTGGGATTCCCATGAGGGCCCCAGCGCGGATTGCAGTTCTACGGGGAAACGAGCATGATGGGGGTGTGCCAAGTGCGTTAAGGTGCCATACCAACGGGAGCTACTTGTGTTCCAGGGAGCATGCACATGAAATTGCGCCATCGAATCCTTGTCATCATTGCGGCCGCACTGTGTGGCATTGTGCTGACCAGCGCCTTTGGCCTGTACGCCTTGCGCCAGAACCTGTATGAGGCCCGACAAGGCGAAATCCACAAAGTAGCCGTGTTGAGCCGCGGCGTGTTGGAGCGCTACCAGAAGCTGGAAGCCAGTGGCAAGATCAGCCGCGAGGAGGCGCAAAGCAAGGCAAAGGAGGCGCTCTCGGGCCTGGTGCACGATGACGACTACATCTTTGTGCGCACCATGGACAACATCATGTTGGTCCATGCCGACCAAAGCCGCATTGGCAAGGTCGACAAGGGTTCCAAAACGCCAGATGGCCGCATGACCTCGGACATCTATGGGGCTGGTTTGGCAAAAGCTGACCGCGTCTACATGATTGCCTATGTGCCGCGCCCGGGCGATGCTTCCAAAACCCCGGTACCCAAGTTGTTGGGCGCCATCCGCTTTGAGCCGTGGGACTGGGTTGTCGGCCACGGTGTTTTTATTGACGACCTGGATGCCACCTTTTTGTCCTATGCCTACAAATACGTCGCCATGGGCGGTGGGCTGATGCTGCTGGTGGGTGCCTTGGGTGCGCTGCTGTACCGATCGATACAGCAGCAGTTGGGTGGCGAGCCACAGTACGCGGCCGAAGTGGTCAACCAGATCGCATCGGGCGATTTGGGTCATACGATAGCTGTCAACGGGCCTGACTCCAGCTTGCTGGCATCCATGGAACGCATGCGTTCCAGCCTGCGCAAAATTGTGAACGATGTCAGCGATGGGGCCGAATCCATTCAACTGGCGACGGCCGAGGTGGCCAATGGCAACCTGGACCTGTCCAACCGGACGGAGCAGGCGGCGGCCACGGTGGAGCAAACGTCCGCCTCCATGCAGCAATTGGCGGACAATGTGCACCAAAGCGTGGATGCCGCCCGGCAGGCCAACCAGACCGCGCAAGATGCGTCGCGGGTCGCCAGCGACGGCGGCGAGGTCGTGGCCAAGGTGGTGACAACCATGGGGGAAATCAGCGCGTCGTCGCGCAAGATCAATGACATCATCAGCGTGATTGATGGCATAGCGTTCCAGACCAACATCCTGGCCTTGAATGCCGCCGTGGAAGCCGCCCGCGCCGGCGAGCAGGGGCGTGGCTTCGCGGTTGTTGCGGCCGAGGTACGGTCACTGTCCCAGCGCAGCGCGCAAGCTGCCAATGAAATCAAGGCGCTCATCAACAGCTCGGTGGCCAATGTGGAAAGCGGCTCGTCGCTGGTTCAGCAGGCGGGCAGCACCATGCAGGAGATTGTGGGCGCGGTGCAGCGTGTGAGCGGCATGATTGCCGAAATCTCTACGTCTGCCGCGCAGCAGAGCTCGTCCATCAACGAGATCGTCAGTGCGGTTTCGCATATGGATCAGATGACCCAGCAAAACGCCGCACTGGTGGAAGAGGGCGCCGCCGCGGCCGCCAGCCTTAAGGAACAAGCCCAGGGTTTGACCGATACGATTGGATTCTTCCGCTTGAACTAGGGCCCGTTCACCTTCGGTCGAATGCCAGGTGTCGCAAGATCAGGAATGGTCGGCGCCGCGCTTGAGCAACTTGTCGTCCATCAGCCGAAGCACTGTGGGCCAATGGGTAGATATATAGTTGACCACTGCCTGCGCGCTGGGAAACCGCTTGTCGGGGCTCTTGTCCATGGTTCGGTCCAGCAACTGCTGAAACTCGGCATGTTTCGCCTCGAACCGGGGTGGCGGCGCATGGATGTGCTGGTACAGCAAGGACTCCATGGAGTCCGCAACATAGGGCCGCTTGGCGGTCACCATTTCATAGAATATCGCACCCAGGCTGTAAATATCGCTGGCCGCGCTGACCGGTCGGCCAGCGGCTTGCTCAGGGCTCATGTAATAGGGTGAGCCTACGATATCGCCATGCTGTGTCTGCTCCAGGTTTTGGCGGGTGTGCTTGGCAACGCCAAAGTCAATCAGCGCCACACTGCCGTCAGCGCGCAGCATCAGATTGTCGGGTTTGACATCCCGATGAACGATACCCAGTGCATGGATTTGGGACAGCGCCAGTGCCACTTGCAGGGCGATGACCAGTGACTCGAACGGCGACAAGCCAGAAGCCATGCGCTGGCGAATGTCCCCATGCGAAAAATATTCCATCGAAATGAAGGCGTGCGTGTCGGTAAAACCGTGGTCAAAAATGCGCGCCACATTGCCATGGTCAATTTGCTCCAGCAGCGCATATTCTTGAATAAAGCGGTGCAGCAGGCTGGCGTCCTGGTTGATGCGGGTGTCCAGCAACTTGAGCGCGATTTCTGCGCCATCGCGTTCGCGCACGGCCAAAAATACTTCAGACATACCGCCGCCACCCAAGCGGCGCAGCAGACGGTAGCCCTTGATGTGTACCGGGCCTGATGCTGCAGGGTCTTCAGTCGGTGCGACCTTGTCCAGCGCTTGAATCCGTTTGATGCGGGCCGTAACGGCGTCCAGCACCTCGTCGCGTGAAAATGGCTTGCCCAGGTAGTCGTCGGCGCCCAGGTTCATGCCGCGGCGCCGGTCCATTCGGTCGGTACGGGCCGTGATGAAGATAAATGGAATGGCAGCCGTGGCTGGGTCTGCGCGCAAGGCCTCCAACAGGCCATAGCCGTCCAGCACAGGCATCATCACGTCCGACAGGATCAGGTCGGGTAGCTCCAGCCGCGCCAAGGTCAGCCCCGTTTGCCCATCATTGGCTTCCAGCAAATCGTAGCCTTCCAGGCGCAGCATACGTACCAGGTTGTCGCGAATGCCGGCTTCGTCTTCAACGATCAGGATTTTCAAACCCATTCCCCTGTGTGCGAACTGCTGACTGGATCCACCGTTGGTGTGCAAAGGATGTGCAACTATATCGCCGATTGCACACCAATTGGTGTCAACCTTCAAGCGGTGATGCCAGCCTGGTCCAGAAGCTCACGCACCAACTCCAGCCGCAGCAGGGGGTTGTCCAACGCCATCAGCTGTTGCTTGATGGCTGGGGGCCATTGCAACAGCTCGCACCAGCGGTTGGCTACCCAGCCGCAGTCATCAAGGGCATAGGGTGTGGCAAAAGGCATGTCATCCGTTGCTACGCCTTGGGCTTGCAGCTTGTGAATGATGGTTTCAAGACCTGTTGCTGCGGCCTGCAGATCGGCAGGGATGGTGACCTTCGTGTCGGGCGCCAGCAACTCTGCGTCAGCCACCCAGAGGCCATGCTTGAGCTTTTCGGGGCGCGCGATGCGGATGCGTTGCGTGCCCAGGCACTGCACGACAATCAAGCCTGGCTGGGGCCGTGACAATGACGTGATGGTAGCCAGCGTGCCAACCTGTTCAAAGGCCTCCCGCGCAAAGGCATCGCCGCTGGGTTGCCGGACTTCGGCCCCCTCGGTCAGGGCTACCACCCCAAAAGGCGTGCCGTTCTTGTGGCACTTGCCAATCATGTCCAGGTAGCGAACTTCGAAAATGCGCAGTGGAAGCAGGCCGCCAGGAAAGAGAACCGTGTTCAATGGGAACAGCGGGAGCGATTGGAGTGTGAGCGGCTCGGGCATGGAGGCCATGGTAGCCAAACTTGTGCAATGCGTCTGCCATGCACACATTGAAAAAGGGTTTGTTACCACATCATGGTAACAAACCCTTTATGCATTGGTGCCGGAGAGATGAATCGAACACCCGACCTTCTCATTACGAATGAGCTGCTCTACCGACTGAGCTACACCGGCTGGTAAGCCTTCGATTATATCGCGATCTGCAGTGCTCAGCCTTCCAGGTGGTAGCGGGTTACGCGCTCCACCTCGTTCTTGGAGCCCAGTACCACGCTGACGCGCTCGTGCAACTTGGTGGGCTCAATGTCCAGGATGCGGGTCTTGCAGTTGGTGGCGGCGCCACCCGCTTGCTCCACGATCCAGGCCATGGGATTGGCTTCGTACATCAGGCGCAGCTTGCCCAGTTTTTCGGGTTCGCGCTTGTCCCAGGGGTACATGAACACGCCGCCACGGGTCAGGATGCGGTGCACGTCGGCGACCATGCTGGCGATCCAGCGCATGTTGAAGTCTTTACCGCGCACGCCATCGCGCCCTTGCAGGCATTCGTCGATATAGCGCTTTACCGGGGCGTCCCAGTGGCGCATATTGCTCATATTGATGGCAAATTCCTTGGTGTCCTCGGGGATGCGCATGTTTTCCTGCGTCAGCACAAAGGAGCCTTGCTCACGGTCCAGTGTAAACATCGCAACGCCGTCACCCACGGTCAGCACCAGTGTGGTTTGCGGGCCATAGATGCAATAGCCAGCGGCCACTTGCTTGCAACCAGCTTGCAAGAAGTCTTGCTCGGACACGCCCACGCCCTCGGGCTTTTTCAGCACGCTGAAAATGGTGCCGATGCTGACATTGACGTCGATGTTGCTGGAGCCGTCCAGTGGGTCGAACAGCAGCAGGTATTCGCCTTGCGGGTAGCGGTTGGGCACCAGGTAGATGCCTTCCATTTCTTCGGACGCCATGGCCGCCAGGTGGCCGCCCCACTCGTTGGCTTCGATCAACACCTCATTGGCGATGATGTCGAGTTTTTTCTGGATCTCGCCTTGGACGTTTTCACTGTCCGTGGCGCCCAGCACGCCGCCTAAAGCGCCTTTGTTGACGGCCTGGCTGATGCTCTTGCAGGCGCGCGCCACAACTTCAAGCAGCAGGCGCAATTGCGATGGAATGGAACCGTCTACCCGCTGTTGCTCCACCAGGTAGCGGGTCAGGGAAATTTTGGCCGCCATGTTCAGTCCGCCAGCGCGCGGTCAATGACCTCACGCACGTCGTTGCTCAAGTCTGACTTGGCGGACACGCGCGACAAGGCTTCGCGTGCTGCACTGCGGTAGGGTTCGGCCAGGCGCTTCCAGCGGTCCAGCGCACGCGCCAGGCGAGATGCCACTTGCGGGTTGATGCCGTCCAGCTCCACAACGCGCTCGCTCCAGAACACATAGCCTGCGGCATCGGCACGGTGGAATCCGCCCGGGTTGGCATTGCAGTAGCTGAAGATGACGCTGCGGGCCCGATTGGGGTTGCGCACGTTGAAGTCGGGGTGGGCCATCAACTGGCGCACCGCTGGTAGTACCTGGCCGCCACGGTCTGGTGCACCGGCCTGCAGCGCAAACCACTTGTCCAGCACCAGGTCCTCGTGTTTGAACAGCGCATGAAAACGCGCCAGCGCAGGCGCCGCCAGATGGTGGCCACTGCCGACCAAGGCCTGCAGGGCGTTGGCGCGGTCGGTCATGTTGCCTGCATCTTTGAAGCGCTGCAGGGCCTTGCCGGGCCAGACGGGGTCACCACTCTGGGTGGCGGCCAGGCATAGGTTGCACAGGGCCAGGCCGGTCAGCGCGCGCCGACCCGCGGAGGCTGCGTTCGGGCTGTAGGCGCCGGTGTCCTGGTGTGTGGCATAGGCCCATTCCCAATCTGCTTGCAAGGCCACGGCGAGTTGCATGCGCATGGCTTCACGCACGGCATGGATACGCTGTGGATCGACCACCTGCAGTTGTTCGGCAATATAGGTTTCCGACGGCAGCGTCAGCACCAGCTCCTTGAACGCGGCGTCCAATTGGGGGTGGCGCAGTACGTTGCGCATGGCATCCAGATAGGCTGTGTTCAGCACGCCGGTTACCACTGCTTGGGCGGTGTCGTTGATGGCGTGGATGGCGCTGCGCAGTGCCAGGCGTTGGCCAGCTTCCCAGCGGTTGAAGGGGTCCGGGTCGTTGGCCAGCAGTGCCAGCAATTGGACATCGCTGAAATCAAAGTCCAGCACCACGGGCGCCGAGAAGCCGCGCAGGATGGATGGAACCGGCTCTTCGGCGATATTGGTGAAGGTGATGCTGGCTGTGTCGCCGGTCATCACAAACAAGTGGTTGCTGGCAACGTCCGTGCGGCCCTGAACAGTCAGTGGCAGCGGCTTGCCACTGTTGCTGCCCAACAGGCCCATCAGCACCGGGATTACGAAGGCCTGCTTGTGCGGCTGGTTGGCCGTGGGTGCGCAGCTTTGGCTGAATTGCAGCGTATAGGTCTTGGCCTCTGCGTCATAGCTGCCATGGGCCTTGAGGTGTGGCGTGCCGGCCTGGCTGTACCACAGCTTGAATTGCGGCAGCAGCATGGCCAGGCTGGAGTTGGGGTTGGCGTCGGCCATGCTTTGCGCAAAGTCGTCACAGGTCACGGCCTGGCCATCAAAGCGCTCGAAGTACAGCTTCATGCCCTTGGCAAAGCCATCGCGGCCCACCAGGGTCTGCATCATGCGCACAACTTCGGCACCTTTTTCATAAATGGTGACGGTGTAGAAGTTGTTGATCTCGATGTAGCTGTCGGGGCGCACCGGGTGGGCCATGGGGCCGGCATCTTCCGGGAACTGGGCGGTGCGCAGCACGCGCACGTCTTCAATGCGCTTGACGGCGCGGGCGGATGCCTCGCCGCTCATGTCCTGGCTGAACTCCTGGTCGCGGAAAACGGTCAGGCCTTCCTTCAGGCTCAGCTGGAACCAGTCGCGGCAGGTGATGCGGTTGCCGGTCCAGTTGTGGAAGTATTCATGGCCGACTACGCTCTCAATGTTGGAGAAGTCCACATCGGTGGCCGTGGCCTGGTTGGCCAGCACGTACTTGGAGTTGAAAATGTTCAGGCCCTTGTTCTCCATGGCGCCCATGTTGAAGTCGGCCGTGGCGACGATCATGAAGCGTTCCAGATCCAAAGGCAGGCCAAAGCGAGCTTCGTCCCAGGCCACGGAGGCCATCAACGAATTCATCGCGTGTTCGGTCTTGTCCAGATCGCCCGGGCGCACAAAGACCTGCAGCAGGTGGTCTTTGCCAGCGCGCGAGGTAATGCGCTGCTCGCGCGCCACGAGTTGGCCGGCCACCAGCGCAAACAGGTAGCAGGGTTTTTTGTGCGGGTCCACCCACTTGGCGAAGTGCCGGCCATCGTCCAGCGTGCCACTGTCCACCAGATTGCCATTGGACAGCAACACCGGGTACTTGGCCTTGTCGGCGCGCAGCGTCACGGTGTAGCTGGCCATCACATCCGGGCGGTCCAGGAAGTAGGTGATGCGGCGGAAGCCCTCGGCCTCGCACTGCGTGAAGAAGGAATCCTGGCTGACGTACAGGCCTGACAGCTTGGTGTTCTTGATCGGGGCGCAGGTGGTCAAAATCTCCAGTTGGAACGGTTCGTGGCCTTCCGGCAGGTTCTCCAGCACCAGGCGTTCGCCGTCCATCTTGAATGAGGTGCCCTGGCCGTTGACCAGCACGCGCGCCAGGTTCAACTCTTCGCCGTCCAGCTTGAGCGGCTGGGTCGCCACGCCGGGGTTGCGGCGCAGTGTCATTTTGCTGAGCACACGGGTCTTGGCCGGGTCCAGGTCAAAGGTCAGGTCTATCGTGTCAATGTAGTAGGCTGGCGCCGTGTAGTCGGCACGGTTGATGACGGTGGGGGCCGCTTCGTTGTCACGCAGTTGCAGCATGGGGGTTCTCCAGAATTTCTTGTGATGGTGGGTGCGTTAAACGCCTTGCTTCAGCGAGGCTTCGATAAACACATCGAGGTCGCCGTCAAGCACCTTTTGCGTTGCGGATACTTCGACATTGGTGCGCAAGTCCTTGATGCGGCTGTTGTCCAGCACGTACGAGCGGATCTGGTGGCCCCAGCCGACGTCGGTCTTGGAGTCCTCCAGCTTTTGCTGCTCGGCCTGGCGCTTGCGCATTTCGTGGTCGTACAGGCGGCTGCGCAGGCGTTTCCAGGCCACGTCGCGATTGCTGTGCTGGCTGCGTCCGTCTTGGCATTGCACGACGATGCCGGTTGGAATGTGCGTCAAACGCACGGCCGAATCGGTCTTGTTGATGTGCTGGCCGCCAGCGCCGCTGGCGCGGAAGGTGTCGGTGCGCACGTCCGAGGGGTTGATGTCGATCTCGATGGAGTCGTCAATCTCGGGGTAGACAAAAATGCTGGCAAAGCTGGTGTGGCGCCCGCCCGACGAGTCAAACGGTGACTTGCGCACCAGGCGGTGCACGCCGGTTTCGGTGCGCAGCAGGCCAAAGGCGTATTCGCCCTCGATCTTGATGGTGGCGCCTTTGATGCCGGCAGTGTCGCCTGCGGTTTCGTCTTCAATCGTGGTCTTGAAACCCTTGCGTTCCGCGTATTTGAGGTACTGGCGCAGCAGCATGCTGGCCCAATCGCAGGCCTCGGTGCCGCCAGCGCCGGCCTGGATGTCCAGAAAGCAGGGCAGGGGGTCGGCCGGGTTGTTGAACATGCGGCGGAATTCCAGCCCTTCGATGATGGCGGCCAGCTTGGCGGTCTCGCCTTCAATGGTGACCAGGCCGGCCTCATCGCCGTCCTCCTTGGACATCTCGAACAGTTCGAGATTGTCCGTCAGCTCCCGCTCCAGATCGTTTAGGGTGACGACGACGCCGTCCAGCGCTTTTTTCTCTTTGCCCAGCTCCTGGGCGCGTTTGGGGTCGTTCCAGACGGCAGGGTCTTCCAGCGAGGCTACAACGGTGCGCAGGCGTTCGGCTTTGGCATCGTAGTCAAAGATACCCCCGTAACTCTTGGGTCCTTGCGCTCAGACCATTGAGTTGGGTGCCAATGAGGTTGATGCGTTCTGCTTCCATGGTGCTGTCCTAAACGGTGAATTCTTGAATAACCCGCCATTTTCTCACGGCGGGCCCCCGCTGTCGATAAATCGATCAGTAGGCCGGTACATCCTGGGGCGGTCCTGCAGCGACTAGCGTCTTGGAACCCGCAAATCGTCCAGATAGTCTGGCCCGATGTGGATGCTGCTGGCGTGGCCCAGCGAGCCGTATTTTTTTGCCAACCAATGGCTGGCGCTGGCCTGGCCCAGATCGCGCAGCGTGTGTATCAACTTGGCATCGGTGTTCGATTTGGTGGAGGCATGGAAGGCCTCCAGTACTTCGCCGCCGTCAATGCGGTGCATCAGCACGTCCTTGTAGCGCGTGGGGTCCAGCTTGCCTTCGGCCAACAGGCGTTTGACGAAATCAATGGCGCGCATTTCGGCAATCAGGGCTGCGTTGAATGTGATTTCGTTGACGCGGTCCATGATTTCACCGGCGGTGGTGGGTAGCTTGTCGCGTTTGATGGGATTGATCTGCACCAGAACAATGTCGCGGCTGTCGCACTGGTAGATCAGCGGGTGGATGGCCGGGTTTCCGGAGAAGCCGCCGTCCCAATAGTGCTCACCATCAATTTCCACGGCTTGGAACACGGTGGGCAGACAGGCCGACGCCATGACGGCTTTGGCGGTCAGCCGCTTGCCGGAAAACACCTCAGCCTTGCCGGTGGTGACGCTGGTGGCCACCACAAACACCTTCAGGGCCCTGTGGCTTGCCAATCGCTCAAAGTCGATTTTTTCTTCCAGAAATTTCTTGAGCGGGTTGATGTCCAGCGGGTTGCTCTGGTACGGCGACACGGTCTTGGCCCAGAAACTGCTCATGGCATCGGTCCAGAATTGGCTGGGCGAGGCGTCGCCCGTCAGCCCGCCAAAGCCGCCAAACAAGATGTCAAAGGGTGCGCGCTGCACCTGTGAGATGGACGACGCCACCGCGCCCATGTCCACAACCCCTTCCCAAAACTGCTCCAGCGCGGCGCGTGCCGACTCGCGCATGTCATGCGCAGAGCGGCCCTGCGCCTGGGCAAAGCCGTGTGCCATGGCCACCGCGTTCATGGCCCCAGCGCTGGTGCCGCTGATGCCTTCAAAGTCTACGCGCCCGTCTTCCAGCAGCTTGTCCAATACGCCCCAGGTGAAGGCGCCGTGCGAACCTCCGCCTTGCAGCGCCAGGTTGACGCGTGGGCTATTGGTGCCAGGCTGTGGGTTGGTGTGCGGAGGCGGGGATGATGGAATGGTCATCACCCGAGGGTAACAAAGTTGGCGCGGACCTAGTTGTTGCGCTGCAAAGACTTCCATTTGCTGAGCCAGCTAGTTGGCAGGGGGATCAGGCTGCCTGGGCGTATTGCTCCGTGTCCCTCGCCCGCTGCGCGGTCTCCTCCTTGACCTGCGCAATACGCCCAGGCAGCCTGATCCCCGCGATGCTTGGTTTGCGCGCCAGAGAAAATCCTGAGAACACATCTCCGCCGGGCTGCTCCACGGAAAATTCGCCCCCTCTTAACGACTGAATCGCAACCCCAGTTCTGTGGCCCATCGCTTTTTCAAGTTTGGTTCGGATAGGATTTCTAAAATCCTTTCGGACTTGACCTCAACGCGGTAGCCGCGAAGGTTCCCCATGTTTCTGCACGAAGAGTGCGGCGGCACTTCTGCAACGATATGTGCAATTACACCAGTCTTCTCCCAGCCGACGAGAGCCACATTTACTTCCTCGGGCGAATCGCATTTGGCGAATGTATGGGCTGCACGTCTAATCAACGATGACATCGGGAAGGCTGTGACTGAGTCGTCAGCCCTCAAAGTGAAAGTGGTCGTATCCCATGTCCCGACCATCCCCCCATCGCTGGCGTTCACCGCTAGGAGGAGTGAATCTGGCGCCCAAATCACTTCCCATACAGGAGGCAGCGCGACGACTGGCAACGCTACCGAAGCCGCGCCAGCACGTTCATCAAGACGAAGTCCGTTCCTAGTGCCAACGACGCTTCTACGCCCGTTGGGCGACAGCACCGTCTGTTCGCCCTCGATTTCTACTGAAGGGACTCTGCCACTTTTTGCCCAAACTCCCTCCGCAGCTGAAAGCCGTGCACCAAATAGCCCTAACAATACGGACAGTAGCTGCAGAGCCACTAGCCCGCGAGCCCGAACGCAACTCAGATTCGTCATTGCGGACAACTCCTAAGCAATAAAACGCTCGATCAGCGCCGCCAGCACCTCAGGCTGGTCGTGGTGCATCATGTGTCCGGCATCCTGTATCAGCGCGATTTCGACGTTGGGCACGTTTTTGAGGCGTTCGTGGTACTGCTCTAGCGTGTATTTGCCGTTCCACCACATGTTCAGGCTGTTGTCAGACGCTTCCACCGCCAGTACCGGCATCGAGAGGCGTCGGTACAGCGCCAGCACTTCTTCAGACTGGTACAGGTTGGCGTTGACGATCTTGTGCGCCGGCTGGCCCATGATGGTCCATTTTCCGTCGCTGCCCTGCTCCGCCCAGTGCTGGGCCAGCCAATCGGCCTTGTCTTGGGTCAGGCGCGGGTTGGTTTTCATCAGGCGGCGTGCCACGCCGCTGACGGCGTCATAGGCCTTGAGGTCGAGTTCGCCGCGGTGCAGTTTCTTGAGCTCATCCATCCAGCGGGCATAGCGCGCGGGTGCCATGTCGGGTGTTGTAGGTGGCATGCCAAAGCCTTCCAGGTTGACCAGGCGGCGAATGCGCTCGGGGCGCACACCGCTGTACAGCATGGCAACGTTTCCACCCAAGCTGTGGCCCACCAGGTTGACCGTGCGCTCGGGTGCGTAGTGGTCCAGCAAAAAATCCAGATCGGCCAGGTAATCGGGGAACCAGAAATTGTCGACGTCGCCAGAGGGAGTTTTTCCGTAACCGCGCCAATCGGGGGCGATAACGTAATGGTCGTGGTCGAGCGCATCCACGACAAACTGGTAGCTGGCGGCGACGTCCATCCATCCGTGGACCATGACCAGCGGGACTTTGTCGGGTGATGGCTGGCCCCAGACCTGCACGTGGTATTGCAGATTACGTATCGGGACAAACTCGCTATGGGGTGTTCTTTTGACTTGGTACATTTAGCCCATCATACGGAGACAGCGCATGCCAGTCAGTCAAAACAGAGACAAAGCCACTCCCGCGCGCCAGGCGGCCTTCAGCGCCAAGGCCAACGGGCCTGTGGCGTACCAGCGCCTGCACCAGGGTTTTAGCTGGGAGGTGCCACCCCATTTCAACATTGCCGAGGTGTGCTGCGGGCGCTGGGCGGCTGGTCCAGATGCTGCAAAAAAGATAGCAATCGAGGCCTATCGTGGTGGCGCTGCTGGCGCACAATATTCGTACGCACAGTTGCAGCAGCAAGCCAATCGTCTGTCCAATGCCTTGCAGGCACAGGGGGTTGCGCGTGGCGACCGGGTGGCCATCGTGATGCCGCAGTGCTTTGAGACGGCGGTTGCCTATATGGCGGTGCTGCAAATGGGCGCGGTTGCCATGCCGCTGTCGCTGCTGTTTGGCCCCGATGCACTGCAATACCGTTTGCAGGACAGCGAGGCGGTTCTGGCCATCTGCGATGCATCGGCCTTGGCCCACGTGCAGGCCGTGCGGTCGGCCTGCACGGCCTTGCGTGCGGTGCTGGGCGTCGGTGCTGCGCAGGTCACACAGGGTCTGGCGGATGCCAACTTTGACGAGGAACTGGCCCGACACAGCGCCAACTTCGCGATCGTGGACACACTGGCACAAGACCCGGCCGTGTTGATCTACACCAGTGGCACTACCGGCAACCCCAAGGGTGCCTTGCTGGCGCACCGCGCGTTGATCGGTAACCTGCCGGGTTTCGTTGCAAGCCAGAACTGGTTTGGCTTTGATCCGTTGACAGCCCGCGAATCAAAAGCCGTGTTCTGGAGCCCGGCCGACTGGGCGTGGACTGGCGGCCTGATGGACGCGCTGCTGCCCACGCTGTATTTCGGCCGCCCCATCATTGCCTTCAACGGCCGTTTCAGCCCACAAACGGCGCTGGAGTTGATGGGCGCCTGTGGCGTGACCCATACTTTTTTGTTTCCCACGGCGCTCAAGGCCATGATGAAGGCCTTTGCTGGCTCGGCCAAGCGCACGGTGCGTCAGCAATTCAAACTCAAATTGCAAGCCATTATGAGCGCGGGCGAGGCCGTGGGGGACGCGGTGTTTGCCTACTGCGAACAGCAATTGGGCGTGAAACCCAATGAAATGTTTGGCCAGACCGAGATCAACTACATCGTCGGCAACTGCAATGCGCTGTGGCCGTCCAAGCCGGGCAGCATGGGCATGGGCTATCCCGGGCACCGTGTACAGGTGATTGATGACGATGGCCAGGAATGCCCGGTGGGCGTGCCTGGTGATGTGGCCGTCAACCGCTTTGACGTGCACGGTGTGCCAGACCCCATCTTCTTTCTGGGTTACTGGAAGAACGACGCGGCAACCGAGGCCAAGTTTACCGGCGACTGGTGCCGCACCGGCGATTTGGCCTTGCGTGATGCCGATGGCTACCTGTGGTACCAAGGCCGCTCGGACGACGTGTTCAAGGCGGCCGGCTACCGTATTGGGCCGGGAGAAATCGAAAATTGCCTGGTCAAACACGCGGCGGTTGCCAATGCTGCCGTGGTTCCCAAACCCGACCTTGAACGCGGAGCGCTGGTCAAGGCCTATGTGGTGATTGCTCCTGATTTTGTAGCAAGCTGCGCTGGCGACGCAAAGGCCCTTGAGCGCTTGCAGGTGCGTCTGACACACGAGTTGCAGGACCACGTGAAGGGCCTGCTGGCTCCCTATGAGTACCCCAAGGAGATTGAATTCGTGGAAACCTTGCCGATGACCACAACCGGCAAGGTCCAGCGCCGCGTGCTGCGCCTGCAAGAAGAGGAACGCGCGCGCAAGCCGGCGGCCACGGCATGACCGCCTTGAAACGACTCTTTGCCACGCGGTCCCTGCAGCGATCGCAACGCATACAGCTGTTGAATATTGCCAAATACCTGGCGTTTCCCGTGTTGCCGGTCGTGGCCTACCTGCAGGTGCACAGCATCGTGCTGACCATCATCTTTTCGGTGGTGTGCTTCGCCTTGTACAGCGCGCTGCGGGTGTGGGAGACCAGCCTGCGCCGACAATTCATTCGGGAGTCAGTGTTCCCGCGCTTCCTGGGCGCCAAGTTGCGCACGCAGTACCCGCAATTAGGCGCTCGGGATGTAGAGCTGGTATTGCACGGTCTGCGCCAGTTCTTCATGGCCCACCTGCGCAGCAAGCGCCAATTTGTGGCCATGCCATCGCAGGTGGTAGACGCCGCCTGGCACGAATTCATTTTGCACACGCGGGCATATGACAGTTGGTGTGCCGCGGCATTTGGCCGACTGATGCACCACTCGCCCGCCGAAGTGCTGGGCAGTAACCCCCAACGCAACAATGGCCTGCGCCGTACCTGGTACTGGGCCTGCAAAGAAGAAAGCATAGACCCGCGCAAACCCAGTCGCCTGCCCCTGTTGTTTGCACTGGACAAAAAATTTGCCATTGACGGTGGCTTCAGCTACGTGCCCGATTGCCGGGACATTGCGAAAAAAAGTGGCTACTACGCCTATTGCGGAACCAGCTTTGGCGATGCCAGCGGTGGCTGCGGTGGCGATAGCGGCAGCAGTGGGGGCGACGCCAATAGTTTTGGTGGCAGCGAGTCCTATTCATCCAGCGACTCCAGCTCGGTGGACTACAGCAGTAGCAGCTCCGACAGCGGCAGCAGTGGGTGTGGCGGTGGCAGCGGATGCGGCGGTGGTGGTGGTGGCGGGGATTGAGCCCCGGGCGTCACTCCGTCCATGCATCCTTGGTAGGATGTGCATCCACAACCCCAAAGGAGCCTGCATGTCGATTCGTTCCATACCCTTGCGTAGGCTTGCGCGCCTCGTTCCTCTTGCAACAATGGCCGTGGTGCTGGGTTTTGCTACGCAGGCGTGGGCGCAGAATTATCCCAACCGGCCACTCAAATTTGTAGTGCCGTTTTCCGCGGGTAGCGCAACGGACGCCGTGGGGCGCATCGTGGCACAGGCCATGGCTGAGAACCTGGGCCAGCCGGTTACGGTGGACAACAAGGCCGGCGCCAATGGCATCTTGGGTGCGGAAGCGGTCAAGAGCGCGCCGGGTGACGGCTACACGTTTCTGGTCACCACCAGCACCACGCAGGCTGCCAATGTCAGCCTGTACAAAAAGCTGTCCTATGACCCGGTGAAAGACTTCACGCCCATTGGCAAGATTGGCGAGACCGGCTTCATCCTGATGGTGCAGGCGGACTTTCCGGCCAAGGACATGAAGGAGTTCATTGCCTATGGCAAGGCCCATCCCGGCAAATTGGCCTATGGGCATGGCTCGTCGGGCTCGCTGGTGTCGGCAGCGCTGCTGGGGCAGATGGCGGGGCTGGACTTTTTGAGTGTGCCGTATAAAAGCATTCCACCGGCCTTGACCGACCTGCTGGGCGGGCAACTGCAATTTGCGTTTGCCGACGTGGGCAATGCGGTGGCACAGATGAGCGGTGGCCGTTTGCGTGGTCTGGGTGTGACCACGGCGCGGCGTGCCGGCAAGGCGCCGCAGGTGCCACCGATTGGCGACACGGTCAAGGACTATGCAGTAGGTGCCTGGTTTGGCTTGATGGCGCCTGCCAATGTGCCAGCCGACGTGCGTGCCAAAGTGGGCACGGCATTTGCCACGGTCATGGCCAAGCCCGACGTGCGCGAGAAGATTCAGGCGGCGGGCATTGATGTGGATTACCAGGATGCTGCACAACTGGCCAAGACGATTGATTCTGAGATCAAGAAGTGGTCGCTGTGGGTGAAGGCGGCCAACATTACGCCTGAGTAGTTTTTTGATCCGTGGTTTGACGACTGTTATTGCGGCAGAGTGAGGGGTATTGGCCCCCGCCTCATACTGTCAAACGCACAGAAATCGGCGGGGGCCAATACCCCTCACTCTGCAGCGGTAGCGTTGACGTGCGGTCGGCCAAAAAAAACCGACATTTGGTTGATGCGAATATCTCCCGACTAGCAAAGCCGAGCGGCTGCTTCTAGCGTGCATACCCCCATGTCAGCAAACTTCCGGCAGCGTGGCTAGACTGAGCGGTAAACCCGCTGCTTCGTCGACATTGTCGGTGATTCGGCGAATTCTCCGTCTACTTTCTATCTCTTCACAATCACCATGATGAAAACCGTTCAACTAGGCCACAGCGATCTGCACGTCACCCCTATCTGCCTGGGCACCATGACCTTTGGTGAGCAGGTCGATGAACCCACTGCCCATGCCATCATGGACCATGCTGTAGAGCGTGGCGTCACGTTTCTGGATACGGCCGAGATGTATGCCGTGCCGCCGCGTGCCGAAACTTTCAACGCCACCGAAAAAATCATGGGTAACTGGCTGGCCGCACGTCCGGGCCTGCGCCAGAAGCTGACGATTGCCACCAAGGTTGCTGGCCCTTCGCGGGGCATGCCGTGGGTGCGGGGTGGCAAGGCGGATTTGTCCGCTGCGGATATTGTGGCGGCCTGTGATGGCAGTTTGCAGCGTTTGAAGACCGACGTCATTGACCTCTACCAGCTGCACTGGCCGAATCGCGCCGTACCGATGTTTGGCGCGATGTACTACAAGCCGGCTGATGACCGGGCAGTGACCAGCTTGCATGAGCAACTCGAGGCGCTGGGTCAATTGGTCAAGGCGGGCAAGGTGCGGGCGATTGGCCTGTCGAATGAAACGCCGTTTGGCGTGCACGAGATGGTGCATTTGGCTGCGCAGCATGGCCTACCGCGGGTGGCGTCGGTGCAAAACGTCTATAGCTTGATTAGCCGGGGATTGGAAAACGGCTTGGACGAGACCATGCACCGCCTGGGCGTGTCTTTGTTGGCCTATTCGCCGCTGGCGTTTGGCTTGCTGACCGGCAAATACGACGTGAGCGGTATTGACGGCCCGGACACGCCGAGGGACGCCCGCATTGGAAAATATGAATCGGTGCGCAAGCAACGCTGGGGTCGCAAGGAGTCATTGGCCGCCGCCAAGCGCTACAACGCGCTGGCGCAGGCCCATGGCTTGACGCCCACGCAGATGGCGCTGGCCTTTTGCTACACCAAATGGCAGGTTGCAAGCACCATCATTGGCGTGACAACGCTGGCGCAATTGGACGAGGACATTGACGCGTTTGGTACTACGTTGTCGCCTGAAGTGCTCGCCGAGATCGATGCCATTCGCCTGGAGATGCGTGACCCTGCGTGCTGAAATAGATGTCCTGAGCACCCTTGCGGCTTAGTGGGTTCGCCTATTTTTTGATGCATCAGTATTCACACTTTTTGATGGGCGAAATGCAGTAAGTAATTCAATTGACCTGTGACATCAAAGCTGGCTGTGAGCTAATATAAATCAATGGTCGGAGCGAGCGAGGTGACTGACAGGTGTGCAGCGGAAGCTGCCATTGAACATCGGCTCCCAGATCGGTACGATTGTGGCAATCACACAAACGCGCCCCTATGATTTCACTTTTTGGGAACGCTAGTGCGCTATTTTCTATTACTGCTTTTCTTTGTGTCGATGGGCTGCTATGCCGATGACGATCAAGCAATCCTGGAAACGGCTAGACGCATGAATTGGAGCGTCGACACAGTAAAGCAGCACTATCTCACCGGCTGTGAATCAGGACGACCATCCGAAATGGCGGTTTGTGGCGCGTATCACTTTGTGCAAGCGGACTTGAAGCTCAACGAGGTCTATTCCCGCGTCCTTTTTGAACTGGGAACCAAGACTGCTCAATCAAAGCTTGTTTCATCGCAGCGCACATGGAAAACCTTCGTAGACAACACTTGCAGTTTTGAAACCGATGGGTACAAGAAGAGCCGGGACTTGTCTGCCGTCGCGTTCAGTTGTAGGGCAACCTATACCAACGAAAGAATCAAGCACCTTGAAGAGTTTCTTGATTGCGATAGAAAATATGGGTGCCCTGGCGTGGAATAGGACTGTGGACCAACGGGGTACTTCGCGCCAAGCCTCTCCCGCCAATCAAATGTCGGATGACCGAAATGGAGCCAACCGTATGACAGGTAAAAGTCACCATAACCTGGGGGGG
>JACXTT010003152.1_pt1 | contig 25688 bp, 22 predicted proteins | sample 9270951 | NCBI WGS metagenome assembly JACXTT01 (sample SAMN15532306, study PRJNA645909) | rock metagenome | isolation source: weathered quartz diorite | place: Puerto Rico | collected 2017-06-21
GGGGAGCCCGGGGCCCGCACCGGTCCGTACCGCCCCGGCCGCTGGGGGCACCCGCCGTTTCGCCCCCACGCGCCCGCAACCCGACGCCGCAGAGTGCCCCGGCCACGATGCTCGCGGGCCGCTCCAATTGCCTCGGCCAGTCGCGCCGCTCGCAGCTGACCCTCTGCGCTCAGGCGGGCGATCACATCGGGATCCGTCATCCGCGCCCACAGCACCCCCTCCCTCGCCTCCCCTACGAGCAGTTCCAAGTCGAGGAGAGTCAAGCCGCACCAGGGCGCTCGCAGCAAGGACAGCCATGCAGCGCGGTCGGCCGGGTGCAGCAAAGCTCGCGTGAGCGCATGCAGGTCCTGTACCGCGGGTCGATGAGCCAGTGGCTCGATATCGATGGCCCGGAAACGCAGGCCCGCTTCTTTGAGCGCCGGCACGATGCGGCCGAGGTGAGCGCGACTACGGACCAGTATGGCGGTCATTTGTTTCGGATCCTCCCCAAGGGCCGCCCCTACCAGCTCCACCACGCGTTTCGCTTCGGCGTGGCTGTCATCTGCCAGGGCGTGAATCGTAACCGAATCGCCGGGGAGGGGATGACCAGTGGCGACCGCGGGTGAGTATGGAACCGCTCCGCTGGCTGCATCTTCACGCGCCGGCAGGACTTCCTCAAACACGCGATTCACCCAGTCGACGATGCCCGAGTCCGAGCGGAAGTTGCGCGTGAGTACGAGGGGCTCGAGCCGAACGTCGCCTATGCCCTCTCGCTGCGCACGCAGGAACAAACCCACCTCGGCCTCACGGAAGCGATAGATCGACTGCATCGGGTCGCCGACCACAAACAGCGTCCGCCCATCGCCCTGTTGCCAGCCCGCGGTGAGGCGCAGCACCAGCTGATACTGACTCAGTGAAGTATCCTGAAACTCGTCGATCAGCAGGTGCCGCATGCGATAGTCCAGCGCCAACGCCAGGTCCGTAGGCGCCTGGGGATCACCCAATGCCTGGTTCGCCGCCAGCAGCAGCTGCACGAAATCGATCGCGTTTCGGTTGCGGAACGCGAGCTCGAGCTGGGCGAGCGCGAGCGGCAGCAGCGCGCCAAGCGCTTCAATCAGCAGCCATTGCGCATCACTGTATTCGGGTACCGGAAGTTGCCTCACTTCCACTAGCGCGGAGACCAGATCCGGCAAAATCGCCATGCGCTCGTAGAGGTCTTCAACGCGCTGCTTGGCATGGGTGCGGCTTTGCTTTTCGATAGCCGCGATCCCCTTTTCAGTCGGCGGCGGAAAACCGATCCGGCTGTCCGCTTTGCGTCGTACCTCGCGCTTGTCTGTAAGCAGCAGGAATGCAATCTCGCGCCATCTAGAGAGGTCTTCGGGCTCGATGCCGGGTAGCGCGTTGGGCTGGGACCCAGGTGCAGTCAGGCGCATCTCCTCCGTTTCTGCAAGATGTTCGGCGGCATAGCGAACGCAGAACAGCAGATCCGAAGCGAGCTCCGCCGGAATTGCGTCGCGCGCTTGCCGCAACCGGTCGCGCACCAGGTTGGCCAAGGCCCGAGTCAACTCGCGGCGGTCAAGACTCTCGCGATGCAGATGCCGCAGCCATTGGTCACGGCGCTCGAGCAACCGGGCCAGCAGGCCTTCGGCCCGCTGCGCGTCGTTGTCCAGATGACGTAGCAGGGCGCCAACCTGGTGCGACCACGTGGGCTCCTCCAACTGCGCAAGCGTCTCGCGCGCGGCGTCGCGATACAGCTCCGTCGCATTTTCTTCCGCCGCGGGCATCGCCCCCAGCCGCGACAGCAAAGGCATCTGTGCAGCCAGAGAATAACACAGAGAATCAATGGTCTGGATGCGCAGGCGCGCGGGATTATCGGTGAGACCCCAGTGCTGTCGCGCGTCCGCCCCGAGCACGCTGCGCGCCAGCTCCAGGGTCCTGCGCTCGTGCTGAGACTTCGCCTCCACGCCCCCCCGCGCGGCGGCCAGCGCGTTCAATACGCGGGCACGCATCTCTGCGGCGGCTTTGCGCGTGAAGGTGATGGCGACAACCTCCTCCGGCCAGGTGACGCCCCCGAGCAAAGCGAGGAAGCGCTGAATCAGCAACTCGGTCTTGCCCGAGCCTGCAGGAGCCTGCACGATGAAAGAACGCTCCGCGTCGAGCGCAAGGATGCGCGCCGCGGCGTCGCGTCCGGACAGTTCTTCAGTCACCTGCGTTCTCCTCGTCCTCCGTGGGCGAGCCCCTGTCCGCGACCTCGCTGACTCGGCACAAGGTGGAGAGATCGCAATTGCGACAGGTCAGCGACCGCCGCTTTGGATCGACCGGAGCAGCTCCTGATCTGAACTGGGTAGCGAGCGACTCGAGTGTCGCGCGCCAGCGGGCAAGCAGGGCAGGCCAGTCGCGAAACTCTCTGGCAAAACGGCTGCTGGCCAGCGGGGTCACGCCTTCGGCGACTCCGGGGTTGGCCGCCAGGCCGGACAATGCGCACTCACCGCGGCGTACTTGCGCGAACGCCACTGCCTCGGGCAGGGCGGGGCGTGAGAGGTGATACAGCGGCAGCTGAGGCTCGTCCGGGCGTCCGCCCATCCACATGGCGATAGAACTCGGGCCGGTCTTGTAGTCGATGAGCAGCTCTCCGCCTTGCGCCAGGGTGTCTACGCGATCCAGCCGAAGGCTCAGAACCAGGCCAGCGATGTTCACTACGGCTTGCTCTTCGCACGCAACAACCCGAAACTCGTCACGCTGCCGCTCTATCCGTAGCCACTCCTGGAGAAGCTCGACGAGGCGCGCGCGCTCGAGCTCCAGGAAGCGCGTCTGAAAACTCGAAGCCCGAGCCCGGTGCAGCCGAGCCAGCGCGCGGCTGACGGCTTCGCCCACCACCGACGCCAGTTCATGTTCCGGCATCAAGTCGAGTCGCTGCCGCGTGGCCAGCTTCGACCAAAACTCCGCCAACGCCGTATGCAGCAAGATTCCGCGATCGCGGGCGTCGAGTCCCTCGTGCGGATGATCCAGCGATGCAGCACCCAGGCGATGAACAGCGAAGGCCCGGAACGGGCAAGCTGACTGATTCTGGAGGAGCCGAGCGCCGCCCCGGAAAGCCGAGCCCTCAGGCAGCGGAAGTCCCTGCCAATCGATGAAGCGCTCCAGATCTGACGCGGCCTGCGCGGTCACCCGTGAATCGGGTATCTCTTCGACATCGAGTTGGGCGAGTGTTGCTTCAGGCAGACCCGCGAGCAAGGGGCTCGGACCCAACATTTGGTCGCCCTCCGCGCAGTGGTAGCTGAAGACGACGCGCGGCGATGCTCGAAGCCAGCCGATTTGTGCGCGGCGGGCAAAGGCGAGCTCCCATTCGGCCGAAGCGCGCGGGATACCGCGGCTGCGCTGCAGGTCCAGCGGCAAGAGCGGATTGGGGCGCGCCGGTCGGGGCCAGGTTTCATCGCTCAGCCCAAGCACCAACAGGTGGTCGAACTCCAGCTGAGCGGACTCCAACACACCCAGAACCTGGATCGGCACATCGGGTGTCTCGGGCTGAAACAGCTCGGCGATTGCCAGATGCCGGAGGATTCCCACGGCCGAAGCCAGTCTCACGGGAGGTGAGACTAAATCCAGTTGCGCGAGGCCGGCGAGGAGCTCCTTCCACTTCTTGAAAGTCTGATACTCCTCGCTGTTCAACTCGCGCTCGCCGGGCCATTGCATCGCCGACAGCAAGGACTGCAGCACTGGGCCCCAAAAGCTCACGCGCTGCGCTGAGGTCGGCAGCTCCCGCAAGCGGGCGCGCAAGGCCGCGAGCCGATCCGCCAACATGCCGCAGCTGTAGGCATGCCCTTCCGCCCCTGCGTGTCGGATGAGCCCGTCTAAGGCAATGTGCGGGTCTCCTAGCCGGCGTAGCCTCGCATCCAGGAGCGCGCGGGCGTTCCGCTCGCTCTCAGCGCCCCCCAAAAAGGGCGAACGCAAGAGCAAGCCTGTGCGGTGAATCGAAACCGGTCCGCAGGCGAGGTCCAGGAGCAGCAGCGCGGCGTGGACCAGGGGCCAATCTGCGAGCGGTACGCCCAAAGAAATATTCCAGGGCCGCAGCGGAATCCGGTTCGGATGCAGTATGGCATCCGGTTGCAGAATTTCGTCGAAGACCCGAGTGATGGCACCCCGCAGACGGTTGAGCTCCGGTACCACCACACCCACTCGTGCTTGCGGGTTCGCGACCATGCAGCTGCGCGCCCAAAGGGCAACTGCGCGAATTTCATGAAGCACGTCGGGATGACGCATCACAGCGGCCCGTCCTCCATCCCCGGTCTGCAAGAGCAGATCGACCTCGACCCGACGCGAACGGAGCGCCTCTAAGACCTTCTCGTGCTGCGGGGTCAGAGCGTCGAAGCCGAACGCGACCAGGCTGCGGGGTACGGCGGGCGACCCCCTCAGCACGAGGTCGCAGACAAGGTCCGCTAGCCGCGCTTGGTCCGTGAGTTCATCATGGGTACAAATCGCCTCGTACGCGCGCGCCCAGCGCAAAAAGGCGCCTGCCTCGTCGCTGAGTGGATGGGTTTGCAGCGCCGGCAGCAAGCGCCAGGCATGCCCTAGCTCCCACGCTTGCAGGGCTGCGTCGACCATGGTGTCGACCTGCAATAAACCCTGCCCTTCAGGGGCGTCTGCAATGACCCTGCGCCACAATGCACGCGCCTGCCAATGACTCATCAGCAGCCGATTGGCCTCGCCGCGCAGTGATGCCTCGCGGAAAATACGCTCCAGCCACGCGTTCCAGGGCAACACATCGGCTGCGACCCAGGCGGGATGTCCCTGCGCGCGGACATGCTGATCGAAGCCACGACGAACGGCAGCGGACAGTCGCCGGTTGGGTGTCACCACGGTCGCCCCCTCAGTGAGCGGCCGGATCAGCTCAGCGAACAGAGTGCCTTGCAAGGAACGCTCGCCTTAGGCTCGCGGAGGAAGCTGAGGAAGGTGGGGATCGGACCACCGGCTATCGATGCCTAGTCGCCACCCGCGCGAGCGGTCCAGCAGGCGCGCCTGTTCCTTAGATCTTGGCCAAACTGGACCCGTTTGGCAGTCCAACGCAGACCGCCGGACCCGTTCTGGAAATGCACCCAGGATTCGGTTTCCCATAACGCCTCTAGGGAAGCTCGGCCCGGGTCACGACACGGTCGCTGCGGCCCCAGCCAGCGCCCGCCGGTGGCAGCCATACCGTGACGTGGATGGGACGGAGGCGCCTGACGCCATCAGGCGTCGACCGGGTATGTGCGTTCTTTGATCTTGACCCGCTCAGAGGCCCGGGGATGCCGAACGCCGAGCAGCGACCACACGGGGATGCGACGGTCAAGTAGACGACACGGACGCAACAGAGGCCCTCAACGGTCGAGCAAGTGTGTCTTTTCCTTGACCTTGGCCCACTCATCTGCATCCGCGGGCGCATCTTTCTTTTCGGTGATCGAGGGCCAGACCTTGGCCAGCTCAGCGTTGAGCGCGAAGTAGGGGCGCTGCTCGGGAGGCACGTCGTCCTCGGCGAATATGGCTTCCACCGGGCATTCGGCAACACACAGCGTGCAATCAATGCATTCGTCCGGGTCGATGACCAGGATGTTCGGGCCCTCACGGAAACAGTCCACGGGACAGACGTCCACGCAGTCTGTGTATTTGCACTTTATGCAAGATTCGGTGACGACATAGGTCATGCTGGGATTTCCTCTGAACGACCCCCGCTGAGGCAGCACGCTCAAGCCCTGCCAGCCCCGGTATAGCTGAGTGAGTTTAACAGAACGACGTGCGCACCCGACGCCGCTGGCCAGGTCGGCCGCTTCCCCGGGGGCTTGTTTTTGGTACCATAGCCACAACCTCGCCGGAAGCTCCCGGCTGCCGGCGGCCAAAACGCCACCCACCCCCTTCCCGTCATCCAGCGATCGAGGTCATACAACCTCATGAGTGAACACATACATTACGTAACCGACGATACCTTTGATCCGGAAGTCCTGCAGTGCGCCGTGCCCGTGCTTGTCGATTACTGGGCCGAGTGGTGTGGCCCCTGCAAGATGATTGCCCCGATACTGGACGAAGTCGCACAGGAATATGCGGGCCGCCTAAAGGTGGCCAAGCTGAACATCGACGAGAATCTGGCCACGCCCCCCAAGTTCGGCATACGCGGCATTCCCACGTTGATGATCTTCAAAAACGGGAACGTCGAAGCCACCAAGGTGGGAGCACTATCCAAATCCCAACTAACCGCTTTTATTGACAGCACAATCTAAAGTCATTAGGCTTCACAGCCGATATCGCTTGACAACTGGAGCCTGTCCCGCCAGCGGGCCGAGTCCCGGGCGAAGCGTATCCAGCAGCGTCCGAGCCGTTTCGGGCGTGCGGCAAGCCGGTACCGGCGCCGCTCTTTCCTCGTTTTCACCTTCCCCTTTTTTTGTCGTTCTTTTCCGTTTTCTCACTCCCCCCGTCTATGCATCTCTCCGACCTGAAAAACCTCCACGTCACCGAGCTCGTGGAGATGGCGAACACCAACGAGATCGAAAACGCCAACCGCATGCGCAAGCAGGATCTGATCTTTGCGCTGCTCAAGAATCAGGCGAAAAAAGGAGAGAGCATCTACGGAGAGGGAACGCTGGAGGTGCTGCCCGACGGCTTCGGCTTCCTGCGCTCGCCAGACACTTCGTACCTTGCCGGTCCCGACGACATATACGTCAGTCCGTCCCAGATCCGGCGCTTCAACCTACACACCGGGGACTCCATCGAGGGCGAGATCCGAACGCCGAAAGACGGGGAGCGCTACTTCGCGCTGGTCAAGGTCGACAAGGTCAACTCCGAGCCGCCAGAGAACGCCAAGAACAAGATCCTGTTCGAAAACCTGACCCCGCTGCACCCGACCGTCCCCTTTACCCTCGAGCGAGACATCAAATCCGAAGAGAATCTGACCGGCCGGATCATCGATATCGTCGCGCCCATCGGCAAGGGACAGCGCGGCCTAATTGTGTCGCCACCCAAGGCGGGGAAGACCGTCATTCTGCAGCACATCGCGCACGCGATCACCTCGAACCATCCTGAGGTGATCTTGATCGTGCTGCTCATCGACGAGCGCCCAGAGGAAGTGACGGAAATGCAGCGCTCGGTGCGCGGCGAAGTCGTGTCCAGCACCTTCGACGAGCCAGCCACACGCCACGTGCAGGTTGCCGAGATGGTCTTGGAAAAGGCGAAGCGACTGATCGAACACAAGAAGGACGTGGTGATCTTACTCGACTCGATCACACGGCTGGCGCGCGCGTACAACACAGTGGTGCCGGCGTCGGGCAAGGTACTGACCGGCGGCGTCGACTCCAACGCGCTGCAACGGCCCAAGCGCTTCTTCGGCGCCGCCCGCAACATAGAGGAGGGTGGCTCGCTGACCATTCTCGCTACCGCATTGATTGACACCGGCTCGCGCATGGACGACGTGATCTACGAGGAGTTCAAGGGCACCGGCAACATGGAGATCCACCTCGACCGGCGCATGGCCGAGAAGCGCATCTATCCGGCGATCAACGTGAACCGTTCGGGCACGCGCAGGGAGGAACTCCTGCTCAAGCAGGACATTCTGCAAAAGGTCTGGATCTTGCGGAAATTGTTGTATCCGATGGACGACCTCGAGGCGATGGAATTCTTGCTGGATAAGATCAAGGCGACCAAGAGCAACGCCGAGTTCTTCGACTCGATGCGCAGAGGCTGAGTAAGCTGCCTCGAGCTCGCCGCTCGCTCCCGCCCCGAGCCTGCGGCCGCCGAGGACCGAGCGGCACCCCTCCGCGATGGAATTCTTGCTGGATAAGATCAAGGCGACCAAGAGCAACGCCGAGTTCTTCGACTCGATGCGCAGAGGCTGAATGAACCGCGATTCCCAGCGACTTGAATGCGTGCCCATGCGGCCCCATATCAGAGCCTGCACTCCGGTGGGTGACTTGTCCCAGGTGCCGCCTGCGCGTATGATTCGCGGCTTTTCCCACCTCTCGAGGCTCGGGATAAATGTAAGGAAACTGCCATGAAACCAAAGATCCACCCGGAATACAAAGAGATCGCCGTGATCTGCAGCTGCGGCAACAAGTTCACGACCAGATCTGTACTGGGCCGCGAGTTGCACGTCGAAGTCTGCTCGAACTGCCATCCTTTCTACACTGGCAAGCAAAAGGTGATGGATACCGCCGGCCGCGTCGAAAAGTTTCGCCAGCGCTACAGCAAGACGGGCGCCGCGAAGGGACCCTCCGGGAAAAGCGCCTGAGCGCGTTGCCTTTGGTGCCATTGCACCGCCGACAGAATTGGGCTGAATGCAGTATGTTCCGCGAAGGCGGGGCCCAGATGTGACAAACGCCGCGCTGCGGCGTTTTTTTTGCCTCCCGCGGCTTTCTTTTCGGCTGGCACCGCGTTGTTCTGAACTTCCGCTGCGGCGGTCTCGGCTTCCGCGGCGGGAACCGCACGGCTACACTTACTGGACCGCGTAGAACAACAATCCTCAACCAGAGGAAATGCCTGCCGCGACAAACATGGGCCGCATCGCGAGCGACTTTGTAGCCCGCCACGCGCTTGCGTTGACCTGCTTGCTGTGCATCATCTGGATGCTGCCCGGCTTGATTGGACGCGATCCCTGGAAGCCGGATGAAGCATACAGCTTCGGGCTGGTCAACCATGTGTTTCAGACCGGCGACTGGGTGGTTCCGACGCTGGCTCAAGAGCCATTCGTGGAGAAGCCACCGCTCTTTTACATCACTGCAGCGCTGTTTGCACGCGCCTTCGGCTGGCTCATGCCGATTCACGACGCCGCCCGCCTGGCCAATGTCCTTTACCTGGGGCTCGGGTTTTTTTTCATTGGATTAGCCGGCAGAGAGTTGTACGGCCGCGAACAGGGCGAGGCGGGATGGAGCAGCTGGGTGAGCGCGTTGGCGTTGCTCGGATGCGTCGGAATGGTGGAATCCGCGCACCTGATGATTACCGATGTCGCCATGCTGTCGGGCTGGATCATCGCCTTGTATGGTTTGGCTCTCGCGCCGCGGCGATCGGCCATGGGCGGCGCGGCGCTTGGCATAGGCGTAGGCATCGCCTTCATGTCCAAGGCCCTGCTTGCGCCAGTCGTGTTCGGCGTCGTCTGTCTGCTACTGCCGGCGCTGTTTCCACAATGGCGCACGCGGCGCTATCTGTTGACGTTGGTCGTCGCTGTCTTGACAGCGTCACCCTGGCTCATCGTATGGCCTGCCGCACTTTATTACCGCTCGTCCGAGCTGTTTCACCAATGGCTCTGGATCAACACCATAGGCCGCTCGCTCGGCCCGACCAAGCTCGGAGTATCGGGCAGGCTCGGTTACTACCTTGGAGTGCTCCCGTGGTTTGCATTCCCGGTGTGGCCGGTGTCGTTTTGGGCCCTATGGGTCCGACGCCGAGAAATCCGGACTTCTATAGGTCTGCATCTCCCGCTCATCGTGTTCATCGTGTGCTTTCTGGGGCTTTCGGCGTTGCCCGACGCGCGCGAGCTATATGCCTTGCCCCTGCTCCCAAGCCTCTGTCTGCTGGCGATGCCGGGCCTCCCCCTGTTGCGACGGGGCGCCTCCGGCGCACTCTGGTGGTTCTCTCTCATGGTGTTTTGCTTCTTCGCTCTGGTCGGCTGGTTCTATTGGATCGCGTTGGATTTGAGCTTCCCGGCACGCCTCCACGCGCACCTGTTGCGCCTGAGGCCGGCGTATGAGCCGAGTTGGCAACTATTGAAATTCGTGCTCGGCGCAAGCCTAACGGTCATGTGGCTCTGGCTCATCCCTCAGCTGCCGCGCAGCCCCTACCGCCCGGTCATCGCGTGGTCCGGCTCCGTGGCCATGCTGTGGGCGATGGCTGCCGTGTTCTTCGTACCGTGGGTGGACAGCGCGAACAGCTACCGCAGCATGACGCTGGCAATACGCGATAGCCTGCCCACACACTACCGCTGTGTCTCGAGCTATAGCTTGGCGGAACCGCAGCGCGCGATGCTGGAGTACTTTGCTGGGATCGTTACTTACCGGGACACGGAGCCCGGGCGCAAGCGCGATTGCGACGTGTTGCTCGTGCAAGGCTCCCGCAAGGCGATCCGCGCCCCGGACCAGAGCTGGGAGCTGATTTGGCATGGTGCGCGCCCTGGGGACGACAACGAACTGTACCGACTTTACCGAAGGAAGCCGCCGGTCTGAGTGGGGAGGGTCATGATGTATTTCACGCTCGACACGATGAGCCAAGCGCGCAGCTGGCAAGAGCTGGCGGCGGGTTTTCGTTGGCAGGTTCCAGGCCGCTACAATCTCGGTTGGGACTGCTGCGGACGCCACGCGTTTGGATCCGAGCGCCTCGCGCTGTACTTCGAAGACGAGCTTGGCGCAGCGTCCACGTTTAGCTTCTGGGACATCCAACAGGCCGCAAACCGTCTCTCCAACGCGCTGCGTGCGCTGGGTGTGCAACCCGGCGATCGTATCGCGATCATTCTGCCGCAGCGTCCCGAGACCGCCATCACACACGTTGCCACCTACCAGATGGGCGCCATCGCGTTGCCCCTCTCGCATCTGTTCGGTCCCGATGCGCTCGAATACCGCCTCCGTGACGCCGGTGCCTGCACTGCTGTCGTCGACGCCGACAGTTTGTCCCGGCTCTGGCCGCTGCTGGGCCGATTACCTCAGCTCAAGCATGTGATAGGCGTCGCCGGCGCACAGGAGAGCGGCGTCGAAACCTGGAATGCGTTGCTTGCCGCAGGTAGGGATTCCTTCGACGCCGTAGACACCGCCGCCGGCGACCCGGCGATGATCATCTATACCAGCGGGACGACGGGACAGCCCAAGGGTGCATTGATCCCTCACTGCGCGTTGCTCGGGAACTTGCCGGGGTTCATCTGTTCGCACGACTTCTTCCCCCAGCCAGGCGATATGTTTTGGTCGCCAGCGGACTGGGCGTGGACCGGCGGATTGTTCGACGCCCTGCTTCCGACCTGGCACTTCGGCTTGCCGATCCTTGCGCTACCTGGCCGGTTCGAGCCGGAGCGCGCATTGCGCTCGATGGAGAAGTACCGAGTGCGCAACGCGTTTCTCTTCCCAACCGCACTGAAGGTCATGATGAAGGAGGTACCTGAACCGCGCAGCCGGTTTGACCTCAATCTTCGCAGTCTGATGAGTGGCGGCGAGGCGGTCGGCCCGGCGGTGATGGAGTGGGCGCACTCCAGACTCGGTGTAACCATCAACGAGATCTTCGGTCAAACTGAAATGAACTATGTCATCGGCGGATGCGCTTCTTTGTTCCCGCCGAAGCCTGGTGCCATGGGTCGAGCCTACCCGGGCCATCGCATCGCTTTGCTCAACGATGCTGGTAGGCAAATCGCGGACGGCGAGGTAGGCGAGATCGCGGTCTGGCGCGAGGGCGATCCAGTGATGTTTCTCGAATACTGGCGCAACGCTGAAGCGACGCGTGCGAAATTCAGTGCCGGCTGGGGGCGCACCGGTGACTTGGCCACCCGCGATGCAGATGGCTTCTATTGGTATCGGGGTCGCACCGACGATGTGATCAAGAGCTCCGGCTACCGGATCGGACCCGCGGAGATCGAAGATTGCCTGCTAAAGCACCCGGCTGTGGCCAACGCGGCCGTCATTGGCGTACCCGATGCGCGCCGAGGCGAGGCGGTGAAGGCCTACGTTGTACTGACCGCAGCCTGCGTACCGTCTGAAACGCTGAAGGAGGAGATTCAGGCCCACGTCCGCACGCGGTTGGCACCTTATCAGTATCCGCGCGAGATCGAATTCATCGACGCCTTGCCGATGACCACCACCGGTAAGATCCAGAGACGGGTCTTGCGGGAGCGTTCACGCGCGTTCGGGGTTCAGCCGGGGCTTTGATCCCGCCTGATCGACCCCAATCTGAGCGCTGCGCGTCGTTTGCTTAAGTGCGTGTTACCTCTCGTTCCTCAGACCAAGCTGGATTTCGCATCGTGAAGGATTCTTTGCAGCGCTTCCTGTTCGAAGGCGTGCTGGTGCGTGGCGAGATCGTGCATCTCGATGCGACCTGGCGGGCGGTCCTCGAACGTCATGAGTACCCCGAACCATTGCGCGCCGCGTTGGGTGAGCTCATGGCCGCGGCGGCGCTGCTATCGGCCACTCTCAAATTCACAGGATCACTGATCATGCAGGTGCAGAGCACGGGCCCGGTGAAGCTCATCGTAGTGGAATGCACCAGCGAGCAAACCATGCGGGCGACCGCCAAATGGGAGGGACAGCTACCTGCGAGTGGGTTCCGGGAACTGGTCGGGGACGGCCGCTTCGTGATTACGATCGCTCCTGCGGATGCTAAGCAGACCTATCAAGGTGTCGTCGACCTCGAAGGCAGTAGTGTCGCAGCCATGTTGGAGCACTACATGACCACCTCGGAGCAGTTGGAGACGCGGCTATGGTTGGCCGCGGATACCCAACAAGCGGCAGGAATGCTCTTGCAGCGGGTGCCAGGAAAAGCCGGCGCGGATCCAGATGCCTGGAACCGCGCAGTCAAGCTGGGCGAAACCGTAACCTCGGGAGAACTGCTCAAGCTGCGAGCGCACGACGTCATCCGCCGCTTGTATCACGCCGAGGACGTGCGTGTGTTCGAAGCGCGCGTCGTCAGCTTCCGCTGCTCCTGTTCACGTGAACGGGTGATCAATATGCTGCGTATGCTGGGCCACCAGGAAATCAGGTCCATCTTGGACGAGCGCGGCGCGGTGGAGGTGAATTGCGAGTTCTGCAACCGGCGCTACGCCTTTGATCCAGTAGACGCGGAGCAGGTATTTGCGGCAGAGATTGTCGCCGGCGCTGGAAGTACTCGACACTGATGCAGCGATGGACACGGACGATGGTCGCATTCGAATCGACAAGTGGCTATGGGCGGGCGCCCCGGACTCGGTGACCGTGGAGCGGGCCGGTGCAGGCATGGGCGCTGCGGGCCGCCATGCGCGAACGTCACGATGAGCGGCGAGGACGGTCGGACCCGTATCGACAGGTGGCTGTGGGCGGCCCGCTTCTTCAAGACCCGCTCGATTGCGAGCGATGCGATCGATGGCGGCAAGGTGCTTGTCAATGGCGCGAGGGTCAAGCCTTCCCGCATCGTCAGAGTCGGTGATGAGTTGCTCGTCCGCACGCCACGCGCCGAATTTGTCGTCATTGTGGAGGTGCTCAGCGTGCGCCGCGGCTCGGCTGCCAATGCGGCAACGCTATTCACTGAGACCGAGGACAGCCGGCGCCGCCGCGAGGAAGCAAAACCGTCTCGCGTGGACTTGCATCCCGACGCTTACACCAAGGGCCGGCCTACCAAGCGCGTACGCCGCATGATCCACAAGCTGCGGGGCGAACCGCTGTAGGCAAGCTTTGAATGGACTCGCTCGAATGCGCGACTGTTACGCCGGACGAATCCGGTAAAATGCTGGATGCCAATGGCTCTGTCCTTCGCGGACCTCGGGCAGGCTCATCTTAATGTTTTCAGGAGGCGGCATCATGGACAACAGACGCGAAGTGGTTGTGATAAGCGGCGTGCGCACTGCTGTCGGAGACTACGGTGGCGGGCTAAAAGACATCGCGCCGACCGAGCTTGCCGCGAAGGTGGTGCGCGAGGCGGTGAGCCGCGCGAAGATCGCTCCAGAAGATGTGGGCCACGTGGTCTTCGGCAATGTCATCCATACCGAAGCCAAGGACATGTATCTCGCGCGCGTGGCGTGCATCAACGGCGGGCTACCCAAGGAGACGCCGGCACTTACGCTGAACCGGCTATGCGGCAGCGGCCTGCAAGCGATAGTTTCGGCTGCCCAGGCAATCAAGCTGGGCGACGCCGAAACCGCGGTAGCCGGTGGCGCCGAGTCGATGAGCCGCGGCATTTACGCGGACCCGAGTGCGCGTTGGGGCGCGCGCATGGGGGACCACCAGATCATCGACATGATGGTCGGTGCACTAACCGACCCGTTCGACACCGTGCATATGGGCATCACCGCCGAAAACGTTGCGACCAAATGGGGTATTACACGGCAGCAGCAGGACGAGATGGCGTTGGAGAGCAATCGCCGCGCCGTGAATGCAATCCAGAAAGGTTACTTCAAGGATCAGGTTTTGCCGATCGAGATCAAGACCCGCAAGGGCACGGTCGTCGTGGACACCGATGAGCATCCCCGGGCAGACGCGAGCCTGGAGGGGTTTGCCAAACTGAAGACCGTGTTCAAGCCCGACGGCTCGGTAACCGCGGGCAACGCCTCGGGTATCAACGACGGAGCGGCTGCATCCGTGCTTATGGAGCGGAGGGCCGCCGAGAAGAAAGGGTTCAAGCCGTTGGCGCGCCTAGTGGCGTACGCGCACGCTGGCGTGGATCCAAAGTACATGGGTATTGGACCCGTGCCAGCCGTGAAGAAGGTGTTGGAACGCGCAGGGCTCAAAATCGGAGACATGGACGTTATCGAATCAAACGAGGCATTCGCTGCCCAAGCCTGTGCCGTCGCGAAGGACCTCGGGTTCGATCTCAAGAAGGTAAATCCAAATGGTGGCGCCATCGCCTTGGGTCACCCGATCGGAGCCACGGGCGCGATACTGATGGTGAAAGCGATCTACGAATTGCAGCGGACCGGCGGCCGCTACGGGCTGGTCACGATGTGCATCGGCGGCGGCCAGGGGATAGCAGCCGTGTTCGAGCGTCTGTAGCGAACGGCGCAAGTGGTCCGCGTTTCTTCGGCTCTCAGCCCTGTTGCAGATGCAGAGGCGTCTGCGCTGTTTTCGACACCCCGCTTATCCCGTCAACCCGCCTGACGGTATGGCGGTTGTTAGCCCTTACTCCTGGTCTGGTCATTGACCCGTACCGCACTTATTGTGCGGTACCAGAAATACAGCGAGAGCGCCATCGAAATAGGTTGACAGATGTCGCCAAATCAATACAATGGCGGAGCTTTTGCAGTGCAGCATTTACCGCCGTTGTCGAGCTGTAACCCTCAGGAGACCCGAGCCATGATTTTTGCCGTTCCGGAAGACGTGAGCGCACAGGCCAAGAACACCATCGAACAGGCCGTGAAGTTCGCTGAGACGACCGCTGAAGCAGCGGAAGGATTGTTCGAACTGAACCTCAAGACGGCGCGGGCCGCCAGCGCCGACGCGCTGAAGCAACTCAAGGCGCTGGCCACCGCTAAAGATGTGCAGGAATTGGCTTCGCTGCATACCTCGTTCGCTCAAGCCAACGCCGAGAAGCTGTTCGGCTATAGCCGCGCAGTGTATGGCTGGAGCGCCGAAGCGCAGGGTGAAATTAGCAAGCTGGTGGAAACCCAGATCGCAGAGGTCAACAAGACCATGGCTGCAGCGCTGGACAAGGCGGCAAAGGCTGCTCCGTCCGGCTCGGAGTTCGCCTTCGCGGCGGTCAAATCTGCTATGAGTGCGGCCAACCAAGCCTATGATGCTTTAACCAAGGTCGGCAAGCAGGTCGCTGAAGTAACCGAGGCCACTATAAACACCGCCCCAGGTACCCCGCGCAAGAAGGCGGCCTAAGTCTGCATAGACCTCAAAGCAGCTGCTCTGTGGGCCCCCGCGAAAACGGGGGCTTTGTCTTTTTTTTGGGCGCGGCTAGATCTTCAGGAAATGCGTTCGGTAGTACTTCAGTTCCTCGATCGATTCGTAGATGTCGGCCAGCGCCTCGTGTTTGCTCTGCTTCGAAAGCCCCGGCATGATCTCGGGTTTCCAACGCCGGGCCAGTTCCTTGAGCGTGCTCACGTCGAGGTTGCGGTAATGGAAATGGGCCTCCAGTCTGGGCATAAAGCGCGCGAGAAAGCGCCGGTCCTGACATACCGAGTTCCCGCACATCGGTGACGTGTTGGGGGGAACCAGCACGGCGACGAATCGCAGCAGATCGATCTCGACCTCGACCTCGGAGGCGGTTGCAGCCTTGACCTTGTCGATCAAACCCGAACGCCCGTGGGCTCCCTTATTCCAGCTGTCCATCGCATCGAGAACGTCATCGCCCTGATGCACCACCCGCACCGGCCCCTCAGCCACCACGTTCAGCTGCTGGTCGGTGATCACCAGTGCGACCTCTATGATGCGGTCCGCATCTGGCCTGAGACCGGTCATTTCCATGTCGATCCAGATGAGCCGGTTCGCGTCCTGTGCCATACTTTGATGTTTATACGCTCGGTTTGATCGGCTCGACATTGTGTCATACGTGCCACTTCCGCGTGAGTCCGTCGTCGTGGCCCATTTTTTCATAGCGCCGTATGAACCTCTTCAGCATCGTTTTTCTTCTCGCTGTCGTTGTCGCAACCCTCACGCGGTTGTGGCTGGCTTACCGCCATGTGCAGCATATCCGGGCGCATCGCACTGCTGTGCCGACAGCGTTCGCCAACGATATCGCGCTTGATGCGCACCAGAAAGCGGCCGATTACAACGGTGCCAAGACCCGCTTGGCCATATTCCACACCATCGCCGATAGCGGCGTACTTCTCGTCTTGACCTTCGGCGGGTTCTTGCAGCTGCTCGACAGCTGGGCCGGGGGCTGGTTTGCATCGGAGATCCTGCGCGGAACAGCGCTCATCGCGCTGTTCGCAGTCGTCACATCCGTCGTCGATTTGCCGTTCAGCTGGTATCGGACCTTCAGCATCGAAGGTCGTTTCGGCTTCAACCGCATGACGCCCACCATGTGGATCGCGGACCTCGCGAAGACGGCAGCGCTAAGCGCAGCCTTTGGACTGCCATTGGTGTTGGCAGTGCTGTGGCTCATGGGCAGGATGGGGCAGTGGTGGTGGCTGTACGTGTGGCTGGTTTGGGTGGCGTTCAGCTTATTCATGATGTCTATCTATCCGGCGTACATCGCGCCGCTGTTCAACAAGTTCGCGCCCATGCCGGACAGCTCGCTCAAGGCGCGCATCGAGAACCTGCTGGCCAAGTGCGGCTTCCGCTCCAGCGGCCTGTTCGTCATGGATGGCTCCAAACGCAGCAGCCATGGAAACGCCTACTTCACGGGATTCGGCAAGACCAGGCGCATCGTCTTCTTTGATACCCTCATCTCGCGCTTGACAGAGGGCGAGGTCGAGGCGGTGCTGGCACACGAGCTGGGCCACTTCAAGTTGCGTCACGTGATCCGGCGCATGCTCTGGACGTTCGGTGTAAGCCTGGTGCTGCTAGGCGTGCTCGGGTATCTGAGGGACAAGGCCTGGTTTTACGAGGGCCTGGGCGCGGCTTATCCGGCCACGAACGCGATGGCGTTACTGTTGTTCGTGCTGGTCGTGCCGGTTTTCACCTTCCTGCTGCAGCCTCTCGTGGCGATGTATTCGCGCAAGCACGAGTTCGAGGCCGATGCTTACGCAGCTCGTTACAGCTCGCCCCGCGAGCTGGTCAACGCATTGGTCAAGCTATACAAAGACAACGCGGCCACGCTCACGCCAGACCCGCTGCACTCGGCCTTTTACGACTCGCATCCACCAGCGAGCGCACGCATCGCGCGCCTGCAAAGCCCGGGTGTCCCTTAGTCCGATGTCATATGGGCACGCGCGTCGGTGCTCGACGCGCGCTCGTCCGAGCATGAATGGATAGCAGGTTCCGATCTACGGCAGCACTCGGCATCGCCGGCCTCGCGCTTTGTCTTTCCCAAGGGTGCGGGAGCAAGGCGCCGAAGGGGGTTCCCGAGGTCCCCGAGTGTCGTCATGCCGCGGCTGCGATCGCAGAGTCTAAGTTCGACACCGGCATCAACCACCTCATACGCCAGGCCGATGCCTACTCCGAGTGCATGACCGCCCACGGTTATGTCCTCGATCAAGAGGATCTCGACCAGCAACTCGAGCATGTTCGGCAAGTGGAAAACGCCAAATGGCTGGGAGGCGACCCGGTTTTTATCATCGCCAAACGCAAGCAGCAGTTGCGCATGTCTCCCGCGCTCTGGCGCCCGGCCCCGCCAGCTCCCACGGAGGGTTAATGGTACATCTGAGCCAATCTCCTGGGCCGGCCGATCTCTGATCGTTAAATTGAGGCTTCGCGACGACCCGTAAGTCGTGTGACGAGTTAGTAGACACTTCCCCCGAGCTTGGCTGCCGGCTCTCGTTATATTCGCAGCGGCCGCTAAAGTTTTCGGAGCCAATGCTGATAGACAATTGCGGGCGGCTCCTCAAAGCCACCCGCGCCTGTGCGCCGCGGTCGCGGCTGTCGCAGGCCAGCAACGCTATGGCGGACAACACCGCCAAGTAACTGTCAAAGGGCAAACCCACCGAAAGGTTGGGGCGCAAAGTCACCGGTCTAACGAGCGAGAGGCTCCATGACAGCGGGACCGCCAGATACATTTCGGCCACGGCCGCAAACGCATGCCGCTGCTTTTCGCAGCGCGCGTGGTCCATCTTCCACGATGCGTCTTCCTCCCGCCTCCTGCAACCGTAAGGCCTGCGTCCTGCCCACTCGGGACCTAAGCTTGGGTGCACGACAGTAGGGACTTGTAGCACAGCCTCCATTGCGGGAGATACGGAAATGAGCAACAGCACCAGCACCGCGTCCAACGTAATCCCCATGCGCGAGCTCGATCGTCCGGCCATCAATCCACAGGAGGCGCAGTTCGAACGCCTGCTCAAGGAATGCCAGGGTCTCGCCGTGGACCGCTTGTCGGGCTCTATCTCTGCGATGTTGGACAAGGTCGAGGAGGTATTGTGGGGATTGGCCGATCACACCCAAGACCGCGAAGTGCGCGACCTGTACATCGCCGCGAAGGACAAGGCGATACACCAGCGGAAATTCATTGAAGAGCAATTTCGGAAGAACTACCTCGCTGAATTCGGAAGCCGCGTGCGCGCCGACCGCAAGCAGAGCCAGGACTTCAGCCGGTTCGACCTCTCCTCCCTCGAGCTCGGCCTGGTCAACGACGAGGACCTCGACGAAACGATCAAAGTGAACGAGATGGCTGCGAAGCTCCGGCGCTATTGCGAGGAGGAGCTGAATGCGCTCGACCAACGTGTCGGCGTGCTCATCGGAGACGCCAACCTGCAGGGGGAGGGCAATCCATTCAGCCCGCAAGCGATTTGCCTCGCGTACAAACAGACCTGCCGGCAGATCGATGCGAATCTCAAGCTGAGAATGATCTTCCACAGATTGTTCGACGATCATGTGCTGGACGATGTCCGTTCCATCTACAAAGATCTCAACGCCCTGCTGATTCAGCGGTCGATCCTGCCCAAGATCCGCTATGGCATACGACGTCAGCCTGGCGCTGCGGGCGTACGTGCCAGCCTGCCGGCAGCTGGAATCCCGGGAACTCCGATCCTCGGGATGGATGTAGCCGCCGGTGCAACAGCCAGCAATATCGGCTACGGGCCCGAACCAGTTGGTGGCGCCGAGCAGGACTTCTATGCCGTGCTGCAAGGGCTGCTCGCCATGAATGCCCATGGCCCGCAGTTTGGTGGCAGCGGGGTGCCAGGAACTCCAGCGATCCCAGGGGGCATCGCCGGCGGTGTGTTCGGTATGAGTCCAGCGTCAGTCGGAGGTATGGCTCAGGCACCCGGCTTTCCCCCAATCGTGAGCGGACCAGTCAGCGCTAGCAGTGTAGGCGGGTTACCTGGCAGCGGTGTGACGATGGGCGCGGTGCACGCCCCGCAGCGCCTGTTGCAAGGTGCCGAGCTGATCGGCTCACTCACGCGTCTGCAGCAAGGCGACCTCGGCGTGATCGCCGGTGCTGCGGCAGCGCTGGATGCCTCCGTGCTGACGGCCGGAACCACCAACGTGGTACGCGAGCTGAAGTCCACCCAGATCGGAAGCAGCGTAGATCAGTCCGATGCCCTGACGTTGGACATCGTCGCCATGTTGTTCGATCAGATCTTCAGCGACAAGCGCGTCCCTTACGGGCTCAAGGTGTTGATCGGTCGTCTGCAAATCCCGATTGTCAAAGTCGCGGTGCTGGACAAGAAGTTCTTTTCCAAGAAGTCGCATCCCGCGCGCCGGTTGCTGGATACGCTGGGCGAATTCGCGTTCGGGCTGGAAGACAGCTTCGACCAAGGCTCGCCCGTGTACAAGAAGCTCGAAGACATCGTTCAGCGCCTCCTCGACGGCTTCGAGGACGACATCCAGATCTTTGAAACACTGAACGAAGATGTGCTGGCGCTGGTCCGCGATGAGAATCTGCGCGCGGAGAATGCCGCCAAAGACGCCGCTCGCAAAATCGCCTACATGGAACGTCTGGAAGTCGGCAAGGCGGTTGCACAATTCGAGATCAAACGGCGCGCTGAAGCCGACCGCATCTCGCAGCTCGTTCTCAATTTCCTTGCCGACGAATGGGTCAAGCTGCTGTTGCTGGCCTACGCGCGCCACGGCAACGATAGCGACGCGTGGAAGAGCGCGCTGGAGACAATGGATCTGCTGATCTGGAGCGTCAACCACAAGCAGTCCATCGATGAGCGACGCAAATTGGCGGCCGTGCTGCCGGGATTGCTCAAGCGCCTTCAGGCAGGTCTGCAAGGTATCGGAACCGATCCCGATCGGCGCAAGCAGTTCTTTTCGCGGCTCATGAGACTGCACACCAAGGTGATCAGCGGCAACGCACCAGCAAGACGGACCACAAAAGAGGACGCGCAGCCCACCCTCACCGAGTCCATCGCTCCAGCGACTGCAACGGATGCCGGGCCCTTTCCCGACCCGTCGAATGCCGAGCAACTTTCTGCGCGGGTTGAATCCTTGCGAGGCGAACCCGCGCTATCCCTGCCGCAGAATTCGTCGGCGTTTACCGAAACAGCAAAAGCGGTGGCGCCCGAGGTAGATGAGGACGCGGAACCGGCGACGCAAGCGCCAGAATTTTCGGACGTCACGATCAAGAATCCCTTTGGAGAGGGTGACATCCAGATCGAGGAGATCAGTTTATCCGACCTGCCCGGGCTCCCAGAACTAGCCGCCGTATCGCGAAGGACCGCGCCTCCCGCCGAGCCCGTGGACCAGCATAGTCAGTCTGTGACCGACCTCCGGGAAGGTGACTGGCTCGAGTTTCGCAGCGACGATGACGGGCGCACGCAGGCCAAGTTGTCCTACGTCAGTCCGCTCAAGGGCACGTACCTGTTCGTGAACCGCCAGGGCGCAAAGGTGGGCGAGTACTCCCTGTACCAGCTCGCCCGAGAGTTTCGCACTGGACGCGCCGTATTGCTCGAAGCCGTCCCGCTGTTGGACCGTGCCATGAGCGGTCTCGTGGGCGTCCTCAAGAAGAGCGTGCATTAGCCTATTCGGTGGCAACGGCGGCCGACCGCAGCGAGCGATCAGAGCGCGTAAACGCTTCAATCCCGACGAGCGCGAGAGTGCGTCTCCCCGCGTAGGTGAACGCCTGACGGCTCCCCCCGGCAGGGCAAGAACCGCCACCAAGCGCCCGTCACGTAGAATGCTGACGGTGTCAAAGGCTTCTTCGACGGTTAACGATCCGCGGCCCCTGCTCTTGCGCGGCCAGGTCGTATCGACCCATGGCAGGCACTATCTGGTCGAGCTCTCCAGTGGTGAGACTCTGACCTGCTTTCCGCGCGGTAAACGCAGCCTCCTCGCGTGTGGAGATCTAGTCCAGGTGGTACGCACCGCAACTGGCCAGGGCGTGATCGAAGCGGTCGACCCACGGCGCGCGTTGCTGTACCGCTCCGACCAGCACCGTCAAAAGCTGATCGCCGCAAACGTGACTCAAATGGTCATCGTGCTGGCCGTCGTGCCTTCCTTCTACGAGGAGTTGCTGAACCGTTGCCTTGTCGCGGCTGCGCATCAGCGGATTCCCGCGCTGATCGTCCTCAATAAGTTCGACCTCTCGGTGGAGAGTGCACCGGCGCTCGCGGCGCTCGCGCCGTATACGCAGCTGGGCTATGCGGTGCTGCCCCTTGTCGCCAAACATGATGTAAGTCCGCTGCGCGCCCACCTGACGGGGCACTTATCGCTGCTGGTGGGGCAATCGGGCATGGGCAAGTCCACCATCATCAACGGGCTGGTGCCCAGTGCGGCAGCTGCCGTGGGGGATATCTCCACTGCACTCGACTCAGGGCGCCATACAACGACCCATGCGAGCCTGCACCGTCTCGACGAGAGCAGTGCCTTGATCGATTCACCGGGGATGCAGGAGTTCGGCCTGCTGCATCTGTCACCACGCCAGCTGGCCGATGCTTTCCAGGAATTCGTTCCGTACCTGGTCGCGTGCCGATTCAACGATTGCCGCCACACCGGCGAGCGCGATTGCGCCGTCGAAGCGGCGGTCTCCGAAGGAAAAATCAGCGCTCGGCGGCTCGCTGCTTACCGCCGGATCGTGGCCGATCTGCGGGCCACACCCCCTAGGTCCCGACCCATCGGGCGAGCGTGATGAGTAAGAGCACGATGAGCCATATGACCAGCGTGCGCCAGATGAGTCCGAGACCGCTCTGCATGTAATCAGCGTCGGGTTCGTCTCCCGTGCCCAGCTCCGGCCGGTAGTTGACTCCGCCTTCTTTCGCCAGCGGCCCGCCGAGCCTAGCGCCGAGCGCCCCTGCCCCGCTCGCTAGGATTACCCCGGCTTCGGGGTCCAGCCAGGAGCGCGCCTGCGTGCGCCAGCACCGTAAAGCGTCCTCCAAATCTCCAGCCACAGCGAACCCGATCGCAGTCAACCGCAGCGGTACCCAGTCCAGCAACCAGAGCGCCCGAGACGCGAAATGTCCGAACGCCCCCAATTCCTCGTCGGCACGTCGCCCCCATTTGTCCGCCAACAACGCGGACAGCTTGTAAAGCAGGGCACCGACCGGCGCGGGCAACACTACAAACCAGGCGATCACTGCCAGCAGGTCGCGGTGCGCACGTACGAGCATTGTTTCAATTGCGGCGCGCGCGATATCGGCCTCGCTCCAGGGGGCTGGCGCCTCGTCGCGCCACCGGGCGAGAAGCTCGCGGGCCCGGTCGACCTCCCCTGCCCGCAGAGCATCGGCGATTGCGGCGTACGCCTGCGTCGCCGGTTTGAAGTTGATACAGGCATAGAGCACGGCGACGGCAAACGCCCACCCCAGCACCGGGTTCAACGCCATCAACCCATCGTCGACGACAAGCGCGACGACCACCCACGGCAGCACGCCGAGCACCCAGCCAATAGCGCCGTGGCCTGGTTCGCCGGCGTTGAAATGGCGCGCCAGCCGGCTGGCGTAGCGGTCAAAGGCCAGCTCGAGGACGGTAGGGTGGGAAAGAGGACGGAGCTGCTCCAGGAACAACGCCGCCGCAACGCAGAGTAGGGACATCGCCGCAATCGGAGAAGTGGGGGCGGTGCGCGGCGCCAATGCACAGCGTCCGCCCCCCGGTATTCTAATACACGCCGCACAACCGCCCGATCGCGACCGGCACAGTCCCATTCCATATAGCGCCCCAAAAGGGGCGCAGACATAAACCTTAAGCGGCGTTCGATATCGGTGCAGAGCGGGCGCTCAGAAGAAAGTCCTTACGGTGGCGTCGAGAGCATCGCGGATGTCCGGATCATCGGTAATCGGTCGCACTAGCGCGACGCTGCAGGCAGAAACCGGTTCCACGCCTTGAGTCATGAGCGAGCCAGCGTAAATCAGCATGCGGGTGGACATGCCCTCGTCGAGGCCGTGGCCTTTTAGATTGCGTGAGCGCTCGCCGATCGACACCAATCGCGCCGCAAGGTCCGGCGACGCGCCCGACTCATGCTCTACGATCTCAATCTCCAGTTCGCGCCGCGGCCATCCGAAATCCAGGGCACCGAACCTCTGCTTTGTCGATTGCTTCAAGTCTTTCATGATGTTCTGGTAGCCGGGGTTGTACGAGATCACGAGCTGGAAATCCGGATGCGCGTGCACGAGTTCCCCCTTCTTCTCCAGAGGCAGAATCCGACGCGCATCGGTGAGCGGATGGATTACAACCGTGGTGTCCTGGCGCGCCTCCACGACCTCGTCCAAATAGCAAATGGCCCCATGCCGCACGGCAAGCGTGAGCGGACCGTCCTGCCACCTGGTGCCGTGAACGTCGAGCAGATGCCGCCCAACCAGGTCGGAAGCCGTGATGTCCTCGTGGCAGGCGATGGTCACGAGCGGTTTTCCCAGGCGCCACGCCATGTACTCGACGAAGCGCGTCTTACCTGAACCGGTCGGACCCTTGAGCATCATCGGCATGCGCACTGCGTAGGCCGCCTCGTACAGCTGGATTTCCCGGCCAGTCGGGCAGTAGTAGGGCTGCGATGCGATCAGATACTGGCTGATGAGATCGTCGCTCGGATGTCGATCCATGGGAGTCATGTCAAGAGTGCCTGCAAGCATTATCTCGCAGCTTGAGAGCGAACGCCGAAAAGCGCCTCACCCGGGTCTGGCGCTGAGGAGCACGGATGTCCGCCCGCGATGACCCACTACAACTCGCCGCGAGCCCACAGTAGCACGCCTGCGATGGGGTCGTCAGTTCTCCTCGTCGTCGCCGTCAGAGAGACTTCGGCCCGCTTCTTTGCGGATCAACTCGATCGCCGCGCGGAGAGTTTCCTCAGGCAGCGCGTTTAGGGCGCCGGCTAGGATGTCGGCTGCGTCGTAGGTGGATTCGGGGAGAGCGTGGCTGTCGAGCTTGGCGACAAACACCGCCGCGGCGCCCGTCGCGCGCAGCAGCGCCTGGCGCTCGGCCAGCAGCGTCTCCACCTCGGCGCGCAGGATGGTCACTTCCTGGCTGGTTTCGGAGTCCGGCACGGTGTGCTCCCCGGCTGGATTGAGCCGGCACCGCCATTATGCGCGCCGCATGATCAGAGCGCGCAACCCGGAAAAGCCGCCTTTACCGCTCCTCGCCTTCGCCGAGAGTTTCGCCCAGCTGCTCGCGCACCAGCTCGATTGCATCTCGCAGCGTCTCCTCGGGCAGCCCATTGATGGTAGTCGCCAGGATGTCTGCGGCCTCATAGGCGGATTCGGGGAGTACCTGGCTATCCAGCTTGGCCACAAACATCGCGGCCGCACCGGTCGAGCGCAGAAGATTGTCGCGCTCAACCATGAGCAGTTCGATTTCCGCGCGCAGCATCGCGAGCTCCTGCTCGCGCTGGAAATCAACCTGCCTCCTGCCGTGTGAGGTCGCTCTTCTTTCGTTCTCTGTCACCCTGCCCCCTGTGTGGTATGTATGGCGCCCGAAAATGGTACCGGTTACAGTGGGCCTCGCGGCCGCAGACCTCGTGGAGGCTTGCGCTGACAGGTACCGGGAAGAGCAGCGCCGTCAACACAGCAGGACTCGTGCCTGCCGGGTCATCCAGCTTCCGAGGGCGGAAGGATGGCCCCGCTATCCCACCGTGCGGAGCACACGATAAAGGGTATGCAGCATCCCCGCCGTGGCTCCCCAGATGTTGCGCCCTTGATAACGCATGGCGTAGTAATTGCGCTTGCGGCCGTTGATCTCATCGCGGCGCCGCTCATGATTGGCGGGATCGAGGAAGAAGGCGAGTGGTACTTCGAACACCTCGGCAACTTCGAAGGAATCCGGTAGAAGCTGTAGCGGCGGCTCGATCCAGCCGACGACGGGCGTAACGCGGAAGCCGGTCGGTATATCCCATTCCGGCAGCGAGCCGATGATTTCCACTGCGCTCGGCGCGATACCGATCTCCTCGGCGGCCTCTCGTAACGCGGTCGCCACCCGATCGGCGTCTGTCTCGTCCACACGCCCGCCCGGGAAGCTAATCTGCCCGGCGTGATCGTGCAGATGACCCGTGCGCTGCGTCAGCAGCACGGTTATGCCTTCAGGCCGGTTGACGAGCGGGACCAGCACCGCAGCTGGAACGACGTCGCGTTCGGGTGG
>JACXTT010003153.1_pt1 | contig 25685 bp, 19 predicted proteins | sample 9270951 | NCBI WGS metagenome assembly JACXTT01 (sample SAMN15532306, study PRJNA645909) | rock metagenome | isolation source: weathered quartz diorite | place: Puerto Rico | collected 2017-06-21
GGTTGTCGGATTCATCGCCGGACAGACTGCTCCACCGGGTCGCCGAATGGGTCACGCCGGCGCCATCATTTCGGGCGGCTCGGGTAAAGCGGAAGATAAAATGAAAGCCATGGCCCAAGCCGGGATCACGGTCTGCGCCAGTCCCGCGGAAATCGGAGAGAAGATCAAGAGCCGCTTATAGGCGCGACCGCGGCGGCATCTTGCGAGCGGCACAATACTCAAACGCATGGCAATCGAACAGACATTCGCAATCATCAAACCTGACGCCGTTTCCAATGGCCACACCGGTCAGATACTCGGCATGATTGAAAAGGCGGGATTCCGCATCCGCGGTATGAAAATGACGCGGCTATCCAAGCAGCAAGCCGAAGGCTTCTACGAGGTTCACCGCGAGCGTCCTTTCTATAGCGGCCTCGTCAACTTTATGACAGAAGGGCCAGTGGTGGTGTTGGTGCTCGAACGCGAGAACGCGATCAAGCATTGGCGTGAAGTAATGGGCGCCACCAACCCCGCAAACGCGGCGGAAGGTACTATCCGGAGAAGCTTCGCAAAGAATATCGAGCGCAACGCTGTGCACGGTTCGGACGCGCCGGAAACAGCCGCAGTCGAAATCCCATTCTTCTTCAGCATGGCGGAATTGCTCTAACGCAAACGCCAGTGTTGGCAGCCTTTAGCTAGTACCATAAAGCCCGCCGTGCTACGGCCCGATTAGTACGCGATGACCTCGCGTACCCTCCTTCGCTGCTTCGTTTTCGTGGGCGGAATCGTTGGTTTGGCGCCAGCCGGTCTTGCCCAGAATCCCGCCCTTCAACTCTCAAGTTCCGGTCTGACGTTCACCTCGATCGCCAACGGCCCGAAGCCGCCGATGCAAGTAGTGACCATCACCTCGGTTGACGGATCATCAATCAATTTTGCATTGCTGATCGACGCCGGATCTCCCGGTACGGCTGCACCATCGTGGTTGGCCGTGACGCCACTGCTGGCGACCACTCCGGTACAGATGCGCGTGGGAATCGACCAGAGCGGCCTGGCAGCGGGCTCGTACACGGCGCGTATCCAACTCACCGACCGCCAGGGTCGTCCACTGGGCGTCATCATTCCTCTGACCTTACAAGTGACGAACGGCGGCGCTCCGCAATTCGACGTCACTCCAACACAGCTCGGTTTTTCGGGTTCGGTGGCGAGCGCCAATTTGCAGCAAGGGATTCTGGTGCGAAGCCTGGGCCCCGGCTCCATTGCGCCAGTGAACGTGAGTGTAATATCCGGCTACCCGTGGCTGAGCGCGACCGTGGATCCTTGTGATACGGTTTGCACCGTGAACGCCAAGATCGCTATTGCCACGCTGACGCCGGGGCCGCATACGGGTGCGCTTCGCATCACGACAGCGATCGGATCGAAGGAAGTTCCGGTCTCGGTGTTCGCCGCCGATCATGGCCCATACAACCAGCTCAGCTCTGATGCTCTGGAGTTCGAGGCTGCGCAGGGCAGTGCCTTATCGGATTCGCGCACTCTATCGATCCTCAACACAGGCGATATGCCATCCACGTGGTCGGCCGATGTTATAGCCGGAGTATCGTGGCTTTCTGTTTCGCCGTCATCAGGAACCACCGCGCCGGGAAAGTCTACCGATCTGACGGCCGCGATCAACCAAGGGGGCATGGCCGCTGGATCCTATGGGGGGCTCATTCGAATTTCCTCACCCGACGCCGGTTCCATTCCGATTTATTTGCCAGTCGCTTTTAAAGTAACCGCAAGCGGAACCACTCCCACACCGGTATTATCCGCAGGCGGGGTGATGCTCACCGCGCAAGTCGGCTCGGCCGACAGCGTTCAGCAGCAGCTCAACCTGTCGGCGGCTAGTGCAAGCCCAGTTGTTTTTCAAGCCTCGCCTCAGAGTGCAAGCTGGTTGTCGCTAGTGCCATCGCGAGGGCAGGCCTCGAACTCTTCGACACCGCTTACCATCAGCGCCTCCGGGATCAATCTGGCCGTTGGATTCTACAGTGGACTTGTTAATCTCGGATTCGGTACCACGGGCGTCCGGACATTGCATGTTGGATTCAGCATCACGCCTGCAACTGGTGCGAGTTGTGTACCGCAGAGACTATACCTCGCCGAGACGGGCATTCCAGACGGCTTCGCCGCCCGTACCGGTTCGCCAACGCCACTCGAAGCAACACTGGTCGACGATTGCGGCAACCTCGTTTCGAACGGTGCAGTGACAGCAACATTCTCCACAGGCGATCCGGGAGTAGAGCTCGTGGAGATGGGCAATGGGCGCTACGCGCGAACCTGGACGCCGCTGAACTCCTCCGAGTCGCTGCCAGGCGGCAACGTGAATATTGCTCTGCGTGCTTACGTGCCATCGCTCGTGCCCGCCCTTAGCGAACTGGTCGGCACCGTTACAAAAGACTTCTTCCCGGCTATTGCCGCGGGTGGTGTCTTGAACAACCTGTATCCACAGGTGGGAGCAGCCATCGCACCCGGCGCTGTGGTTCAGATCTTTGGCTCAGCCCTCGCAACCGGAACAGGATCAGGCACGATGAGCAACGGTCGATTGTCGAACGTGGTGGGTGGCGTGTCAGTGAAAATTGGCGGCCTGGACGCGCCGCTCTACTACGCCAGCACCGGCCAAATTAACGCGCAGGTTCCGGCCGAGCTTCTGGCCAATCATCAATACCAGGTGATCGTGAACACCAACGGTGTTTATTCGAAACCGGAGACGATCAACACCATCTCCGCACAGCCCGGCATCGCGGTATTTCAGGACGGCAAGGTTATCGCACAAGATGTGAACTATGCTCTCATCAACGCGCAGCATCCGGCGCACGCCGGCGACATCATCGTCCTCTACTTGAGCGGCATGGGCGCTACCAACCCCGCGGTTTCGACCGGATCTCTCGCTCCTGCGTCCCCTCTGGCGTTGACCGCGATTCAACCGCAGGTGACAATCGATGGCGCACGGGCGGATGTCATATTTGCGGGCCTGTCGCCCGGTTCCATCGGGCTGTATCAGATCGACGTTCGCGTTCCCGCTGGTGTTCGCTCCGGCGATCTTCCGGTCATAGTGACCCAAGGCATCTCCGTCAGCAATACGGCTCTATTACCGGTACGCTGAGAAGCGGCCTTGGGCCATAATCCGGTTAGCAATTACTGATCGTCATCGTCGTCGTTGCGCCCATCGCGGCCGTGACCATTGCCTGCGATGACCTGCATCGAGAACGAAAATACGTTTGGATCGAATGGGTCAACAACACCTCGCACCCAGTGAGTGTCCGGAGATCCGAAGACCTCGACGCGCGTGAAGTTTTGGATTCGGCTTCCGGCCGTGGCAAGCTGGATCGCCGATCCGGTTGGACCTGTATGGCCTGGATACAACGTGGTAAGCGGCTTGTCGACTCGTACCGTGTGCGTATCGCCGCCCACCAGCACGACCGGCTTTCCGTACGCGACTGTCCGCGTCCGCAACGTGTTGATGAAGGCTTCGTAGCCGGAACGCGTGTAGCCCTGTCCGGATTCGAGGAAACGCTCGAACGGGTTGGCCTGTTGCGCGATAACAACCGCCTTCACCGAAGAATCGGCCATAGCCGCATCAAAGGCCTTGTTAACCCAGGCGATGTTTGCGGCGTTGCGAGCGGTGTATTCGGCCTCGTTGTCGTCGGTCGGCGCGGGCGAGCTGGCGCTGATGTTGCGCTGGTGGTTGTTGTTGCTGCCAGGTTGATTGATGCCAACGAACAGAATACTGCCCATCCGCCACATCACGTTTTCTTTGTACAACTCGAATCCAACGTCGCTACTCTGACGCGTCAGACGAAGCGGACGCCGGCCCAGGCTCAAACTCGAAGTGAAAAACGTGCTTCGCGTATACGCGAGGCGTTCTTGAGGATTGTACGCTCCGTTATTGGTTCGGTGGCAATCCGTCCACTCGTTGTCTCCAGGGATGTAAACCGCCGCACGCGAAAAAGTGTTGAAGAACGTGAGGTTGCTGGCGTACACATTCGGTGCTCCGGCTGGATCCTTGGAGTTGCCTCCTGAACACCAAGTGTCACCGGCTTTGATATCGCCGACGTGAACCGTGAACAGAACTTTGTTGTGATTGTTGATGTCGGCGATTACCGCGTCGTATTCCGATGCCGGATAGCTCTGAACCTTGCTAGGTGCGGCGCCGACGGTTGGCGCGTACGGCACGTCCCCGATCAGGGCAAATTCAAACGAATTGTTTCGGTCGTTCTCGCCGTCATCGCCGGCCAGGAAAGTCGCGCCTCCGAGCACAGCGGCGACCGTGAGTGCAGATAAGATGTGCTTGCCACTGGATCTTTTCATTATTCCCTCCTTGAACTAGCTGTGCCGAGAGTAACAGTGGGCAGTAGACGCCACAATTGTCGCGATTACTTATTTAGCTATGACTGTGTACTTACAGGTACTAGTTCGAATCAAACCTTACTGACAGGGGTTTCGATGGACTTGGTACAGCACAGGGGGTGAGTAACTGGACTTAGCTTGAGCACTTGTGCCGACAGCACTTACTCCTCGACGCTATGCTCGGCTTTAATCGCGGCCAGGTTTTTTTCAGCCTGCTCTTTATAGACGCCACCGAAGGGGAGGCACTGTTTGTAAAAGCGGACAGCCTCAGAGTACTTAGCCAATTGATAATTGGTCCAACCGAGCGAGCTTAGCACTGCCGGGAGGAACGTGTTGTTGTCCTTTAAGAATGGAAGGGCAAGACGCAGCGAGCGGTCGGCCGAATCGTATTGCTCTTCGTTGACATGGACCGCCCCCACCATATAATGCGCCATGCCCGCGTAGAGGGCCTTCTGGTGGCTCCATTCTGAATCACTCAATGCAGCAGGCTTTCTCTTGGTGTTCATAAGGACGACGATCTTGTCGCAATAGTCCAACACCCTTCGGGTTTCGTCTTTGCGGCGAAAATGATAGTCGGCCACGAACAAGAGAACGTCTTCATGACTTTGATCTCTCTGGAGCAGCTTCTCCGCGGCTGCCAGGGCTTTGGCGTTGTCGTTGAGCTGCTTGTAGGCAAGAAAGTAACTCAAGAGAACGTCACTTAAATATCGCGTGTGCGGATTGAGCTGCAGCAATTGATCCAGAAGTTTTAGTTTTTTCTGATTATCCGCGGTGTTGAGCGCCTGATCAAAAAGCGTGTACTCCTGCTGAGCAAGCATGCCGGCGGCCAACTCTTCACGCTTCTTTTGAGTTGCGGCTGCGTCCGGGTCGTCACTCACCGCTGGAGTCATCACCACGCTCTGGGCGATGCTCTCGGTGAGAGTCGCGTACTTCTTGATCAACGCTTTGTCATCTTTGGCTTTCGCAGCTTGGAGATTGATCCGCGCTGCTTCCAAGTCATCCGGATCAAGCTCCAACAGCTTCTCCCCGGCTTGCATCGCTTTATCCAGGTGACCGTCTCTGAAGTTAGCGTCCTGAATTTGCGAATATGCCCATCCGATCGATTCACTCCTCGGAAACATTGTGGTGAATTGCTCAATCAACGCCAGGCGCTTGTCATAGTCGGTCTCGAGATTGATCAACTCCAGAAAGTTACCTTCGGGAGTGTCCGGCTTGACGACCAATTTTTTGTTGATACCCGCTGCCATTGGATGAATCAATAAGACCGGCAGCAGCAGGTACAGCCACAGGGTGCATCGTAGTAGACGGAGTAGGTGTTCACGCTGCTGCCGTACTAAGTAACATTCTGAACAACGATTCGAGCCGTCTTGCTTTTGATTGCACTTAGCATTGACTCGATTTGTAGTTAGCATGTCACGAGTACGCGCATAACTCGATGCCTCGCGTTGACTATCGGCTGATAAAAGCCAAAAATGTATGCGCCTTGATTCCAGAGAGCATAAAGCTTCCTTCGCAAACCGACGAAAAACAGCCTATGCGTAAAGTCATACGAATTGGGGTCAGCTCTTTGGTTCTCGCCGGAGCATTCGCGCTCGGATTGTTTGCTCAGTCCGACACGGCGGTGTTGTTCGGTTTGGTCAAGGATCCGTCGGGCGGGTCCGTCGCAGGGGCGAAAGTCGTCGCGCACAACCAAGCGACCGGCGCGCAGCGTGAACTCGAGACCGATGCAAAGGGATTATTCTATTTCACTCTGCTCCCGCCTGGCGGCTACGAGATCGCAGCTGAGGCCAACGGCTTCAAGTCGTATCGAAATTCGGCTGTCCAGGTGCAAGTAGCACAGGTCGCGCGTCTGGACATCGAACTGGAGGTCGGAAGTACGTCGGAGCATGTTGAAGTGTCGACCAACGCCTCCGTGCTGAACACTGAGAACGCCTCACAGGGAACTGTAATCTCTCAGGAGAAGATTCCATCGCTACCTTTGAATGGACGTCAATTCCTGCAACTGGCGCTCCTGGTTCCGTTCGCCAACGGCGGCGGCCGGACGGTACAGCAGAACACGGTTCGGCAGAGCCAAATTGGAGGCATCAGCATCGCCGGCAATCGTACGAACAATACCGGCTTCTTGCTCGATGGCGCAACCAACATCGATCCCGATTACAATTCTCTGAATTACTCGCCCGCCATCGATTCAGTCGCCGAGTTTCAGGTGCAGGCCGCGATCGTGCCGGCCGACTTTTCGCATGCCTCCATCAACGTTGTTACGAAATCCGGAACCAACAGCTTTCATGGCTCGGCTTGGGAATTTCTTCGCAACAAGGATTTTGATGCACGACCGTTTAATCTTTTTGCCGACCTGCCGAAATTCCAGCGCAACCAATTCGGTGCAACTCTGGGCGGCCCGGTTTGGAAGGATCACTTATTCGCATTTCTCGCATACGAAGGGCTGCAAGTGCGCCAGGCCGGTTCTGGCTTGACGACCGTGACTGTTCCGAGTGCGCTGCAGCGGGAGGCGGACTTCAGCCGGACGACCGGCGGCATTTTCGATCCGTTTGCCCCGCTAGTGAATGGTCTGCGCCAGCCGTTCGCGGATAATCAAATTCCGGCTACCCGGATTAATCCGCTCACTCAAGCGGCCATGCTGGCAATGCCGTTGCCCTCGGACCCTTCGACTAACTCATTCGTTAATGCCAACGGCATTCTTTCACAAAAGAACAATAACTATTCCGGACGCGTGGATTACACTTTAAGCCAAAGCTGGAATCTCTTCGGCCGCTACTCGGTCTCCGATGAAAAGGCATCCATTCCGGCAGTGGTAACGGGCCGCGACGGACTCAACAACGCCATTTCAAAAAGCGCGGTGCTTGGATCCACGAAAGTGATCAGCGCCAACATGGTCAATGAGACGCGGCTTTCTTTCAGCCGCCTTCGTATCTTCACAGGACTGCCTGAGCTGACATTTCCGGTGAACGGGACGCCCACCAAGCTGCCGCAGTTCATCACGACGGTGTACCCGATCATGGGTGGCGCGGGAGGATTCATTGGAACGACTGGTGGAGGTTTGGTCCTGGTGCGAGACAACACCTATCAGGCATACGACAATCTTTCCTGGAATCACGGACGGCATTCGTTCCGTTTCGGTGCTGAAGCGCAACAGGTCCAGTACAATCGCTACGAAGCGCCGAACCTGCTGGGTACCTACCAATTTACGAACGGTTTCACTTCGCAGATCGGAAAGACGGTGGGTAGCGGAGATGCGCTGGCCAGCATGCTGCTTGGAATCCCGCAGCAGGGGTCGCGCTCGGTCGGTCCTAGCCGCATCGATGGTCGCGAATGGATTTACTCCTTTTACGCGCAGGATGATATCCATCTACGATCCAATCTGACTTTGAATCTGGGCGTGCGTTATGAGTTGTCGCCCCCGATGTACGACGTGCGTCGTCAGATGTCCAGCATCGACTACAGCAGCGTTCCAAGCCCACAGAGCATTTTCGCTTCCGGCAAAACCGGTTTCTACCAGCCGACTCTCTTTGTGTGCGGCGAGAGCGGATATCCAAAAGGGTGTGCGTTTACCGACAAAAACAACTTTGCTCCGCGCGTGGGCGTCGCCTGGTCCGTCAATCCGAAGTGGGTAGTTCGGGCCGGGGGCGGGATGTTCTATGCGCTCACGGATTCCAACGGTTTGTTCCGCCTGGCCGCAGGCCTGCCGGACAATATTACCCAAACGCTCACCAGCAACAACGTCACTCCCCAGTTCAAGAACCTCGACATCTTCGGCCCGGCCATCGCCGGACCTGTGCAGATTCAAGCTGCCGGCATCGATCTGCACCAACGCACCAGCTACTCGCTGCAATGGAATTTCTCGGTCCAGCATGAGTTGATGCCCAACATGGTAGTAGAGGCAGGCTATCTGTCGACGCTGGGATTGAAGCTGCAACAGAACGTCCAGCCGAACAATGCTCAACCTGGCCCGGGCGCAATCGATCCTCGCCGACCTTATCTGGGTCTGCAATATGCTCCTGGAACACAGTTCCCCGACTATGTGACCGCGGTTGGAAATTCGGTTCCGGTAGGCTTTATCAATTTCCTGCCGAACTCGGCGCAGTCAAACTATCATGCGGCCTTCGTTCGCTTCGAGAAGCGCTTCAGCTCCGGATTTTCGATCTTGAGCTCCTATACTTTCTCCAAGGCGATAACCAATGCGCCGCAGCTCCGGAATGCCGGCGGCGCCGGCGGCGCGGAGAACTCTCCGCCTCAGGACTCGTTCAATCTCCGAGCCGAGAGAGGGCTTGCGTCCTTCGACGTTGAAAGCCGTTGGGTGGATACATTCATCTATGACGTTCCAGTCGGCAAGCGGGGAAAGTATATTCAGTCCGGACCGATCGCCGCGATTTTCGGCGACCTGCAACTCTCGGGCATTTATCAGATGCAGACCGGTTTCCCATTCACCGTTAACCTCAAGGGCGACACGGCCGGCGTGGGTGCGGGAACGGGTGGGATCTTCGTGCGGCCGATTGCCGTTCCGGGCGCCTCAGCGCAACTGGACAGCTCGCAGCGCAGCACCAGCCAGTGGTTCAACACTGGTGCTTTCCAAGCGCCACCCAACTTCGCGTTCGGCAACGTCGGACGTAACACCGTGATCGGGCCCGGGTTCGTCAACTTGGATCTCGTGCTGGTCAAGACCTTTTTCATTCGGGAAGGTCTGCGGCTCGAGTTTCGCGCCGAGGCGTTCAACATCGCCAATCATCCGAACTACAGCATTATCGGACGAATTTTGAACGATCCGACTTTCGGACGCGTGCTCAGCCAGCTTGACCCGCGCCAGCTTCAGTTCGGCGCAAAAGTCGTGTTCTAACGCAGGGCCGAGCCGCCCCCGCGCGGCAGGTCGCAATCCGTGCGACAAGCTTGTGGGCCTGCGTCTGGAGCGATTGGTAGCTCGAGTTCGCCACAAACGTGGGATATTTTCCGTAACCAGCGTATGGACGCAGGAACTGGTCGAGGAGCTTAGTTCCCACTCGAGTCGGATCTTGGCTAAACCGAGCCCGCACTTCCAAGTGTGCCCCGGTGATCGCAGGATCACCAGCGGCTCAAGTCTTGCTGTACCCTGTCTCTAATGCAGGAGGTTACGAAATGAGAAACTGTTTTCGTGTGATATCGGCATCAGTCGCGATGCTATTAGCCGGTCTGCTGGCGGGCTGCTCGGCGGGTGTCACCACGGCACAAACCCGGCCTGCGGCGAATGCGTTCCCGGGCATCGGCTTGAGCCTCGATCAATTGAAAGCCAGGTATCAACACAACTACGTTGCCCGGCGTCTCAAACCCGTAAAGTGGCCGAACGGCGCGCGTGTGGCCGTAGCGTTGAGCTTCGATGTGGACAACGCATCGGGCACTCTGGCGCGAGGCACTCCGGGATCGGAGCCGATGTCTCGCGGGCAATACGGCGCAGTCGACGGGATGCCCCGTATCCTTCGCATCCTGGATAAAGAGAACCTTCCCGCGTCTTTCTTCATTCCAGCCGTTAGCGCTGCACTGAATCCGGAAATGATTCCGGCGATTCAGGCCAAGAAACGCCACGAAATCGGCATTCACGGATGGATTCACGAGAATCTGGTCGAACTCAACGACGAGGCCAAGGAGCAGGAGCTGCTGAACAAGTCGATCGACTTGCTGACAAAGGCGATGGGGAAGAGACCGGTCGGCTACCGCGCGCCCTCGTGGGCCATGAGTCCGTTCACGATGAAGCAAGTGAAGGACGCAGGCTTTCTCTACGACAGCAGCCTGATGGCCAGCGATGACGCTTACGAAATCTCGATCGACGGCAAGGCGAGCGGCGTCGTGGAGCTTCCGATTGAGCGCATTTTGGACGACGCCCCCTATTTCGGCGCTGCCAACGGCTCGCTCCCATCGCCCGATCTGGTGGACAAGATCTACCGCGACGAATTCGATGTTGCATACGAGGAAGGCGGCTTGTTTGTGCTGACGATGCATCCGTTTTACACCGGACACCGGTCGCGCGCCCTGTGGCTCGACAAGCTGATCCAGTATATGAAGTCCAAACCCGGGGTATGGTTCGCTACGCACGAGGACGTCGCCAAGTACGTCAAGACGGCGCCCGTCGCGGATTGACCTAGGCGCGCGGCCGCCTTCGCTATGCAGCCCCGGCTCCCGCTGTACTAAAGTACAAGAGAGGGATCGGTCCAGAATGGCAATAGGGAAGCAGCGCGAGATCAGTCTCGCGGCGTTGCTCCTTGCTATACCTCTTCTTGGCGCCGACGGGCGCGTCCAATTCAATCGCGATATCCGGCCGATTCTTTCCGACAAGTGCTTCAACTGCCATGGGCCAGACGCAGCAGCGAAGCATGTTCCCTTCCGTTTAGATAGCGAAGAAGCGGCGAAAGCACAACTCGGCGATGGCAAGCACGCCATCGTACCGGGCGATCCCGCCTCGAGCGAGTTGATTAAGCGCATCACCGCTTCGAAGCCCGCGCTTCGAATGCCGCCAGAATACTCAGGCTTCAAGCTGAGCCCGGCCGAGATCGAAGCATTCCGTCAATGGATCGCCGAAGGCGCCGAGTGGCAAAAGCATTGGTCCTTTATTCCACCCGTGCGTCCGCCGCTGCCGGCGACCCGCAACACGAGTTGGGCACACAACGCGATCGATTCCTTCGTACTCGAGCGTCTGGAGCGCGAGCGACTGCAACCTTCGCCTGCGGCTAGCCGCGAAACGCTGATTCGCCGCGTGTCGCTGGATCTGACTGGCCTTCCTCCGACTCCGGCTGAGATCGATGCATTCCTGAACGATCGATCCGCCAGCGCGTACGAAAAAGTAGTCGACCAGCTGCTCGCTTCCCCGCGTTATGGCGAGAGGATGGCCTTCCGCTGGCTGGACGCAGCTCGCTATGCCGACAGCAACGGCTACCAGTTCGACGGGGAACGTTTCATGTGGCGCTGGCGCGACTGGGTGATCGACGCATTCAATCGGAACCAGCCATTTGATCATTTCGCCCTGGAGCAGATCGCCGGCGACATGCTGCCCAATGCGACGCTCGATCAGAAAATTGCGACCGGCTTTAATCGCAACCATCGCGCCAACACCGAAGACGGGATCATTCCCGAAGAGTATGCGGTCGAATACGTTGTGGATCGAGTAGAGACCACCTCGGCCGTCTTTCTTGGTGTGACCCTCGGGTGCGCGCGCTGCCACAACCACAAGTACGATCCGTTCTCGCAAAAAGAGTTCTACCAAATCTACTCGTATTTCAATAACGTTCCTGAACTCGGCCGGGCGATGAAGTATGGCAACTCACCGCCCATGATTCCGGCTCCGACGCCCGAGCAACGCAAGACGCTCGCCGATCTCAGCTCCCGCCTCAAGGTGATTCAAGATTATCTGCGCCGCCGCGATCTGGAGACTAGCCAGGATCGTGCCGCATGGCAGCGCCGCTTGACTGATGTAAGCCCTGTCTACTGGGCACCATCGCGCGGTTTAAACGCGGCGGTTACGTTTGAGCCGGATGCCGCGACCCCGCGTTCGAAAGGCACTACTTCTGCTCCCGGGCGAATCGGACGAGCGGGCTCGTTCGACGGCAAAGCGACTGTCGATGCCGGACAAGTTGCCCAGTTCGATATCGATGAGCCATTCACGCTCTCGGCGTGGACGTATTCCGAAGACACCCCGGACGGAAGCGTGATGTCGCGGATGTCGGACAATCCCAAGGGCAAAGGCTTCGGCGTCCATTTCGATCAGGGCAAGATACACGTCAACATCACCAGCAACTGGAATGACGACGCAATCCGGCTGGAAACCGAGCGTACGTTCGAGCCGCAGAAGTGGCATCAGATTACGATGACCTACTCGGGCTCTCGCATGGCCGAGGGCATTCATCTGTACGTGAACGGGGAAGCACAAAAAGTGAAAGTCTTGCTCGATACTCTGTATCGTCCGTTCCGCAATGCCGGAGGATCGTTCCGCCAGCCTTTCCGTATTGGCGCGGGTTGGGGTGAGGCGCACCGTTTTCATGGCCGTATCGATGACGTGCGCGTTTACTCGCGTGTAATAAGCGTCGACGAGATTGCCGGGCTGGCGCTCGGCGAATCGGTGAACGAAATTGCGCGCAAACCGGAAGCGCAGCGCACGGAGATCGAGAAACTGCAGTTGCGTGATTATTACCGCGAGAGTGTCGCGCCAAGAGACGTTCGTGAAGCCGCGCACAGTCTCGCCGCTATCCTCGATGAACAAGAAAAATTCGAGCACAGCTTGCCGACGGTGATGGTGATGGCCGAGTCGCCCGTGCCCAAGCCGACGTTTATCTTGCAGCGCGGCGCTTACGATCATCCGGGCGATCGAGTTTCGCCGGGCGTTCCGGCGATCCTGACGCCGCTACCGGCGGGCGCCCCCAACAACCGGCTGGGCTTCGCGCGATGGCTCACCGATCCGGGCAATCCATTGCTAGCACGCGTGACCGTGAATCGCTTCTGGCAAATGTACTTTGGAACTGGCCTCGTGAAAACGACTGAGGACTTCGGCTCACAAGGCGAATGGCCGTCGCACCTCGAGCTGCTCGATTGGCTCGCCACAGAATTCATGCGCACCGGTTGGGACGTGAAGGCACTCCAAAAGCTGATCGTCTCGAGCGCCGTTTATCGGCAATCGTCGCGAACCACGCCCGAGTTGCTGCAACGCGATCCAGACAATCGGCTGTTGGCGCGCGGACCGCGTTTCCGGTTGGCTGCTGAAATGATCCGCGATCAGGCGCTGTTCGACGCCGGCCTGTTGGTGGAGAAGATCGGGGGGCGGTCGGTGATGCCGTATGGTTCGCCCGCATTGTGGAAAGAAATCAGCATGCAAGACACCGATTATGTGCAAGGGAAGGGCGAAGATCTCTATCGCCGCAGCTTGTATACATTCTGGAAGCGAACCATTCCTCCGCCGGAGATGATCAACTTCGACGCCGCCAATCGGGAGGCCTGCGTGGTGCGCGAAACGCGAACCGACACACCACTGCAAGCGCTCAACCTGATGGACGATGTGACGTTCGTGGAAGCGGCGCGATTCATCGGCCAGCGAATGATGAAACAAGGAGGCGCGAAAGCTGACGCTCGTCTGCGCTATGGCTTCCGCCTGGTTACCGGGCGTTCTCCATCAGCCGCCGAGCAGGCCATCCTGCAGCAGAATCTGCGCTTCCATCGCGACTACTTTTCGAGCAGGCCGAAGGAGACCGAATCGTACTTGGGTCAGGGCGAATCGCCACGCGATCCGCAGCTTGATCCTGTCGAGTTGGCCGCGTATGCCTCGGTCGGAAGCCTGCTGCTCAATTTGGATGAGACGGTAACCAAGGAATAGCAATGCCTCCTATCGACGAAGCGAAGCTGGCAATGACGCGCCGGCATTTTTTCTCGCTGGGAAGCACGGGCATCGGCGTGGCGGCGCTCGCAGCGCTCACCGCGCAAGAGGCTAAGGCGTCCAGCGCATTGCCTGGCTTGCCGCATTTCCCACCGACCGCCAAGCGCGTCATTTATCTTTTCCAGCACGGCGCTCCCTCGCAGCTAGATCTCTTCGACTACAAGCCGAAGCTCCAGCCCATGCGCGGAACAGAGCTGCCCGATTCGGTCCGCATGGGCCAGCGGCTCACGGGCATGACCGCATATCAGACCCAGTTCCCGACCGCGCCCTCGATCTTTCAATTCGGTCAGCACGGTAAGAGCGGTGGCTGGCTCAGTGAACTGCTGCCTCACACCTCTCGCGTGATTGACGACGTCTGCATTGTGAAGAGCCTTCAAACGGAGGCGATCAATCACGATCCAGCGGTCACGTTTCTACAGACCGGCTTTCAAATCGCAGGCCGCCCGAGCATCGGTTCCTGGATCGCTTACGGCTTGGGGAGCGAAGCCGAGGATCTGCCTGCGTTCGTCGTGATGGTGTCTCAAGGCGTCGGCAACACGCAAGCGCTCGCCGAACGCCAATGGGCCAGCGGATTCCTGCCGTCACGATTTCAAGGCATTAAATTCCGCTCGGGCGCCGAGCCGGTTATGTATGTCTCAAATCCGCCGGGCTACGACTCGACTGCGCGGCGGCGCTTCCTCGACGATCTCGGGCAGATGAACGAAATCGCATACAAAGAATATCTGGATCCGGAGATTTCGAGCCGCATCTCCCAATACGAAATGGCGTTCCGGATGCAGAAGTCGGTACCGGAACTAACAGATTTATCGAACGAGCCCGAGTCGACGTTCGAGTTGTACGGTCCGGATTCACGCAAGCCGGGGACCTACGCAGCCAACTGCATCTTGGCGCGCCGCCTGGCCGAGCGCGGTGTCCGATTCATTCAGCTTTTTCATCGCGGATGGGATCAGCACAATAATCTTCCGAAAGAAATCCGCGGCCAGTGCCTGCAAACCGATCAGCCCTCGGCCGCGCTTATTCAAGACCTCAAGCAGCGCGGCTTGCTGAAAGACACGCTGGTGGTGTGGGGCGGAGAATTCGGACGCACGGTTTACTCACAAGGCGCACTCACCGCGGACAATTACGGGCGCGACCACCATCCCCGCTGCTTCAGCATCTGGATGGCGGGAGGCGGTATCCGCGGCGGCGTCACTTATGGCGAGACCGACGACTACAGCTACAACGTCGTGAAGGATCCCACTGATGTCCACGATCTGCATGCCACGATCCTGCATTGCTTAGGCGTCGATCACACCAAACTGACCTTCAAATTTCAAGGCCGTCATTTCCGCCTGACCGATGTTTCCGGCAAAGTGATCCGTCCGATCCTCAGTTGATCGCAGCGCGGCCTGATCCCGAGCGCACGCCTAGAAATCACCCGGTAGTTTGGTTTCCGTACCGCACCATGCTCTCCAGGTGGCCGATTCCGTGGGTGGGAGGACCTGCAAGTGGGGCTTCAGAACGATCAGCGTTTCACCGTAGTCGGTATTTATCTTGTTGCTTCGCAGCAGCGGGATGAGACTGAGGATGGGAATCCCAGTGATGGTGCGCGCTTCAGAAGCGGTCATCAAGCCGGCTAGCACAGCCCATTGACCCGTCATCAGGCGAGCCTTTGATTCGTACTTGCGGCTGGAAATGATCGGAATGCCGTCGATAGCGGCTGCCCCCAGCAGCTTGAATTCGGCGTCCACGTCCAGCGTCACCTCATCGGTTCCGTGGATATGCGGGGTTATTTTGAGCACCAACCCGAGATCCTCGAACGTGAAGGTTGGGGGAGGAATGTACACCGTCCCCCCTCCGGACGTGTTGCCGATGTAGGTGTTCGTCACGAGTGGATACTTATCGCCGACATGCATTGTGGAGGGTTGGCCGTCCATGGCGACGATTTCGGACTTCAAAACTGTGCTGGCACTCGCCTTTGCGACTGTTGCAAATAGCCGAGCACTGGTAATTCCGATTCCGATCAGGCTGGCTCCGCCGCCGAATGTGAGGAAATTGGAATACCCGGCGGGGATGACATTCAACAGGTTCGTTTTGTTGGGAAAGTTCACCAGCGGGAACGCAGAGGGAAGCGACAAGCCATAGCTCAACGCCGAAGTCCGCTCCGTGGTCAGGATTTCGATTTCGATGGCCACCTGGGGGCGCGGGCGCAACAGGTCCTCGAGGATTTTCTCAGCCAGACGAACTTTGGTCACGCGATCCCGCACCAGGATCAAATGCCGCTGCGTGTCCACCATCATCCGCTGCATGTCGAGTGTGCCGCGGACGCCAGTGGTGATCTCCTGCAACTCCTGAACACTCATCGTTTCCGGAAACGGAATCACGACGGCCGCCGTGCTCTGGAACTCACCGCGCTTCTGCGCCGTGTCGTTGGCGATCAAAAGCAGGCGATCGCTGATGGGCGTAACAAAGGAATTCGTAGCGGCCTCGAGAGCACGCAGCGAATCGCGGTAGCCGGCGCTCGAAAGTTGAAACCGGAGAGCAGGCGCGGGCTGATACTGGGTATCGAAGATCACCCTGAGCTGGAAGGCGGCGGCAACCTGCTCCCAAAGCGCTCTCGATTCGCCTCTGAGATCGAAGTACTGCCGTCCGGGTGTTGCTTTCAGTTCAGGCGGCGGAAGCGGCTTGCGCGCCAACTCGAGGTCCTGATCACCGATCGACCCGAACAGTGTCCGATCGATTTTATCGCTGGCGAGGCCGGGTGTTGCGGTGGCAGGCTTCTGCAGACTGGCCAGGGGCCGCAAAGCTTGTGCCCTTGCCCAGTAAGAAAGATTCGTGGGATCGGCCGCAGCAGCCTGCGCATATAAAAGGTACGCGCGCGTCGCCTCGCCGGCCCGCTCCGCCTTCTGAGCCTGCTGAAACAGCTGATCGGCGCTCGGAGCAGTCCAGGCAGCAGCAGCCAGGGAAAGGGCGGAGATCAGGCGGCAGACCTTCACATGAGTTTTGACGGTTTTTGGCCCGTACGCGTGTATAAACAATTGAACCGTAACAGCCGATTAGGGGAGTGAGGCTGGATTTACTCAATGGCTGCCACACTTGCGCCCATCCGTACCGGGTTCGCCCCCAGCGTCCCCCAAACATTTGAAGACTTGGGGATTTCCCAGTCCCTGGTGCTCGATCTCGTTCTCCGGCGACTGCTGCTCGAAGGCTTCAGCAACCTGGCAAGCCTAAGCCAGACTCTGAAGCTCTCGCTCCCGATCCTAACCATTGTGTTCAATCACATGCGCCAGCAGCAGATGGTGGAAGTGAAGGGGATGATCGGCAATGATTATCACTTCACGCTCTCTCAGGCGGGCAAAATGTTGGCCGGCGAGCGGTTCCAGATCACCCAATACGCAGGCGCGGCTCCCGTATCCCTCAAGGACTATAGCGCGGCGACCAAATCGCAGGCTGCCGAAGTTCGCATCGATCGCAAAGCTCTGCGGTCGGCGTTTTCCGACCTGGTGGTATCCGATCAGCTTCTCGACCAATTGGGCCCCGCGCTCATTTCACAGAACTCGATCTTCGTCTACGGGCCGACCGGAAACGGAAAAACTAGCCTCGCCGAAAGAATGCTGCGCGTCTATCAAGACGCCATCCTGCTGCCGTATGCCGTGGAGGTGGACGGTCAGATCATCAGTTTGTACGATCCCGTGGTGCATCAAACCATGGATGTCGACGATCATGACATCGATCCACGATGGGTCCTGTGCCGTCGTCCCTGCATCGTAGTGGGCGGCGAATTGATTCCCAGCATGCTCGAGTTGCGGTTGGACGAATCTTCAGGTATTTACGCCGCTCCGCTGCAGATGAAAGCCAACAACGGCATCTTCATCATCGACGATTTCGGCCGCCAGTTGATGTCTCCGCGCGACTTGCTGAACCGCTGGATCGTGCCGTTGGATCGCCGCGTGGACTACCTGATGCTGCGTTATGGCGTTAAGTTCCAGATCCCGTTTGAGCTGATGGTGGTCTTCTCCACCAACCTGGAACCGAGCGATCTGGCCGACGAAGCGTTTCTGCGCCGCATCCACAACAAGATTTTCGTGGAAGCCGTCGACGACAAGGCATTCGACCAGATTTTCCACCGCGTGGTAGGCAGCTTCAATATTCCGTGTGAGCCGGACAGCGCCGAGTATCTGCGTAAGCTGTGCCTTCGCGAGGGCCGTACCGAGCTGCGCGCTTGCTATCCGGCCGATATTTGCAACATTCTGACCTCGATCGGCAAGTACGAGGGCCGGCCACCTTATATGAGCAAGTCGGAGCTGGAACGCGCCGCCTCACTTTACTTCGCCAAAGGCTAGTTGCAATCATAAGGGTTGCCCCTCGCAGCTACTGAAGCCGAACTGTGCCAGCTTTTATCGCAGGTTGGCTCCTCCCATCATTACGGGTTCCGGCTGCACTCGTTCGCCGACGGCGAATGCACTCTCTTCATACCGTTCCGCAAGGATTTCGAACGCCCCGGCTCGATTGTGGCTGGTCAGACTTTCATGGCGGCCGCGGACGTCGCGATGTGGTTGGCGATTATCACCAAGCTCGGTGCATCTGACGGCTCAGTGACGGCCGAGATGAAGACCAACTTCTTGAACGCCGCCCGCGACGAGGACATTCTCTGTCACGCTAAAATTCTGAAGCTGGGCCGCCGGCTGATTTACGGCGTCTCGGAATGCACTAATCCTGAAGGAAAGCTGCTTACCCACCACACCATCACATACATCCGGCAGTGAAGGCAGCGCGTACGCGCGATAATGGTATGTAGCGTTCGATGAAAGTCCTCCTGGTCTCCACTTACGACCTGGGCCGCCAACCTTTCGGTCTTGCATCACCGGCGGCGTGGCTTGCGGCGCGAGGTCACGCAGTGGCTTGCGCGGATCTGTCGGTCGAGACGCTGGATCCCGATGCCGTCCGCGACGCCGAGCTGATCGCCTTTCATCTGCCGATGCACACAGCGACGCGCCTGGCAGCGAAGCTGATTCCGAAGGTTCGCGAGATGAATCCGGCGGCGCATCTCTGTTGCTATGGGCTATACGCGCCGATCAATGAAGCTTATCTGCGGACGCTCGGCATCGAAACGATTCTGGGCGGCGAGTTCGAAGCAGCGTTAGCAGCCGTCGCCGATGGCGCGCGGGAAGCACCCCTCGTGTCTCTCGACCGCTTGCAGTTCCTGACACCGCTGCGTTCCGCGTTGCCACGTCTCGGCCAGTACGCGAAGCTGCGGATTAACGGGTCGCAGAAAAACGCCGGTTATACCGAGGCCAGTCGCGGCTGCAAGCATATGTGCCGGCACTGCCCGGTGGTGCCTGTTTACAAGGGCTCGTTTCGCATCGTTCAGCCGGAGGTGGTGCTCGAAGACATCCGGCAACAGGTCTCCGCCGGCGCTGGGCACATCACTTTCGGCGATCCGGATTTCTTCAGCGGGCCAACGCATGCCATGCGCATCGTCGAAGCTATGCACCGGCAATATCCAGGCCTGACTTATGACGTGACGATAAAGATCGAGCACTTGCTCAAGCATCACGACCTGGTGCCGAGGCTCAAAGAGACCGGCTGCCTGTTCGTGACCAGCGCGGTCGAGTCCGCGGACGATCGCGTGCTCGAAAAGCTGGACAAGAGGCACACGCGGGCCGATTTCATCGAAGTGGTGCAGCAATTCGGGCGCATCGGCCTAACGTTGTCGCCTACCTTCATTCCGTTCACTCCCTGGACGACCCGCAAATCCTATGGCGAGCTACTGTCGCTGTTAAAGAAGCTGGACTTGGTAGACAACGTCGCGCCGATCCAGCTTGCATTGCGGCTCCTGATCCCTCGCGGTTCGCTGTTACTCGAGTTGGCCGACGTGCAATCGGTCGTGACCGGGTTCGATGAGCCCGCGCTGTTATACCGGTGGAAGCATCCCAATCCAGACCTGGACGTACTCGCCGGCGAGGCGATGAGGCTGGCAGCGCTGGATGGATCGCGCCGCGAAATCTTCGGAAAGATGTGGGAACTGGCAGCCGGTCGGCCGTTGCCGGAGAATTTCGACCTGATGCCGCGCGCCACCATCCCCTACCTGGACGAGCCCTGGTATTGTTGAGCGGAGCCAACCGAAGAGCAGGTTGCTCTTGTCTAGCATGAGTGGTCGCAAGAAGCTGCTTCTCATTGGCGCGACCACGGGGTATCAGACGCGCGCGTTCGGCGAAGCGGCCGATCGGCTCGGATTCGATCTCGCGCTCGCAACCGACCGTTGTCATGTGCTCGACGACCCGTGGGGCGATCGCGCCATCGCACTGCGCTTTGAGGATCCTGAGCATGCGGCCGAAGTGCTCGCGCACGAAACAGGCCTCGACGGCATCGTCGTGGTCGGCGACCGGCCGGCATATATCGCCGCGCTCGCGGCGGAGCGCCTCGGAATTCCCTACAACTCGCCGGATTCGGTGCTCGCCTCGCGCAACAAATTCATTGCCCGCGAACGGTTTCGCGCTGCCGGATTGCTGGTGCCGCAATTCCAAAGGATCCCGCTGGAGGATGGGCCCGAGCGCGCCGCCAAGTCAGCTGCGTATCCGTGCGTACTGAAGCCGCTCGGCCTATCGGCAAGCCGCGGCGTGATCCGGGCCAATGATCCCGGCGCATTCCTGATCGCCTTCCGCCGCATTGAGGCGCTGCTGGGCGAGCCCGACATTCTGCGCCTTCGTGACAGGCAGGATCGATTCATCCAGTTAGAGAACTTCATCGAAGGGCGCGAATTTGCCCTCGAAGGTATTCTCACGGACGGCAAGCTGCGCGTACTGGCACTGTTCGATAAACCCGACCCGCTAGACGGTCCTTACTTCGAGGAGACGATTTATGTGACGCCTTCGCGCGAGCGGGCCGAAACACGGCGCAACATTTTGCGCACTACCGAATCGGCCGTGCAGGCGCTCGGCTTGACGCAAGGGCCTATCCATGCCGAGATGCGCGTCAACGAGCGCGGCGTATGGATGCTGGAAATCGCAGCGCGGCCGATCGGTGGTCTGTGCGCGCGCGTGTTACCGGGCCTCGAAGAACTGATTCTGCGCCACGCGGCTGGTGAGGACATCTCACAAGTTTTAATGCCTCCCGATGCAGCCGGCGTCATGATGATTCCGATCCCACGGGGCGGAGTTTACGTCGCGACTAAAGGGCTCGCCGAGGCTCGAGAGGTGCCCTACATCGACCAGATCATCATCACTGCAAAGGAAGGACAAAAGCTGATACCGCTGCCTGAGGGGTCAAGTTACCTGGGATTTATTTTTGCGCGGGGAGAATCGCCGGACGTCGTGGAATATGCCCTGCGAGCATCGCATGAACGGCTACGCTTTGAAATCGCCGCCGCGTTGCCCGTAATGAGCAGCTAGGCTTTGGTCTTCGGAGGCACGTATCCGGGCGGCAAGGCCGCGCCTTCGCCGAAGAAGTAATCTTCCATTTGCTTGAGCAGAAATTCTTGAGCTTCCTGGGTACCGAGGTTGAGCCGGTACTCGTTCATGATCATCTTCATCTGCTCGAGCCACATCTTCCAGGCTTCTTTGGAGACGTTCTCGTAGATGCGCTGACCTAGCGGGTGATTGTCGAAGGGTGGCTCATCAAGTCCGGCCATGTCCCGTTGGAATTTGACGCAGAAGACCTTGCGCTTGCCGGTCTCCTCTTCGACTCTGGGACCCACCATCCCGCTGCCACAACCCATGGGAATTCTCCTTTTGCGATGTTGCTGACCTCAGGATAGCAGACGGTATGAGAAGGTCCGGTCCGCTCGACGGCGGAAGAGAGAGTTTAGGCGGATTCACGTTTCGCGGGAACGGATTTCTTGCCATTTAGGTATTCGGAGAGGCGGATTGGGGTGGGTGCACCCTTTTCCATGGCCCTTTGCACGGCTTTCTGATAACGGCGCAGAGTCTCGCGCTTTACACCTTCGCGCAGGTTGCAGGCTTCGATGTCGAGCAGGATCTCTATCTCCCACGGCTGGAACGTGTTACGATTCATCGAACCGCGCACCAGTTCCTGCAGGAGCTTGTTGAATCGCGTCAACAGAACTTCGCTGTTTGGAGTCTCTACGACCATATCCACTTGGGTTATCGGCAGAAAGCCCGAGAATCTTGAGCCTGCATATACTTAGTTATGGCCGATCCCAAGTTCGACCAGCCACGCATCGCGCTGAATCGCATCTACACCAAGGCCGGCGACCAGGGCGAGACGCATCTCGCGGGCGGCCAGCGGGTTCCCAAAGACTCTCTACGGATTGAATGCTATGGAACAGTGGATGAGCTGAACGCCTTCGTCGGGATGGCCTGCGTTTCAGCCGAGGAGCGAATTCCCGACCTGGCGGCGATTCTACGCCGCGTGCAGCATGAGCTTTTCAATCTGGGCTCGATCCTGGCCACCCAACCGGCCGACGTCCATCCGAAACAGGCCCGCGTGACGCCTGTCGAAATCGCGCAACTGGAAAAAGAAATCGACCGGATGAATGCCGACCTAGCGCCCTTGCGATCATTCGTACTGCCGGGCGGTTCGCGCCTGAACACCGAGCTGCACGCCTGCCGGACCATCTGTCGTCGTGCGGAGCGGCTGGCCGTCAGCCTGGCACGCGAAGAGGAGACGCCCGCCGAGGCGGTCCAATATTTGAATCGCCTGAGCGACGCATTTTTTGTTTGGAGCCGCTGGGCGAACCATGTCCTGGGCGTGCCAGAGGTGCTCTGGGAGCCGAACAAGGCGGCATCGGGAAAAAACTCCTAGCCCTGCCGGGCGACCACGCGTTCCGTCACCCAATCCGTCCAAATCGCCGATTCTCCGCTCGAGATCAACGGCGCACCGTCCAGCACAGCCGCGACGAAGTTCTGGATCATCGGAAAATGAATGTTCGTGTGCGTCGGCAGAAGCTCGCGTCCGCCGGGATGCACGAGTTCCGGCCCGCTCAGCGGATCGAGATTGATCTCGCCTATGGTGCCAATGATGCGGAACTGATCGCGCACGATATCGGAGTGCCAGCGCACGTCCACGATGCCGCGCACGCCCCGCTCGTATTCAATCAACACGGTCGCGTTGTCTTCAATTGGCCACTCATTGACCGCATTGGAGATCATGCCCGTCGCGCGCACGGGTTTGCCGAACAAGTAATTCAGAACATCGATGCGGTGGCTGGCAACATCGTAGAGCGGACCACCTCCGGCGAGTTTCGGATCGAGCAGCCAGGAGCGGAATGAGCCGTGCGCCGGCGATGGGCTGTGGTGGTTTGCTTCGGCCAGCACCGGCTGTCCAATGGCGCCGTCGGCGAGCAGTTGGCGCGCGCGTTGCACTTTCGGATATGTGCGCCTGTAGTAGGCAACGCCGAGAACCTTGCCGCATTCCCTGGCCACACGAACCATTTCGGACGCTTCGGCGTAGTTCATGGCCACGGGCTTCTCGCACAAGACATGCTTGGCGGCCTTCAGAGCGGCGATGGTCTGAGGCGCGTGCAGCGACACCGGAGTCGCGACATAAACGGCATCCACGCGCGAGTCAGTCAAAGCGGCGTCCAGATTGTCCCAGACGTGTTCGGCGACACCGGCGCCCTTCGATTTGTCACGAGTCACCAAGCCGTACAGCAGGCTGCGCGGTTCCGAGCGAAGTGCGGGAATCACGCGCTTGGTGGTGATGTCACCAATACCGACAACGACCCAATTGAGCATGCTCTATCATCGTAGCGATGAAACTCCTGATCTTCTCGGACATCCACGGGGACAAGGGCGCGCTCGAAAAACTCATGGCGATCGACGCGGACTGTTATTTCGCCGCGGGCGATCTCGCCAATTGGGGACGCGGGCTGGAACAGCTTGGCCCGATCCTGCAAAAGCGCGGCGATCGAATGTACGTGATCCCGGGCAACCACGAGTCGGCAGCTGACATTGCGGGCTTCTGCCGCGAGTATGGCTTTCACGATTTCCACGGGCAGACCATTACGCTAGCGGGACAGATCGTTGCCGGCCTGGGCTACTCGAATCCGACTCCGTTCAACACACCAGGCGAATATAGTGAACAGGAGCTGGCTGAAAGGCTGGCGAAATTGTCGGATCCAGCTCCACGCGTGCTCATCTGCCACGCGCCGCCAAAATCAACCAAGCTCGATCGTGTCCGGGAAGGACAACATTTCGGCAGCACAGCGGTCCGTGATTTCATCGAAAAAGCACAACCGGAGTATTTCTACTGCGGACATATCCACGAAGCGGCCGGCCAGCAGGACACCATCGGACGATCACGCGGCTGGAACGTAGGAAAACGCGGCCAATTGCTGGACTTGGGCGGCTTGTTAAAATGAAACTTCATGACCTTCGAAGAATTGGAAAAAGAGTACGCTTCGCTCCGCCAGCAGGCCGACGCTGTGCGGAGCTATCTTTGACGCCCCCGCTAAGAAGGCACAGCTAGCCAAAACCGAGCAGCAGATTTCGGAACCCGATTTCTGGAATCAGCCGGAAAAATCACAAAAAGTCATGCAAGACCGCAAACGCCTGGAGCAGGCTATCGCGGAAGATGCCGAAGTCACTCGCATGACGTCGGACTTGGACACGCTATTCGAACTGGGCCGCGAGGGCGAGAACGTCATAGCGGACCTGGAGCGCGAGATGAAGACATTCTCGGAACGTCTGGAGACGCTCGAGACCGGCATGCTGCTGTCGGGCCGGAACGATTCAAAGAGCGCGATCATGGCCATCCATCCGGGCGCCGGCGGCACCGAAAGCCAGGATTGGGCCGAGATGCTGCTGCGAATGTATCTCAGATGGGCTGAACGGCATGGCTACCAAGCGGTGGTCACGGACCGGCTGGAAGGCGAAGGCGCGGGCATCAAGTCGGCGACGCTCGAAATCAACGGCGAGAATGCCTACGGCCTATTGCAGTCGGAAATCGGTGTGCACCGGCTGGTGCGAATTTCCCCTTTCGACGCCAATGCGCGGCGTCACACCTCGTTCGCTTCAGTCTTTATTTATCCGCAGATCGAAGATGATATCAATATCGATATCAAGCCCGAGGATCTGCGCGTAGATGTATTTCGCGCCAGCGGAGCGGGCGGCCAGCACGTCAACCGCACCGAGTCGGCAGTGCGAATGACGCACATTCCCACCGGCATCGTCGTGCAGTGCCAGAACGAGCGCTCACAGCACAAAAATCGCGCTAGTGCGATCAAGCAACTGCGGGCGCGGCTGTACGAATTCGAGATGGACAAAAAGCGTGTCGAGCAAAACAAGCTGGAAGATTCGAAGCTCGACATCAATTTTGGGAGCCAGATCCGCAGCTATGTGCTGGCGCCCTACCGCATGATCAAGGACCACAGGACGAAATTGGCGATCGGCGATGTCGACCGTGTGCTGGACGGCGATCTCGATCGTCTCGCGCACGCCTTCCTGGTTTACAAGCACACAGGCAAGATTTCCGGCGATGGAAAAGAGGATCTGCCTGAGTGAGGCGTCCGAGCTTCATCGCGCCGCTGCGCTGATCCGCGCAGGCGAACTGGTGGCTTTTCCAACCGAGACGGTGTATGGACTGGGCGCTAACGCGCTTGACGCCTCGGCCGTGGAGAAGATCTTCACGGCCAAGGGGCGGCCGCCTGGGAGTCCGCTGATCGTGCATGTCGATTCGATTGAGATGGCTCGCGGGCTGGTGTGTGATTGGCCTGACAACGCCGAGAAGCTGGCGCGCCGATTCTGGCCGGGGCCGTTAACGCTGGTGTTGCCGAAACAGCCGCACGTTCCCGATCGTCTGACAGCTGGGCTGATTACGGTCGGCATCCGGATGCCCGCAAATCCGATCGCGCTGGCATTGATTCACGATGCGGGCCTCCCCGTCGCCGCGCCGAGCGCGAATCGCTTCGGCGAGCTTTCACCGACCACCGCGCAACACGTCCGCGATGCCATGGGCGATCGCGTGTCGATGGTGCTCGATGGCGGAC
>JACXTT010003154.1_pt1 | contig 25681 bp, 21 predicted proteins | sample 9270951 | NCBI WGS metagenome assembly JACXTT01 (sample SAMN15532306, study PRJNA645909) | rock metagenome | isolation source: weathered quartz diorite | place: Puerto Rico | collected 2017-06-21
GCCAGATTTTCCCCAACCGGCACGTAGGCCTACTGCACGGGCGCTTGAAAAGCGAGGAGAAAGAAGATGTCATGGAGCAATTCCGCCGGCATGAAATCGATCTCCTCGTGACGACGACGGTCATCGAAGTCGGCGTGGACGTGCCAAACGCCACGGTGATGGTGATCGAGCATGCGGAGCGATTCGGCCTATCGCAGCTGCATCAGCTGCGCGGGCGAATCGGGCGCGGCGGCAACAAGGGAACGTGCATCCTGGTTGCGCCGAAGAACGTGGGAGACGACGCGCGTGTCCGCCTCGAGACCATGGAGCGTACGACCAACGGTTTCGAGATTGCCGAAACAGATTTGAAGTTGCGCGGGCCGGGCGAATTCTTCGGCACGCGTCAGCACGGCGAGCTGGGTTTTCACTTGGCGAATCCGATTCGCGACTTTGACTTGTTGGAGCTCGCGAGGCGCGAGGCACTCTCGCTCGTTGAATCCGCGGAGGCTGAGCCCGCAAGGCGTCGCCTGCTGGCCGGGCTTCCTGCCGAGTGGCAGCGGCGCTATCAGCTCGCCTCCGTAGGCTAAATTCTTTGGAACCACGGATGGACACGGATCAAGAAAAAGTGAATCTTTGCGGGAGGCGATAAGTGTTAGTGGGTGGGCAACAGGATGGGCCGCGGTGGCGCTCACAACCCTTAGTGCAGTTTTAAGGTTCTGGCCCTCTTCCTTTTCATCCGCGTTAATCAGCGCGCATCCGCGGCTCCACAGGTTTTCTCCATGCGAGTGATTGCAGGAAAATATCGGAGCCGGAAGCTGCGAAGCCTGATGGGCAAGATGCTCCGGCCGACGGGCGACCGGCTGCGGGAGACGCTGTTCAATATCCTCGGCCCGACGGTAGAACACACGACGTTCGTGGACCTCTATGCGGGCACAGGGGCGGTCGGGATCGAAGCACTTAGCAGGGGCGCGCGTCGCGCCATTTTCGTCGAGGAACATGCGCCCGCGGTGACATTGATTCGCCGTAACCTCGAATCCCTGGGAATCAGCACGGAGGCTGAGGTTTTAAGAATGAATGCGCTGCGCGCGATCGAGCGGCTCGAGGAGCGCCTCATTCACGCGCAGTTCGTGTATCTCGATCCGCCCTACGAGGCAAACGAGGAATATGAATCGACCCTGGATGCACTTGGAGAGTCGAGCCTGGTCGCGCCGGGAGGGCGCGTAATCGTGGAGCACTTGAGGAAACGCGTCTTGCCCGAGCAAATTGGCGAACTGGAGTTGGCCCGCGTCGTGGAGCAAGGCCACGCGGCACTCAGCTTTTACAGACTAGCCTTGGCGGCGTGACCCCTGTCACTTCTTCTTGTTGAACAAATCCCGGAGTGTGTCCACCGCATTCTGTGGCGTGACGGATTGCCCGGACGGCGTCGATGAAGGCGCAGACCCTGAAGCCGTGGAAGGCGCGCCGAAACTGGGTACGCCCTGGCCCGGCCGCACCTTCGGGCTCTCGATAGTCCCTCCGAGCGCGAACGGCACGGTGATTTTTCCAACGCGAGTACCAACCAAGCCGCCCACAATAGTTCCCACAGCGCCCGATCCCATTGCGGACGCCGGATTCACAGTCACCTTGCCTTGGTAGTCCAGTGTACTGTCCAGACCCAAACTGCCGGCCAAGTCCACGATGCCAGCGGACGAATCGAGGTGAATCTGTTTGCTAGCAACGCGCTGGTCTTTGATCGCCACATCGCCTTCCAGAACTGAAAACGGCGTGTCTCCGCCGACGCCCGCCATTTTCATGACAGATTCCGCGGCCCCCGCCAGATTTACGCCGGGCAAATGGCCGTTGCGCACGGCAAATTTGCCTGTGCCGGTGAGCGTTTTCTTCCACGCTGCGTCCAGATTGCCGCCAAGTTGCAGGTCGAGTTCGCCTGTGCCGCCCATCTTTCCGCGCGCTGCAGGAGTGACGTCGAGGACCTTGGCGACATCAAGATTGCGAATCCCTACGTTGGCGGTGAAGCGGGCCGGGTCGGTTACGCGGTCCACCCGCGACGAAAGCTGGAGCGTGCCGCCGTACATCCCAATGGAAATCGGCCACAGCTCTGCCCGGTCGGTATAGACGCGAATCTCCACGTTCGCGGGGCCTACCGTGTACGGCTTCTGGGTGATTTTTTCGACGTTGATGTGCCCTCGCGCCACGAGTTCGCTCTTTCCCGCAGGTGGTGGCGCCGGCTTCGAGGATTCAGACCCTCCACTTGGTCCGCTGCCCGCGACGTCGATCAATTTGTCCACGTCGAGCTGTGACGAGCTCATCTCAAAATTCACTTGCGGGTGCTCGAAGTCGGGCACGTTCACGGTTCCCTTGACGTCGGCCGCCGTTGCGAGATCAGCGACAAACTGCGCGTCGAGTTTGCCCCCGGAAAGCGTGAATTGCCCGGAATGGAACGCAACCGGCGATTTCCATCCGCTCAAGGCGAGGGTCACGCCGGACAGGTTCGACTCCGCCTTCCAGTCGTGCATCCGCATCGGGCTCACTGCGAAATTGTGCAGGGTGATGTTGATCCCTTTCGTGTCGGAAAGAGGCGCGGCAGCTCCCCGCAGAACGCTGCCCACGACGATTTCGGCGTTGTTCAGGTTGATGCTGTCGATTTCGTCGAGCGAAACGCCGCCGGATTTTGCTGGGGCGTTTTCCGCAGGCTTCGGCGCCTTCTCGGCGGGTTCAGGGGAAGTGAACGTGTAGTTGTCTTTCCCGCGGTTGTCCGTCAGGAGCACGACCTTTGGATGAACCAAATCGATCGAGTTGACGTGCACAATTCCGTGGATCAAGGGCCCAAGCGCAACATTCACGCGAATCTCGTCGGCGCTCACCAAGTCGCCGGCCGGAAAGTCGGCGGGGTTGCCGATATGCAGATCATCGACGGTCACGCCAACGCCGGGGAGGATTCGAGCGCGAATCTGACCGAGCGACACTTTGCGCCCCGTCTGCTTCGCGATTGCGTCGGCGATCGTTACGCGATAGCGATCGACGTTCAGGAAATAAGGCAGGGCCAGCGCGACGAGCAGCAAAACGACAAACACGCCCAGGAGAATCTTGGCCCACAGAGGGAAACCACGAGACTTTGCGCCTGATGAAGGGGTGGTAGCCATGACGACTCGCAATCCCCGGGCTACAAGTGTCTATGGCGAGCTCGCTTAACCGAAACCGTTCAGCGAAAAGCGGAGCCCGCGCCCCTGAGAGGCATTTGCGTCCGGACGTTTGTAGAGGCCCCTATCGTGGCAAATCACGCCGCGAACGGCAAGCCATTCGTTCGGGAGTCGAGTTCCCTGCCTGTCCGGCAGGTGGGCAGCGGAGAGCGGGCAGGCACTTGGAGGCGCTGAGATGCAGTCCCCACTCCACGCGCCGTCGCCAAGTCGCGTCGCCGCGTCGGCCACCCGCAGACGGCTAGAATTCGATTGTCGGTGGAAGCCAGCGCCCAGGCGTATAATTCCGCGGGGGTCAAAGGCTTGCTTGAGTTTGCCCAATGGCGGGAGGCGCCAGGTTTCAACCAACGCGCCCTTGCGTTCCAGGCGCTAAGAACTCCGCGACTGGCCGTGGAGAGGACCGGGAGGCTCAAGGAGTTTTCGTCCAGCCTGCTGATCCTGCTTCGCGGCCAGGCGCTGCCACTGCAATTCGAGGATGCGCCCTATTTCCGGGACTGCTGCGTTGAGCCCAGGTTCCCGAGGGCAGCTTTCGTGGCAGCGATCGCCATCCAGGCGCTCCTGATCGCCTATCCCCCTCCCATCTGGAATATCCGTCCGGCAAGCCCGGTGTCCGCCTCGGTTCAGCAAGAGCTTACCTGGTATGGCCCCGCGACGGATTTTCCGCTGCTCGTGCCGGAAGCGCCGAAACCGAAACCTTTGCCCAGAAGCGAGATGCCGAAGGATTCACCGCTGCAAGGCGCCGACGCATTCCACCCTCGGCAGACCATTCTCTCCGAGCCGCTGCATCCGACGCATCCCCGCCAGACCCTGATCGAGCTTAAGGCGCCTCAGGAGCCGCCGAAGATTTTGCCGGCCCTTCCCAATATCGTGCAACTCGCCAGTGCGCAGCCTGCGCGCCCCAAGCTACAACTCACATCGGCGGATCTGTCAGCCTTACGACCGAAGGCCGCCTCTCTTGCCACTTCAGCCCTCGCCCCGCCCGAAATTTCCAATCCCGAAAAGCAGCCAGGCGCGATCAACATTGCCTCCACTTCGCGGGCGCTACCCAAGCCCCAGCTGCCGCTGAATCCAATGTCTGCTCCCCGGGCGGCGGCACAAAAGGCGCAAGAGAGCGCAGCGGCGCCAGACGTGGCCGGAAATGCCGGCGCGGATGAGACGCTTATCGCGCTGTCGGCGATGCCCGCGCCTGTCGCTCCTCCGCCCGTCATTCCTGCCGGAAATCTCTCGGCGCGAGTCTCGATTTCGCCGGAAGGGCCGCAGCCTGGAAATGCCGGCGGGGCTGCGTCAAGCAACGGCGCGACTGGGACAGCCTCGGGTGCGGGAAGCCACGGCGTGGAAGGCATCTCGATCACCGGTGGAAGCGCCGCGAGCCCCAGCCCAGTGTGGGGCCTGGGAATTGGGACGGCGGTACGAACTGGGGGTAGTGCGCTGCCTTCGCAGCCCGTTCCCCGCGTGCGCATCGCGCTGGAGGGCGCAAAGACATCGCCTTCCGAGGGTGCAGGCGAAGCCGCAACCGCGAAACTCGGAATGTCTCCCGAGAAGGTCCTGGGCGCAAAACGCGTTTATACCCTGCACGTGAACATGCCGAATCTCACCAGCGCATCGGGCAGCTGGATTTTGAATTTTGCCGAATTGAACGAGGAAACGACCGGCGGCTATCAGAAGCCCGAGACTCGGGAACTGACTGGCCCTGTTCCGCTGCGGAAAGTGGACCCGAAATACCCGCCGGAGCTTCGCGCGTCGCATGTCGACGGAGAAGTTGTGCTCTACGCGATTATTCGCAAGGACGGCAGCGTGGACAGCATCCAGCTAGTGCACAGCGTCGATCCGCTGCTGGATGCGAACGCGATGGACGCCCTGGCGCAATGGAAATTTCAGCCCGCCGAGAGGCGCGGCGAGCCAATCGACCTCGAAGCAGTCGTGCGCATTCCCTTCCGTTCGCGCGCACCGGCGTTTTGAAGACACACCGGCGGCGGTGAACTCAGTAGGACATCGGGTTTCGCTCTCGATCCAACGAAAACCAAAATCGAGAGGCTGTCCTTCGCCCAGCTCAGGATAAAAAGCCTGTCCTACTTAAACCTCTTCAGAAGTGTTCACGCAGATCGCGGAAGCGCGTCAGGATCAGGAGGCGCCCGGCCCCGCTGCGGAGTTCCTCGTGCTCCAGTTCCCAGGTCGCTCGATGAGGGATGAAGACCGCGTTTAGCCCGGCCTCGAGCGCGGGATTGATGTCGCTTCGAGGACTGTTGCCGACCATCCATCCGCGCGATTTGACGACATGGTGCCGATTCACGAGGTTGCGGTACGTGTCGACATCCTTTTCAGGCACGATCTCAATTGCGTCAAAATGCATTTGCAATCCTGAGCGTTCGACCTTCCCGGCCTGCTCGGCCGCCTCGCCCTTGGTAAAGAGAATCAGGCGGTGGCGTTCGGCCAAATACGTGAGTGTCTCGGCCACGCCGTCAAGGACATTCGGAGGCGTGCGCTCGAGCTCCTCAACGCGATAGTGGATGTTTTGCAGCGTCGAGCGCTCGGCCAGGTGTCCCGCGAGCTTCTTGTATGTTTCCTCGAGGGACCGGCCGAAGCTGCGCACGCCGTAGCCATGCTGACGGATGTTGCGGCGCTCGGTTTCGTTCAGGATGTGGCGGGCATACTCACGCGGATAGCCGAAAGGCTCGAGCAAGGTGAGAAATTCCTCGATGGTCCGCTCAAAGTAGACGTTATTTTCCCAAAGCGTGTCATCTGCATCGATCAGGATGGTTTCTCGAGGCATGTGTCAGAAAGAATGTCGCAATTCACATCGGTGTCCCTGCGCGGTTCGTTCGGCGGTCCATTCGGGGCTAATGCGGCGGCCGCGCAGTCTAGGCGTTTCCGGGGGCGTTCGCCACAAGCTTCTCCAGAATTTCAAGCGCAACCTTTTGCGTTTCGCCATACCGGGAAAGATAGCTTTGAAACTCCCGGTTCATTTCAAGCGCCTCTCCGGCATCCAGCTGCGTCCTCAGGATCATGTCGCGCAGGCGCACAGGGTGAGGTAATACCGCCTCCTCTTTGAGCTCGTCGAGCGCCGACTTCACATCGTAGGTTTCCATAGTTCCTCCGAGCCATGCGTTGAAGCCACAATTCTACTGCGAAACAGGGGGCGAACGAACGAAAAGGGCATGAAGGAGGAAGGGAGTGGGTTAATGCTGAATCGCGGAATTCCCGGGCTTCAAACCGCCGCGGGCAAGAACTCGTATCGGTCAATGCGGGCGGCAACGCCGCGGTGGCTGTTGCGAGGTTCGACGCGGACAATCTCCGCAAAGCATCGGATGTGGACATCGCCGGCCATCGTGATTTCCCGCGGCAGGGTGAGAATGAATTCGATCGGTGTCCCGGGGGCAAAGTCGCCTTCGATCACAAAATACAAACCGCGGAAACTAACGTCCCGGGTCTGTCCTTGCTGCTCACTTCCGCCCGGTTCATTCGAACGGACCGTCAACGGGAGTGTCATCGTAAATCGCCGAGAAGAACGGCGTTCGATCGATTGTGCCATCGTCCCCCCGGAAGAGGGCGTTCCAGGTTCGCATCAACCTAGCATCGAGGAACGAAAATCGCAACGGGAATCCGGTCCAGAAACTAAAATAATTGCCGTTTCCGTCAGCCTGAAACGGAATTTGTTCCGCGCCGCCCGCGTGTGATTACATGGATTCCCTTATGCCCTTGCCATCGCATCGAAGTCTGATGCTGCCAGGCCCTGCAGGGAAGCTTGAAGCGATCCTCTGGGCGACCTCGGAGCCGGGCAATGGCACGCGACCGCCGCTGGCGGCGGTCGTATGCCACCCGCATCCTCTCTACGGCGGGACCATGCACAACAAGGTGGTCTACCAAACCGCTAAGACGATTCACCGCTTTGACCTCCCCGTACTGCGGTTCAATTTTCGAGGCACGGGCTTGAGCGAGGGTACCCATGACCAGGGGCGCGGCGAGGAAAGAGACGTCGTCGCGGCGATGGATTTTCTCGCCGCGGACTATCCCGGTGTGCCGTTGCTCGTCGCAGGATTCAGCTTCGGCTCATGGGTTGGATTGCGTGCCGGGTGTGCCGATCCGCGTGTCGCCGAGCTTGTGGGTCTCGGCCTCCCCGTCGGCGATCTGGGAAGTCGTGGCTTCTCCTACCTTGATCGCTGCGAGAAGCCGAAACTTCTCGTATCCGGCGAATTCGACCAATTCGGTCCTCCCGACAAGCTGCATGCAATGGTCGAGCAATTTCCCACCCAGGCGAAAGATAACACTAGAGTGAAAATCGTTCGCGGCGGCGATCATTTCTTCGCGGGCCATTTACCGGAAGTTGATCGCGCCATCTCAACCTGGCTAACAGAACGCCATCCTGACTTGGTTGCCAGGGCAACTTGAGGTAGAAGTAGCCCCCACCTCAGCGGTTGAGGAAAAGGTTCCTCAGTGCGCGCATCAGGCCTTCCCGCCGCGTTGAAACAATTGAGAGAATTGTTCCTGCGAGGCGGGAGCTACTCCGACCAGCGACAGGTTTGCGCTCACGTGTTCAACGCGGCTCATGCCGATGAGCGCCGTCGCGATTCCGGGCGTCGAGCGGACAAATTGCAGCGCGCGCTCAGCATCGGTTTTCATTCCCAGTGCACTCGTGACAAACGGGGGCAGGCCGCGCGAGAGCTGTCCCTGCAACAGCGCCGCACTGGCAATCAGAGTGATGCCAAGCCTGTTTGCGGCCTCAACCATCGGCACGCGGCGGCCGTCGAGCGGTTGATTCGCCCGCGTGAGCGCCTCGGTCATCCCCAGATTGCACGGTAGCTGCACGAAGCGAAAATGGTGCGATCCTCCGGCGACATCGCGCGCCAGCGATTCCATTGCGGTGAGCGGCAGAAAATCGCGGGCGTTTTCAGTCTGGCGAAACGCGTTCCACGTGGCCATCCCGTAGAAATGGATTTTCGCCGCCGCCACGGCCGACTCGAGAAACTCAAACGCGGCCCGCACGCGTTGGTTGAACATCTCGCGCGGCACCTCGCCGAGTTGCGTTTCAGGATTGTGCAAATAATAGACGTCGACCGTTTCAACTCCCAGGTTGCGGCGACTCCGCTCGATCTGGTCAGCGATAAACTTGGGCGCCATCGAATGGCATCCGGCAGCGACGTCGCCCTCCTGCAAGAGGCCCGTCTCCACGTACTCGTGATGGAAATACTCGCTGGCGTCGGCGGGCATGTCTCCGTCCGGCGTGAGGAAGCCTCCCTTCGTGCAAATCAAGAGTTCCTCTCGCCCGTAACCGCGGCGCGCAAGCTCCGCGAGTGCCGCGCCTACCGAGCGTTCCGAGCGCTGCAAGCGGTAGTTGATCGCGGAGTCGATGACGTTGGCCCCGGACTCAACTGCCGCGATAATCGCGTTGGAGTAAGCCTCGTCGGTGCGCGCGTCCGGCTCGCCGAGGTACGTTCCGATGCCGAGAGAAGAAAGCTGCAAGCCTTGCTGTTCGCGAAAATGACCCGCGGCGGCTCGGCCGACAAATCGCGCTGTGTATTTCTTGGTTCCGTCGGACGTGGCAAACGCGGTCATTTCTTCTCCCGGATTGAGTCCGCGATTATATGTGAATCGACTCTCAACCCTGAACTGTTAACTCCGAACTTCTTGCAAAGAGTTGAGAGTTGACAGTTCACGGTCGAGAAGTAAGACTTACCGCCGTAGTTCGACCCATAAGATGAAATTTAACCATCGATTTAAATGGGGAGGATTCATGCTGGGGAAGCCTGTAGTAAGGATTGCGCTTGCGTTGGCCTTACCTGTGCTCGCACACGCCCAGACTGAGCCGAAAGTTAATGGCAGCGCCGTGAAATCGTCTCGCGCTTACTACTCCGCGGAGCAAGCCAAACGAGGCAAAGACCAGTACACACAATATTGCGCGCTGTGCCACATGGAGAACCTGAAAGGCGCGGGCACGGTGCCGGCGCTCATCGGCGAAGATTTTCTGCGCGACTTCTACAGCGTGAACGATTTGTACATCAAGGTCAGCGTGACCATGCCTGGCGACAACGTGCACGGCCTCAGCAACGATGCGTATTTGAACATTATCTCGTACCTTTTGCAGGCAAACCGGTTTCCCGCGGGCGCTGAATCACTCAAGAGCGACGCCGCCGCGATGAAGCGCATGGCGATCCTCGAAAGAAAATCCACGAAGTCTGCCAGCGGCTCTCCCGACGGGTTCTATACCGACGCGCAAGCGGAACGCGGCATGGGCTATTTTCGCGGCAACTGCAGCATGTGCCACGCGGTGGACCGTTCTCAGCCCGACAAGAGAGACCTCGCTGCTCCGCTGGACAGGGGATTTGCAGCCACGTCTGGGTTTGTCCGGATCAATCTCGAAAGCGATGAATCGTTCGACCGCTGGCGCAATGTTGGCAGCCTCTTCAACAAGATTCGCACGTCCATGCCGCTGGTAGACGGTGGCTCGTTGAGCACGGAAGCGTACGCAGACATGACTGCGCACTTGCTTCGCGAGCACGGCCTCCCTGCTGGCAAGGAAGAGTTGAAGCCCGACGCCGAAACGCTCATGGGCTACACCATCCCAGAGAAGGGTTTTGCCGCGCTCTTCAACGGGAGGAATCTCAGCGGCTGGGGATTTCTGCTGGGCACCAACTGCACGCCCCGCCCCGGTGGGTGCGGCCAGACCGAGCCGGGCACGACGTTCAAAGTGGAGAAGGGTGCGATCGTGTGCTCAGGCACGCCGATCGGCTACATGTATCCGCCGAAGAAATATTTGAATTTCACACTGCGCCTGGAATATCGCTTCGAGCCGTACCCGGGCCTGCAAAGCGACGATCAATTTTTCGGCAACAGCGGCTATTTGATCTTCATGAAGGAGCACCGCGTATTCCCAGAGATGCTCGAAGTGCAGGGCATGAATCTCGAGATCCTGGACATTCGCGCGTCGAAAAGGAGCACCGTTTACACGGTCGACACGGAAGCTCGCAAGCGGGCGGTCCGTCCCGTAGGCCAATGGAACACCGTGGAAATCGTTTCCAAGGATAGCCAGGTCTGGAATTACCTCAACGGCGTGCTCGTGTCGCAGGTGAGTCACCACGAATACACGGAGCCCGGCTACATCGGCCTGCAATCCGAGGGAGCCAAGATTTATTGGCGGAATGTTCGGATCAAGGAAGAGTAGGAGCGAGTCGACAGTTGACAGTCGAGAGTTAAGATTCAGGAGTTGAGAGCCAAGAGTTGCGAGTCAACCGCTAGCGGTCAAGCGCAGAGGATTAGGGTTTTGAATTCAAAATTTGAAATCTGAAATTTGAAATTCAAATTCCAAAGCAAGACAAAAACAAAAATAGGAGCAAAAGACCGGAAGGCAAAGCGAAAAAGCAAAACTGAAGGGTTCGCGGGAGCCTGTTCTTAACTCTCTACAGTCGACTGTCAACTGTGAACTGGTTTTTCCGGCTCCGGTGGTGCGAGCAGGCGCGAGCAAGCGCGCAAGATGCGTCGATACGGCCATTCGCTGTTTCGGCGCGCGCTAGCTTCGTCCTGACGGCCCGCGCCGGCCGACCGTGCCGAGCTCTCGCGGAAGAAGATCTCGCCAACACGCGGCTTCCTGTAGAACCAGCGCGCCAGCAGGCTCAAATGATCTTCGAGTTCACGAAAGCTCGGCTGCGTAGTCGACGCTTTAGTGGACGCTGAAACTTGAGCGCCTGATCCCTCGAGCCATTCGCGCAGGATTTGTTCGACCGAGCGCGGCTCGCTTGCAAGCTCCCCAAATCGCAGCAGGCGCGGTTCGTCGATGTGTCCCGCTCGCACTACGAACACCGCCACGGTGTTTTCTTCCGCTGCCCGCTGCAGGATGACTGTGTTGAGGTCTTCAATACGCCTCGCCACTTCCGGCAAGCCGCGTAGCGACTCCGCGGCTTTTTCGATCCGTCGATGCACCGCGGCGGCGCGCTCGAAATCGAGCGCTTCACTGGCCGCCTCCCGCTCACGTTCAAGTTCTGCGGTGAGCGATCCGCCATTCGACGCCAGAAACGCGACGACCCGCCCCGTCTCGGCGTCGTATTCTTCCTTCGTGCATCCGGCAAAGCAGGGCGCAAGGCACATCTTCATTTCCGAATAGATGCAGCCGGGAAAGCTTGGATCGCGCCGAATTTTGATCTGGCAGCGCCGGATTTTGAAGAGGTCAAGAAAACTGGAAGCGAACGCGTCCGCGGCGCGGCGAGATTCGAACGGGCCGAAATGGAATCCATTTGCGCTGATGCGCCGCGTCGCGTAGCAGCGGGGATATGCATTTGCGAGGCTGACCTTGAGCACTGCGGGCGGCCGCATCCGCACGCGCTCCCGATACGCCGAGGGCCAAAGCCGCCGCGCGTGCTGCCAGTACACGAAGCTCAATTCAAACGGCGATCCCACGACGCGGTAGCGGACGCGCCCGGCAAATTCGCGCAGGTTCAGCCGCTTTGAAGCGGGATCGGGAGGGCCCAGCAAGCGCATGAGGCGCTGACGCAAATTAGCCGTGCGCAGTAAGAAGGGTTTCGCACCGGCTAATTCCTCGCGCGCCTCGACCACAAACACAGCTGGCAGCGGCGGAACAGCCGCAAAGAATTCGCTGTCCCGGGCCGCGACGAATTCCGCGCTGGAATCAAGCTCTTGCATAGGCGGGCCGTGATTCGCGACTCGTGATTTGTGATTCGCGATCTTTAGCAGGATAGGACACGAGCTAAGCCGCAGAAAGCGAAAGTTAACGGCGGGGAGCATTACGTCTTTGAAATGCGCGATAACGAAATGAAGACCCTGGGGGGAGTGTCAGGTTCCCACGAGTCACAAATCACGAATCGCTTGCTTCATCCGTGTTGATAGGTGTTCATCCGTGGTTTCCATACGCCTTCAGCACCCATGCCGCGATCACCAGGCGCTGAATTTCGCTCGTCCCCTCGTAAATTTCCGTGATTCGCGCGTCGCGGTACATACGCTCGACGGGATATTCGGCGCTATAGCCGTAACCGCCGTGAATCTGTATGGCCTTATGCGTCGCTCGCGTGGCGAGCTCCGACGCAAACAGCTTCGCGATGGACGCTTCCATCGAGAATCGCGCCCCTGTATCCTGCTTCCACGCCGCCTTTCGTACAAGCAGGCGCGCTGCGTCGATCTCTGTCGCCATGTCGGCGAGCATGAACTGAATGGCCTGAAAATCCGCGATGGGGTGACTGAACGCTTGTCGTTGCTTCGCGTAAGCGAGCGCCTGCTCGAGCGCGCCCTGTGCAATACCGGTTGCCTGGGCGGCAATGCCGATGCGCCCACTGTCCAGCGTCGAGAGCGCGATCTTGTATCCTTCGCCTTCGTTCCCGATGCGGTTGTCGGCGGGCACTTCGCAATCCGTGAAGGACAGTTCGGTGCACGCCGTCGCGTGAATGCCCAGTTTCTTCTCTTCTTTTCCCACTTGGAAGCCGGGCGTGCCGCGTTCGACGACAATCGCCGTGATGCCTTTCTCTCCTTTGGCCGGATCGGTGTTCGCGTACACTATCGCAGCGTCGGCGACGCCGCCGTTGGTGATCCACGCTTTCGCGCCGTTGATGACGTACCGGTCGCCCTTCCGCACTGCGCGCGTAGCCAGCGCCGCTGCATTCGAGCCTGCCTGCGGTTCCGTCAGAGCGTAGCAGCCAATTTTTTCGCCTCGCGCGTAAGGCAAGAGAAATCGTTTTTTCTGTTCTTTTGTGCCGAAGCGGTGAATCGGATCGCAATACAACGAATTTTGCACCGAGAGAATGACGCCGGTGGACGCGCACACGCGGGAAATTTCTTCAATGACGATGGAATAGGAAATGTGGTCAAACCCAGCGCCGCCTTCGGATTCCGGCAGCGCCACAGCGGTCAGGCCCAGGTCTGCTGCTTTGCGGAAGGTCTCACGTGGGAAATGGCCGGTCTCGTCGAGCTCGCGCGCGAGCGGTTTCACTTCGTTTTCGGCGAATTCCCGCACCGTGCATTGCAGCAGTTGTTGCTCTTCGGTGAGTTCGAGGTTCAAGCGTGACTCCAGAAACGCGTGTGCGGGTTACAGAACGAGCGCTTTGCGTAGCCTTGTGTAGGTTGTAGAAAGCTCCTCCGGTTCGAGGCGCGTTTCGCCCACCGTGGTCATGAAATTCGTGTCACCTGCCCAGCGGGGAAGGAGGTGCATGTGGAGGTGATTTTCGATGCCCGCGCCGGCCGACTGTCCCAAATTCATGCCCAGGTTGAAGCCATCCGGATGATAAACATCATCGATTGCCGCTTGAACGCGCTGGGTCAGCAGCATCATCTCCGCAGCGGTGTCTTTTTCGAGCCCTGCGAAATCCGCGGTGTGCAAGTACGGAACGATCATCACGTGACCTGACGTGTAGGGATAGCGGTTCAGGATGACGTAATTCTTTATGCCCCTCTGGACGATCAGCATTTCCTCATCCCGGTTGGCTGCCGGGGCAGAGCAGAACACGCAACCGGTTACGTTCTTGGCTTCTGCGATGTATCGGTATCGCCAGGGCGTCCAGAGGTAATCCATAGGGAGTATGGGCTGCAAACGGCAGGGACACAGGCCCGCCGCGCGGCTCTAACTTTGCGGCATGGCCGGCGAAGCGCCCGCCCTCGGTGGTGTAGCCGGCGCGCCGCCGTTGACGAAATCCTTCAGCTCCTTGCTGGGCTTGAAAAACGGGATGCGTTTGGGCGGCACTTCGACCTTGGCGCCGGTTTTCGGATTGCGCCCCGTACGCCCGCGGCGCTGGCGCGTCCGGAAACTGCCGAACCCCCGAATCTCGATGCGGTCGCCGCCCTGTAGCGCGCCAATGATGCTCTCGAAAATGGTCTCAACGACGGCCTCGGACTCCTTGCGTGGAAGTTCTGTGACGCGAACCACTTCCTCGACCAGGTCCGCTTTTGTCACGGTGGAATCAGTCATTGAAGTATGCTCCGGCTAAATCTAAATTGCACCCCTGGGTGCCAGGCAGGACGCGACTCGGGCGCGCGTCACCGGCTCGCTCACAAAGACTCCCTGCAGCGAACTGCCATTGGTGGCATTTCCATATCACCAAACGAGGCTTAAGGGAAATAAAATTTACACTCCGGTCAGGGGACGTCCGGAGCGACTACAGGGAACGCTTCGCCATGATCGCGTCGCCAATCGTCGCCGTCGCCGACGATTTCGACGACCGGTACTCGTCCATGTCGCGGCGCTCCGCCTGCTTTTGCGCGGCACGGTAGCTGAGCCCGATCTTGTGCTGGTCCTGGCTGATCTTGACGATCTTGAATTCGTAATCTCGGCCGGGATCGAGCAACCCGCCGCGCAGGCGCTGGCCCGGAGCCGCCGTTTGCGGTTTGTCGCCCTTGTTGCGCTTGTCGTCGATCTCCGAAATGTGACAAAGGCCTTCGATTCCGTCGGCCAGCTCGACGAACGCGCCAAAGGTCGTTACGCGAGAAACCCTGCCCCGGACCAGGTCGCCAACCTTATGTTTGTCAAACCAGGACGACCAGATGTCGTTGACTTGCTTAACACCTAGCGAGACGCGCCGCGAATTTTGGTCAATCTTCAAAACCTTCGCTTCGACTGTGTCGCCCTTCTTGTAGACCTCTGAAGGATTCTTGATTCGGCCGGTCCAGGAAATGTCACTTACGTGAATCAGCCCGTCGAATCCTTCCTCAATTTCGAGGAACGCCCCGAACTCGGTGAGATTCCGAATGCGCCCGCTCACGACAGTGCCAACCGGGTACTTTTCTGCCAGCTGTTGCCACGGGTCGCTCTGCGTCTGCTTCATCCCGAGCGAAATTCGCCGTTCGTTGGGGTCGACGCCCAGCACCACCACTTCCACCTCGTCGCCTTCCTTGACGATTTTCGATGGGTGCTGCTTGCGCTTCGACCAGCTCATTTCACTGACGTGGACCAGCCCTTCAATGCCGGGCTCGAGCTCGACGAAGGCGCCGTAGTCGGTCAGGCTCATCACTTTGCCCTTAAGTTTCGTTCCCGGTCCATAGTGCTCCGCCGCCAAGGCCCAGGGATCGGGCAGCAATTGTTTGCGCCCCAGCGAAACGCGTCCCTTTTCGCGGTCATACTTCAGAATCTTGACTTCCACTTCCTCGCCGGGTGTCACCGCGTCCAGCGGGCTCGACACGCGGGTCCAGGACATATCCGTGATGTGCAGTAGCCCGTCGATTCCTCCCAGGTCCACGAACGCGCCGTAACCCGTGACGTTCTTGACCACACCCTTCACGACCTGTCCTTCCGCCAGCCCGTCAAGCATGCTTTGCCGCTGCGCTGCCACCTGCTCGCCCAGAATCGCGCGGCGGCTGACCACGACGTTGCCGCGTTTGCGGTTCATTTTCAGTACGCGGACGGTGATTTCGCGGTCCTTCCACTCGTCGAGGTCGCGCACCGGATGCAGATCGGCCTGTGAAGCAGGCAAAAACGCGCGCACTCCAACGTCGACGACCAGACCACCCTTGATGTGATCCACGACCTTTCCGGTCAAGTCCGCCTTGCTGCGGTAGGCCTCTTCAATCTTGGACCAGGCACGGCGGCGGCGCACCCGCTGGTAGGACAGCAGCACCATCCCTTCCTTGCGCTCCCCGGTCCGCTGTACTTCCACCGGCTGAGCCACTTGAAGGGGGAACGGGCCATCGAGCTCCGCGAATTCCTGCGCCGGGATTAGTCCCTCGGTTTTGCCACCAAGGTCCACGACCACGCCAAGGTCGGTGATCGCCACGACCTGGCCGGTCTCAATCTCACCCTCCGCCGGCGCCTGGTGCGGCGAAGCGTATTGCTCCATCAACTGTTCCATTTCCGCGGTCGACTCCGCGGAAGGCTCGGCAGCGGCATCTGCCGATTCGCTCGCCGTTGAATTCTGGGCTGCCGCGGGCGTTACTGTTTGATCTATATGCGGGGCTTCAAGTGCTGCGACGGGCGGGTCGGACGCAACGACGGCGGTGGACACCGCTTCGCGGTCTTCGCCAGTAGAAGGAACAGCCTGTGGAACTGCCTGTTCGGTTTCTAGGTTAGTTGTCGTTTCCGCCGCTGACGCGGCGGCGGTTTCCGGTTGTCCGGCGGAAGACTCCGCGCCAGGGTTTTCGTTGTCGGAAAACATCAGACCGCCTCCAGTGAGGTACCTACCTTGCCCCTGACAAAAAATGCTCAGGGTATCTTCCGTGGCACGGGGATGTGCAAGGAAGGAAGCGCGGTTCCCACCCAGGTGCCGCGCTGAGGCGATGATACCTGCCCCTTATGGCCTGTGTCAATGAAAGCTAGGGAGTTAAGGGGCCAGGCGGTTCAAAGTTGAAGGTCGAAAGTCAAGACCTAGGGGCCCACGACGCTGGAGGCTACAGGGCTGTCAACACGGTTCACGAATCACGAGTCACGATCTCATGACCTCACCCGCCCAGCCTGGCGAACCTCCCGCCGGTAGTCAGGGGCAAAAAGCTCAATCGTGCGGCACATCTCATACAGACGTGACCGGATTCTCATACCCAGCCGGTCGGTCAGCGACTCCTCGCGGGCGGGCGAAACGGCCTGGCCTGAAGGGAGCCTCGGACCGCGCGCCATCGGGGTGGGCGAGGGCTCGCCGTTGTCGAGGTAATTCGTGGTCAACAGCGTGACGCGACGCTCGTTGTACCGGGAATTGAGGATGTGCCCGACGGTCTCAAGAGCCCACGCAGACGGCTTGCTAGCTCCCAAATCATCGAGGAGCAAAACGTCGGCCGTGAGCACGGGCTCGAGCACTCCGAGCTCGCTGCTCTGGCTCTCCGGGTTGTAGCTTCCCTGGATTTCCTTGAGCAATTCGCGGAAGTCGTAGAAAAGCCCGTTGTGCCCGCGCAAAACAATCTGCCGAAGCGCGGCGACGCCAAGGTGCGTCTTGCCCGCTCCGCAGGGTCCCATCAGGAGGATGCCCGTTTCCGAGCCGGTCGGATAGTCGCGAGCGAACGCCTGCGTGACAAGTTTGGCCTGCTCCAGACTGCGGTTCCAGGCGGCAAAATCCGCGCCCGTGTTGTTGTCGTAAAGGTCGCTGTCGAAACTCTCGAAGTCGCAGTGTTCGTATCGCGTCGGGATCCGGGCCCGCGCGATTGCCCGCGCGGCGCGGTCCTTGCCCGTGCAGTCGCATGGTACGGCCCAGACACGCCTCGTTGCGTTCGTTCCCTGGATCGGCTTTTCCCAGGAAACGCGCGTGAGTCTTTCTTCTTCCGCGACGCGCTCAACGGTTTTCCATCCGGTTCCACCGCACAACGGGCAATCGGGTTGCGCCATGAGGCCAGCATAGGCGCGCGTCCCTGGATGCGCAAGTTGTCTCCGCCTGTGGAAAGCGGCGGATTTGTGGAAAAGGAAGGGATGAAACCACGGATGAACACCCGGGGCCGGCGGACGACAGAGAATTTGAAATCTGAAATTTCAAATATTTCAAATTCCAAATCTGCTATTTCAAATTATTTCAAATCTGAAATTGGATGAAATCGCACGCCGCGAGTGAGGGGGCAGCAGGTTGGCTCTGAACTGTTAACAGTGGACTCTCGACTGCCCTTACTTATGCACGCGAATGACCTTCGGCGGCGGGATGCGCGCGAGCGCGTTCGCCTGCGGGCGCGCGGCCCCGGAGCGCAGCCCGCGCGCAAGCTCCTGCTGTACGAACGAGGTGAATGCCTCCATTTGGTGTTGCATCTCGGCCATTTTCTCGCGCATGTTCAGAATAATTTCAATGCCTGCGAGGTTGACTCCCATGTCCCGCGTGAGCGTCAAGATGACTTCCAGGCGCTCCAGGTCGGTGTCCGTGTAGAGGCGTGTGTTGCCCTCCGAGCGCGACGGCTTCAGCAAGCCGACGCGTTCATAGAGCCGCAGCGTTTGCGGATGCAGTTGGTACAGCTCGGCCACCGCCGAAATCATGTATCCAGCGCGGGACTTTTTCCGTTTTGGGTTCGTGCGCGGCATGGCGGCATTTTCTACGCCCGTGCGCGGTCAAACAGATCCTTCCGAGGATCTTCGGGCGCGATTTTCTGCAGCTCCTTAAGCAGCTCCCGCACGCGCTCGTCTCCCGGCCTCGGCACCACGACTTGCAGTTCGACGTATTGATCGCCGCGGTGCCCGTTTCGAACCGACGGCACGCCCTTTTCGCGCAGGCGCAGTTTCTGACCGCTATTCGTTCCGGGTGGAATGCGCAAGAGCGAGCGTCCGTCGATCGTGGGCACCTCGATCTTTGCGCCGAGCGCCGCCTCAGTGACAGTGATCGGCACGCTCGAGTAGATATCGTCGCCGCGACGGTCGAAATACGGGTGCGGCTGAACGTCCGTGATGATGTAGAGGTCCCCAGCCGGCTCGCCTGCCGTCCCCGCATTGCCCCGGCCAGGCACGCGCACCCGCGAGCCGGTTCGTACGCCGGCTGGAATCCGCACTTCAATTGTATCTGCGCGACGCACGCGGCCCTCGCCGCCGCAGAGCCGGCAGATGTTGCGAATGCGCCCGGTTCCGCCGCAGCGCGTGCAGGTCAGATTGAAGCGCATCCGCCCGCTCGTCTGCGCAACCTGCCCTGTTCCGCCACAGGCCGTACATGTCTGCGGTTGACCGGTCGCCCCGCTGCCGCTGCAGTCCGAACACGTGTCGAGTCTCGAGATGGTGAGCTTCTTCACTGTTCCGCGAACCGCTTCCCAGAAGCTGATCTCGATCTGGTATTCCAGGCTGGAACCCATCTCCGCTTGCCCAGGCGCTTCCGCCGCCTCACCGCCACTGCGGAAGAACTGGCTGAACAGGTCGCGGAAACTCGGTCCACCGCCACCAGCGCTGCCGCCACCGAAATCGAATCCGCCGAAATCAAAGTGGACGTCACCCGCTTCGGCTGGGCCCGGCATTCCACCGGCACCGGGGACATCGAATCCAAACTGGTCATACATCTGCCGTTTCTTGCTATCCGAAAGGACGTCGTAGGCTTCCTGGACTTGTTTGAATTTTTCTTCCGCGGATTTATCGCCGGGATTCAGATCGGGATGGTATTTGCGCGCAAGCTTCCGGTACGCCTGCCGGATTTCCTTCTGCGAGGCCTTACGGGCGACGCCTAGCAGCTCGTAGTAATCCTGTTTTGCAGTTGCGGCCATAGAAAATCAATGACTGGCTTGCCCTGAGCCCCATGAAACAGGGCGAAGGGTGATTCGCGATCCGCGAATCTCACTCGTTCATACATCGTCGCGGATTACAATTTTTCCCAGCGCGCGTTGATCGCTGCCAATTCATGCTGTTCGCGCTGATGCTCTTCGCGGCGGCGGCGGCGTTCCTCGTCCAGCTTGCCGCCCATCGCTGCTTCCTTTTGATTAGCGCGCTCGATCCAACGATCGATCCAGGCCGTTTTCGCTTCTACGCTCGGCGCGTCTGAACGGAAACGAATAAGCGCGCCGCTAATATCCGCCGCGCGAGGAGGAAACTCGGCCGGCGGCGACTGCTGCGTTTCGTAGAACAAACGCTTCCAGTCCGCCGTCGGCGTTTCCGAGAGCGCGATTTGAATCATGAAAAAATCCTCGCGCAGCTTCTGAATCGCTTGAGGCGGCCCGGATCGTTTGATCCCATCGTACGTGGTCAAATGCTCACTCCTAAGCACAAGCTGCAAAATGCGTTGTGGCGAGAGAAGTTGAGGAAGTAAAGGAGGTTAAGGAAGTGAACGAACGAAAACAAAAGCTGCCCTGGCCATCCCGCTCGAATCGTGTCCTTTACTTCCTTTATCTCCTCCACCTCCTCAACTTCCTCTCGCTACGCAGTTAATTCGGCTTCTTCGACTCATCGACGTCCACGTACTCGGCGTCGATCACGTCGCCTTCCGGTTTCCCGCCCGATCCGCCCTGCGGTCCACCGGGACCCGGCTCCCCAGAGCCTGAAGCGCCAGCCTGAGCGCCGCTTGCCTGCGCGGTCTTATAGAGCACTTCAGCAAGCCTATGCGAGGCCCGCTCGAGCTGCTGTGTCGCCGATTGGATCTGATCAAGCACCCCACCTGCGAGCGCCGATTTTGCGGCCGCCACAGCCTCTTCCACCGGCTTGGTGTCGGATTCGGGCAGCTTGTCGCGGTTGTCGGCGATCAACTTTTCGACCTGATACACGCGGTTGTCGAGGATGTTTCGCGCCTCGATTTCGGCGAATTTTTTCTTGTCCTCCTCAGCATGAGCCTCAGCGTCGGCGCGCATCTTCTCGGCTTCATCCTTGCTAAGGCCGGTCGAACCCGTGATGGTAATCTTCTGCTCTTTGTTCGTCGCGCGATCTTTCGCGGAGACATTGAGGATGCCGTTCGCGTCAATGTCGAAGGTAACCTCGATTTGCGGCAGGCCACGCGGTGCCGGCGGAATTCCCATCAAATGGAATTTGCCAAGCGTGCGGTTGTCGCCTGCCATCTTGCGCTCTCCTTGCAGGACGTGGATCTCCACCGACGGCTGGTTGTCCGCCGCGGTAGAAAAAACCTCCGACTTGCGCGTCGGAATCGTTGTGTTCCTCGGGATCAGCACGGTCAGGACGCCGCCTAGGGTTTCGACGCCAAGCGATAGTGGCGTCACGTCGAGCAGCAGGATGTCCTTCACCTCGCCGCCGAGCACGCCGCCTTGAATCGCCGCGCCGACCGCGACGACCTCGTCCGGGTTGACGCCCTTGTGTCCCTCCCTCCCGAACAGTTCTTTCACGAGCGCCTGGATCTTGGGCATACGTGTCTGGCCACCGACCAACACCACTTCGTTGATCTTGCTGGCGTCCACTCCGGCATCGGACATGCATTGCTTGCACGGCGCAACAGAGCGCTGCACGATGTCTTCGACCATGGCCTCGAGTTTGCCCCGAGTTAGGTTCTTGACCAGGTGTTTTGGCCCGCTTGCACTGGCCGTGATAAACGGCAGATTGATTTCGGTCTCCATAGTCGTAGAGAGCTCAATCTTGGCGCGCTCTGCGGCGTCACGCAGACGCTGCAAGGCCATCTCATTGCCGGGGCCGCCGAGATCCAAGCCCTCGTCTTTCTTGAATTCGTCGACTAACCAGTCGACGATCCGCTGGTCGATGTTGTCTCCTCCGAGGTGCGTGTCGCCGTTTGTAGCCTTGACTTCGATGACTCCCTCGCCAACCTCCAGGATCGAAATATCAAAGGTTCCGCCGCCGAAGTCGTACACGGCGATCGTCTCGTCCTTCTTCTTGTCCAATCCGTAGGCGAGCGCAGCGGCCGTCGGTTCATTGATGATCCGCTTTACTTCGAGCCCTGCAATCGTCCCGGCGTCCTTCGTCGCCTGCCGCTGCGCGTCGTTGAAATAGGCAGGAACAGTGATGACCGCTTCCGTGACTTTCTCTCCGAGGAAATCCTCCGCCGCCTTCTTCAATTTCTGCAGAATCATCGCTGAGATTTCCGGTGGAGTGTATTCCTTGCCTTGCGCGACCACAGCTACATTGTCGCCATGGCGAGCTACCTTATACGGGACCATCTTCATTTCTTCAGGTACTTCGTCGTAGCGGCGCCCCATAAATCGTTTGATCGAGTAGACCGTGTTTTGAGGATTGGTCACCGCCTGGCGTTTGGCAACCTGGCCGACGAGTCGCTCACCAGACTTGGTGATGGCGACGACCGATGGCGTCGTGCGGCCCCCTTCCTGGTTCGGGATGACGACCGGCTCCCCGCCCTGCATCACGGAAACAACCGAATTGGTCGTCCCCAGATCAATTCCGATAATCTTGCTCATGGTGCGTTCCCCCTCCTTCAATTCCCGTCAAAGCTCGCCCGATAGACTGCGATATCATTGCTGTGGAGCAATTAGACGCAGCTATTCTACAGATTGAGTGCGTTATTGTCAAGTATTTTGACTGCAATATATCCGCTTATTTTACAATGGTATACGGATCAATTTGCCCAGAAATATGCACATGAAACCGCCATCCCGAGAAAATCTCTAATCGCGTTACGGGCCCGACATTCCGCTGGCCTAGCTCTTTCCACGACGCCGCCACTTCGGCAGAATCTGCCCTCGAAATCGATGGATTCAGCCAGCCGCGGATAACCCCACCGTTTACCGATACGTCTATCTGATGGAGTACCGTTACGTTTCGCGTTAGAATACGCCGATAGCGAAAAAACCAAGGAGCAAGGAGTTCGTCGCGTGAAACCTCTCCTCGTCCGCCGAATTGGAATTCTGACACTTGTTGCGCTAGGGGTAGTCGCATTTTCGGCTTCCGCTCGGAAGCAAACGAAAACGCCGGCGCCTGCGAGCTCAAAGCCCGCGCCTACGGCCTCGAATCCGACATTTCTAAAGGCGATTGGATCCCCGAGCGCCCCGATCACGATGGAAGTTTTCGGCGATTTCCAATGTCCTGCGTGCCGCAACTTTTTTGAAACGTCGGAAAAACAAGTGATCGACGACTATGTGGTTCCCGGCAAGGTCTATATCATCCACCGGGATTTCCCTCTTGATATGCACCCTTACGCGCGGCAGGCTGCGCGCCTTGCCAATGCTGCCGCCGAACTCGGGCAGTTTGAAGCGATCGAGCGGGCGCTATACGATCATCAGGATGAGTGGACTACGAGGGGAAATATCGATGAGGTGATCGCCGCCTCCTTTTCTGCGGCGCAATTCAAGAAATTTCAAGCGTTTGAGTCACAGCACATCAGCGATATCAACGCCGCCATTGAGCGCGACCGCGCCATGGGCATGCAGCGAAACGTGAATCAGACGCCGACGGTGTTCATCACTGCCCACGGCAAGACCGAAGGGCTTCCCGGCGGCGGGGTCGACTACAAGCTGCTGAAAAGCTATTTTGACTACCTGTTGCGCCAATGATCATGAATCATGGCTAGTTCAACGATAACCGCGGACGCTTACGTACGCCCGTCTGCATGGCCGCGCGCGCTCCTCTTCCTGGGCCGCGTCGCCCTTGGCCTGATTTTCCTGATTGCGGCCTACACGAAGCTTCATTTCAACGGTAGCTGGCACTTCGGCGATTACCATTTCTTCTTCGCCATGGCCATCGATTCCTACAAAATGCTGCCGACCACGGTGGTCGAGTGGATGGCGCGAATCCTGCCGTGGTTTGAACTCGCCCTTGGCGCATGGCTCATTTCTGGAGTCGGTCTGCGCTGGAGCGGACTGCTCACCAGCGCACTCCTGCTGGTCTTCATCGGCGCCATGACGCGCGCGAAAATCATGGGCCTCGAAATCAACTGCGGTTGCTTTGGCAACAACGAAAAGCTCGGGGCCGTCACGTTGATTCGCGACGGCAGCCTCCTCGTTTTGTCACTTGCTGTCACCATCGGTGCATTTCTGGTGAAGAAACGCGCGAACACGGTTTCTTCCTGATTCACACATTCGCCTGCCCATTTGCGATAGAATGAAACCCTCATGGTAGAGCTGCCGCCGATTACGCTGCGTCTGCGCGGCCGCAAAGTTGTCGGACGTGTCGCCTTTGCGCTGTTGCTGCTGGCTTCGATAGCCTGTGGCGCCCTCGCCGGTCTCCTCTTCGTCTATTCGAGCGATCTTCCCCAAATCCGCGCCCTGGAAGATTTCCGGCCCGACATTGTCACGGAACTCTATGCCGACGATGGCCAGGTGGTCGGCAGCTTTGCTTTGCAGCGGCGCGTACTCCTGGCCTACGAGCAGATTCCGCCCGTCCTGAAAGATGCAATCATCACCACCGAGGATCAGCACTTCGACCAACACTGGGGCGTAGACTTTACGCGCGTATTGGGCGCCGCGTGGCGAAATCTTCTTGCGCATCGCGTCACCGAAGGCGCCAGCACTTTAACCATGCAGCTCGCGGGCACCCTGTTCCTTGACCGCTCGGACCGGAGCATGCACCGCAAGATCCAGGAGACTCTCCTGGCCCTGCAGATCGAGCGGCATTACTCGAAGCAGCAGATTTTCACGATGTACTGCAACCAAATCTACTTATCGCACGGCAACTACGGTTTCGAGGCCGCCTCGGAATATTATTTTGGTAAGCCTGTGGGCAAGCTGACTTTGCCCGAAGCGGCTCTGCTTGCGGGGATGATCCGCGGTCCCAGCTATTCGCCGATCCTTCATGCGCAACGCGCGCTCGCTCGCCGGAATCTTGTGCTCGACTTGCTGGAGCGCGCCGGCAAAATCACGGCGCCGCAATCGAAGCAGGCGATCGCGCAGCCGCTCGGACTGCACCTGCAAGCGCCTCGGAATACCCTCGCGCCCTATTTCGTCGAGGAGATACGCAAGTACCTCGAAGGCACCTACGGTACGGAAATGGTGCACCAGCGCGGCCTGCGCGTTTACACGACGCTCAACGTAGGGATGCAGCAGGCGGCGAACCGCGCCCTTCGCGACGGACTTCACGCCTACGATCGCCGCCACGGCTGGCGCGGCAAACTCGACAACATCCTCGCCCAAAAGACCGACACGCTGGACTCGTACGAAGACGACGACTGGCGCTGGCCCATCAGCAAAGGCGATTACGTCACGGGTCTGGTGACGGCCATCGACCAAAAGGCCGCGGCGGTCAAGATTGGCTCGCTCCACGCATTTCTCACTGCGCCGGATTTTGCGTGGACCAGCCACAAAATTCCCTCCGAGCTCCTGAAGGTCGGCGACTTGGTCCAGGTCAACATCAAAGACACGAGCGGCAGCGTCGCGCACATTCAGCTCGAGCAGAACGTCGGCCCGCAAGCCGCCATGGTGGCGATCGACAATCCCACCGGCGAAGTCAAAGCGATGATTGGCGGCTACAGCTTCGACGAATCAAAATTCAACCGCGCCACGCAGGCGCAGCGGCAGGTGGGATCTTCGTTCAAGATTTACGTCTATTCCGCCGCTGTCGAGCAGGGCTTTACGCCGTTTGACACGATTCTCGACGCTCCCTTCACTACCATGAGCGGCGGCCAGCCCTACTCGCCGCACAACTACGACGAAAAATTCGAAGGCGTAATCACCTTGCGCCGCGCGCTGGATGGCTCGCGCAACGTGCCAGCAGTAAAACTCGCCGAAAAGATCGGCATGAACAGCGTGATCGACATGGCCCGGCGCTTCGGCATCACCAGCCCGTTGCCACCGTATTTGCCTATCACGCTGGGCGCGGCGGACTTGAACCTGCTCGAACACACGTCGGCGTTCACCGTGTTTCCCGACGACGGCATCCGCATCGACCCGCACATGATTCGCCGCGTGACGACCTACGACGGCGCGCTTCTCGAACAGGCGCATCCGGTGGTCCACGACGTCATCGAGCCCGACGTGGCTCGCACGATGACCTCGATGCTGGAGGACGTCATCCAGCGGGGCACCGGCACCCCCGCCCGCGTTTTGGGACGGCCCGCCGGCGGCAAAACCGGCACGACCAACGACTTCACCGACGCCTGGTTCATCGGATTTACTCCGGAATTAACGGCGGGAGTTTGGGTCGGCAATGACGACAAATCCGTGTCGCTGGGCAAGCCCGAAACCGGCGCCATCGCCGCGCTGCCGATTTGGCTGGAATTCATGCAAGGCGCGCTCGATGGCAAGCCCACAATGGCGTTCCAGAACGTCGAGCCGCTCGACAAAGTTGCGATGACGAAGAACGTGAAGGTGGACACGCC